>Ga0315282_10004921_pt1 | contig 23013 bp, 25 predicted proteins | sample YL17G07_20_MG_FD_203693 | JGI IMG/M metagenome (GOLD analysis project Ga0315282, IMG submission 203693) | Sediment microbial communities from Yellowstone Lake, YNP, Wyoming, USA - YL17G07_20 | ecosystem: Environmental > Aquatic > Freshwater > Lake > Sediment | place: USA: Wyoming | collected... | reverse complement strand
TAGATGGCCGAATGTCTGTGCGGTTGTCAATATACCGATTGAGAAATTTCTCCATCATCGGCGAAGTTCGGCTGTTGACTATTGCTGGGTTCAAGCATAATTCTACTGCAAGTCTATCACACATGACTTTTGCTTGGCGTTTTGAAAGCTCTGTTTTTGGCCCAAGACTTTTAGCTCGTCGATTGCCTAGACTGTCATAATAGAATGCCTGCCAGTATTTTCCATTACTGCTAAGTACAACTGTAGTATTTGTTTTCATCTTTCCGACTCCTTCATAAAATTTGACATTATGTTATTCTTGTTTCATTTGGCTATTAAAACCACATTTATTAAAGCGCATCGCAGGGATAAGCGCAAGTACTTTTTGAAAATATTTTCTGATACCTTTAAAAATAGTATGAAAACACGTTATCTCGGGTTGGTTTCTGTCAGTCTCTCCAATAATCGTTCCAGCTCAACTCGGCGGTAACGAATGCACTTTCCAACCTGTGTGGCTCGTAAAAGCCCTTTCTTGCGGTAATATCTTAGGGTATTGCCAGCATCTTCAATATCAATCACATCAAGCCGAAGGAACCTGATTGCTTCGTTTTCAGTCATTAATTCAGGGCAAGGTGTAAAACTGCCATTGCCATCAGGCAGAATAGCCGAGGTAACAAAAATGTCTTTGGCTTGTTCGTCTTTGCTTAACATTTTCTCGTTGCTTTCGGTTAAAACTCTAACGGTCACTTCAACAATTCAATGACCTGCAGCTGCTTGTGAGGCTGTGGCCGACATCATATAGGCACAAATAAATTGCGGCTTTCACTTGGCGTCATCAGATCTGGGAAGATAACCGACTTTAAAAGCCATTTGTGGTTGATCAAACAGTTACACATCCTCGTACAGTACAAATTTAGAGTGTCCTTTCAAACGCTCCGTAAGTCCTTCTAGGTATTGCCTGCACTCTTCTATTGAATGATAGACGGTACATAATCCATGGTCAGCACCTGCCAACTTAATACGTTCCCATTGATTATTACGCTCTTTAAGGGATACGACATATTCAGAAAAACGTGGTGTATAAAGGTCAGGTTGAATCATTTTGTAGTAATTACTAACAAGATAAATTCCAGTTGGCAGACTCATCAAGCACTTCCTACTCAGTGTCTGTCGGCAATTGAATATGTGTTCTTCCGGTCGTAGTTCCCATTCAAAATCACATTCTTTAGACCTCGTAAGCCCCGCTAATTTAAATTTATTATCTTCTAAATCGTTTGGTTTACGAATAGGCATTACAAACATGCAGGAAAACATTGCATAACCTTCAGAATCCAAGAGTGAAATGTGGTACTCGAAGTGAAAAACAAGAATCCAGGAAACTATGTTTGCAAGCTGATCAATGCTAGTTTCAAATCTTAATCCTTCTTCGTAGTCATAACCTAGAACACCAAATGAGAACTCTTTGATGGGTTGCCAATCAACAGGCTCTAACTTGCATTCTATACCAAAAACCGATAGGACTATTTCAGGGTTCACAGACCAATTTGCAATAACTTCATTCACATCCCAATTGTCAATCAGCGTTTTCATAACAAATCTCCTTATAAATATTATGCTTTCGATTTCATCACTCACAACCAAACAACACCAGCCTCATCTTGCTTAATTTCAGCCAAATCATGCTTTTCCAGTCTGCCCGGATACAAAAGAAACCTGAGCTTGCTAATGTCATACAGCTGGCGTATGCTTTTTTGAATATTCTTTATCAACCGCACAACATATCCTGACCAGTTTTCTTTATGGCGAATACTTTCAATTTGAGCAGCCTCAAAATGATATCCTTTGGATTCTAGAGCTTCCTGTGTAAGGATGAGCCCACACCCCCTCGGATTTACAGCCTCAGCGAAGATTTCCTCAGCACCGCACTTGACTGCAATGCTTACCAACTCATCAATTGCGCCTGGAGAATCAGCAATTCCTAGAAGCATTGGACAGAGCATCCCATAGGTTCGCAGTCCAAGAGCGTGAGCTTGCTGCAAGACTTTGATTCGTTCCTGGATAGGTGAAGCATTTGGCTCGATAACCGAAATAGCATCGCTTCTAACAGGAGGTGCAGTAACACTAAGACCAACAATGACCCGGTCTTTGTGTTTTTCAATAACATCAAAATCATTTTTTATAGCCGCGTTTTTCGTTAATACCCTTACAGTCCAACCTGGCTGTGAGAGAATTGCCTCTAAACACCTTCGCCCAAGGTCATACTGTTGTGCCTCTGGCGACCACGCATCTACTATAGTGCAAAGCTGGACAAGGCCTCTTCGCCTCTTATTTTGGGCATCACGTGCAACACGCTTCGGGGTGTCAGGGTCAATAATCGCATAATTGTTTTCAAATGGCGACACTCCCAACTTTTTAAAAGCCACATGTGTTCTACAAATAGCCCCTGTGGAGCAATAAGTACAGCCATGCCCACACTTAAGGCCTGTGTTGACGGCATATTCAGCCAAACGTTTTTTCTCAAATTCTTTAGTACGGCTAATTCCTTTTTTCAGGCAATAATTATAGACTTTCATCTTTGTTTCCTCTAAAAACCTTGTCTTTTTTTCTTTTATATGATCTGGCTGGACAAACAAGGCTGCAAGTCTGGCATGTGCATCTGAGATAACGAGATATACATCTGACCTGTTCTACAATTCCATCATTATCAACTTTAATGCGGTACATCTTACATTTGATAACACCAGACAAATAAACTACATGGTCATCAGCTTTTTTTATCTTGAAATACATTTTGTTCACTTACATTATTATTTTCAGAAGTTCTTACTCTTAAAAATTTATAAACCTCCATCGCTAATACCGCCACTTTGGGTAGGTCTTCAGCATTAAAGGTATTGGTGTATTTCCATTCGTCGCTGTCATTATCTTTATAAGATTTGTCAATTCTTATCGAAGGGATGTCTACCAGCGAGTTATTTACAATTCTCGAATCAGACCATATAGCGGCCTTGATAGGACCGCAGTTAAAAACATTTAACGGACTTTTCTTAACTGTTTTTCCATTAGAAAAACTCCTTATCTTTTATAAACAGTATTTAATGTTGCCAAGTACATAGGCGCTCTGGCAGGACATTTAGTTAATTTCGAACAGTTAAACCTGATGCTTTCAGGGCATATCAAAGCTATATCAATGAGGTTTTTACAGGTTATTGGTTTGTACCCTTTATCGAATACTCGCTGGATAATTCGGTGAGTATTAGAGTAGTCATACCTCACCATATCAAGTCGGGAAATTTCATGTATCAGTTTTATCCCACCATCCAGGTAAACCAGATTGGCAATTAATCCAAACCACAAAGGTTCAGTAACAAGTTCAGGATATTTTCTGCACCACTGAATAAACTCACAGTTTTCGAGTTTATTTAAATCACAACGTATGGCCTTTGGCAATTGCTCTTCAGTACCGAGATGATTGTCGACTTCAGTATTGAGTATCATATAATATAATGCCATTGATCTTGCCGGTGTAGGCTCAGTTACAAAACATGCTTTACGGTGAGGCCTACCTTCAATAGTTTGTCCTTTACCGTTAACAGTACCCATAAGTCGCATCACCCTGGAGAGGTTATAAACCGGGTCAATTTTTACCCCTTTAATCTGGCTAGTTACTTTCTGAGCTATCTGCTGGCAGCACTGTTTGAATTGTCTTGCAACTTCGATACTATCGACAGATATGGGAACTATAGGGGTAAGAACATAATGGCCATTGCCGCTACAGCAGATTACAGAGTTTAATGCCAAACCTTCCTCACTACTCAATAACTCTGCGGCATGCAAGCTTTGTTTCAGCTCCTCATCAGATGCCGGATGGCCTTTGCTTCTTTCCTCAGATACAACATCCAGGTCCCAAAAACATACCGTAATATATTCATCAATATCATTATCGGTAGCGCAATTGTGTACAGGCGACGAAGTAGCAGGCCTCCAGCAGTTAGGTGCAAACTCATATAAATGTAATGGACGAGGTTGTACCCCTACATATATACCAGATGTTCTTCCTTCCATCCGAAGGGCCAGGCTGACGGCGTCATCTTCGTTATCTACATACGCAACCATAGGCACAGGGTCAAATATTCGAAGCTCTGTTACTCCATAGTTTTTGTGACCCAATAACCGCAAATGCATACGAATTGCATCGCTTGCTTGGGATTCTTCTTCGAACTTATGTATTACCATTGTTTTCATATTTGCATGCTCCGGTTTTAAAAATAAACTTCCAATTTGGCATATGATAATCCTCAAAAGTAGTAAGGCCATGAGGCTCAGTAGAAGTTCCCCCCTAATAGTTAAGTGCTTTTGAGTGGCTTTGTACCAGAGCTGACCGGCATATCCAGCCAAGGCATCAACCAGCCCTTTTCCTATATCGTTCAGCTTTTCAAGCCAGGGTATCTTTCGCCACATTAGCACAATATGGCAAAGCACAAAGAACATAGTTATGTCAATCCCGATACATATCAGATTAAGAACAGCCAAAAACAACCCAGGTATAATGCCCATTTCAAATCCTCCTACACCAGGCGAATGTGATGTGCTAGGCTTTCGTACTTTCTAATCAAGCTTTGCTGGTCGCCGATAAAGCAATAACGTAATGAACCATCAGAATTCCGCGATGCAACTTCTTTTATCTTTTCCACCTCGACCTCGTCAGGACTGCCGCCAATACCGATACAGTCGATTACTACTCCTTTATTTTTAAGTATACGAGCCACTTTAATTGGCGAGCCGCCCTCGTTATAGTCCCCATCTGACAAAAGGATGATTCTCCTGATGTAGTTGCCTTCTTTTGAAATCTCTTTGATATAGTTAGAATCCAGCCCTTGCTGGTCATACAAAAGCCAAGACAAAAATCCACAAAGTCCCCGGTTGGGCGGTGTTGTTTTGGTGACTGGTTTGCCAAATAAGCATGTCTCTGCCAGCTCCAGTGCTGCAGTAAAGTTTGTCCAATTCATATCCGGCAACCTGTTGAGAACCCGACAGAGGCTATCAGCTCCTTCGCAAAGGCGGATGGGTGGATGTAAAACTTGAGCGTTTGTACCAAAACCGATAATCCCTACGATGTCATTTGGGAAGTGCTGAGTTTTAACCTTGATTAGCTCTATATTGGCCTTTGAAGCTCCGGCTTTTCGCGAGGGCTGCCAATCATCATTATTCATAGAATTCGACAGGTCTATCAGAATCATTACAAACTCAGTCAATCCTCGTTTCAGAGTGCGGTAAGCAAAGTTCAGGTAATTCATACTTAGCCTTCTTTCTTACAACATTTCTCTACTTCAAACCCCTAAGTGGGATCTGCCTTATTCATATAAGTAATCTGAAGTTCTGCAGTTTTCCCGCTGACAATATCACGTGCTGTAGCCGTAAGCATTCCACTGGCATCAAGGTTAAAAGTTATCTCAATTCTGCCGATTAGATCGGGCCGTGGTGGCAACCCTTTCAGTACAAACCGTCCCAGCTCAACACACCCGCTTGCGTTTGCACCATCTTCGCCATCCAAGATTCTTATCAATACCTCGGTCTGGTTCGGTTCGGTCATCTTAAACAGGCGTGTCTGTATAGAGGGAATGGGTGTGTCCTTGCGGAGTAAAACAGAGCACTTTTCCTTTTGGTCGTCGTCAAGAACCGCAACCCCGATAGGCCTTGACAATATATCTCGAAGGTAAAAATCTGGCGGCGGCAGGGTACCAGCCTGTATCTTGTATTCTCTGCCCAGACGGGCATATTCCAGACGGCCTGCAATAACAGCTCCCATAGCAGCTGCAGCATGGGCCTCGCATCTGCACGAGACCTTCTTGCCTGTTAGCTTCTCCAACTCTTCTGTGATAATTGGCGGCATTGAACCACCGCCAACCGCATAGACCTCATCAATATCGCTCCAGGCCAGATTTGCGTCTTTTGCGGTCTTTGCTGTCCTTTCCATGGCTTTTTGAACTAACAGCCGGACGCGATTGTTAAACTGCTTTCTGGTTATCGTGGTTTTAAGGAGGTCCCCGTCACACGATAGTACAATCTGCGATTGCGTGTTGGCTGTTAAGCTCAATTTCAGCTGCTCTACCCTCTGGGCCATGTCCTGACAGAAAACAGGATGGTCTTCGGGGTTAGGCCTGTAACCGTGCTCAGCTTCAAACTGCTCCAGGACGAACTCGCTAAGACAGTCATTAAAATCCCTGCCACCCAGCTTTGGTTCGCCATTTGTAGCAATTACCTCGCACAGATTCCCCTTGTTCTGAACCATTGATACATCAAAAGTCCCGCCACCGAGGTCAAAAACAATGGCCTTACTGTTTTTCTTCTTGTGAAATTCATTGCCCAAAGCTGCCGCTGTTGGTTCGTGAAGCAAAAGCAGGACTTTTAGACCTGCATCAGAGGCAGCCTCGAGGGTTTCCTTTTTTTGCAGGTCGTTGTAATTGGCGGGGTCGGTGATAACAACTTCTTCACAAACCTCTCCAGTCTTAGCCTCAATAGTTTCCTTGACCTTTTTTAACAAAATGGTAAGTATGTCTTTGGCCTTGACCTTGTCTTTACCATCCTGGTATAAAACAGCATCTGTCCCCATGAAGCGTTTCCAGTCAAAGACAGCCCTTTTCGGATTCGCCAGAGCAGTATTCTCAGCCTCTGTGCCGACCAGTATTGAGCCATCTTCAGCAAAATAGACCACACTTCGAATAAAAGGCTCACCAAGCCGGTTGGTGAGAATCTGGGGGTTGCCCATCCCATCAGGCACGGCGATCTTGAAACGGAAGTTTCCTGCATCTATTCCTGGGATCATATTTTTATCTCCTTCAAACTTGGTTTTGTTTATCGTTTAATGGTTCTTGATATTTAAAGAGTGCAACACTTTCCAGTCTAAGCACTTCTGTATCTTTTAATCTAAATCCTGCCTGCAGGCATTTTGCGACGCGTCTGTCCAGGTTTACTTTTTCAGTAAGAATGAGCTTAACCGGCTTCATCACCTGCGGTTCGAAAGCTGCCCCATATTCATGTTCAATTGAATCAATCCCATAGCTTGCCAAGAACTGCCTGATGTATTCACCAACGCAGTCAATTACCTCAGAGATGGCCGAGTCTTTTGGATACTCTGGCTGCTGTGAGCTGCGTTTAATATCCTCTATCATGTCTAACACAGGAAATAATGAACGCACCATCGGTTCAATGATGTGCTTCTGGTAGTGTTGCTGGCTGAGAAGGTGGTTTTCAGAAGCCGCATTTTCAAGAAGCTTTATCTGCTGAAGAACCGATGTCAACTGCTTTTCAACAGCCTCTTGGGAATATACAAGCTGCTGCTGACAGCTGCTTACCTGACCCACCTTACCCTGCAGTTCAATCAGTTGCGAACTTAGCCATTTGGCGTTTTCTTGATGCTCAGATGTAATGGCATTTACCTGTTTTTCCAGTACCGCCAGCCTGATTATGAAGGCAGCTATTATCCGCCTGGATGCTTGCCAGATAATCGTATTGATGGCTTCAGCCAGTATAAATGCCGGATTTTGAGACTGCTGTTGGCAGCTTTTGTCATTCGAATCTTCAATCTGTTCTGTTAGCATATGGTTATGGCCTTTATATAACTACCATTACAATTACCTGCTTGACCTGTATCACAGTTCTATTTATCCATAAAATCAGCAATAAGCTTGATTTCGAAATTTCTCATCAACTCTCCATCTATCCCTTTTGCCTTCAGAAGGCTTCTAACCTCCTTGGCAAATCCGGCATCGCGGGCGACGAATACAAGTTTGTTATCTTTCACGACCTGTATTGTGAGTATTTCAATGATATTTTGGACTTCACGTACGGGGTCAGTTACGCCTATATTGAAAAACGCCCTCATACCCGTCCGCCGGTCTACAGACTGACCGTCTAATCGTTTACCAAAAAGGTCCTGCTCCCATTTCATATCTCTGCCTTGCTTTTTCTCACTTGCCTCTATCAGACGGGCTGTCAGCTCGTGTTCAAATCCACCATTTGTGTGAGGTTTGGGTTTCGAGATGCCTTTTTTGTGCAAAAACTGCCAACCAAATTCGCTTATCTCGAAAAAACACAGCTGACCCCCGACTTTACCTGTAGAAAATCGATGCGGGACAATAATCCCGATGCGATCCAGTAGCTCTGCAATCCTGCAACCCTGGGCTCGGCTTTTTCCCATCAACTCATAGACCTTTGTGGCCGGTTTGACAGGGCCAGTGGCTACGAGCACCAGCATCTTGAAGCAATCTGAAGATAGTTGAACCTCTCCCGGACGCTGCTTGCCCGCCTCGCCTTCCACGAAGTTTTCGCCCTGCTCGCTCGGCTTGAAAACGCTCGATGCAGCAGGTGGCGATGTTCTTACCTGTCGAAGAAAACTCTCAACAGCTGCTCTGCGTGTAGGTTCTCCGAGTCTGTCTGGTATCTGTGGCTTTTCAAACGTTGCATATACACATTTATCCCAAAGAGCTGGATTTAGGATTACGAACTCGCCAGGTCTGAGCGTCTTGATACGCTCTGTCTGCTCAAAAGTTGCACCAAAAGTATCGCAAATAAGCCGTTGGTTCTCACCAGGCAGGCCAAACGCAATTACGGTTTCTGCGTTGTCCCTGATGATTTGACTGGTACCGCTGAGGGTATGAGTGACACATATTATGCCCATACCGTACCTTTGCCCCATAAACATGCTCTCGGCAGTCGGACCAACACCGCCAGGTGTATAAGAATCCAGCTGCCCCTGTACGCCGAGAGTAAAATCCTCAAGTCCGTAAATACAAATCATTGGTTATTCCACCCACTGTATACTCTTTTTAAGTACAACCATCTCATCAAATACACCGCGATAAACGTAAGGTGCTCCTGCGGCAAGGCTTCGGCCTCGATGATGCTAAGGCCCGGCCGGCAATACAAGTGCTCCAAAAAATCGCTATTGCTGTAATCCCATATCCTGCATGTGCAATTCAACAAGTCCTGAAGGCACCAAAGGATAGATTCTTTATACGCTGCTTCACGCATACCAAAGCGCGGCCTGAATCTATCAAGGACCTCAACAAGTTGCCTTATGGTCGGATAAATACCTTCAGGATGGTTGGCCATAAGCTCATTTACCTTGTCCCCCATAAGACGCTGTGCCGAATACCTTGCATAACATTGACCGAATATCTTTGTTGACTCGTTGTTCCACGCTGTCTCGGGAACGCCATCAGGAGGCTGAAAATAACACAGGATAAGCTCTTCGAGTTTAAATGTTATTACCAGATCACGTAGTTGTGGAATCGTTGCAAGGTCTCTAAGCTCTCGTTTCTTTGCAAAAACAACTATGCGGACAGTTTGCAATAATTGAGGATATGAGAGTAAAACCGCAAGTAGAGATGTCTTAGCTGATTTGGTTCGGCCTATCAACAATACGTTGCCAGTTAGCTGATTTATTATAATTCCTGCTAAATCTCCTGTCGGCATAGTGCCTAAAGAAAGAAAATCGCTCGGATAAGAAATGCCGCCTTTGGGAGGATAATTCCCCAAAAATTCATCTTCAGCTACGATTGCTTTGCCCAAACCATCGCGGGCAATCAGTTGAAACAATTCCTGTATATGTTGGTCCTCGGCCGTTGCCATCAAAAGCTGAGCCAATTGAATGTTCGCAGGATTATCAGTCAGTCTCAGTTCCGGACGTTTAAGCATCAATTCCGCCACTTGTTCTGTACTAAGATTCTCCGGACAGGCCGGCCTGCCAGGCGCAGTTCCAGGGCGGTGTCCCCAAACCTTTTGTTTATAGTTGTTTATACTGAAATTGAACATTCTTTAACCCCATATTACTTTTCTGAATAAGTTTATGAGAGCTGGCGTTCTGGCCTCTTTTGCGCAGTTTACACAGACTCGAATTTCTCTATCCTGACCTTCAACCCTGATATTCTCAGTACAGGGAAGGCAGTAACAGAGCGAACAGATTGGGCACCGATATGCATTCATAATGTGAATCAAACTTTGGCACCTGACACATTCACGTATCTGGTCGCAATCGGTCGGTGTAATGCCGTCATCCAACGGTCTTTTTAGCTCCACCACTTCTTCTGTACGCCATATACCATTGTTATCCTGAAGCGTTACAGTTACCCACTGCAGTTCAACTATCTGGCCAGATGGTGATGTGTATCGTTTAATCTTCGTTATCACTCTGCCAGGTGTAAGCAGCGACTGCTGAGAGCTGAAAATGTTTTGAGAATTTTGCTGGACCATAGCAGTTTCCTACCATGGCGCGCGCAACCAGTGCGTCCACGCCCATTGTGTGCAACGTAGAACGAAATAGAAACCCAAAAAACTTACGCAGCCGGCAGTGAAGATAACCAGAGCAGCCAAAGGTATCCGAGCGGCCCACTGAGCAACCTTAAGAACCATTGCCCAAAAATCTATCTGCTGTTGTCCCATTGCCATCATCGTCCCTTTCAAGCAAAACTGTTTTTCCAAAACTTCTATTTTCGTTTCTCACCTTCATCCATTCTCCCAGCAGGCCAGAAACGCGCCTATTGGCGAAAAAAGTATTTATCCGGGACGGATAGGTGTGAAAAGGCAAACAGTGGGAGAATGCTAAAGCACATTTGTTTTTAACTTTTGTTATCATTGTCCCTTTCCCAATCATCTTTCCGCCATATTTCGAACCAGTAACTAACACGTACGATAACTACTCCATCACCCGCTTTAATGCCCAACTTCTCGTTGAATTTCACCTTGAGCTGAATTCTGCAAGGTTTCCGCAGGGCAATTGGTTCCGCAGCGCATATTAACCTGCGATAGGCTTTATCTGGCTTTAATGAAATGTTTCTATCTCCAATAACCATCTTGACATATTGGTCATAAAACTTATCGGGGCAAATAATCAATCTGCAACCATAAGGGTCTGGGAAAACAACAATCTGTTTAATCCCCTCTTTTTCCAGACTATTTATAATCGGTGTTGGCAACCTGATACGGGGACCATAATCTACAGTTGCCTCGTAGTGTCCTTTGCATAATCCTTTTATTAACATGTCATCATCAGCTGGCAAAAGCATCTTCTGTTAAACCTTAAAAAGTTAGTTTTTTTGACTTTCAATTTCATCCAGCCTTGCGAGACAAGCATCACGGTAGGCCTGAATTCTATTTGAGGTACACAGTAATTTGTCTCCCTTAGAAGTATTCGCACTGATATTATTCGCCAACATTACGAGTATATCGTAATCTGAAACACCGGAAGCATTACCGGTCGTCCCGTCATTTAGGAGGAGATGCCGATGTCTTCGAATATACTTTCGAATAATATCTGTTGGAAAACCCATCCCCTCGAAAAACTCTTGTGGACAAACCGTCATAAAATACGGGTTGATATCGGATACCCACTTATGCACTCTTGCTAAATCAATTACCGTCGTTAGTTTTTGCTTTTTCATTTTTTTGTCCTTTCAGTAATCACATTCACTTACAACGCGAGGTGCTGAGACAACCTCTAAGCCGAACTTACTTCCAACCTTTTCTCAGTTTAGATTAAGAGTTGCTTCAGCCGCAAATGGATAGGTATAATGATGCGAAATGGAGTGAACCTATGGATTCTGAAGGCAATATTATCAAAAGAAGGCTTTCGCGAGTAGCACTCATCAAAGAAACCTCGACATTGTTTTTCAACGATGTGGTCATGATTAGGTTTCAACATCGAAGCGCATTCTTGCTTGCATGGACTGTTTGCAAAGCCCTTGTTCAAAACTCACAATTCCAGACTTTGGGCGGTGTTCCACCCTCAGAACTATTCGACTTTTGCCAGCACGAGGGTTTAAATCTTTCCCGCGACGCCTTGAATACACTTTGGCACGATGAGGTAGAGTTCCGTAGACACCATGAGATGATATTCAGTATGTTTGAAATAAGAGACTTGAAGAACGGACAAATGCTAACACAAATGAAGCCTGAGGTTTTATCTACTATACTTCAGACTATATTTGACAAAGCCAAGCCTCCTGAATCTTCAGGGCTACATAGAAATATTAGGCTCTTCACGGTGCACGCCGAACCAGAGCAAATCTTGCTTTTTCGCACACAGAAGGAAGCCCAAGTTCAAGGTCTGGAACCTTCGGGAAGAAGCCCTATTACCAAATTCAGGAAGAGCTCCGCCGAGCTGGGTTTTATCGACTGGCGGCACAATGTGAAAGTCGATGACCAAGGTTCATCCGATTCGGTTGTCTCAATCAAAATGGTGAATCTATCACCTTTTCCTCTACTTCAACATATGCTTCCCATATGGTCAGACACTTACCTCGAGGCGGAAAGCAGAAAGTTGAGAGCATGGCTCAAAGATGGTACGGAACTAACTGTTGATATTTTAGTTGGAAAAGAGAATAAGAAAAAGATAGTAGAGTTTCTGCTTGGGTTCCCCCGACCTGTTCAACTGGGAGAAACAGTTGAATTTTCGTTTTCTTATCATACACGTAACGCCTACAGCCTGGGCAAAGGGTACTTCACGTGGTACTTTGACCATCCGCATGTTCACTACTTGGTTGACCTCAAATTTTCGGATGCTTGGGTTGTCCGCGACCCTATTGTGTTCGAGGACGATAAAGATGAAGACATTTTCCAAGTCAAACAGTTATCACATAACCATATAAAGTGGGTACGATTTTTCCCTAAACTTGGAGCGCATTATAACATATATTTTTCGCTATCTCGCCAGAATAGTTAAAGAGTTTTGACCCCCAGTTGAGTTACGGCTGGATTAGAGAATTCCTCACAACTTCCTCTTCAAGCCACACGTGTTTTGTTTGTCCTTATCCAACATTAACATAACAGATATCAGGTCACATGAATCTGCTCGTTTACGCCGGTGATGTTTGAAATAGCGTTGTAGTTGCCGGTACCGAAAATATGCAGGTTCTCCGTGGACAGACTTCAGCCAGAGATGGTGTACAAACCACATGTGCCGTTAGATTCATACCATATATTCAGGTTGCCGTTCTATCATTTGTTCCACCGCTCTGAGTGAAGGTGCAGCTGTCAATGAGCTCACTCGACCCTGACAGGTTGCCATTTTTAAGGTTATAGTGTACTGCTGGTCACACCCAAACTGATCGCGTTGTCCATCCCACCGCTCTGTATAAAGGCATCAGGGCTGTCTAAGCCACAAATACCTTACCGGGGGCAAAAGATGGGTAGTTATCATTAAGCTTGCCGCTGTGATTTTTTTGTCCCCAAAAATACCCTGGTTGCAGCTGGCCTGTTAAACGATTAGGTTGTGCCTTTCTTCTTCGACGAGCACGATATTAAACTGCAGCTTATTCTTACAGACTATGGTATGGATTTTGTTAAGAGAGCATAATGAACAAAGGCCACATAGCAGAAAATATTGTTTTGGTGAAACACCAATGCAGACGTTTATAGGTTCGATGACGTTGGCAAAAGAGAAAAGGGTGAAAGGCAAAGGTCCCGGCGGTTGAATACCAAAACCATCTTTTTAAGCAAATCTTATCTTTCGTTACTCACGATAATCACCTCTGTTCTATGATTTACAATTTTCCTTTCTTTGCCAACCGAAGTCTGTCTTTGAAACAAATATAACCATCGTCGAGGTAATTAACACCATCGCACTTAGAAACGTGTCTAACATTTTCTGTGGTGCCACAACATTTACACTTCGGTTTTTCGAAATGACGTGGAGGAACCCTTCTTCCATCTATAAGACTATTAAGTCTTGCTGCTTCAGCGCGGGTTATCGAAGGATAAGAAAAATCCATTCCATCAATTGAAACATGTATTCGTCCATCACGACTTCCTATAAATCCCATTTTAACCACCTTCTTTCTTTAAATCTAATAAGGATTGTTTTTTTGTTGAAGAAACAACTGTTATAGCAACGCAATATAAACTTTATAATACAACATTAAGATGGTTTGTCAATCTTTAGTATCAATAAAAAACCTTCGCTGCCAGTCAAAAAAATTGGTACCCAGCTCGTCGTTTAATATAAACATATTACAGACTTTGCTTATAATTGGGTTTTTTCTCAGAAAACGAGGTTTTGGGGGTTATTGAACAGACACTTTTGAAACAGAAAGGCTGGATTGCCGCCGGCATTTTGCTTACTGTATCTCCTGCGGCACTCTTATCGGTATTTCAATCACTTCCTTTGCCTTGTTTCTCATTGCCTTGGCATTTTTCAATCAAATTAGACCCCTGTTGTCTGGTCGAGTATTCGTTATCACTTTATCAAGCTTTTTCAGATTAGCGTGCTGACGCAATTTATAAAGGAATCAGGGAGGGGAAATCCCTGCCCCCTTTTTATCTACACCCCATTACCATTCTTTGCAAGCTCTCCATCAATCAATGCCGACGCTTCTTGCTTTGTAACATTTTTCGGATACTTTATCCCAAGGTCATCCATGAATTTTCGCTGTTTGAATGTAGCTGGCTCATTGTTCCTCGCTTGTCGCTCTTCTATCATCTTTTCCACACGCTGGTCTTTTGAAATTTCCTGTAATAATGCTATTGTTGCTGTTTCACTTTGAGTTTTTTCATTTATCTCATTCAACAGCTCCAAATAGCCATCCAGTCTTTCTTTTATATTTTCATCCATTTTTACCACCTCCTTACAATTGTTTGAGTAAAATTCATCAGCCCCAAATATTTCTTTAGCATGCCTAAGCTCCCTTAGCCACGCCCGCCTCTCGGCATCTTGCCTTATTTCTTCCTGTTCGACAGCCTGTGCTTTTTCCTTTGCCTGCAAATGCTGCCTTACCTGATGCTGTATCTCAAGCTCTTTCATCCATCTTTCAGCACTCATTTTTATTAACACCATCACATCCATTTAAAACCTCGTCAACAACATCTGCTGTTATTGTTCTGTAAGTAGCCCCGCAATCTGAAATCAGTAAATCAAAAGCTTTTGCAAAGTATTCGAGTATGTCATCCTTATTTTCATCAAAAACTTTTTCAGGCTCTTGAACCTTTGGCAGCGTTTCTTTTATAATCTCTATAAACTCCTGTCTTGTAAGCTGCCATTTGAAAACAACCTCGTCAGAACCCCTTTTGCTTACAACCTCAAATTCAAAATCACCAAGCCAGAAGCTATCACCAACAGAAAAATCATCTTCTTCAATTGCTTTTTGAAACTCTTCGATTTTCATTCATCCCCATCCTCGATTTTTTCAATAATAAGCTCGTCGAGAAATTTCTTAATGTCCTTTAATTCCTCAACAGGCAATTCAGCCAGCATATCATAAAGCGTATAACTCATTTTTATCTATCTCCCTGTACATATATACAGATATACACCTATATAAACATTTCTGTGTTGCAACATATACATCACACTACAGATATATTTATAAACCCTGCCCGCATATAAAAATAAAATGCCATCTGTAAATATCTATCTGAGCGAAGAACTGTTTGAATACGTAAAGCAGAACAAATCTAAAATCATCCAGCAAGCCCTTAAGGAACACAAAGAAAGACACAACCCGCCCTGCAAATCCCAGAACAAGTCTCAATAATTGTTTATTGCATTACTGATTTTCCAGGCAGGGTCTGGCGTTCAGCAGGGAAAGTGACTTTAGGAACGGCTGCTGAACCCATTTTTAGTTATTTTATATCCTGAAGCCCGTGCCCAAAGGGCGAAAGCCTTAAAAGGTTAGCTGAGCCTCGCCACCTCATCCGGCGAAGCGCCTTTTATGGCTTTCAGGGCTGAGACAAATTATTTCTTTTTAACCGTAAGATTTATAAACTCTAAATTCCTTCTATTACCACTTCAAAGTTACAAAATGGAATACAACACGACTGCTGAACTGCAAAAAATATACTTTTCAAATAGTCAATACTCCATAAACCCGTCTGTGGGTAATGAAGGCTATGACTCTCTTCTACAGTGGCCTTCAAATGGTTATTTTGAGAAATTTAAACCTGATGCCGCTCTTTTAAGAGAGGTTCTCACCTTATATGACAGGCCTCAATATCTTTCAGTAGCTGAGCAGGTATTCGGCACACAAGCCAGACAGCAAAAACTCAACCTGAAACACCTTGCTAATATTCTCTATGAAAGAGCGATTCTTCATGCCAGACATCTAAAAGAGATTAACAGACGCCTTATGGATTGTCACGAAAAGCTTTCCATCCTGAAGATGCACTTCCCTGTAGATGGCGGGAAAAGTGCGCAGAATCTTGAAAAACTTATTATCCAGTTAGAAGAACAGCACCGAAAAGAAGAAATCGATTTCTGGAAAGATACAACTGAAGTCAGAGGGAAACTTTTTGAAAATGCCGCTATATACACTGCCACAAACCGCAGAAAGGCTATGCTTTATGACCTGGAGGATGAAAATGCCTGATGGTATTGCCGGCAAGACTGAATATATAAGGCAGCTTTGTCAAAGATTAAAACCTATCCTCGGAGGCAAGATAAACGACATTTTTCAGGCCTATTGTGCCGAGGATGCCCAAGGAAAAGAGCAGATTGAAAGCTACCTTGAATTACTTTCTGCTAAATATCTCCCGCAGGAACTTGATAGCAGTCAGCCCAGCCTCATTCCGCCTTCGGAACAACAGGCAAAAGGCTCATATACTATTGGCTCTGTCTTTTATGCCGGTAAAAACTTTTATGATTTTAGCCTTCGGGAAGATGAGTGGATTCAGCATGTCGGCGTTTTTGGAAGAAGTGGAGCTGGAAAGACCAACGTAGGCTTTATTATTTTAAGGCAGCTTCATGAAAAACAAAAACCTGTCCTTATATTTGACTGGAAAAGAAACTACCGTGACCTACTTTGCCTGCCTGAATTTAAGGGTATTGAGGTTTACACGATCGGCAGAAACGTTGCACCTTTTACCTTTAATCCTTTAATTCCACCTAAAGGCACAAATCCCAAGACCTGGCTTAAAAAGCTAATAGAGGTTATTGCCCACGCATATCTTTTGGGTAATGGCGTAATGTACCTTCTCCAAGAGGCTGTTGATTCTGTCTATGAAGAGGCAGGGGTTTATTCAGGCACAGTTGAAAAATGGCCTACTTTTAGAGATGTCCTTGAAAAGGCAAGAAATCGTGATGCAAGGGGAAGAGAGGCTGGCTGGCTTTCATCAACTCTGAGAGCATTGGCTTCTTTATGCTTTGGGGATATGGATACACTTGTAAATACAGGTGAAAATCAGAATCTCGAACACTTGCTTTCAAAGACAGCTATTCTTGAATTAGATGCTCTTACCCAACAGGACAAGATATTTTTTATTGAGGCACTTTTACTCTGGATTCACCATCGCCGTATGGTAGAAAGACAGCGTGAAACTTTTAAGCATGCCATTCTTATTGAAGAGGCCCATCACATCTTTTCGGGTGAAAGAAGAAGCCTTGTCGGAGGTCAATCTGTTATGGAAATCACATTTCGTGAGATAAGGGAATTTGGCGAGGCACTTATTATCCTTGACCAGCATCCAAGCCAGATATCTCTTCCCGCTTTAGGTAATACTTACTGTACAATCTGCATGAACCTAAAACACAAGTCAGACATCAATGCGATAAGCCAGTGTATGCTGCTTGACCAGGAAAAGGACCTCTTAGGCTCATTAGAGGTAGGGCAAGCAATTGTCAAACTGCAAGGCAGGATAGCAAGGCCGTTTCAAATAATGATACCAGAGTTTGTAATTGAAAAAGGCAAAGTCACAGATTCATGGATTCAGGAACGTATGCAACATATAGCTCCCACCATTGTGGAGAACTACTCTCCTGCTGATGACACTGCTATGGATTCTGTGCTAATCCGAAGCGCCGATAATCAACTTGGCTTTCTTAAAGATGTTCAAGAGTATCCCGACAGTGGCATAGCCGCAAGATATAAGCGGCTCGGTCTGTCAGTCAGGCAAGGCCAGAAGCTGGTAGCTAAACTGCTTGACCAGGGTCTCATACAACACCATCAGCAAACCACTAAAACCGGCAGGTTAAGGGGTACACGCCTCACCGCAAAAAGTAAGGTTTTATTGTCTACAGCCAATTAAATTAAAGCCAAGAAATCGCTGTTTTTATTTTTCTACTTTTATTTTTCTTTTTTTGTTTTTCTACATATCAAAGCCAAAGATAACAAAAATCGTTGCTCAGAATGGCTATATTTGCGAATTTGTAGGGTTTATAGACAGGCTGTGCTCTGAAACCTATTCCTGAGGCTTTCTATACAATCAAGTTCGTACAGGCAAAGAGAGAGTGGAGTTTACGCGTCGAGTCGATCGGTATAGGCTATTGTATTGTTTATTGTTCTTGAAAAAGCATACCGCCGGCTATATCAATCGTTCCCGCATTGTTCCGGCTATTCAAGATGATGCTGCTTTATAAATCTTTCCCACCACTTTAAAGTTAATACATAAAACACCATGCTATAAAATAATCTTGTATTTCCACGCATTAACCGCACACTCTCTTTAATTGCACAAACTGTCTGAGGTTGCCTTGTACGCCCCGTCAATGAGCTTTTTGAGTAAATGCCTGTGGCAACAAGGGTCATCTTCTTTCTCAAAACAAAGCAAAGTTATCGTCTTGTGTCTCGCCCTTTTTGCCAGTTCCCGAATCTTTTCTTGTTGTGCCAACATTTCTTCACTGTAACGAGCCTCATACACCTCCCAGCAAATATCTCCTTTTTTCCAATCTTTTAACAGCTTCACACTTGGCCCCAATTCTCGCAGCCACTCTGTCAGTTGTAAATCCTTCTTTGAACGCCCGCGCGGCCAAAACCGAGTAACCAGTATTCTGTCACCGTCTGATTCTTCGATACGGTCGTAAACAGATTTTGTTTTTATCATCTCTTTTGTCTCCTTGTCTTTCAGGTTTCGGGCCACAGATCCATCAACCCTCTTCTCACATGGTTCATCAAACTACACCAAAACACTTATGTGTGTTAAACCCAACCCTATTAATTCTCACAGTGCAGGCAGAGGCAGTCCAAGAAGCAAGTAAAACAGTCCAACCACAGGTAGTATCAACCGGAACCCTCCAAACACTAGGAACCCTATTAGAATAAACATCCCGTAACGAGCAAATTTGTTGTATGCATTAATAGCTTCAGGAGATTTTAAGCTGGCATATACCATCTTCGAGCCATCTAAAGGCGGTATAGGAAGCAGGTTGAAAACAGCCAGGATGAGGTTAAACATTATAGCAATCAGCACAAAATTCCCCAAGACTGGCAGCGCTTTCAGACCAAAGATGTGGAAACAACCGGCCAGAATCAGAGCCAGCAGTATATTTGCTAAAGGACCTGCAGCTGATACTTTGAAGATCTGCTTTTTTGTCAATATTCTAAAATTAACTGGTACGGGCTTTGCCCAACCAAAATGAGCGATAAGCGGCATTATTATTGTGCCTATCAGGCTGATGTGAGCTATGGGATTCAGAGTCAGGCGCCCCATTCTCTTGGCAGTATCATCACCAAACCTATAAGCCACCCAGCCATGGGCATATTCATGAATCGTTAGTGAGATAAGAAAGATTGGAAGAATAAATACAAAATTTTGAACTTCTCTATTCAAGATTTTACTCCCCATCTAAATAATCAAATTCCAATGCCTCATAGTTACAATTTCACTATGCGGCAAATTCAAGCTAATACGCCATTATAGTCCAAAACATAAATCTGCCCAACTCAAAGTAAGGACCCTTCAATGCATTCTACACTCAACTCTTACCTACGCCCTGCCCGATCATAAAATCTCTCATCCCTTCCTCTAAGAATACCTTCAATCTGATTCATAATCCTGCCCGGCCAGTCACCTCTAAAACAATCTTCTTTTAAGAACAAACCTTCAATGCCATTCTGTTTATAAACCTCCATCTTATGCCTTGCCTGCTTATCATAATTCTGCTTACCATTAATGCCAAAATACTCGATTACCATCCCAAAATCTCTGAGCCAAAAGTCAGGATACCAGATTTTCACTTTTCCCCTATCAACAACTGCCATAGGATGCTCATAAAAGCATGCAATCCCATTTCTATCTAACAGCCTGGCGATTTGAACTTCACCCTTGCTCCTATAGCCACCTCGCCAGTTCGCCTTCCCGCACTTTTTATAAACCTCCATATCAAATACAATACTTTGCCCCTATTTATATCTTTTCCTTCAGTTCATAGCCTTTCATCCTCCAAAACCCACAATCCTTTTAAAATCTTTATTATTCTTATCCAGCCTAAAAACCTGATATTACCTTACCTCAACTTTCAACCCTCTATGCCCGATACCAATCAATTCTTCCAAACCGCCAAATCTTCTGCTTCATCCGCATACCCATTAATACTCCATCAACTTTGTCTACCAAACAGCCGCACTGGTACTGCTGTGGCAGTAGCTCTCGCTGCCTATCTATTCCGCCAATAATCCCCTAAACCTCATCTCCTAAAATACATCTCAAAACAACTTTAACTTTCAAACATATCCTTTCTCTAATCATGTTACACATTCACGTTCCTATACTCTTGGGCTGTAACATGATTAACAATTCAACTCATAACTCTTTGAAGTAAAAACAGTTACGTTGATTTTAGGGATGTAACATGATTCGCGGCTACTAAAACATACTTTTGACACTTTATGCGTCCGGTGCGGTTTATGCGTAACATAGTGTTGAGGCGAAAACTTTATAAACCCACGGCACTTTATACGTCCGGGACGGTTTATGCGTAAAATGGATATTAAGGAATACCTCTTGGAAAAGCAAAAGGCCCTCGATAAAACCGCACACAGAATCATCAACTCTGGGGTCTTTGATTTTAACTATATCCCTGACAAACCCCTTATGCGTGACGAGGTCAAACCTGTGATTGATGCCCTGCTTCGTTACCATGAGACCGGAATTGCAAATAACGTTTTAATCCTGGGTTCCAGAGGTTCCGGTAAGAGTCTTGCAGCCAAATACCTGATGAAGCTATTATCTTCACAAAACCAGTTGAAATTTGCTTATGTAAATTGCCGCCAGCACAACACCAGCTTTAAGATTCTCGCCCATTTGCTCGGCCTAAGGGCCAGAGGCAGAACCCTTGACGAATTATGGTATCTACTTACCGATGCTAATCCGGGTAAGACCGTATTTATCCTTGATGAAATTGACCTTATTAACGACAAAGACAGGCACCTGGATATCCTGTACCTCATAAGCAGATCAGATAAAAATTACATGGCCATTCTATTGAGTAACAACCCCAAATTCACAAATACCCTCGATGAATCCATAATGAGCACATTGCAGCCGGAGATAATTCATTTTTCTAACTACAATGCCCTTGAGGTTGTCCAAATCCTTAAAGATCGGGCAAAAGTAGGATTAAAATTCCTGCCGGAAAGCGAAATAGAACAGATAGCCGCAATGACGGTTAAAAACACAAATTCAGATGTTAGGGTCGCGATAAAGACATTGTATCTTTGGGCAGTTGAACCAGAAATCTCTTTGGAGGATCACTTCGAGAAAGCAAGGCGTGATATCATGGTTGAGATTGTAAAAGACTTAAATGACAAGAATCTTTTAATCCTGAAAGCCGCTCTTGGCCAAAGGGATGGTTATGTCAAGGATATTTACCATTTATATCGGCAAATCAGCGTCCAATTCGGTGAAGAGCCGTTCAGTTATGTGCATTTTTACTCGAACCTGTCTTATCTGCAGAGTCTTGGTCTGATTATTCTGGTCTCAACAAAGGTTCATCGGACCCATACAAACCGGATTCAACTGACATTCGACCCTGGAATTTTTGCGAGCGTCTGGGAAAAACGGTTTGAATAACAGAGTTGCCCTTGCATGTAGATGTGACATTGCAATTGCAGCCCCAAAAAACAGACTGAAACTTCGATTCCATTAGATATTCGGTTTGCCGATTTTAAGGATGGGGCAGTAAGTATGATCGCCAGACTATAAAAATACGCTGTTTTGCTTTCATTTGCACCTCTTTGTAGTGCCTAAATCTGGGCTAAAAACTCATGAAAAGTCGCTGATTATGGCGCAACTTATCCTTTGGTTGAATCTGAATGATGCACTAACCTAAGTGTGATACTATCGTTTCAGGCAGCGGCGGGTGATTCCTTTATCTCATGGTCACGCGATTGTTCGATTATTTGGGCGTAACTGGTCGACAACACGCCTAATTTAATCGCCCGGTATCGGGTGGCTGGTCGGATAGTCGGTCTACATTGAGGTATTTTTCAATTTTTATGCCATCCTTGAGCCTGAATCTGTTTCTCATATCGTTATCTGTGGCTTTCTCAAATAAGTCCGCCTTTATGAGTATCTGGTGCATTTGATTTTTTACGGTATTAGCTGATTTGCCCAAAATACTGGCAATATCCCTGTATGAAAGAGCCAAATCCTGATGTTCAAAAAATACCGAAAGAATCTTCTTTTCCTGATTGCTGAAGTTATTGACATCGAACTTGCAGTTGTTAGTTGCATTCGACTGGACTGGTTTGGCCGTCCAATCCGGTCGCTGGGTCTGATTGGTCTGTCTTAACGCCAGACTCATCGACGGATCAGTCAGGATATCTTCCAGATTCTTTAATTTTTGGCTGTGTTCTTTTAAGAGTGTTGAATTTTCATCGATATCCTTTCGATGTTCCTGTAGAACATTGTTGATTGAGTCAATCTGACTTTTGATACCAAAAATTTCCTGCTTCGCAGTAAAACCGCAACCTTTTGACCTTCTTTTTTTAACTGTCCTTCTTTTTCTCCTGATAAAAAAATCAAGTAATCCCATTGTTACAAATATCAATATACTCTCACATCGCTGCCGAGGTAATAAAACTGCAGGGATAGTTTATTAAGCCCTTTTTGGAATTCGTATTTCTTGTCCAGGCTAAGGTTTATTGTCTTATCATGCAAAAGCATCCTCGTTTTTGCCCAAAGCATCTGAAAGTCTGTTTGTTTGTCCGTGAGCTGTTGGAAAGTATCATCCTGGAAGAACACCTTGTTTGAAGGGTTTAGATTTGTCTCAAAAGCCCTGAGCTTGTGCCATTCCAAAGTCGCCTTTGCTTCCTCGATGATATTTTTAAG
>Ga0315282_10004920_pt1 | contig 23016 bp, 15 predicted proteins | sample YL17G07_20_MG_FD_203693 | JGI IMG/M metagenome (GOLD analysis project Ga0315282, IMG submission 203693) | Sediment microbial communities from Yellowstone Lake, YNP, Wyoming, USA - YL17G07_20 | ecosystem: Environmental > Aquatic > Freshwater > Lake > Sediment | place: USA: Wyoming | collected... | reverse complement strand
TGGCCTTGCGCCGCCTGCGACACCGGCCTCACCTCATCCGCTCGTTCTTCCGAAGATGCCCCCTCTCTTTTTGACCTTACGTCAATCTATTTATACAGGACCCCGTAGTGACCATCAAGCAGCTGTGGCCGAGTTTCTCGAATGGCTTGGCGTTGCCAAAACCCCAAGGCCCAAAGACCTTCTGAAAAGCATCCTGAGAATAACGGCAGGCCTGCCGGTCGGGGAAGCGCGAAGTAAGATCCAGCGGATTTTTTCGCATCTCGGAAAATTCTGGAAGGATGAATCAGTTCGGGACCATTGTGAGGCTGAACTGCAGCAGGTACGGACACTGGCATGGCTGCCTGCGTGTGGCGACACGTCAGTCTGGCACCGTCCCGCTGAACTGTACGCCACTTATTCCAGTTATCTCTTCGAAACGCAGGCGCGCTTTCTGGACTTCGACCAGCAGGGACGGGTCAGGGAGTTCATCGACTTCCTTGGGATCAAAGTAGACCCAACTCCTACCTTGGTCGTAAACCACCTTCTTACATGTGCCAACGAAGAGCGCGAAGTCAACCAAGCGGTGTACACGTACCTGAGCCAAAAGTTCGAAAATAACGCCGTGTTACGGCTGCGTGGAAAGCGCTGCTTGCTCCTAGAAACCATCGGTTACGTCCGCCCCGATCACGTGTTTTGGGGGAAACATCCATTCTCTCGTTATGGGTATCAGCTTCCTTCAGACCACCGTGTCTATATGCGACTCTTCCAAAGGTTAGGGGTGCGTGAGTCGCCGGATGCTGACGACGCCGTTAAGGTGCTCCAAGAGATTGCTCAGGAATTTGGCACAAGCAATCGACCGCTTGATGAGGAGACTCTTCAAGTTGTAATGCAATGCTGGACCCTCTTAGACCGCTGCCTCGCCCAGGATGAGGCGCAATCGAACTTACTGAGCCAACTCAAGAGTTCTAAAGTCGTCCCCGACGACAGGAGGTTGTTGCAGTGCACTGATCTGATGTTCTTCGACGACCGCCCTGGTTTGGCTGTGAAGTTCAAAGATCTTGTCCAGCACAATATCATTGTTCGGCCCCTAGGAGCATGGCGCGCTATCGAGGCTGCAGGAGTGAGGCCTTTAAGCCATGCTGTGCAGGTCGCGCTTGTTGAATGTGATGCTCCGACTGAAGCCAAGGATTTGCTTGCCATGCTGCAAGAGCGCCGTGCTCTAATAGCTCGTGTTCTCGAAGCGCATCGCACGGAGGATGGTTCTAGCTGGAAGATAGACTTGCTGGACACCTTACGAGTGGAGCGCGCCGGGCGTCTGGAAGTCACGTATACGCTGAAGGCTTTCGGCCAGACTCGGACAACGGCACCGGAGGAAGTTCAGGTCTATTTCAGTGCCGAGGAAGGTGTCCTCTACTTCCAGGGTGATACTTCTACCCCGTGGCCCGCCATAGCTCGTGAATTAGCTTATGCACTCAATCCCGAAGCAGAAGCGGGGAAGGTCGCCTCAGGCCTCAAAGACGTGCTGAGTGCCGAATCATTTGGCCAAGCCGCCCGAAATCTCGATGAATTGGGTTATCCACCACTCGAAGCAACAGCACAAGTGGTCCCGATAAGCCAGCCAGTAGGCCTTGGAGGAAGTGAAGTGCCAGGATTGGCCGGCGGGCCTCTCGTTGGTGTCGGGGCGCCCGAAACACCTGCGGCACCGAGCATTACGACTCCTCAGGAGGCCCTGGGTGCTCTGGGGTTTGGCCATCTGACCCCAACACCACTGCCACCCGGAGTTGAGCAGCCTGAATTACCCTCAACCGGAACTACTGGTGCTACGCAAGGGCTGGGTCCTGGCGGTGGGGAAAAGCCACCCAGACGCCAGCGCAGCCGTCTCCGCACATATGTGGCACCTGAAGGCGCAAAAGAGGTCCATGAACTCGACGAGGATGCCGGCGAGCGGATGAGTGCACTAGAGAAGGCGGGCGTTAAGAGGGTACTTGAGTACGAAAGCAGCGTCGAACGCAACCCGATTGAGATGCCACCCAAACATCCCGGTTACGACATCGAGTCTCGAAACGCTTCCGGCGAGGTTGAGCGCTTTATTGAGGTCAAATCAACTGCTGGAGACTGGGACCGGCGTGGGGTCGGTGTTTCACGTGAGCAGTTCAAGTGTGCATCCGAACGCGGAATGAAATACTGGCTCTATGTAGTGGAAAGAGCCGAGCAGGATGATTTTCGGATCTACCGCATACAAGATCCTGCAAGGAAAGCAAATCAGTTCTTTTATGACGACGGTTGGGGAGGTCTTGCCGAGAAGGACGAAGCCCCGCCGCAGCACGGAGAGTCCGTCGTGTGAGAGACTCAACTCGAAGCCACCAAAGTTTGTGAAGACGCAAGGGAGGATCAGGTCGATGGCGAAGATTGAAATTACAAAGACGGAGCTGGTTTGGCCTGGAAAGTACAACGAGGATGGGACACGCAAGGGCATTGCGCGCGTCAACCTGCCATTCCAAGTGATTGAGACCATAAACGAGAGTCGGGCCACGCGGGAAACAAAGTCTACGCCGCTCCTTTTCGATGTCTGGCAGGGCAAGGAAGGAGACACCTTCGAAGAGGGTTGGAGGAACAAGCTCATCTGGGGCGACAACCTGCTGGTGATGGGGTCGCTGCTGGAAAAGTTCGCTGGGAAGATCGCCCTTATATACATCGATCCACCGTTCGCTACAGGAGCAGATTTCTCCTTTACTGCAGAATTAGGTGATGACAATCTCGAGATTACAAAAGAGCAGTCTGTGATTGAAGAAAAGGCATACCGTGACACATGGGGAAGAGGCCTAGATTCGTACCTCGCGATGCTGGTCGAGCGATTGGAGTTGGCTAGAGAGCTCTTAGCTGAAGGCGGAAGCCTTTACGTCCACGTCGGCTGGCAGGTGTCTTCGGTGGTCAAGTGCCTGTTAGACGAAGTGTTCGGTCCTGGCGGTTTCCAGAACGAAATAGTCTGGAAGCGCCAAACCGCCAAAGGAGGCGCTTTCGGTTCTTTGGGCCAATACGGTCGGCTTCATGAAACAATCTACTTTTAGACCAAATCAGACTCGTGGAAATGGAACCAACAGTTTACCCCGTATGATCCTGAATATATTGAGGCGTCTTATAAATTCGTCGAAGATGGAACTGGCCGACGTTATTCTCTTCGGGATCTGACTGCTGCTGGTTCGAGAAAGGGAGATTCAGGGAAACCCCTCATTATTCAGGGCAAGGGCATCGACCTGCCTCCAGGAAGACACTGGGCCATAGGTCTTGCCGAAGGCGAGAGCGTGCAAGAAGCGGTACATCACCTGTTGAAAGAAAATAAAATCTGGTACCTCCCCGGAAAAATGCCGCGTATGAAGCTTTATCTTGATGAAATGCCGGGGGTGCCTCTCCAATCCATTTGGACGGACATACTACCAGTGCAGGCACAGAGTGAAGAACGTCTTGGCTACGCAACACAGAAGCCCGAGGCATTACTCAACCGCATTATTCGGGTTTCGTCCAATCAGGGCGACCTCGTAGCGGACTTCTTCTCTGGTTCCGGGACGACCACGGCTGTTGCCGAAAAGCTCGGACGCCGTTGGATAGGCTGCGATCTTAGCCGGTGGGCCATCCATGTTACTCGGAAGCGGTTGCTCGGTATCGAAGGATGCAGGCCGTTCGAAGTCCTGAATCTTGGGAAATACGAGAGGCGGTACTGGCAAATCGTTACGTTCGGGAACCAGGACAAAGCTGGTGGCGAGAAGACTCTTTACGAGTACTTAGCTTTCATGCTGAAGCTATATGGCGCCAAACCTGTTGCCGGTCTTGCACACCTGCACGGAAAGCGCGGGAAGGCACTGGTCCACGTTGGGGCGGTCGATTCACCAGTGACGATTGATGAAATCAATGCGGCCGTCGATGAGTGCGTGCACCTTAAGCAAGGTGAATTGCACATCCTCGGTTGGGAATGGGAGATGGGTTTAGCCGGCCCCAACAACGACTACCGAAAGGGTGGCCTGATGCACGAAGTGGCCAAGCAGAAGGGCGTCAAGCTGCTCCTATTCCAAATTCCGAACGAAGTAATGGAGCAGCAGGCGGTGGAAAAGGGTGACGTTCAGTTCTTCGAGCTTGCTTATCTTGAGGTCGAGATCAAGAAGCCCAAGAAGCTTTCGATCACAGTGGCTTTGAAAGAGTTCGTGATTCCCAACACAGAGCTGATCCCCGAGGAAGTCCGCTCCAAGGTTAAGAAGTCCACCGATTACATCGACTACTGGGCGGTTGACTGGAACTTTCAGAACGACACTTTCATGCAAGGTTGGGTGACATACAGAACTCGTAAGGATCGGTCGCTGGCTCTGACCTCCGAACCCCACATTTACGATAAGCCGGGGCGCTACCGGGTGCTCGTCAAAGTGGTGCACATCTTCGGCAACGACACCTCTCAGGCGTATAGCGTGGAGGTGAAGTAACCATGGCCAGAAGCATCATCTCATACGACAAGGACCTCCCGGAGATTCCCGGTCGTTGCCCTTGGGAGAGGCCTGATCGCTTTCCTGTAAAAGACGAATCAGCTCCCAACCGTTGGAGAGTGGACAAATCGGGCCGTCGCCCAAGCAAGCTGTTACTTGTCGAAAAGCTACGCACGGCAGTAGACGAGTGGCGTGAAGCAGGATACCCAGATGCCTCAGATGTTACCCAAAGGCTCTTTGAATACTGGTTTGAAGAGGACCACGAGGTTCCTGGCTTCGCTGCTCCATTCCGGTATTACTTCTGTCAGCGTGAAGCCATCGAAACACTGGCCTATCTCGTCGAGATAGCCAATCCGTCCGACACGAAGGATCTGATTGACACCTACGCAGAGGTTATCCAGAAGGACCTGCTCTCAAAGTCCATCGAGTATCAGACCACCATGGACGGGCAGCGTCAGATTCGTCGGTACGTTGCGGAGCTGGATCGCGAAGGTGTGCAGGACCTTCCCCCAGAGAAGCTGGGGCGATATGCCTTCAAAATGGCTACGGGCTCCGGCAAGACCTGGGTGATGGCCATGGCTATAGTCTGGTCGCATTTCCACAAGAAACGCGTACCAGGGTCGAGTCTTTCCACGAACTTCCTGATCGTTGCTCCAAACGTCATCGTGTACCAGCGCTTGGAGAGGGACTTTCAAAGCAACCGTATCTTCTATGAGCTACCGCTCATACCGCCCGGGTGGGGCCCCTGGAACCAGAAGGTAATTCTCCGTGGTGAAAGCACCGAGCCTGATCCTTCGGGAAACCTCTTCCTCACCAACATCCATCAACTTTACGAAGGACGCGATCAGGAATGGACTCCACAAAACGCGGTGGATGCCTTGCTGGGCAAAAAGCCAAATAAGGACCTGGCCTCATACCAGCGGTCGATGCTGGAGCGTGTGAAGGAACTGAGGGACCTGGTTGTCCTCAACGACGAGGCGCACCACGTCCACGATGAAGAACTGGAGTGGAGCAAATCACTCCTCGGCATTCATCGGACATTGCCGAATGGGTTGGCGCTTTGGTTGGACTTTTCTGCCACGCCCAAAGACCAGAACGGAATGTACTACCCGTGGACCATATGTGACTACCCGCTGGCCCAAGCGGTAGAAGATCGGATCGTTAAGGCTCCACTGATTGTTACGAAGGAAGACGATCCCAAACTGCCCTCCAAGGACCCTGATCACGTCACAAAGGACAATGTCGCCAAGAAGTATGGTTACTGGCTTCAGGCTGCTGTGCAGCGTTGGAAGGATCACCAGAAGGTTTACAGGAAGCTGGGTCCGAAACCGGTTCTATTCATTATGGCGGAGAAGAACGTTTACGCCGATGCTCTGGGCAAGTACCTGTGGCAAACAAAGGAATTCGGATTCAAGGAATCCGAAGTTCTCATCATCCACACTGATGAAGCGGGTGAAATCACGAAGAAAAGTCTGGAAGCTGCGCGTCAAGTGGCCCGTGACATCGACAAAGCGGAAAGTAAGATCAAGGCCATCGTCAGCGTGATGATGCTCCGCGAGGGCTGGGACGTGAAGAATGTGACCGTGGTCCTCGGCCTTCGGCCTTTTGATGCCAAGGCTGAGATCCTTCCAGAGCAGGTGGTTGGACGCGGCTTGCGGCTGATGACGGGAATCGGGCCGGACACGCAAACCCTGGAAGTCCTCGGCACTCGAAATCTGCTTGATTTCTTGCGAAGCCAACTTGAAGCCGAGGGTGTCGGCGTTACAACCACCAAGCGCGATCCTCCTCCGCCAGTGACTGTTTACCCCGTGAAGGAGTGGGAGGCTTACGACATCGCAATCCCAATCACCAAGCCCAGGCTCACCCACGACGCTCGGGAACTCTCTTCTCTGGATCCCTCCACGTGGGAGCCAATTTACGAGCAAGAGGAGTTGGAGGAGACTATTAGCATCAGCCTGAAGATGGAGTTCAGCCTCACAGAAACGGTGGTGCACCAGGCTGACATAGCTGCAGGATTGGCGCCGATCGCCCAAGAGCTAATAGGCTCGATCACCAATAAGGTCATCCAAAGGGCGAGACTGGTGAACGTCTTTTCGGAGCTTTATCCGCGGTCGCCTCGAATTGCAGGAGGGCATAGCTGGTTACCTCGCCCGAAAGATCAGTGAGCTAACGGTCGAGAAGCGGGCTATTGAGTTTGAAAGAGCTGACTTCAGACTCTCCGATACCAAGCCGTTTGGCTGGCGCCGGAATCTACCCCCACTTGAGGCAAGCCACACAGTTTTCAATTACGTGGCGACTTACAACGACTTTGAGCGCAGATTTGCGGAGTTTCTCGATAAAGCACCTGATGTTCTACGCTTCGCCAGCCTTGGCACGACTGAGCAGGGTGAGTCAGGAACAGAGTTTCGAGTCGATTATCTCAAGCCGAGTGGAGCCATAGGGTTCTACCACCCGGATTGGGTCGTCGTGCAGAAGGCAGGCAAAGGCGAGTTGAACTGGATCATTGAAACTAAAGGCCGCGTCTGGGAGGGGACCGAAGCCAAGGATGAGGCCATCATCGACTGGTGCGCACGTATTTCCCAGGAAACAGGCCAAGGGTGGAGGTTTGCTCGCATCAACCAGTCCCCGTTTGATTTCTTGAAGCCGAAGACACTGACTGAGGCGATCGAGGAGGACAAGTCTCCAAACAGGCTCGTCTAGACATTCTGAATCTTCTAGCCAGACGCATGTTGCGCAGCTAGTGAACCAAAAGAAATCCTTTGATGCGACCGAAATGGGAGTCGGCCATGCACGAGAATTCACCAAGTTAGCCCCACCACGTGTGAGCACCCTTTGACACAATTCTCGAACCGAGTGGGCCGGTTTCACGGTCCCCAGCACGTACCCGCTGGCGAAGGAGACTTTGTGGCAACCTCGTGCTCCGGAGTAGACTCCAAGATTGCCCTTGCTTCGCGCTGTGGGGCATTCTCAGGCCTCCATTTCAGAAGAGCCAGGACGCCCCGGCGTCCGGCGGGCTTTCTACAGCCTGCTCAAAAACCCCTCTGCCACGATCCCGGCGACCGGTTAGCCCTGCGGGGGCACTCAATGGGGAGCCGCCAAGCTCAAAATTACCCGAATTTGCTCGGGCCAGCGAGGCCGCCATGCCTGAGGTCTGTTTGAATAGGTAACCTTTTCACAAAACGTGCACTTTCGAGAACGGGACCGGCACTCAACGCACGGCAAAACAATCCCCTTTTTTCTGATAATCGTCATTGACGGCACTGTATGGCTGAAGCCATACAGCGCCTATGAAACGCACGACTATTTGGCTAAAACTGATTCAGGTCCGGCAACTGAGGGCCCTGGCGACCGAGACCGGGGCGCCGGTGGCGGCCCTGATTCGGAGGCCATCGATGAATTCATAGCCAGGCGGAAGGTCGAAAGGCCGGCCGCCACAGTCCGCGGGTTCCGAAGGACTCCAGAGGGAAGAAACTGAGATGGCGGCAAAAAACGGGAAAAACCGACTTCCAAGGTCTGCAAAGGAGGCCGTGCTAACCGGCTACATTTACGACCCCGAGAACTGTCCACTCCAATATTACGAACTGGGCGGAGTCGGGGGCTTCGAACTTATCGAGGGCCAGATCCCGCTGATGCACATCGCTAGCGCGCCGAATCCTATGAAGGCTGACCTCGTTATCCCTTTCAAGGCCAGGCTTGAACTGGGAAAGCCTCGACTCCCGAAACCTGACGACTACGTTTAAACGGGCGGGCAAGGCACATGCATGACCGGATTCCCTCGCAAGGGGTTCCGTTTCGGGGAACCTTTTGACAAATATCTCCGAGAAGACTAGCTCGCAAAGTTGAAGAAACTTGGACAGAAGATCGGAGCGCGGATCTCCGCACCGGTGGCCGGTGGGTTCGCAACGGTCCCGTCTCGGCTGGCCGCCACTGAAAAAGCCAGACCTGGGGCTTCCCACCGAGGCCCGTCGGCCCGAAAAATCCTCGAGAATCGCCGTACCTTTAGGCCGATTGGGCCGCTATAATGAGAACGAAGGGAGATGGCGAAGAGGCATCATGCCAATTAGAACGGCTGAAAACTCGACGGGAATCTACCGGACGATCACCAGAAAGATCGAATGGGAAGATGGTGCCAAACTACCCCAAACGAAACGAGACCTGAACAATCTCCGGGAATTGATCGACTTTTTCGGAGATGTGAATATCCATGCACACCTCGACGGTCTGGAAAAAGGCGCAAAGAAAATCATCAAAGAGCATGGAGGCTTTCCGGGACTTCGGACTCGAAAAAGTCGCCTTGCGAAAGGGGATAGAACCGAATGGTTTCCTCTTCCCCCCGATGCGCCGCCGGTTGCGACCCGCGCACGTGATCTGATTTTCGAGATATGGTCACTGCGGCAGGATTTGAAAAAGCTGGAAGCGAGCAACCCGGAACTTGCCGCACAACTGCGGGCCATCGCTTACGGGGCATATGTGGTCGGTCGCCGTACCGAGGTGGTCAGGGTTTCGGCTTTCGAGCCTGCAGTGAGAACAGGCGCCGAGAGGCGTCGAATTCTAGCCCACGCCAGACAATTCTTAAAGGAAGAACGCGAGAACGAGCACCAAAAGTGGCAAGCCAAGGCAAATGAACTGCGAGCAAAAAACCGCAGAGTGAGCTGGACGAGGATTTGCGACGAAGCTCGTAAAGATTTCCCAACCGGCCGCATAGACGATCAAGGCAATCATTGCGTCGTGTCCCTCAGAGCCTTCCAAATGAACGCTAAAGATCCCCTCAAAAAAAGGGCAAAACGGTCAGATTTGCCTAAGCCTCAGTAGTATTGTGGACTCACAAGTTAGGATGCGCTGATTTCTCGTGCATGAAACGCAGCGGTACCTTTCTTGCTGAGGATGGGGAACATGCGTGGGCGTGTGCGCAAAGAGTTTCAGCGGCAGCGTCGAAAAGCGGGACAATCTCAGTCATCTTTGACGTCCAAGGCTTTCTTGCGGGGCTTTCGCGTTGGCCAAGATTCACTTTTACTGGGTGCGGCATTTGGGAAGGCTGGCTGGCGAGAGTTGTTGAAATTGATGCGCACGATCCGAAGTCGTTAGGGAGCCGCTGAGACAGGCCGACGCGAGATTTCGCGGTCGGCTTTTTTATTGGGTTTCAAAGAGAAGAAGTTTTTGTGGCGGAGGTGGGGATGCGTTATCCAAATCTGAACTGGGCGCTGGCGTATAAGGGACTTGCGCAATACAGGCTCGCGGCCGTCTTGGCAATGTCGGAAAGCTGCCTGAGTCGTCGGCTTGCGGGCCGCGCAGACTTCGCGCCGCACGAAAAGCAGAGGATCGCGGAGCACTTACGGTTTCGGGCGGAGTGGTTATTTGCCCAAGAGACTCCGCCGGCAAGCGCTCGACTTCATTCGCCCGAGTTGACCGGCGCGGCGGTGTAAACATGCGCTTTCTTCGACCTTCGAACTGGCAACGGTTTCAGCACTACAAGCACCGCCGGCCGCCGTGGATCAAATTGCATCACGTCCTGCTCGATGATTTTGCATTCGGATGCTTGCCGCTGGCTAGCAAGGCGCTAGCGCCGATGCTTTGGTTGCTTGCAAGCGAATCGATAGACGGGACCTTGCCCGGCGATTCGCGCGAGATAGCCTTTCGATGCCATTTGGCAATCGACGATATTGAGGCGGGTTTGAATCCTCTTATCGAGGCTGGTTTCTTCATCGAAGTAACCGATGCTGACGTAGCGCTAGCAACTCGTCCGCGGGATGCTAGCATGTCGATCTCAACTTGCGCGCAACATGCTACCTCAGAGGCAGAGGCAGAGACAGAGAGCAGAGAGCAGAGGCAGAGAGGGGGATTGGGGGAACACCAGTCCTTTCGGTCGATGCCCACAAGGGACTGCCGCGTTTGGGGTGAGGTGAAAAATGAAGGGATGCCGTCCGCTCACAGACGAGGAAGTGGCGATGGTGCTGGAATCACTGCCCGGGAAAATGGCGGCGCGCAACCGCGCCCTGTTTCTCCTGGGCGTGAAGTCAGGCTTTCGAATCTCGGAAATGCTCAGCCTTCGATTGGGCGCCGTGGTTCAGTTCGGCGTGGTCGTCGAGCGGGTCACAGTGGAGCGGCGTTCGATGAAGAAACGGCTCGAAGGCCGAACCGTCTTGCTCCATCCCGCGGCACGCCAGGCCCTCGCTGAGTGGATTCAGCAAATGGCGCGGCAGGGATACATGAGAGCAGAGACGCCGGTGTTCCTTAGCCGCCGCAATCCGACCAAGCCAGTGTCAAGGGTCTGGGCCTACCGATTCCTGACGAAGACATTCAGAGCATGTAAGTTGGCTGGGAAACTCGGAACTCATTCAATGCGTGAGACTTTCGCGGACCGGGTCTATGCCCATCTAAACGGAGACTTGGCAAAGACACAGTTAGCACTTGGGCATCGAAACATCAATTCGACTGTGAGTTACCTATCGTTCCGACAGGAGGAAGTGGATCAAGCGATCCTCTCAATTTGACCCTATGAAAATCAGGAAACCTTTTATCAGAAGGCACTAATACAAGGAGCAGAGGCTAAGCCAGCATAAAGGAGTGGTACGATATGCGAAAATTTGAAAAGAGCGATGCTCGCGCGACCGCATTTTTACTGGAGCTTTATACTGTGAAGGAACTCGCGGCACTGTTTCGTTTGCACCCAGAAACGATCTATCGCATGGCCAAGCGGGGCGACATCATCTGTCACACCATCAGGGGGCGCAAGCGGTTCCGTCGGCAAGAGATCGAAGACTTTCTTGAGTCCTGCGTCGATGTGCGATGACCATGCGCATCGACGCAAGAGTCAAGCATGGGGGATAGGGGGATGAAATCTCTACAGCCTGTCTCTCTAGACCGGGGCCCCAACCCTCTACACACCGCCGCGAAATTCGGGATGGGGGGGCGTGGCGCACCACCTACCGGGCGAGCCGCTGCCCGATGACGGCATTCCTGCGCGGCGCCGATTTTGCTGGCTCACCTTCGGAAGATAATCAAGTCACCATACCAGCGGTAGAACCGATTCCTCGAACGCTCTTATAAAATGCTCTTAACGGGCCAACGGGCGATTCTGGTGCGGCCAAAGACTCCGCCGCGTGTCCAACCCCGCCAGAAACTCAAACGTTCAAATTTACCCCTGTGCGCCGGGCGCACGGGGTATTCCAGGAGGCGACCGTGCTTCACACGGAAAATATCCCACCAATGGCAATCGGCGATGAGTCTCTTGTTGAGCACCTTTTAACCATCCAAGACCTGGCCAGAATGCTCAAGTTGCCGGTTTCCTGGGTTCGGGAGCATGTCCGCGCCGGTGCCCGGGACCGGATACCGGGTTTCAAGCTCGGCAAGTACTGGCGGTTTCGGCGGGAGGATATTTTTGCATGGCTCAATCAGCGCAGTGTATAATCGCTCCCGCAGGAAAAGCTAGGCGGGCTGGAAACGGAGGCAACATGCGACAACGTTTTCAGTCCGGTTGTATTTTGAAGCGTGGCAAGCGGCGGCAGGTTTGGGTTGGCCGCTGGCGAGAGCCGATTATCCGAGAGGGGCAGTTGGTCAAGGTCAACCGCTCAGAGATCCTCGGGGCCGTCTCGGAGATGACGAAGGGCGAGGCGCTCGAGGCCCGAATCCGGCCGCTCAATGAAGGCACGCACAGGCCGGCGGAACGCCTCAACTTTGGTCGTTTCTGCGAACGGTGGGAAGAGACGGTGCTACCCACTTACCGGGAGTCCACTCGGAACTTCTACCACGCCACCTTGCGCCGGTATATCCTTCCGCGGTTCAAGGAATGGGACCTTATGGCGATTCAACCGCCCGACGTCCAGGCGTTCCTTAACACGTTCGCGCAGACCTACAGCAGCTCAGTGGTGAAGCACGTTCGGGCAACGCTGAGTCGGATCATGGCGAGTGCTGTGGATTGGGGACACGTTCAACGCAACCCCGCCCTGGGCGTTCGCCTGCCGAGGGCCAAGGGAATAACCCGGGCGCGAGTGCTCGCACCCGGAGAAGTCCGTATGGTCCTGGCAAACCTTGAGGAGCCCTATCGCACAATGGTACTTATTGGGGCACTGACGGGCTTACGGGAATCCGAATTGCTGGCCCTGAAGTGGGAGGATTTCGACCTGAGTCGGCTCACTCTCAAGGTGGAGCGTTCGGTCTACCGGGGCGTTGTGGATACTACAAAAACGAAGCGGAGTGCGCGGGAGATTCCATGCCCGAAGTCGGCCTTGACCGCAATCCGGGAGTTGGCGCGGAGCGGGCACAATCGCGGCGACTTCGTTTTCACGGCGCCAAAGGGCGGCTTCTACTCTGGCCAGCGAATCACGGCGAAGGTCTTTCGACCACTGGCGCAACGATTAGGCCTTCTACCGTTCACCTGGCGGTCCCTCAGACGTTCGGCAGCTTCGGCATTGCACACCCAGGGGACGCCCCTCAAGGTTCAACAGGCGATCCTTAGCCACACCAGCCCGGAGATGTCGCTCGTTTACGTCGACGTGGACCCGGAGGCCAAACGCCAAGCGGTCTCGAGCCTGGAGAGTGGATTGTTCCCACATGTTCCCAAGTTGCAATCCCAGTTGCAACAGGAACGAGCTAACTGATTGAAAAGATTGGCTGGGAGGCAGGGATTCGAACCCCGATACGCAGATCCAGAGTCTGCAGTCCTACCGTTAGACGACCTCCCAAGGCGCGACTCTTTTTACAAGTAACTGTCCCTACCGTCTATTGTCAAGCTTTCTTTTCCGGGCGCGAGGTGAGTCAGATCGGGGGAAGGGAAGAGGGTGTTTCAGAACAGCCGGAAGCTCACTTCCACCATGACGCGCACCGGCACCGGGACGCCGTTGCGTGTCGCGGGTTTGAACTTCCAGGTCTTGACGGCTTCCAGAGCTTTCTCGTCCAGGCCCAGCCCCAGCGGCTTGACCACGCGGTTATCCGTGACGTTGCCCTGCGCATCCACGATAATCCAGAGCACCACGGTCCCCTGGTATTTGGCCTTGCGAGCTTCCTCGGAGTAGGCGGGCTCGGGTTTGTAAATGGGGATGGGCGCGGTGACGTTCCCGCCCACGCTGTAAGCTCCTCCCCCGAATCCGCCACCCTCACCCGGGCCGAATCCGCCGCCTCGGCCGGAGCCGATTCCGCCGCCTTCACCCGAGCCAACTCCGCCACCCGAGCCCGGGCCATTGGAGAGTGGCCCCAGCACTCCTTGTGGATCACCCCAAGGCATGTTCATCGCCATCTGGGGGAGCTTCAGTTCCGGCGGTCCCAGCAAATTGGGCTGCACGGGTAGCTTGGGTGCCAGGTTCGGCAAAACGGCCATGGGCGGAGCAAGCTGGGTCTTAGCGAATTCCGGCAGCTTGCCTTTCGAGGCGGGAGTCGGCGAGCGATCCCCACCCCCGCCTCCGCCTCCCATCTTCTTGTCAGGCCCGTTGAGTTGGGCGAGGTAGGGGCTGATGTCCATAACTTCGTAAGTCTTACTCGCCGCCTTTACGGGGTGAAGCATCTCTCGGATTACGAAGGGCAGGAGGAGGGCGGCAATCATGAAAACGTGCACCAGAAGCGAGTTCACCCACGACACCGGCTGCATTTGATAGTCCTGCCAGATATCCGGAATGTCGATGGGCTTTGAGGTCAGCGGGACGAGGGGAGGCTGGGGCTTCTCGAACAGGGACTTGATCTGGCTGGGCAGGTCACGATACCAGGGGCGCATTTCCACCACGGGGAGTGTCGCCTCGCCGCGATAATACTGCCGCGGCACCGTGATCTTGGGCTCGCGCATCCGCTCGCGAAGCTGCCGGATGAGCGAAACCAGGAAGAAGGGCTGATCGAAAAAAGTGAGGTGGTATTCCAATGGGGGGATCGCAGGCCGTGGTGTTGGCGGTTGGCCTGAGCCGGCTGCGACCCGAACATCACTGGTTGCCATTAAGGTTTCGTCCTCGCTGCGTCTCGAGCTCCACTCGGCCCGAACCGGGGAACATCGCCTGTCTAAAGCACAGATGGCTAAGCGCGCAGCCGGGTTGCTTGTTGAACTCGATTCTTCTGCGTCCGCTTGGCCTCTTGCGCACCACCTTTTATAAATTATATCACAGCCTCCTCTCGCTGCGGGAAGCGAAAACCCCCTTCCTCGAGCCTCGGCAGCAACCCAATTGCCACTTGAATTGACGCGCCGCCCCCGCCAGGAGTTTCAGAGAATTCAGCGGGTTGGGTGACCAAGTGGTCGGTAGGCAAAGTATCGCTTACGGTTCCTTGCGCTCGGATTCTTGCTGTTCCGCCTCAAGGCATCGCCGCACATAAGCCTCAGCACCTTGCCGGAGGGCGTCTTTTAGAGCCTGCCTCGCGGCATCTATCCCGATATGTCGGAGGAGTTACACGGCTCTTAGTCCGTCAGTTTGCTAGACACCCCCTTCCCTTGTTCCCTGCCCTGATAATTGACCACGGAAGGGCGGGCTTTTAAGCCCGCCGCCACAGGTATTCCCCCTCACTCTGGCCCGCTCGTCGCCGCGGCGACAGAGGGTGTCCGCCGTGGCGGACGGGTGAGGAGCACTCACGGCGGGTCCCGCGCTGTGGGGCCCGCCCTTCCTCGTGCGGACGCCCATTTTCCTGCTTTCTGGGTGCCGCAAAGCGGCGTGAACGACTATAATGAGTTGTTTTATCTTTCCCCGGAGGACTCATGCCTAAGGTGCTGGAGCTGAAGAACACGATCAACCTGCCCAAGACCGACTTCTCGATGAAGGCCAATCTCCCGCAGAACGAGCCGAAGTGGCTGGAGAAGTGGAGCAAGGGAGACCTCTACGGGAAGATTCGGGCGGCGCGGGCGAGTGCGCCGGTCTTCACGCTGCACGACGGGCCGCCTTACGCCAATGGCAGAATCCACCTGGGGACGGCGCTCAACAAGATCCTGAAGGATTTCATTGTGAAGTCCAAGACGCTGGCAGGATTCAATGCTCCTTACCTGCCCGGCTGGGACTGTCACGGCCTGCCGATTGAAATCAATGTGGACAAGGAGCTGGGGCCGCGCAAGGCGCAGATGACGCGCGTGGAAATCCGCCAAGCTTGTCGTCGCTATGCGGAGAAGTATGTGGAATTTCAACGCGAGGACTTCCAACGCCTGGGGGTTCTCGGCGAGTGGGCCAAGCCCTACCTGACCATGGACTACGATTACGAGGCCCTCATTGCCGAGGCTTTTCTCAAGTTTCTGGAGGAAGGTTACGTCTATCGCGGGCTGAAGCCTGTTTACTGGTGCCTTCAGGACAAGACCGCGCTCGCCGAGGCCGAGGTTGAGTACGAAGACCACAGGAGCCGCTCCGTCTACGTGCGTTACAAGCTGCTCACCGACCCGGCGAAGCTCGATCCCGCTCTGCGCGACCGCCAAGTTTACGTCATCATCTGGACTACTACCCCGTGGACGCTGCCCGCCAGTATGGCCGTGGCCTTCCATCCCGAATTCGAATACGTGGTGGCTGCCGAGGGGGGCGGGGAAGCCTACCTGGTGGAAAGCCGCCGCCTCGAGCCCACCTTGCAAGAGACGGGGCTGAAAGCTCCGACGATTCTGGCGCGCCTTTCGGGGACGAAACTGGAACGCATCGAAATGCAGCACCCCTTCCTGGAGCGCAAGGTCCTCGGGGTGCTCGCCGACTACGTGACGGCGGAAGACGGTACCGGCTGCGTCCACACCGCTCCCGGCCACGGGCGCGAAGACTATCAGACGGGGATGACCTACGGCATTGAGATCTACTGCCCGGTTGGGGACGCCGGCGAGTTTACGGAAGGTCTGGCGGAATACCGGGGCAAAACGGTTTTCGAAGCCAACGAACCCATTGTCGAACTGCTGAAGGCCCGCAGGGCGCTCGTAGGCCCGCCGGGATGGCTCACCCACTCCTATCCGCATTGCTGGCGCTGCCATCGGCCGGTCATCTTCCGCGCCAACGAGCAGTGGTTCATCGAAATTGACCACGCGCGGCTGCGCCAGCGCGCGCTGGAAGAAATCAAGAAGGTCCACTGGTCGCCCGAGTGGGGCCAGGAGCGCATCTCCAGCATGATCGAGACGCGCCCGGACTGGTGCATCTCCCGGCAACGGGCCTGGGGCGTGCCTATCACGGTCTTCCACTGCGACGACTGCAAGAAGCCGCTGCTGGACGCAAAGCTCGCTCAGCCCGCCGTGGAACTTTTCCGCAAGGAAGGCGCGGACGCCTGGTACACGCATTCGGAAGCGGAACTGTTGCCGCCGGGCGCCACGTGCCCCACCTGCGGCGGCGCGAAGCTGCGCAAGGAGACGGACATCCTCGATGTCTGGTTTGATTCCGGGTCCAGCCACCTCGCGGTACTCGGGCGCCGGCCGGATGTGCCCTGGCCTTCCGACGTTTATCTGGAAGCTGGAGACCAGTACCGTGGCTGGTTCCATAGCTCGCTGCTGGTAGCTCTGGCCACCCGTGGAGCGGCGCCTTACCGCACGGTCCTCACACACGGATGGGTGCTCGACGCCGACCGCCGCGCCATGTCCAAGTCCCTGGGCAACGTGATTGACCCCAACGAGGTCATCAAGACCCATGGGGCTGAAATCCTACGGCTCTGGGTGGCCTCCGTTGAGTTCGGTGAGGACGTGACCATCTCGGCCGATATGCTGGCTCGCCTCTCCGAAGCGTACCGCAAGCTGCGCAACACCTTCCGCTATTGCCTGGGCAACCTTTATGACTTCGATCCCGCCAAAGACGCGGTAGAGCCTGGCGAACTGCAGGAAATTGATACCTGGGCATTGGCGCGCACGGCGGAGTTGCTGGAGCGCATCGAGGCCGCCTACGACGAATACGCCTTCCACAAGGTTTATCGAGCCGTCTACGATTTCGCCACGGTGGACTTGAGCGCCTTCTATTTCGACATCCTGAAGGACCGGCTGTACACTTCGCCGGCGCGTTCCGTGGCGCGCCGGGCTGCGCAGACCACGCTCTATCGGATTGCCGACGCCCTGGTGCGAGCCGTGGCCCCCTTGATGTGCTTCACCGCCGAAGAGGTGTGGTCGCACCTGCCGGCTCCCCACGAGCGAGAGGCGAGCGTGCACGTGGCAAAGTTCGTACCACCGGAGCAGCTTCGGGCCGGTTTGCCGGAGAAGTATTTGCAGCGGCTGGAGAACTGGCCTCGCCTCATCGCCGTGCGCAACGAGGTTCTGAAGGCGCTGGAGTCCGCCCGCCAGGAGAAATTCATCGGCGCATCATTGGACGCTAAAGTCCGCCTGGCGGCCGATGGGGACCTCACGCCGCTCCTCGCGGAGTATCGCGCCGCCCTGCCCACTCTGTTCATCGTCTCGCAGGTGGAGCTTTCGAATGACGCCATGGCGGACGTCCCGGAGAGCCAGCTCCCCGGTTTGAAGGTTCGGATCGAGAAGGCGACGGGCCACAAATGCGCGCGCTGCTGGAACTATTCCGAGCGCGTCGGCCAGGATGCGCGCTACCCGTCTGTGTGCGAACGCTGTTCCGGCGCGTTGAAGCAGATTGAGGCCGGTCTGTGAACCCGGAGTCCGTAGTCCGTTGCCCGTGGTCCGTTGTGACAGTCTGCGTTACCCGACTTAGCGGAGGACGCGTTTGGCAACGGACGACTGTGTGCCGTCCGCTGTTTACTGTCTGCTCGCTGCTGACTACTGATTACTAGAAGTCATGCCTGACCCTGTCGCAATCCGCGTGGAGCGTCTTTCCCGCTGGCTTTGTGTGGTGATTTCAGTCGTGGTTTTTGTTGGCGACCAGATGACCAAAGCGCTGGTGGAGCGTTCCCTCCCGCAGCACTCGGTCATTCCCATCCTGCCGCACTTCCTCAACCTGGTCCATACCAAGAACACCGGGGCGGCCTTCGGGCTGTTTTCGGAATCGCCCGCGCCCTGGAAGACGGCCGTGCTTATCGTGATTTCCGGGGCGCTGCTGCTCACCGTCGTGGGCATTTTGTGGAGAAGCCGGCGGCTCGACTGGCAGGCGAGCGTCGGCATGGCGCTGATCCTGGGCGGCGCCCTCTCCAACCTGGTGGACCGTATCCGCCTGGGACGCGTGGTGGATTTCCTCGACGTTTACTTTCAAAGCTACCATTGGCCGACGTTCAACCTGGCGGACAGCGCCATCGTGGTGGGCGCGGGTTTTCTAATCCTTCAGGTGATCTTCTCCGACTGAGAAGGCGAAACTCGAAAATCGAAACTCGGGAATCAAACCTGGAGTTACGGATTTGGAGCCACGGATTCCGATGAGCGAGATCCGCCAATTCGTCGTCACCGCTGAACAATCCGGCGCGCGCCTGGACGTCTTCCTCGCGCGGCAGATGCCGGACTGGAGCCGCAACCAGATCCAGCGGCTAATCCGCTCTGGCCTGGTGACGGGGGGTTCGCGGGCCGCCCGCAAAGGCGGCGAAGAAGTCCGCGCCGGAGACCGCATCACCGTTCGCGCCGAGCGCGAAGAATTGCGCGCCATGCCGGAGGCTTTGCCGCTCTCGATTATTTATGAGGACGATGACCTGCTGGTGGTGGATAAACCCGCGGGTATGGTGGTGCACGTGGGCGCGGGCGTGAGATCCGGCACCCTGGTCAACGCGCTGCTGCACCACATCGGCAAACTCTCTTCCGCCGGAGGCGAGCTGCGCCCGGGCATCGTCCATCGTCTGGACCGCTTCACTTCCGGCTTGGTCATCGTGGCCAAGAACGATTTCGCTCACCGGAAATTGGCGGCGCAGTTCAAAGCTCGTGAAGTCCACAAGATTTACACTTTGCTGGTTCATGGCCGGGTGGCCAGCGACCGCGGCGAAATCCGCAAGCCGGTGGGCCGCGATCCCGTCCGGCGCACGCGCATGAAGGCCGGCGGACTGCATCCGCGCCAGGCCTTGACCGTTTACCGCGTGATTCGGCGCTTCCCACAATGCACGCTGCTGGAAGCCGAACCCCACACCGGCCGCACCCACCAGATTCGTGTCCATCTTTCTTCCCTCGGCCACCCCATTGTCGGCGACACGCTTTATGGCGCCCCCGGCAAGGTGCGAATGGGGAACCAGGAAGTGAAGACGCTGGCGCGAACTTTCCTGCACGCGGCGGGCCTGGAGTTCAGCCACCCGCGCAGCGGGGAAGCGCTCCGCTTGAGCGCCCCGATGCCCAAGGAACTTGGGGATTTTCTTAAGACCCTGGCTGTTGAGGAAGCGCCCGCGGCGAAATAGCTTCGTGGCCAGGCGATATTCATGAATGATGTGTTGCTGCAAAATGAGAATGTCCGGTTTGTGCGAATTAGAAATGTCCGCAGCAACGGGCTCTACAAACCTGGGTTGGACCACCTGTAGGAGGTTGTCTTCGGGCACGCGGAGTTCCAGTATCCGGGCGCGTCCGTAAGGCAAGTTGCAACCAGCCTCAGCCGTTCGGAACGTCCATCAATCCATAATGGCAAGTCCAGGTTTTCTCAGAAACTGGCGCCAGGCCGCGAGTGCGAGCCTATGGGTACCTTCACAGTCTCGGCATTCCAGGCGCGAATTGTCAACAGGGCTTGACTCCGGGTTCCCGGGTCCCGCCACAGCACCTCGATCTCGAGAACTCGCTCTTCGCCGGGAGCAAGCCAGAATTGGTTATCCGTGCCGTAAAAAGCCCGCTTGCTGCCTTCAATGTCGATTCGTGTGAGGAAGGCGGGTTTGGAGCCCGCGTTGCGGACCCGCGCCTGCAAACGGCTTCTGCCTTTTGACAATTCAGTGGCCGAGAGCAAGTCCAATTTCAGGGTCGTAGAAGCTGAGCCTGACGTGACCTGCCCCTTCAGCCAAGGGCCTCGTTCAAAAATCAGCGACGGCTGAGGAGACTCCCGATATTTCTTCCTGAATTCCGAGTCTTCCATCAGACTCAGACATCGCGGCCAGTAAACTGACCGCGAAACGAGCTTCCCATCCCCCCTTTTCAACTCCGCGACGACGAAGAAGAACTTGTCTTTCAGACTGTCCGGTAGGGCGAATTCTTCCAGACCGAGATTGACCACTGAGGGGCCAGGTTTGATGGCGACGGAACGCTGCTGGCGCCACATGGGCTCAAAACGCTCGTTGAAGATTTCGACAGACGCCACCAGACCCCCAAGAGGAGTTTCAGGAGCGTGAACGACACTGAGCGAGATCGGGATTTTCTCACCCTTAGCCCACATCAGATGCGGTAGCCTCGCCAGCACGTGAGTCGGCTCGTAAGTACGCTTCAAGAAATAATACGCAGCGGTCGCCTGATCGAGCCCGTCAATGAACATAAAAAACTCGATGGGCCAGGGAACTGTGAGTGACCAGGGCATCAGGCCGGTCGTGACCGGGTAGTTCGCCTGGAGGAGGTCAGAAATAATCTGGGTGAACTCGCCAGCCGCGATCTGATTGGCTTCGCAAAAGCTTTCCAGATTCGGTGAAGAGAGGTCGTCGATCTGGGTGGCCCGGCTCCACATCGTCCGCGGCTCCTGGATTTGATATTCCAGAAAGTGGTGAATGAACTCGGGGTGGGAAGCAGCGTACTCCTTACTAAAAATGTCGCGGAGTGGGGTCTCGAATTCGTTTGCATCGATGACCTCCCGCAGCGATTGCGGCTCTGGCATGTTGAAAATGCCTGTCTCGCTGATGAACGGAACCAGACGGTACAGATGGCCGAACCAGGTCGGATCAAAATTGACGTAGGGATGAAGATCCCCCGGGTCAGGAGTTGTGCGGAGGTACAACCGAGCCCCATCAAAGTCCGCGACCGAACGCTCAACGATTCCAAGCGTGGCGGCGTTCCCGAATGAATAGGGATTGAACTCGTTTCCCCCACACCAGACCGCCAGCGAGGGATGATTCCGAAGGCTGAAGAGGATTTGCAGCACCTGGGCTTCCCACACGTCCTGTGGCCACGAGGGAGTATCCCGATTGCCGATTGGAAAATCTTCCCAGACCATGATGCCGAGCTCATCGCAGAGCGAGAAGAAGTCCTCGGTCTCCGGATTCCCGCCTCCCCAGATGCGGATCATCTGGATGCCCGCGGCGCGCGCGGCCTCGAGCAGCCAGCGGTAGCGTTCGCGGGGAAGGTTCAGAAACACGTCAAGCGGCCAGGCCCAATTGATCCCTTTGACGAACAGCGGACGATGGTTGACAACGAACTGCCAGTTAGCCCAGCGATCCTGCGTGCGTGGACCCGCGCTGGGCTGGTTGCGGATGGTTCGAATCCCATAATCGAATTCCAGGCGGTCAATCGGGGTCCCCTGGCTCATCAACACAAGGGTCACGCGGTAAAGGTGTGGCTTCCCAAGGCCATTCGGCCACCAAAGCTTCGGTGAAGGGATTCTCAGCTCGCGCTCGATCCAGTTTCTGCCTTCGTAGATCTGCAAGGGTAAACTCTGGCTGATTGCCGGTCGGGTAGAACCCTTCTCGATGAACTCCACTTTGAGAGCGAGCGGGGTTTTAATGGGAGTGGAGGTCCAGGGGTTCCGGAACTCCACAGACATCTCGTCTTTCCAAGGATGAAGTTGGAAATTGAGAGAATGGGTGTTCGCCAGCACTTCGGCGCGGAGCCTCAATCGGGCTTCCTGGCTGGCTGCCTGCTCTGTTACCAGGAATGGTCGTTCAAGGTGGACCCGTGGCACGATTTCGAACCTGACGCTCCGCCATATTCCCAATGGCAGGAACTCCTTGGGCGCGATCCCGCTCGCCGTAGTCACATAGGGATTGCCCCCCGCAATGCCCCAGGGCAGGATGACCTTTCCAGTGTTAACAGGATCCCAATTCTCGACCCCGTAGCTTCCTGCTCTCACCTCCACCACCAACTCATTGGGGCCATCGAAGCGCAGGAACTGGCTGACTTCGGCGGCCGGCCCGCCGAACATGCCTTCATGTCGACCTAACAACTCGCCATTCAGCCAAATCTTCGAGTAGTAGCCGACTCCATCAAAGCATAGAAAGACGTAGTGGTCCCGCACCGAGGAAGGGATCTGGAAGTCTCTTCGGTAGTACCAGATCTTGTCAGGGACCCACGTGTATTCTTTGGAATTCAAATGATGGTAGGGGTGCGGCAGTTCGCCGGCGCGATAAAGCGCCCACTGCACCGAACTCGGGACCTGCGCGCGAATCCATTTTTGCTGCTGAGCCAGGTTCTGAACGCTATCGATGGGCGCGTCCCGATATCCCAGGTCCCACGGCCCGTCAAGGACGATGTGTTGTTCGCCGGATCGGGGCCAGAGGTAGTAGGGCTGCCAAAGTGTTTTTTCTTCCTGCGCAGCCCGGGAGGCGTTCGAGATCCATAGAAATCCGTTTGCGGCGAGAAGAATCGCTACGCAGAGTGGTTTGTTCATGAGTGTGTCCTTCCTTGTGACGAATGCAACTCGAGGGTTCGAGTTCGGAGGTGGCGGAGATTAGCGCTGCGAATTCCCATTGTCAATGTTGAGATCTCCAGGCCAAGGCGCACAGGCATTCCGCGCAGCGTCAGACAGTTTGCCTGCTTTTGGCACGGTAGCGAAAAATTGATGGCGAGGTAGCGTAACTTCTTTTGTGTAATTTGCCCGAGAAAAGGAAAGAGGGTGTACTTTTTCGAGAGCGGAAAAACTCTACGAAGGAGGTACACCCTCATGCGAGAACTGGAAGT
>Ga0315282_10004919_pt1 | contig 23018 bp, 26 predicted proteins | sample YL17G07_20_MG_FD_203693 | JGI IMG/M metagenome (GOLD analysis project Ga0315282, IMG submission 203693) | Sediment microbial communities from Yellowstone Lake, YNP, Wyoming, USA - YL17G07_20 | ecosystem: Environmental > Aquatic > Freshwater > Lake > Sediment | place: USA: Wyoming | collected... | reverse complement strand
GACTGGACCCCTGCTTTCGTCCTTCGACTTCGCTCAGGACCGTGAGCCCCTCGACCTTGCTCGGGGCCGTGAGCCTGTCGAACGGCCTGTCGAACGGCCTGTCGAACGGCCGGGGTGACGGGATTTTTTGTCGTATGGTGTTTTTTGATTGCAACTTGGTATAAGTCATTAGCTGCCACCCATGATGATTTGCTTGTATTATCTCTCACTGAGCGAGCAATCTTTTAATTTCTTATCGAAAAGAAAGAGTCGTTGTCCTGGAGAGAAATTCATCCGACCTTAGGCAAGATCGGCTAGGGCCCTTCCTATTTCCACCGGCAACCTGGAGGGCGACTCCCCCGGCCAGAGGACATGCTCTGCTTTTCGCTTCTAGCCTTGGTCCAATATCTCGCGCACCTTGGCGGCCAAATTCTTCAAAGAGAACGGTTTCTGGATGAACTGCATACCCTCATCCAGCACATTGTGGTGGGTGATAGCGTTAGCGGTGTAACCGGACATGAACAGGCACTTGAGGCCCGGCTTGATCGATACAATCCGTTCGGCCAGGTCCCGGCCGTTCATTTCGGGCATGACCACATCCGTGATGAGAAGATGGATCTCCCCGGCATGAGTCTCAGCTAGCCTCAGCGCCTCGCCCGGCGTTCCCGCGCTTAGCATCGTGTAGCCAAGCCGCTCAAGGATCTTCTGCCCCAATTTCAGGATCGATTCCTCGTCCTCGACCAGGAGCACCGTTTCACCATGGCCCCTTGGCGTTTCCTCTGCATTTTCGGCCAATACCTCGGCGGCTTTCCCTTCGAACTGGGGCAGGTAGATTTTGACGGCCGTTCCTTTTCCCGGCTCGCTGTACACGTTGATGAACCCCCCATTCTGTTTCATAATGCCATACACCGTGGCCAGCCCCAGGCCGGTGCCCTCGTCCTCTTTCTTGGTGGTGAAGAACGGCTCGAAGATGTGTTCCAGAGTTTCCGGGTCCATACCGCACCCGTCGTCGCTGACCGTGAGTTGGACATACTGGCCGGGCGAGAACCCCACATGACCGGCGCAGTATGCCTCGTCCAAAGTGACGTTTTCCGTCTCGATGGTAACTTTGCCTGTCCCGCTGATGGCGTCTCGGGCGTTGACCGACAGGTTCGCCAGAATCTGGTCGATCTGGGAGGGGTCCATCTTCACCTTCCAAAGGTCAAGCCCCGGCTTCCAAAACAGATCGATGTCCTCGCCGATGAGCCGCCTCAGCATCTTGAGCATCCCTTCCAGCGTCTCGTTCAGGTCCAGCACCCTTGGAATGACGGTCTGCTTGCGGGCAAAGGCCAGGAGCTGCCGTGTGAGGTCCGCGGAGCGGTTGGCGGCCTTTTGGATTTCCAGCAGGTCCTCGCGCAGAGGACTGTCCGCGGCGGTTTCTCCCAGGGCCATTTCGGAATGTCCCAAAATAATCTGAAGCATGTTGTTGAAGTCGTGGGCCACACCGCCGGCCAGCCGGCCCACCGACTCCATCTTCTGTGCCTGGCGGAACTGCGCCTCCAGCTTCTCCCGCTCCTCCTCGGCCTTCTTGCGCTCGGTGATGTCGCGAAATATTCCCTGGATCACTTTCTTGCCCTGAAGAGTTATCACGGTGGCCGTGATCTCCGCCACCTTGGTTTCCCCTGCCTTGGTAATGAGCACATCTTCCAACATCTTCCCATCTGGGTCGGTTCGATGCTTTTCGAATGAAGGGGTGAATATTGCGTTATCACCGGCAGGGAAATGCAGAATGCTTTGATGTTGCCCAATCAACTCTTCTCTTGTTCTGCCAACCAAATCCGCCAGGGCCTGGTTGCAGTCCAGCAGAATGCCGGTTTCCGCGTCGGCCAGCGCGATACCGTCCCGGATCTGCTCCCACAATTCTCGATATTTTTCCTCACTGAACCGCAGCGTCTCCTCCGCCTGCTTGCGTTCGGTGATGTCGCGGCTGATGCCCAGGAGGCCGACGGGCTTCCCTAATTCGTCGCGCAGGAATTTGATCCGCGCTTCCGTGGGAACGATGGAACCGTCTTTGCGGATTTCCTCGAACTCGAGCAGGATGGTGCGGTAGAGATCGACATTGCCCGACCGTTCCCTGGCCGCTGCTTCTCTGAAGACCGTCAATGCCCGCCTGAAGGAATCGGGAGTCAGGGTCTTGTCCAGGGGGAGGGCAAGCGCCTCGTCCGGCGAATAACCACGTAGACTTTGCACGGAAGGACTGAAATAGGTGAACTTGGCCGTCTCGAGATCCATAGTCCACACCACGTCCGTGGCATTGTCGGCCAGCACCCTGTATTTTTCTTCCGATTTTATCAGCGCCGCCTCGACCTTGCGCCGCTTTTTCCGCAACTTTTTCTGCTTCAGCGCGCTCTGAACCGCCGGCCCCAGCCTTTTCACGTGCTCCTTGATGACGTAGTCCCACGCCCCGGCCTTCAGGCATTCGACGGCCGTGACCTCGTTCATCGAGCCGGTCAGGATGATGAATGGCACCTCCGGGGAATGCTCGAGCGCGAGCTTGAGCGCGGTCAGGCCGTCGAAGCTGGGCAACTTGAGTCCGGAAACGATGAGCCCGGGCCGGAACTCCTTCAAGGCGACGAGGAACTCCTCCCGTGTCTCCGCGCGCCGGAACTCGCACGAATCCAACGCCGCCAAAATTTCCCGCTCGGCCAGTTCGGCGTCCGTGGGTAGATCCTCGAAGATCAAAACGCGGATACTCTTACTCATGGTTCTTCCTCCAACGTCCGGCAGGGGCTTTCCACCGCCGGACGCTGCGGCGGTCCCTCCCGACTATCCGGGCCACTTCAGCAGGCGGGTGACCAGCTTCGAGGAGTTTGAGGGCGCGTATACGCCGGCGTTCGAGTTTCTTCAGGGCTGCCGGGTGGTCTCATCATCCACCTCCAGCCCGGAACAGGACATTATTTATGCAATTGTCAATAAAACAGCTATCTTGCCCCGGCGGCCAGGGAGGTTTCGATCCGGGCGAGGCGTTCCTCGATCCTGTCCATCGCCTCCGGGAGGGCCTGCTGGTTCTTGGCCCGGGAACAGAAAGCGGGGTTGTTCACCCACCAGTCCATGCCCATCTCCTTAGCTTTATCAACGGAGCAGATGACGAGACGGATCTGGATCGTCAGCAACTCGACGTCGACTAGATTAATTCGGATATCGCCGGCGATCACAATCCCTTTGTCCAGGATCCTTTCGAGAAGATCAGCAAGATTCGTACCTTCCAGAGAATGTCGAGCGCTTCGTTGGATTGCCATTTTCCTGCCTCCTGCTATAACAATTTTCCCAAAGGTCCCAAATCGAGATTCAAATCGTCGCTTTCGAGACCGAATTCGCGGGCAACCCTCGCGATCTCCTCGGACTGACGCATCAACGTAAAACCGAGACGCTCAATCTCTTCATCTGTAAGGCCTCCCCCGTCAATCCTGCGGATCGCCTGTTTTTCCAAGAGTTCATGGAGGAGCTTGACCACGGTCAGAACAAGCTGGGCCAGACCGTTTTTTTTCTTCTCCTCATCGAGGTTCATGCGCCGGCATGAGGCCTGATTAGCCCGTGGCGCCATGGTTTTTGCAAAATCGCTTATGGCCGGCGACGCCACCCTTGATCCCGATAGAGACGAAACTCCGGAACCCGCGTTTATGTTCATAGCACCAGACCCTCTTCGCGCCGGGCTGTTTCCACGGAGGTCAGGATGACCTGCAGGCCCAGGTAAACGAGATCGATGTCGGCAACGGAGATCATGACGTCGCCGACAATCACTGCGCCTTTGTTGAGGATCCGGTCGAGGGCCTCGCAAAGGCTGAGATGTTCCTTTTCATTCAGTTCATCATCAGACATGTTGCACCTTCGCAGCGGAGCTCTGGCGGGGGGAAACGCCCTTTTGTGAGCCTGAGGTTCGTCTCATGACAGCTTCCTTGCTTTTTTTCTTTTGCTTCGCTTTGTCGGCGGACTGATAAAGAATCAGTCCCAAGGCGTCGAGGTTTTCGATTCCCCGGGGATCGCTCTGCCGGTACACCACCGGCTGGCTGATGCCGGGGAAAGTCAGGGCAAATTTTTCCCGGATAACGGATTCCCTTTGGAACAGCGAACGGCAGAGGGGATCAGGGCCGATCGGCGTCGCCATGTTTAAAAACAGGCAGGGAACCGGAATTTCCAGACGCCCGCAGGCGGAGACAAGGTCCGTCGTTTCCGCAAAGGACATCTCCGTGAGGATGCTGACACCGTAGAGGGCCGCCCGGGACGGGTCGCGCAGGATCGCCCGCAAACGCTTCAGATCCTTGGATAGCCTGACCAGGCGCTGGGAGATCCCCGGCAATCGGAAGATTTTCCGGTACTTCAGGAAAAGGCTGAAGAACGCCTTCAACCATTCCTCGATGATCTCCGGCAATTCCAACAGCCTGATCAGGTGACCTGTCGGTGCGGCGTCGAGGACCAGGAGGTCGTAGCCCTCCGGCGCCAGGAAATCCATTACCGCCGCCAGGGCCATGAGCTCATCGATCCCCGGGGGCGACAGGTCCATGATCCGTTCCATGACTTCACGATCAAACGTCAGATCGAGGTTCGGCATCAACTGGGAGAGAAATTGCGCAAGCTCCTTCCGGTACTGATTTTTCAGGGCAACAAAATCGGCGGTGGCATCCATTTCCATGGCCCATAGCCCCGGCGCCGCCTGCACCGACGCGGGACCAAGGGGCATGTTCAGACAATCGGCCAGGGAATGGGCGGGATCGGCTGAAAAAAGCAGAATCCGTTTCCCTGTATAGGCACGGGCCAGACGCAGGGCCGTGGCGCAAGCCAGGGTGGTCTTGCCGACCCCGCCTTTTCCTGCAAATACAAGCATCGCCGTTTCCGGCAAGGGCATGGGAGGGGGACTGTCCACGCGGGCGGGCACCGGAGGCAGAGATAACGGGGCTCCCCCGGGGGACGGTGCCCATTCCGTCAGACCTTCCCAGAAGGACCGAAGTGATTCCATGCCCCGTATTTCCTCGGAATATATGGGAACCCCCCAGAGCCGGCGCTTGGAAAAACCCGGCTCCTTGAAGATGCGGGCCAGCTCCTGCAACTGGCGGGCGCGGATATGACGGCAGTTGAGACACGGACTTTCCGGGTACAGGCAGTTGATGACCACATCCACGACGCCGATGCAGAGGCGCTTCAATTCCCGGATCAGATCCAGCGTCTCCTCGATGCTCAAGGCCTCGGCCAGCATGACCGGGACAAACCGGCACTGCTGATGATCCTTGAGAAGTTTTTCCGTCTGTTTGACGGAAGCGGCGAGTCCTTCGATGAAATGATCGAGGTCGTCCCGCTCATAGCACCCCCGGAAGAGCTTTTTCATGTAACGGTGTTTGGCCAAAAGGGCGTCCAAGGCCTCCAGCCACTTCCGGGTCAGGTCGGGCATTTCCATGAGGCGCAGGGTGTGCCCCGTCGGCGCCGTATCCATGATGATCCCGTCATAGGCCCCTTCCTTGACCCAGCGGCTGATCTCCAGGAAGGCCATGAGCTCGTCCATCCCCGGCAGAGAAAGCTCCAAAAAACGGTTGATGTCCTCTTCGTCCAGGAAGGTCCCCCGGGAGGCGATTTCCCGGAGTCGCTGCCGGTTTTTCTGCTGGAAGTCGTGGAGATAGGCCTGGGCGTCCAATTCCAGGACCTTCAGATTGGGTGGCGGCTCGTCCCCGGAGAAACTGTCTTGAAGGGAATGGGCGGGATCGGTGGAAACCAGAAGCAGGGATCTCTCAGGATGACGGAAGGCGAGCTCCAGCGCCGTTGCCGCTGAGGCCGTGGTTTTCCCCACACCACCCTTGCCGCCGAACAGCAGAAGCCGCATGTTTCCATCGCTTAGGAAGCCCGGTTCCCCTGACACGCCGCGCATCGATCCATCCTTCCCGGAGAGTATCATTGCCTTTTCCAAGGCCATTCCGGGCTTGACCCGGAATCCAGAGCATTTCGTTGTTCCCCGCCTTTGCGACGACATCGCCGGGATTGCCGCCTGCGCAGGAATGACGACTTGGACCATTTACTGTGAAATTCAAAGGTATCGCTGCCTACTTCCTTTTACGTATCACAGCCATTTCGTCTTCGTCGTCTTCTTCCTCGCTGCCCTCCCTCTTCTTGATGGCGTCGAGACGGTCGAGGAGCGTCTTTTCCGCGGCGTCGAATTCCGCTTCCGTCATCTGCCCGGTCTCCAGCATCATGTAGAGCTCACTGAGCTTGGTCGTGATGGCCTCCGCCTCGTTCGCCTGTTCCTCCTCGACGGCATGGTGGATCTCCTTGAAGATCCACAAGAGGCCTCGCGCGGGCCCCAGGAGGATGTCATCAACCAGGAACATTTCTACCCTCCGCAGGGACGATGGTGAATGCGAGACTCCGTCGGGTAAGAGCTTCAGGAGCGGAGTTCCACGTCCACAAAATTGTGAGGCGCCCAGGGTCCATTGAAATCGAAGGAAAAATTGCTGTCGAATCCGTGCGCCGCCTCGAATATGGCCGCCTCGAAGTCCTTATCCACCGCCTTCCGGCCGACCAGACAGGCCAGATTCATGACGTCCCGCTCGGTCCGGGGAACGTTCCGCTTGATTTCAAAACAGGCGGGAGACAGGATCGCCTCCACTCTGTCCGTGTGTTCCTCCCGGTCTTCCTGAAGGACCCGGTCAAAGAGACGCCCGACTTCGATCTTGTCTTCCTGGGTTGGGACACGACTTTTCCCTAAGAACTGGTCCCTCGCCACCCGTATCTCCGCATGGGTGTTAACAAAATACTCAAAAATATTGGGCACATCCCATGCGACACGCAATCCCATCTCTACCTTGCCATGAACACGGCGAAGCTGTTCGGCAAAGGATTTTCGGTTGAGCGTAAGAATTCGTTTGATCGCTTTTGCCCCTTCCGCGATGACGCCGAAGGTGATGGGCAGAGGCGTTTCTTCTTCCATGAGGCGTTTCAGAACGGCTTGGTGTGCCGCGATATGGCGGCGTTCCGGGCGGATCTTCCCATTGCTGAAATTACTGATCACCGCAGCGACCTGGTTATCCGCAATGAGATAAACCGGCTCCCCGTCGATGCCGATATGGCCGTACTCCCGGTCCCCTGCCGCCGAGATGATGGCATAGAGATATTTCCCCTCACTTTTCGTCTCCTTACCGCCCATATTGCAGTCCCCTTTGTGCTTCCTCTTTGGCTGTCATTCCTGTGAAAATGTCATTCCGGGCTTGACCGGGTATCCGATTGTTTCCTCAGCGTCATTAGGGACATGACCCGGAATCATGGTATCAATCTCCGGATTCCCGCACCCGCGGGAATGACAATGTTGCGGGCAAGGAATGACGTTCAGCGTTACATTCCACCCGCGGCGCTGCGTGCCAGTTTAAGGAATTTAACAGACTTGATAAGGTCTCCCTCCAGCTTTACTTCCAGCAAAGCGCTGCACGCATAGCACTTTACAAAGCACTTTATCTGTCCTTCATAGTCACTGTAAGCCTCATCGAGTTCGATGCTGTGACCGCAGGATAAACAGATGATCTTCATCTTTGCTCCTTCTTGTTCATCAGGACTTGCGCGCGAAATCTCGGGAGCATACAGGAGGCTATCCCTGGAAGACCGCTCTTCGGCTTTTTACGACGCCGTCATGTCGGGCCCACTGCCCGATCAGCCAGGCAAACCGGAACCGCCGGTTGACCAGGGCGATGATTTCATGTTGGACTCGCCGCGCTTCCCCGGCGCCCAGAGAAAAACCCGTATGAGTCCGGCAGGCCCGGTGACCCGGCACGCAACGGTTCGTCGGAATATGGTGTGAATCACAGATGGTCAGCATATCGTCCCAGCCCTTTCAGTATCGGATCTTGAACGGTCCTGTCGTTGTTCGAGGCGCCGCCATCGTCGGAGGCTCCTCAAGGCCCGGCAGGCGCTGGCGCCGAATCCCCTTGGCTTCCAGTGTAGTCATGATTTCCTGCCTTTCCGCTTCAATATCCTTGAAACGCTGATCGATGTGCCGCACCCTTTCCAGAGCGCTCGTCTTTTCCTTCCCGCGGCGGTACTTTTCCATCTCGAGGATGCTGAGCTTCATATAGGCCTTGTAAGGAATGGAACGTTCATCCACACGGCCGGAGATGGTCCTGATATCCTGTAAGCCTCTCATAATTCTTTTCGTCATTGGCGATCCTCTTTAACTTTCTCCTTGGCCGGTTTTACGGACCCGCAGAATTTGCGGATCACTTCTTCCACCTTCTGCATCATGACCGGCTGGCCGCCCCGGGTGATTTTGGCGGTGTCCGTGGCCAGGACATCCCGGCAGATCATCTGAAAAAACACATCATCTCCACGGGCGCGCCGGTTCTGAGACGCAAGGATGCGGCCGATGGCGATCCCCGCCCGAATGGTTGGCCGGTTATTGTTCACCCCGAAACTCCTCAATTCCCTCACGATATCCACGATCCGCTCGGAATCGATCCGTGGGAGTCCCGATTTCTTCATGACGATCATGATTTCCGTATCCCGGTCATAGTGTTCCAACTGGATGGTAATCAGGCGGTCCATCAGGGCGTCCTGGGTCTTGTGGACTCCCGCGTATTCTTCGGGGTTGGAGGTAAAGATCGCCCGGAACTCGGGATGCACGGCCATGTATCCTTCCCCGGAACGGCGCAGTTTCGGCAGGTTCAGAATCCCTTCGGATAGGACGCTGAGGAACGCGTTGTTCGCTTCCGGCCGGGAACGGTTGAACTCGTCATAAATGAGGATCTCCCCGAGCTCACAGGCTGTGGTCAACCGATTGTCCACCCAGAGGCTTTTCATCTCTTCCTCTGTCTTCAAGACCGAGTGGATATAATTGTCGACCAGTTTGTTTTTCCGGTAGCCCGAGTCCTTGCCCACCAGATCGGAACTGCCGAATTCATCGTCCCCGTGGACCAGGATAACGGGCCGTCCCAGTTTGGACGCCACGTGAAAGGCGAGGGTCGTCTTTCCCGTTCCCGCCACGCCGGAAAAATGGACGGGATAACCCGCCACCAGGTAGGCTAAAGCCCGCTCCGTGACCTGCTCCACGTAGGGAGATGAAACAAAGGCGTCGCTGGGCTCGGGCTTAACGCTGTCTTCCCCGGCCGATTCGCGCACGGTGGATGTGCTGACGACTCTCACGGCATTCTTATTCATGAACTCCTTTCTCCTTCCTTCAATTGTTCCATCATCCATCCGATCCCCCGGCATCTCAGACAGGCCATTGCCGGGCCGGAGGCGTCATCGCCCGAACCTTTGCCTAGAGGACATGAGACCGATGGCGACAGAGAGTGGGGGACGAAGCCCCTGCCGCCGCAGGTGGCGCAGGTAAGAGTCTTGATAGCCCCCGTTCCCCGGCAATGGGCCCAGGCCACCGCCGGCGCCTGGACCCGGACTTTGCCGTTCCCCCCCAGACACAACAGGTGGAAAGGGAAGACATGATAGCGAAGGGGTCCCTGCCCGGCCGCTGCAAAACGCGCAAGTCAGTTCCTCAAATACCACCGCGTCACGGCTTAGATGTGTTCGCACCATGCAAGCCTCCTAAAGAGCCATTTTCCGACCTGGGAAGTGCGGGTATTCTATTTCCTGCCCCGTTTCGCCCTGGTCATCGCTTGGCGGGTTTTTCATCCAGCCGGCTCTTTTTTGCTCTTCTGAAGCGGCGGTTTAGAGGCGCTGACAGACGGCGGGGCCTTGACCTTGGGGGTTTCGACCGCCGGGGCTTCAGGCGCTGCAACTGTCTTCTTTTCCTCTTCTTTTTTCAGCGGTTTCATGAATGTGACTGGAGGCTTTTCTATCTTGATCTCAGGCGCTGCCACCGTCTTTTTCAGTGCTGCTTCCATCGGGGGCGGTATGGGTTTTACGAACGCCGGTATCTTCTTCATCGGAAGAGGCCGGGACTTCCGAGGACTCGCGCCGCTCCAGGCAAGCCGGGCCCCCATCAGGTCGTCCGCCGTATCTTTGCACATGCCCATAACCTGTCTTCTCATTTCTGATAGAAAGACTCCCCGGTCAACTTTTCCCTTCCGGGCCATATCGTTCCGGTCTTGGGAAAAGGCGCCCAGCAGGGAGTTCACCTCACTGATCATGGCGGCCACAAAGGCCTCCCGCTCCCCACGGGACTGTTTTGCCATCGCGGCATGGGCGGACGTGAAATCGGCCCTTATAGCCGAAACCGTTGCGGCCAGATCCCTGGCCCCGCGTGCTAAATCCTGCATCAGCGCGCCCCGGGCGCCCCGGAGGGCATCAACCTCCTCGCGTAAACGCGTCATGTCATCGGTTAAATTGCCCATGATGATTCTCCTTCACCTTCTCCGAACGTAAAAAAAACCTGTGCAAGGCGGAGGCTTCAAAGCCCCCGCCCCACAGGCGTCCTTACCTTAATTCTCAGGCCGGAGCGGCCGCACTGGCCGTCAGGCCAATCGCCTCGGCGTACTTGAGATAGGTCTCAACCGAAGCAATCACCACTCTCGCTTCGATGGAAAGCAGCTCAATGCCGACCAGAGATACCTTCGCCCAGGCATCGATCACGATACCTTTGTCCAGGATCCGATCGATAACTTCTGCCAAACTCGAAGAATCTGTTGATTTCTGTACTTTAGCCATCGCTATTTCCTCCCTTATTGTATTACGATTATTTATTTTGTTTTACCGAACCAAGCCTGAGAGGCGCCCGCAAGATCGGCGGCGTTCTCTTTTCTCATCCGGCCAACCTGCTTCTTGATCCTTGCTACATGCGAGGCCCGCGCTTTCCCGGTTTTTCTGGCCATCGTGGCGTGAGCGGCGGCAAAGTCAGCCTGCATGGCTGAAACCGTAGAGGCCAGCTCCTTGGCTCCGCGCGCCAGTTCCTGCATGAGCGCCCCTCGATCACTCCGCAAGGCGTCTACCTCCCCGCGTAAACGGGTCATATCATCGGTCAAATTGCCCATAGTGATTTCTCCTCACCTTCTTCTGAAACCGGCACACCCATGAAAGCGGGCGCATCAAAAGCTCCCGCCCCATGGGTATCCTTCAATCAGTCTTATGCCGGAGCAGCCGCGCTGGCTGTCAAACCAATCGCCTCGGCGTACTTGAGATAGGTCTCAACCGAAGCGATCACGACTCTTGCTTCGATGGAAAGCAGCTCGATGCCGACCAGAGATACCTTCACCCAGGCATCGATCACGATACCTTTGTCGAGGATCCGGTCGATAACTTCCGCCAAACTCGAAGAATCCGTTGATTTCTGTACTTTTGCCATCGCTATTTCCTCCTCCATGTGTTGTTGTTATAATTTTACCGAAAACCCTCAGCAGGCATGCCTATCAGATATAAGCGCAAGACATATGCCAACCGCCAAGGTGAGTATGATAAACCTTAACTTACCGTATTAAATGAATAATTCTGGAGGAAAGAAAGTGTTTTAAACGCTCTCGGAGGTGGTTGGGGAATCGTAACTATGGAGCCTATTCCCGTGATGAAGGGAAGTCTTTCCCTACCGGCGGGCATAGCAGGTAATGACGCTCACAATCTCATCGTGATCGAAGGGCTTGCCGACGAAGGACTCGATCAGCCCCTCCTGGAGGACCCCTTCAATGGTCGGATCATCCCGGTAGAAGTAGCCGGAAACGATGACGATCGGCAGATGGGCATTGGTTTTACGGATCTTCCTGGCAAACTCGAGACCATCAATGTCCGGAAGTTTGGCGTCTAAAAAGGCCATGCCGAATTTATTACTTTTTATCAGGGCCATGGCTTCCCTGACGTTCAAGGCCGTCCTACAGGTAAAACCCATCTTGCGGATAATATTCTCCAGAATCCAGCACATTTCGGGCTCGTCATCCACAACAAGAATCGGAGCGTATTTTTCGTTCATGGTTCTCCTCCGCCAAAACGGACGGGCAATGTTACGGTAAAGACACTGCCCCGGCCTTTCACACTTTCCACGTCAATGGTCCCCCGATGCTGTTTTACGATAGAATAACAGAGAGACAGGCCCAGGCCGGTCCCTTGTCCCACGATGGAAGTCGTATAGAAAGGATCGAAGATCTTCCCGATTTCATCGGGAGAGATGCCGCAACCGGTGTCCGTAATCTGAACCCGGACCTCTGGATGATCCATCTTCACATCAATTCCCAGGAGCCCACCGGTGGGCATGGCATTGATGGCGTTTAAAAAAATATTCATGAAGACCTGTTGAAGCAGGGTGGCCACCCCTTGCACCATGATGGGTTCTTTGGGAAAGGATGGGGTCATTTCAATCTTGTGGATCTTGGCGTGATAGGTTACGAGGGTCATGGTTTCCTGGATCAGGGACACGAGATTGACCAGGGTTGCCCGGGTCGTCGTGGAAGGGTGGGAATATTTAAGGAGATTCTCGATGATGGCCGAGGTCCGCTGGATGCCCTTGTGGATCTTTTCCGCGCACTGCCGGCGAAATTCCGGTGTGCCGTCCTCTTCCATAAGAAACTGGGCGCTGGACGAGCAGATGGCCAGGGGATTCCTGATTTCATGGGCGATGCCGCCCGCCATGACCCCGAGGACGGCAAATTTCTGGGATTGATGCAGTTCCATCTCAAATTTCCGTTTTTCCGTCAAATCCCGACCTACGGCCACGACGCCCGCCGTCTGATTGGAACTGTCCTTCATGGGAGAAAAAACCCAGGAAACGGGAATGAAGGTCCCCTTCGTGGTCAGCAAGAGGCATTCCTTCATCTGGGCGTACTTACGGGTATCAATTTGGGAAAAAATATTCTGGATAGCCTTGCGGTCCTCATCGATGCAGAAGTCGATAAAATAGTGTTCCCGCGCCTCCGCGGCGGAATAACCGGACAGACTCTCCGCCGCCGCGTTCCACGTCATAATCCGGCCTTTCTTGTCTGTGGACAGGATGAGGTCGCTGGCGCTCTCCACGACGCTGGTCAGGTGCTGCTCCGCCTGCCGCACCTCCGCGCTCAAGCGCACCTGCTCCGTCACATCGTCCATGAGGAGGATGGCTCCTTCCACCTGACGCTGCCAGATGAAGGGCAGGATGCTGTAATAATAAATGCGGATGGGCACCCCGGGAGCGCGGTAGGTCATCCGCTCTCCCTTGGCCGGTTGATTATTTTCGATGACCTTGCTGATGCGCTTGGTAATATCCATCTGGTCGAGGATGACGGTGGGGAATACCTCTTCCAGCCGGTAGCCGATGGTATTTGCGAGAGTCCTTTGGCTTTTTTCGAGAAAATTGCGATTCGCCGAGACAATGCGCATATTTTGATCGATAAGGAGGACGGACGAGGGAATGGCATCCAGGAGCATGGTGTAGAGTTGTTCGTACCGTCCCGAAAGGTCATGGCCCGTTGCTTTCGAGGTTATCTCTTCCATCTTTGCTCTTTCCATTTACTTAGCCGCTGCGAGATCGGGAGTGACAAAATTATAGGGCGGCCAAGGGCCGCTGAGCATGGCCTTGGCGTCTCCTTTTGCCGCTACCCGCCCGAAGGCTTCCCGGAAATGGTTGACGGCGTTTTCCGGCGTCAGGAAGAAGAGGGATAAAATGACAGACCCGTTTTTTGTATCCGTCTCTGTCCGGTGCCTGGCGTAAAGACCGGAAAAGGCCTGGATATAGCGATCGATAAGCGCCTGGCGTCCCTGCAACGTCTCATCTTGCATTTGGTAATGGACCTTCCGGAGGGCAAGATAGGCGCGACCGTTGACCGACCGTTCCTCCTTCAGCTGCGCCGTTGTTCCCGCGGTGGAAAGAGCGTCTCGCCCCTTCATCGTCTCCTCCTGCCGGGGACGCCATTCCTTTTCGGGAAGAAGTATTCGGACACCCATTTCGACATGGCCTTCCAATTGTGCAAGCAGGGTCTCATACTGACGCTGCCTCTCCTTCAGGGCGTTCCGAATCGCTTTAATTCCGTTGAGGAAACAGCCGTATCTCATGGGGACAACCGCCTGCAGGCGATGGAGATCCTCCACAACCCTGCTATAGACCAGGAGTTCCGAAACGGGCGGCGCGTCCTCTTCGACGTCCAGCTCCGATACGGCCGCGCACAGTCCATGACCGGCAACAAAGGACACCGCCTGGCCCTTCACCCCTGTCACGGACGCGCCGATAACCGCCGGCTCCTTCACGACGCCATATACCAGATAAACCATAGTCCCTCTATAACCTTCATCGCTTGCATCCTTCTTTTTTTAACTTGAAAATTTCAGTACTTTATGTTCTCGCTTCTTACCCTGAGAGCAATCAATAACGTCGTAAGATCATCTTCGTTCAGTAACAGCAGAAAGTTCAGATCTCTGTCGGTTTTTAGCAGTTTCAGTATTTTTTCCAGGAGTTCCGCTTTTGTCAGATCGTTCATGTAATTTCAACGTCCCGATGTGGTTAAGCTGGATGAACCATATCTTTTTTAAAGGGCCGGGGCAAAATGATAGGGCGGCCAGGGGCCGGAAAGCTCAAGCAGCAATCCTGCGTCCTGATGGGCGGCGTTCCAGTCGGAAAGCAGGCGCTGCATGTCCTCCATGGATGCGTCGGGAACGAGAAAGGCGCCGTGGAAAAACATCTCCTCGTCCCTTCCCGTGACATCCCGCGACTGGAGACGACATTCACTGAACCCTTTCGACGCCTCATGGGCGACACGCAAGATATCGCGCTCCATCTCTTTCAGCCATATCGCCATATCCTTGTCCACCGCTCCCTTGATTTTCTGTTCTAAAAAATAGCGCTTACCGGGAGAAAGCCCTGCCAATTGTGCCTTTTCCGCGGCGAGACGGGCCGCCGTCATTCGTGCCCGGGCCTGGGGCCGATCCACATATCCCTTGAGAGTCCATTCTTTTTTATCGATTGCCTCCTGGAAAAACTTCGTCAAGGTGTCCTGGCGCCGCCGTAGCGGTGCTACCGCGGCCTCTACTGAAGAAAAGACCGTTCCGAAACGAACGGGCAGCACTGGACCCTGCTCCATCGCGGATAGTACGACCTCTTCATGACGCAGCGCCCGGGGGGCCACCCATGCCAGATCTTCCATTTTCTCCTGGGCCTCAGGGCCAAAGAAGTCCTCAAGATGAACCTCTGAAAGAACGGCGGCAACCTCCCCGATGACCTCGACAAAAAGGGGATGTTCTCCGTCGATCCCTGTCCCGGCGATCTCCGGAAGGGGGACGGCCGGAGTCAGGCAAAAAAGATAGACCCCCGGATTCATCCCATCCCCCTGAGCACTTCCTCAATGGCCTCCTCGATATCCTGGCGACGGATGAGGATGGCCGGTTCCCCGGCCCCACCCTTCTCCATGGACGAAACAGCGCGGCGCACGGCCGTCATGGCCGCCTTGCGCACGACAGCGGCAATGTCGGCCCCGCTGAATCCTTCCGTTTTCTCAGCCAATGCGGCGGATTGCACCCCTTTCGCCACAGGCTTTTGACGGAGATGGACGGCAAAGATCGCCTCCCGGTCCGCCTGGTCCGGCATCATCATCTCCACGATATCGTCGAAGCGGCCCGGACGGAGGACCGCGGTGTCCAGCATATCCAGGCGGTTCGTCGCCCCAAGGACGAGGACCCCCCGGAGTTCGTCGATCCCGTCGAACTCGGCCAGAAACTGGCTCAGAATCCGCTCCGAAACATGGGAATCCGACGACCCGGCGCTCCGGGTTGGAACGAGGGCGTCTATTTCATCGAAGAAGATGATGCAGGGGGCCGCCTGCCGGGCCTTGTGAAATATCTCTCGGACCCCCTTCTCCGACTCCCCGACCCACTTCGACATCAGGGCCGGCCCCTTGACGGAGATGAAATTCACCCGGCTCTCCGTGGCGATCGCCTTGGCAATCAAGGTCTTCCCGCAACCCGCGGGGCCAACCAGGAGAATCCCCTTGGGCGGCGTCACGCCCGCCTTTTCAAAAAAGTGGGGATACTTCAGCGGCCACTCCACGGCCTCGATGAGGCGGTTCTTCAGGGAGGCGAGCCCGCCGACGTCGTCCCAGTGGACATTGGGGGATTCGACGAAGACCTCCCGGATGGCGGAGGGTTCGATTTCCCGCAGGGCCGCCAGGAAATGTTCCATCCGCACATCGAGTTTCGCGAGGGTCTCGTAGGGAATCCCGGCCTGACCGAAATTGATCTCCCCCATGATCTGGCGCAGGCAGCTCATGGCCGCTTCCCGGCAGAGGGCCTCCAGGTCCGCCCCGACAAAGCCGTGGGTGATCTCCGCCAAATGTTCCATGCGCACATCTCCGGCCAACGGCATCCCCCGGCTGTGGATCTCGAGAATCTCGAGACGTCCGCGCCGATCCGGGATCGGGATGACGATCTCCCGGTCAAACCGGCCTGGACGTCGCAGGGCCGGATCAAGGGCGTTGGGGATATTGGTGGCGGCGATGACGATGACGTTCTGTCTTTTGTTCAAGCCGTCCATGAGGGCGAGGAGTTGGGCGACGACCCGCTTTTCCACATCTCCGACAACGTTTTCCCGGCGGGGGGCGATGGCGTCGATCTCGTCAAGGAACAGGATACTCGGACCCTTCCGGGTCGCCTCTTCGAAGATTTTCCGGAGGTGGGCCTCGCTTTCGCCATAAAACTTGTGGATGATCTCCGGCCCGCTGATGGAAAAGAAATTGGCCTCCGTCTCGTGGGCGATGGCCCGGGCGATGAGGGTCTTCCCGCAGCCGGGAGGGCCATAGAGGAGCACGCCCTTGGGCGCGTCGATCCCCAGGCGTTCAAAAACCTCGGGATAACGCAGGGGCAGTTCGATCATCTCCCTTATCTTCTGGAGCTGGGATTTCAGGCCGCCGATGTCCTCATAGGAAAGAGTCCGGCCGCCCCCTTCTTCTCCCTGGGACTTGCCGATGACCAGGATTGTGGCCGGGTGGATGATTACCGGACCCTTGGGCGTCACGGCTTCGACCTTGAAGAAGGCGGCGCGGCTGCCGAACAGAGCCGCCTGGATCTTGGCCCCCTCCAGGACCGGCAGACCGTCTAAAAGGCTCCCGATGTATTGCAGGTCCCGTTCCGCCGGGGTGACGTTGGTCGGCGTCAGGACGATCCGTTCCGCCGGACGGCACTTCATCTTGCTGATCTTCACCGTTTCATCGAGGCCGACGCCGGCGTTCTCCCGGGTCAGGCCGTCGAGTTGGACCCGCGACTGACCACGGATTTCCTGATAGGCGGGCATGACCTTGCAGAGGGCCTTGCGTTTTCCCTCGACTTCCACCGTGTCTCCGACGGCAGCCTCAAGCCGTTCAAGGTCTTCCGGTCCCATCCGGGCCAGGGCGCGACCGACGTCCTTGGTCAGGGCTTCCGTTACTTTCAGCTTGATAAACGGTTTTTCAGTTTCTTTCATGATTCCTCATCTGTCATTTATCCCGCCTTTTCACAGCGGATGGTCACGATGCCGTTGTTGCAGGTCACCTTGATCCTGTCTTTGGCGGGGGAATGACTGAGGAGGATCTCTTTCCGGTACTTCTTCGCCCCCTTTTTGGCCCAAATCGTTAGGACATCATCCCGGACATCGATTTTTATATCATCAGGTCCCACGCCGGGCATTTCCGCGATCAGGGTGGTGGCGTCCTTGTCTTCGAAGAGATCAATGAGGGGTTCATGGATCTCCTGGACCACCGCTTCGCCGGTTTTCTTGTCCTTGCGGATATTGCCGAAGGGCTCCACTTTGATGGCATCATCCTTCCCGCCGAGTCCTGTTTTCAGGCTGAAACCATAGACCCCCTTGACGCCGCCTTCCTTGGAGGGAAAGGTAAATTTTCCCTTTTTAGAGACGGTTTCCCCTTTCTCCGAAATTTCGTTGAGCTTTTCGGCAATGTCGGTCAAACCGCTCAGGATGCGACCGAAACGGTTCTCGCCTCCCGCCTTTCCCCCGGCACGCCCTTTCCCCCCGGTATCCTGGTTTGACGCCTGCCGCCGGGAAAGCCGCTCCCCTGCTTCGGCAAGGTCCCCCAAATTTTCCAGAAAATCCGTCAGGCTGCTGAAAATACCTCCCCCCATGTCTCCCCGGCCCTCATCCGGCTTCTTGCCGGCTGACTTACGCTTTGTCGCCATGGTTTTCTCCATACTGTTGGATGCCAAATTTTTTTACTTTCGTATGGACAGTTTTATAATCCACATGCAGCAACCTTGCCGCTTTGGCCTTGTTTCCCCCGGTGATGCGCAGGACTTCTTTCAATACCTCCTTTTCCACGGCAAGGACGCTCTGCTGGACAATTTCACCCAATGATGCATTTTTCCAGGGCGTCCCGCGAACTTTCGGGGAAAATGCAAGTGGCACCTCAAGCTGGTTGATGTTGAGATCTTTTTCGTTGATCTCATCCCCGGCTATCAGGGTGGCCCTCCGGATCACCGACTGGAACTGGCGGACATTCCCCGGCCAATCGTAAGACATCAACGCCTCCATCGCTGCGTCGGTAAAGCCGGAGATCATCTTGTTCAGCTCGATGTTGGCCAGATCCAGAAAACGCCCGGCCAGATAGGGGATATCTTCTTTGCGTTCTCTGAGGGCCGGCACACAGATGGTAAATTCACTCAGGCGGTAATAGAGGTCCTTTCTGAATGCGCCGTTCGATGCCATCTCGAGAAGGTCCTGGTTTGTGGCCACAATGAGCCGGATATCAACAGGTACGGGCTTGTTTCCTCCCACCCGATAGAGCTTGCGGTCCTGGATGACCCGGAGAAACTTCGCCTGGGAGCCGAGAGGGATGTTCCCGATCTCATCCATGAAAAGGGCGCCGCCGTGGGCCGATTCAAATTTGCCCACCGTTTGACGGTCCGCCCCGGTAAACGATCCCTTTTCATGACCAAACAGTTCGCTCTCCAGGAGGTTCTCCGGGATGGCCCCGCAATCCACCGCCACAAAGGGCGCTTTCGCCCGGGCGCTATCCCTGTGAATCGCCCTCGCGACAAGTTCTTTGCCCGAACCCGTTTCGCCCATGATGATCACAGAAAAGTCAGACTTTGCCACCCGGTGGACATCGGCCGTCAGTTGGAAAATCTTGCCGCTTGGTCCCATCCTCTCGATAAGACCGAAGTTTCCTCTATAACGATCATTTATGGATTTGAGGTTTTTTCTTAATTTCCCTTCTGTCAGAGCTCGTCTGGTAATCCAGACGATCTCGTTATTGTCGAAGGGTTTGGCAAGATAATCGTAGGCCCCTTCCTTTATCGCTTCCACGGCTTGGTGAGTATCCGCATACGCCGTAACCAGCACTACCGGAAGATTGTCATCTATCGTCTTGATTTTTTTGAGGACACCCATGCCGTTGAGACCCGGCATGCGAACATCCAACAGCACAGCGTCCGGGGTGTCAAAACAGATTTTCTCCATGGCCTGTTGACCATCGGATGCGGTGATGACCTTGAAACCTTCCTTTTCCAGTATGTAGCTCAGGATCTTCCGGATTTCTTCTTCATCATCGACGACCAGAATGAGGGAGCTATGCCCGGACATATTCATTTCCTTTTTTATCTGAAGGCTTGTGCATGGGATAAAGAACCTTGATATCTGCCGGCAGGAGAACGGCAGGGTTGTGCAGCAGGCCGAGAAAAAGGACGCCCGTCTCCCCTGCTTGCAGGGTCTGGTCGATCCTTGCCGCTATAAATTCATCCCGTTTTTTGAGGAGAAGGTCGCTTGCCGCTTTCTGCCTAACTTCGATCGCTCTAGCGTCTTTGACATCCCCGGTTTCGAGAATCCTTTTGATGAGATGATATTCTTCGATCAGCAGTTCCGCGGATTCCGTGCCCATGACCGTCGCCCCTTTTTCGATCAGGCGGATCAGGATTTGGTGATTCGGGCTCCCCTTCTTTGCCAGTTCCGTAACAATATCCAACTCCTTGCCGCAAACGGCCAAGCCATCCTGGTAAACGCGGGTTTGAGCATAAGAAAGGGTAAGTTTATTGAGAATGTTTTCCACATCAGCCCAGAAACGCTTGACAAGATTGACCTTCCACCGCCAGACCCGCTCGCCAAGCTTCTGAAGGGTTACCTTTCTAACGGACTCGCTCAAGACCCCCATATCCAATTGGTTATGAACAATGGGGAAGTACAAAAGGGTTCGCGAGACCATGGATTTTCCGATCGAGACCGTTGCAAAAGGTGAAGAGTTGAGGTTTTTCCTCCTTATCGGTTTTTTAGGGTGCGCTCCGTGCTAAGAACTGGGTATTGGGGACCGATCCGAAGTCCGGGAGACACCCGATAAAGGTCCGTGGGGCCTTCTCTTGAGGTCCCCGCAGCTCTTGAGGCGTTCCGCCGCCTTAGACGACCAACAGTCCCACCGCCTTTTTCAAGTTGAAGGCCATGGCCAAGAGATGAAACTCGATCTCCGTTTTCAACCTCCCCAAATAGCGCCCGGCCGAAGCCGTACCGACGTTTGAGCATCCCAAATCCTTGTTCCACCATGTACCGAAGCTTGCCGATGAGCAGGTTGCGTCCTGGCTCCCTTCGGGAGGGGATGATCCCCTCAAGCCTTCTCCGTGATCCCATTTTTCAGCCCCCGCGCCTCCTCCATCCCTGCGTCGGACAGGCTATACCACCGCTGCATCAGCAAAATCTTGAACATGGTCAGCGCCGGATACGCCGGCCGACCGTCCGCCGCGGCCACTTTCTTGTAGTGCTTCTTTAGAAGCTTCTCTGGGGCGACCAATCCATCAGGCGGTCGACCTGACTTAAAAAACCGTCGGCATCCACCCGGCTTTCCACAAAATGATCCATGAACCCCTTGTCCGTGGAAATATGGTCGCTCATGACGTCCTCCTCAACCCGGAATGACGCCACTATATCACAAAATATCAACAAGTTATACTATTTTGCCGTAAGCAATGGTCTCCGATCAGGCCAGAGAATATAGAATCGTCTCTATGGAAATGTTTCCAATTTTATGTGGAATCCGTTCCAGCATTTCAAGTAAGCCCCGGAACGCAACGGCATCATTTAATGCTTAGAACTGGTTTCAAAACTTAACGTTTAAAAGTAAAGTCTAGACATTTCTTTATAAATCAGGTGGTAAGCTGTTGGAGGTGATCCAATGGCCGAACCCAAGAGATATTTATCGGATGTCCAGTGGGCGAAGACCGAACCGTTGCTCCCCTCGGAGTGGCCGGGCCGGCGAGGAGGAAGGCCCAGAGCCAGGAACCGAGGCGTGCTGGAAGCCATCCTCTTGGTCTTGCGGACTGGCGCATCGTGGCGTGATCTGCCGCCGTGGTATCCCAGCGCATCCACTTGCTGGCGAAGGTTGAAAGAGTGGGAGGAACAGGACCTCTGGCTCGAGGTGTGGAGGGCCTTTCTTTCGGAGTTAGACGCCGCAGGGGCCTTGGATTGGCAAGAAGCCTTCATTGACGGGTCCTTCGCCCCGGCGAAAAAGGGGGCTCCGGTGTCGGGAAGACCAAGAGGGGGAAGGGCTCGAAGCGGATGGTGGTGGTCGACGGCCAGGGTGTTCCTGTGGGAAGCACCGTTACCTCGGCATCGCCGGCCGAGGTGAAACTGGTCGAGGAGACGCTGGCCACCATCAAGGTTCCCCAGAAAAGGCGCGGCCGTCCCAAGACCAGGCCCAGGTTGTTGACCGGGGATAAGGCCTATGATTCCGACAAGCTGCGGTTGGCCTTGAGTTTTCGGGGCATCAAGTTGCGTGCGCCTCACCGCAAGAACCGAAAATACGCCCGGAAACAGACGGACCAGGAACTGGAGCCATACCGCCGCCGTTGGAAAGTGGAGCGAACCTTTGCCTGGCTGGGCAACTTTCGGCGCTTGGTCGTCCGGTGGGATCGCTTGCTGACTGTCTATATGGGCTTTTTTCATTTGGCTTGTATCGTCAGCACCTTACGGCAGTTAACCTACCCTGTTTCACCTGAAACGGATAGTTTTGAAATAGGTTCGAAAACCGGTCCTTATCGTCGCTTACAAGCTAAGCCCCGCATGACGACTCCTAAATCTAATATACTGCATGAACCATACCTTTTCTTGTCATTCCGGACTTGATGGTACTGTCTCAGGACGTGGTGTAAGAAGGTCGAAGGGACAAAGGTCTTGAAAGAAGCCGCCGTTCGTTCCAAAAGGGTTTGTGAAGAAGACACCATACCCAAAGGAGGAACGAACGGCATGCCTGACAAGAGCATCTCACGTCCGGAGTGGTGTTCGACAAGACTTTTATGGAGTTGCACGGGGATTGGCTAGGCGAGGTGATCACGGGCATTATTCATGAAGTGATGGAGGAGGAGGTCAGCAGTCTGGTCGGCGCGGGCTATGGGGAGCGCAACCCAGAGCGGACGACTCACCGCAACCGTTACCGCGAGCGGCAGTGGACCCCTCCATGTCGCAACAGGACCGTGACCTGCTTGCGCTCCCCCTCGATCTTGCCGCGCTGGGCCAGGATTTTTTCGGTCAGACCAGTTGGTAGGTAGCGTTGGAGTTTGGCTACTTTATCTTCAAAGGTGAGTTCTTTGGGGGGAAGCACTGGAGGTTGAGTTAAATTGTAGCCACATTACCAGGAGCTTCCGGAAACGGTTGAACCAGGAGTGAGCCGCTTCAACCACCCAACACCGATTCTTCCAGGGACGGCCTCGCTGGCGTTTCTTCCCATTGACCCGCGGCGCATACCCGCGGCAGGTGAGGACCTCCTGGGCCGGCTCACCGGCGTACCCTTTGTTGGCATACAGGAAAGAGGCCCCTTGTCTGTTGAGGCAATGACCATCGCGTCCAAAACGGGTACGAGCTGCGTGACATCATGCCGGTTCGCTCCGGCTCCGATCAGGGCCAATGAGCTTTCCCGGCCTGAAAACAGGCGGTCACGCCTGGCCTTCTATCGGCCCTCCGGGGCGATAAGCGAAATATTTGCCGGCGGGTATCTTCTTTTTGGAAAGATCAGCCTGCTTCCGGCCAGACAGAGCATCCCCATGCCCAGGAGCCACGCCGCGGCTGGGAGCGGGACCGGCTTGGCGAACTCGAAGGTATCCCGTAGTGAGGTGCACCCGGTTTCCTTGGACACGGATTTGAGGTAAACAGACCCGAGACGTGGACAAGGAGGTAGGGTTATGTCAGATGAGAAGCGGGAGAAGGTGGACATCGTGGGCTTAGCGGAAGGAGC
>Ga0315282_10004918_pt1 | contig 23026 bp, 19 predicted proteins | sample YL17G07_20_MG_FD_203693 | JGI IMG/M metagenome (GOLD analysis project Ga0315282, IMG submission 203693) | Sediment microbial communities from Yellowstone Lake, YNP, Wyoming, USA - YL17G07_20 | ecosystem: Environmental > Aquatic > Freshwater > Lake > Sediment | place: USA: Wyoming | collected... | reverse complement strand
TGCGCACCAGGCGCGCCTCTTCGAAGAATTCCTTGCTGCCCACAAGCATCGAGCCCACCGGCGCCCCCAGGCCCTTCGAGAGGCAGAACATCACGGAATCGAACTTGCGCGTCAGCTCCACAACCGAGCGGCCCGAAGCCACGCTGGCATTGAAGATGCGCGCGCCGTCCAGGTGCACGGGCAAGCCTGCCGCATGAGCGCGGTCGCAGATGTCGTCGGAGATCTCCAGGGGATAAACTGAGCCGCCTGCCAGGTTTGAAGTGTTCTCAAGCGAAACGAGGCCGGTGCGCGCGCGGTGGTCGCTGCGGCCGCGCACGTAAGGCGCAATCAGGTCCCACGTCAGGATGCCGTCTTCGGCCCAGACGGGCCGCGCCAGGCAGCCCGAAAAAGCAGCGGTCATGGCCATCTCGAAGTTGAAGATGTGGGCGCGTTGCTCGCAAATTACTTCCTGGCCGTGCCGCGTGTGGACCTTAATGGCCGCCTGGTTGCCCATCGTCCCCGAGGGCACGAAGAGCGCCGCCGCGCGCTGGAAGATTTCCGCCGCGCGCTCCTGGAGGCGATTGACGGTGGGATCTTCGCGGTACACATCATCTCCTACTTCCGCCTCGTACATCGCGCGCCGCATGGCGGGCGTTGGCTTCGTCACTGTGTCGCTGCGTAAATCGACGATTGGCTGGTTCATGGAATTCTATTCGCTCCATTCTCGATGTTCGTTATGAGTGGTTGGTTGTTAGTTGTCAGTACCCACCGTTCAGTTCTCAAGTTCCAGTCACAGGCGACTGAGAACTGACGGCTGACAACTATACCGTTACGAACTCCTGAAAGACCTCGTTTGAGATCAGATAGGCCGGCTCGCTCAGGCGGATGGTATGCCCTCGCCGCTCGAGCCAGCCTCTCTGAGCCAGCGCGGAGATGGTCGGTTCCCAGCGCGCGACTCGACCAGCTCCCCACCGGCGGCCAGCGAGCACCAGATCAATGCCCTCGCTCTGGCGCAGGCCGACGAAGAAGAATTCCTCCAGTTGTTCTTGGGGTGAAAGCCAACGGACTTCAGCAATAGGCGAGTCGCCGCGCCCGAGCTTCTGCACATAGACTTCGGGCGCCGTCTCATTGGCCCAGCGGCGCTCGCCGTCAAAGGAGTGCGCTCCAGCACCCAGACCGATGTAGGGTTCGAGCCTCCAATACTTCTGATTGTGCCGGGATTCGTACCCGGGCAAGGCAAAGTTGGAAATCTCATACTGGATGTACCCTTGGCCGTGCAGGAACGCGCGTGCTGCTTCGTAGGCTTGGGCGATGAAGTCCTCGTCGGGGACCGCCTCGGCGTGATAGCGAGTTCCATGACGCAGCACTTCCCTGCCCAGGCGGCTTTTCTCGTCTACCTCGAATAGGTAAACAGAGATGTGTTCCGGTCTGATCGTCCCCGCGACGCGCAGGCTTTCTTCCCACGAGGCTTCGGTCTGGTGAGGCAATCCGGCAATCAGGTCTAGGCTGAGGTTAGTGATGCCTGCTTGGCGGGCCTGCCGTGTGAGTTCACAAGCAGCCGCGGCCGAATGGAGGCGGCCCACAGAGCGAAGCTCCATGTCGTTGAACGACTGGGCACCGATGCTCAGGCGATTCACTCCTTGCGTGTGCGCCCACGCGAGGAAGTCCGCGGCGGCGGAACCCGGAGTGACCTCGAGGGTGAATTCGGGCGATGGCGCGAGGCGAAATCGGTTGCGGAAGGCGTTGAGAATGCGCTCGAGTCGCTCTCCGCCCACGATGGCTGGAGTCCCGCCTCCCACGTACAGGGTATCGACAGAGAAGTCCAGCAGCCGTTGTCCAATCCCGCGCGACTCATATAGGCGCGGTATTTCTCCGATTTCCTGCTCCACCGCCCGGCAATAGTTGTCGAACGCATCCGCGCGCGCTACCTGCGAGCTGAAATTGCAGTAGCTGCACTTCGATGCGCAGAAAGGAACTTGAATGTAAATGCCCAGGTTTCCCATCAGGCTCCACACGTGTCTCGTGGCGTAGGGCCGTGACGAAAGCGTGAAGTGTAAAGTATGAAGTCTGGACAAGCGCTTACTAGAGGCGCGTCGTTTTCATACCTTACATTTCATCCTTTACCCTTTAGTCGGAGACGATTTTGACGCGCAGTTCGCGGCGCCGGGGTCCGTCAAACTCACAGAAAAAGACGCCCTGCCATCGGCCCAGAATCAGCCGCCCGTGCTCAATCAACAGGGATTTCGAACAACCGATGACCGAGGCTTTCAGGTGCGCGTCACAGTTGCCGTCGTCGTGGCAGTAATCGTTGTCGAACGGCGCCAGCTTCTTCAGGAAATGGTCCAGGTCCTTCTGTAGGCCCGGGTCCGCATTCTCATTAATGAGGATCGCCGCTGTGGTGTGGGGCACGAAAACGTGGCACGTACCGCTCTGCACACCTGACTCTGTCACGAGCCTCTGAATCAAACTTGTGACGTCTTTGAATTCGACGCGCGCCCGGGTTTCCACCTGCACGGCGTGCGCGCGAGCAGCGGTCTTCTCCGTTCCCGCGCGCTGGTCGTTATCTAATGTCATGACAATTCCCTTCCCGGGTGTCGGATTCTTCCCGGAGCCCTGTCCGTACAACCCTATGTTTAGCTGCGCGACGTAATTATAGCAGACCCGCTCCGCGGCTTGAGGCAAGCAGGCGGCTGTGAGATGGGAGTAAGGCCGGATGACGGGCGGTCCGGGCTAATAGACGAGCACCTGATGGTCTGAGGATTGGGTTTGAACGTGTCCCAGGAGCCGCGCGAGCAATTCGTAGCCGGCACGCCCCAGGAAGTAAACGCCGCTCACCTGGCGCTCTTGGAGGTTCTTTTCTGGCATCAGGAAACGCCGCAGTGTTTGCTGGTGCCGGGAGAGCAGTTCAGAACGCTCGAGTGCCGCGCGGCTCACCTTGCCGCGCAGACGTTCCACCTGGTATCGCATTTTTTCTTCCGCGTTCTTGAGCGCGTCGAGCAAGGTTGGATCGAGGGTTTCGAGATTCTGGCGCAAGCGCGCGAGCAAGCGGGCCAACTCCTGCTCGCTCTCGTCGAAACGCTCCGACCAGCCTTCGGCCGATTCCGCCCCGGCAATCTTGCGGCCCAAGTGCTCCTCTCCTTGCCACACGTCTTCCACTTCCAGCGCATATTTCTCCATCAGGCGCTGGATTCTGCGATCCACCAGAGTGAACCCGGCGCGGGGGAAAATGATGGGCTGTGGTCGCCCGAAGGAAGCGTAGAGCGTATGAGCCTGGGCCAGATATGCCAGTTCGGAGGGCCCGGCGACGTAGGCCAGCGCGGGCAGAAGCACATCTTGCACAAGCGGGCGCAACAGAACGTTGGGCGTAAGACTTTCCGCCTCCGCCGTCAGCTTTGCCAATGATGTTTCTTCCTCCCCGACGAAAAAGCGGCCATTACGCAGAGCAACCGGCAGCCGGTTCCCGTGCCGCCTCGCAAAGACCAGCGTGGAATCTTCCGCCACGTGCACCTGCGCATGGTAGCCCGCCCGAACGAGGGCTTGCGAACGGTCAATCAAATGCGCCCGCAGAGTCGCGGCCTGAGTCAGGGCCTGTGTGAACACCGGTGCAATCAGAGGACGGATCGCGTTGTCGAGCGGGTCGAGCATCACCACGCCCCATTGGCCAAACAGCCGCGTCAGCAAGCGTCCGAAGGCTTGCGCCCAGGTGGCGCCGGGCTGGTAACAGGCGCGCAGATCAGCAAGCAGAGCTTCGCGAGGCTCGCCGGCGGGAAGCGTTGCCTGAAGGCGATTGAGCGCGATGTTGATCTCGTCCGTCAGTTTCACCACGCCCACCGACGAACGCGGCGCGGGTCGTTCGCCGGAGTGTTTCAGGGTGACCAGGCCGTACTCCTCATCGAAGATCCCAGCTTGTGCCACTTCGTCCAAATCGTGGTCTTCGGTTGCCAGCCAAAAGATCGGGACGCAAGGCAAGCCCTGTTCGGAAAGCACTTGAGCCAGGCGCACGGCCGTCAACGCCTTGTAAAGCGTGAACGCCGGCCCGGAGAATAAGCCTACCTGCTGACCGGTCACTACCGCGAACGTTCCTGGCTCTCTCAGCCGACGGATGCTGGCGAAGGTAGGCTCCGCGCTCCCGAACGCTTCATTCTGGCGGGTCAAGATTTCCAACAGAGCTGTCCGCTCCCTGTGGAAGCCTGTGAGCTGCTGGGCTAGGTCCTTGTAGGTTGCGGAAGTGAAGGGTGAACCCGTATAGAAATCCCGGACGCTATCGAAATGGTAGAGGTAGTCAAGCAGAAGCTTACTTGAGTGCGGCACGCGCGTGTAGGGGATACTGGCGTGACCCATCAGAATGTTCACCCTCTGTTGCCCAACTGGTCTGCAAGCCACTCCCGGGACAGGCAGATAAACGCGTTGCTCTTCGTGCCTTAGATGTCAGAACAAGATGGGCAGTTCAGTACTCGAGGCCGGCGCGCGCCTCGCGCAGCGCGGCAGCCACGGCTCGGCGCCCGGCGGCCTCCAGCGGGACGAGTGGGGCGCGCGGCGGACCGCCCGCGTATCCGCACAAATCCAGTGCCACCTTGACCCCTGCAATTCCATAAGGAATGCTGATCTTCTGCGCGAGCACCGCAAGCCTCCGCTGCATATCCCGCGCGGTCTTCATTTGGTGCCGGCGGAAGGCTTCGTAAACTCCCAGGCAGATCTCCGGCGCGAAGCTTGCCAGTCCCAGGACACCACCCGCAGCGCCTGCGCGCAAGGCGTCGAGCAGAATGAGCGGCGCGCCCACCACCACACGAAAGCCCGGCCTGACTCTCCCGAGGATGGCGCGCACATAAGCCAGGTCGCCGGAGCTTTCCTTGAGGGCCATGATGTTGGGATGACGCGCAAGCGCGGCGATGGTGTCGGGGCTCATGCGGATGCCGGTGAACTGGGGGATGTTGTACATGATGACGGGGCGACGGAGGGCGTCGGCGGCGGCGCGGAAGTAGCCGGTCAAGGCGGCTGAATCCATGCGCGCTTTGTAATAGTTCGGCGTGAGCAACAGCAGCGCGTCTGCGCCGCGTGCCACGGCCTCGCGGCTCAGCGCCAAGGTCTCGCGCGTGCTCTCCACGGCCATGCCCGCAATGAGCAGTTCCGGCGGGCGGACTAAAGCTCGCGCCACCTCTACCAGACGCAGGCGCTCGCGGCCGGTGAGAAACGGCGCTTCTCCTGTCGAGCCCGCCACTAGGACACCGGAAAACCCGATTCCTGTGTAACGACGGAGGTTCTCCCGGAAGAGCCTGACGTCAATGTCGCCCCGGCGATTGAAGGGCGTCACGGCAGGAGGAATGATTCCTTTGAAGTTCGCGATGATTTCTTTGCGCGTCATGTGTTTTGGCCGCTCGAGATTAGCTCTCCCCTCTCGGCATTGCGGGCGAGGGATTGCTGACCGCTAGCGGCTTCGGGCTCACCGCTGGCTTCGCATGCAATTCCTGCAAGCTGGCCACTTGAATTCCCTGCTCTCTTTGCGCGCGGATGCCGTTCACGGCCGCGGCGGCGGCGGAAAGCGTGGTGATACAGGTCACGCCGCCCTGGACCCCGGCGCGGCGAATGGCTTTCTCGTCGAAACGCGAAGCGCGACCGAGTGGGGTATTGATGATGAGGTCGAGTTTGCCGCTCTTGATGAAATCAACCACGTTGGGGCGGCCTTCATTCACTTTGTAAACCTTCTCCACCTTCAGGCCGGCAGCCCGTAGGGTCTGCGCGGTCCCGCGCGTAGCCACGAGTTTGAATCCCAGGGCAGCGAGGTCACGGGCGATAGGAACGACGCGGGGCTTATCCTGGTCATTCACGGAGAGGAACACGCGTCCACTGGTGGGGATGCGCTGGTGGGCAGCCAATTGGGCCTTGCCGAAGGCCAAGCCGAAACTGTCGGCCACACCCATCACTTCTCCCGTGGATTTCATTTCGGGCCCCAGCAGCGTGTCTGCCCCGGGGAATTTCTGGAACGGGAAAACGGGCGACTTCACAAAGGAGTGGCGGACCGGGAGCTCCTCCTCCAGCCCAAACTCGCGCAGCTTTCGACCCACCATCAGGCGCGCGGCCACTTTCGCCACGGGGACGCCCGTGGCTTTGCTGACATAGGGAACGGTGCGAGAAGCCCGGGGATTGACCTCCAGCACGTACACCTTCCCGTTCTGGATGGCGTACTGGACGTTCATGAGGCCGACCACGTTCAATTGCCGCGCAAGTTTCACCGTGTATTCGCGCAACGTCCGCCGCTGGCTCGCGGGGATTTCCACGGCCGGCAACACGCAGGAACTGTCGCCGGAGTGAATGCCCGCCTCTTCGATGTGTTCCATGATGCCAGCTATTACCACGTCTTCCCCATCCGCGAGCGCGTCTACATCCACCTCGGTGGCGTTCTCGAGGAAGCGATCGACCAGGATCGGGAAGGCCCGCTGCAATTCTTCGGCGCGGCGGACATAGTCGGCCAAAGTCGTCTCGTCGTAGGCAATCACCATGGCCCGCCCGCCCAGCACGTAGGACGGCCGCACCAGCACCGGGTAGCCGATGCGCCGGGCAATCTCGAGGGCCTCCGGGACGTTCATGGCGGCACCGTTCTCGGGCTGGGGAATGCCCATATCAGCCAGCAGCGTGCCGAAATGTTTGCGGTCTTCCGCCAAGTCGATGGATTCAGGTGTGGTACCGATGATAGGCACGCCGGCGGCCTTGAGCTGCCGAGCCAGGTTGAGCGGCGTCTGGCCGCCAAACTGGACGATGACCCCGGCGGGCTGCTCCTCTTCGTCAATGGCCATGACGTCTTCGAAGGTGAGCGGCTCGAAATAGAGGCGGTCCGCGGTGTCGTAGTCGGTGGAGACGGTCTCGGGGTTGCAGTTCACCATGATCGTCTCGTAGCCTTCTTCCTTGAGGGCGAACGCGGCATGGCAGCAGCAGTAATCAAATTCAATACCTTGCCCAATGCGGTTGGGTCCGCTGCCGAGGATGATGATCTTCTTGCGCGCGGTCGGCTCGGCCTCGTCTTCCTCCTCATAGCTGGAGTAGAGGTAGGGTGTATACGACTCAAACTCCGCGGCGCAGGTATCCACGCGCTTGAAGACCGGCCGCACGTTCAACTGCCCGCGGCGGTCGCGGACGGCCTCGCCCGTCGTTCCCCACAACTCTGCCAATTGCAGGTCGGAAAAGCCGAAGCGCTTGGCCTCGCGCAGAACGGGCGCCGGAACGGAATCGAGCGTGAAGCGCTGGAGCTCTTGCTGCATCTCGACGATCTGCTGGATCTGATTCAGGAACCAGGGATCGATGCGGGTGATTTCCGCAAGCTGCTCGATGCTCATGCCCGCCGCGAAGGCGAAGAACACATCCCAGAGGCGCTCGGGATGGGGCGTCGTCAAGCGCGGCAACAGTTCGCTGGGGTCCTTGGGCGGCAGAGGTGCCTTACGGCCCGTCTCGAGCGACCGCAGGCCCTTCATCAAGGCTTCCTTGAATGTGCGCCCGATGGCCATGACCTCGCCCACCGACTTCATCTGCGTCCCCAGGGTGTGATCGGAGTCGGGGAACTTCTCGTGTGCCCATTTGGGAATCTTGACCACCACGTAGTCGATGGTCGGTTCGAAGCAGGAGGGCGTTTTCTGGGTGATGTCGTTGAGGATTTCGTCCAATCGGTAGCCGATGGCCAGGCGTGCCGCGATCTTGGCGATGGGGAAACCTGTGGCCTTCGAGGCCAGGGCCGAGCTGCGCGAGACGCGCGGGTTCATCTCGATGACCACCATGCGCCCCGTCTCCGGCTCCACGGCGAATTGGATGTTCGAGCCACCGGTCTCCACACCCACGACGCGAATCACCGCAAAGGCGGCGTCGCGCATCCGCTGGTATTCCTTGTCGGTCAGGGTCTGCGCCGGGGCGACCGTGATGGAATCGCCCGTGTGGATGCCCATAGGATCGAAATTCTCGATGGAGCACACCACGACGGCGTTGTCCGCGTGGTCGCGCATGACCTCGAGCTCGTATTCTTTCCAGCCCAGGACCGATTCCTCGACCAGGACTTCGTGCACGGGGCTGAGTTGAAGTCCCCAGCGTATCGCGTCTTCGAATTCCTGGCGGTTGTAAGCCACGCCAGAACCCGTCCCGCCCAAGGTGAAGGAGGGACGAATAATCAGGGGCAGACCGAGTTGGTCGACAGCCTTGAGCGCCGCCTCGAGATTGTTCACCAGCACGCTGCGGGGGACCTCCAATCCCACCTGCCGCATCGCGTCTTTGAACCACAGGCGGTCTTCCGCCATCTTGATGGCATTCAGAGAGGCCCCGATCAACTGCACGTGGTAACGATCCAGCACACCTTTCTCGGCCAGTTCTACCGACAGATTGAGCGCCGTCTGGCCGCCCACGGTGGGCAGCAGCGCGTCGGGCCGCTCCCGGGCGATGATGGCCTCCAGATACTCGACGGCCAGCGGCTCGATGTAGGTACGGTCGGCCAGTTCGGGGTCGGTCATGATGGTGGCAGGGTTGGAATTCACCAGCACGATCTCGTAGCCCTCGGCGCGCAGGGCCTTGCAGGCTTGCGTTCCCGAGTAGTCAAACTCGCACGCCTGGCCAATAATGATCGGCCCGGAGCCGATGATCAGAATCTTGTGAATGTCAGTGCGCTTGGGCATCTCAAGAAGTCTAAAGGGTAAAGGATAAAGTGTGAAATGTGTCCCGCGGTTTTTTTACACTTCATCCTTTACACTTCATCCTTTTTTCGAAACTCCCCCATCATTTTCGTGAACCGCTCAAACAGATATGCTGAATCGTGGGGGCCGGGGGAAGCCTCCGGGTGATACTGGACGCTGAAAAGGGGCAATGATTTGTGCCGCAAGCCCTCCAGCGTCTGGTCGTTCAGATTCATGTGCGTCAGGAGGACTTCGCTCGCTTTGAGCGAGTCGGGGTCCACGGCGAAGCCGTGATTTTGCGCGGTGATTTCCACTTTCTGGGTTTCCAGGTTGAGCACCGGGTGATTTCCGCCGTGGTGGCCGAATTTCAATTTGTATGTCTTCCCGCCCAGGGCCAGGCCAATGATCTGGTGGCCGAGGCAGATGCCGAAGATGGGGACGCGTCCCAGCAATTCGCGAACGGCCTGCGCCGCATACTCCACCGGCTCCGGGTCGCCCGGCCCGTTCGACAGGAACACCCCATCAGGTTTAAGCTCCAGCACGTCTCGGGCGGGCATCTGTGCCGGGACGACCGTAACCTGACAGCCTACGTCCACCAGCCGCCGCAAGATGTTGTGTTTAATCCCGTAGTCGTACGCCACCACATGGAACCGCACCGGTGGGTGTGCGTCCGCGCCTGTGTGGTAAATGTCGCGTGAAGGCTCGCTCCATCCGTACCGAAAAGCAGTAGTGACTCGACTGGCCAGGTCCAATCCCACCATGCTGGGGGAAGCCTTGGCCTTGGCCACCAGGTTCGCCTCATCCTGATCCACGGTGGAGATCACGCCCCGCATGGCGCCGTGGTTGCGGAGGTGGCGCACCAGGGCGCGGGTGTCGATGTCGCAAATCACGGGGACGCCGTAACTCGCCAGATACGCCGAGGTCTCCTCGACGGAGCGCCAATTGCTGGCCAGTTGACTCAGCTCGCGGACCACCAATCCTTCGGCGTAGGGCCGGGCTGATTCGCAATCTAGAGGATTCGTCCCGTAGTTGCCAATATGAGGGTAGGTGAGGATGACGATCTGGCCGGCGTAGGAGGGATCGGTGAGAATTTCCTGATAGCCCGAAAGAGAAGTATTGAAGACGACTTCTCCAAAACGTTCCCCGGGGGCTCCGTCGCCGCGCCCCCGAAATACCCGACCATCCTCTAAGGCAAGAATCGCCTCCATCCACTCTCCGATCGCTGCTGACTGCCTTCGACCATGGCTTGCTTCCCGGGTCTGCTCCCGCGAGCCCTTTTCCCCATACGGGGCCGCCCATGGCTGTCGGCCACAACCTCCCCGCCGCGGGTACAGCTATTCCACCGGCCCCAGCTGGCTGAAGGGCCAGTACACGAACACCGCTTTACCGTAAATGTACTTCCGGTCCACCGTGCCCCAAAGGCGGCTATCGTTGGATGACTCCCGATGGTCGCCGAGGACGTAGTAGTGGTTCGCCTCAACATAGGTGACGGGAGAACTCTGTCGGTCGAAGTATTCCGCCGGCAGATAAGATTCCTGCAAGGGTTTGCCATTGATGCAAACGCGACCTTCATCCACGCTGACCCGCTCCCCCGGAAGACCGACCACCCGCTTAATATAGGATTTCGATGCGTCGAGGGGGTACCAGAATACAACGATGTCGCCCCGCTGGATGGGCTCGAACCGGTAGACGAATTTATTGATGAAAATGCGCTCGTTATTGGAGAGCCGCGGCATCATGCTGGTGCCTTCCACCTGCACAGGCTGGTACAGGAAGAAGATCACAATGAAAGCCAGCAGAAGAGAAAGGATGAGATCGCGCAGCCAATAGCGAGTGTCAAAAAAGCGCCGCCGCGAGTTCCCGGCGGATACGCGCGCGTCATTCATCGTGGGATGGGACGGGTCCTTACCCTGCATTGCCTCCGCACGGAAGATTTATACCACAGTCTGCGCATTCGTGCCACAGTTAAGAAGCCTGCGAAGAAGGCAACGCTCCTCACGTGTTCCGCGCTGAGCGGCGCGTTTGCTAGAATGGCGGGCGAGAGGCGTCGCTATGCTTTCTCGGGGGGAGTGTTTCGCCCTCATCATCCCGGCGCGCGACGAGGCGGATTCTATTGGTCGGCAGCTTGACCAGCTTCCGCCCGGCATCTTTGCCCAGATCATCGTGGTCGATAACGGGAGTGAAGACGGGACGGCAGAGGTGGCGCGCGCGGCCGGGGCGCAGGTGGTGTGCGAGCCCCGACGCGGCTACGGGCAAGCGTGTCAAGCGGGCCTTGCGGCGCTGCAGCCGGAGACGACGGCCGTGGTTTTCATGGATGCGGACCTCTCCGACGACCCACGGGATGTTGAGCGGCTGGCGCGGACCTATGCCGCAGGTGGCTGGGATCTGGTGGTCGGGTCGCGCGTGCTGGGCCAGGCCGAGCCGGGCTCGCTCGCTGCGGTGCAGCGCTTTGGCAACTGGCTGACGACGCGGCTGATCCGCTGGCTGTGGCGTGTTCCCTTCACAGACCTCGGCCCGCTGCGGGTTATCAGCCGGCAGGCTCTCCGGCGGCTTGACCTCCGCGACCGCGACTTCGGGTGGAACGTCGAGATGCAGGCCAAGGCCGCGCGGCTAGGCCTCCGCGTGACCGAGATTCCCGTTAAATACCACCGCCGCATCTACGGGAAATCGAAAATATCCGGCACCTTGCGGGGCAGCGCCCGCGCCGGAGTGAAAATCCTTTGGACGATTTATCGCTGCTGGCGCAAGCCGCCCGGCGCCGAGAACGCTCCGCACGCGGCCCACCATTGATTCACCCTGGATTGTTCCCTACTCTGACCACGCTTCGCGCGCCAATAGCGAAGGCTCGATATATTCCGCGGTTGATTTTTCCGCGCAAGTAGGATAGAAGCGCCTCGGTGCATCGCTTCATCCCAGCCTGGAGCGACTTGGGAGGTCAGCGGAAGAATCAGACCAAGCTTTCGGCGCGCCTTCGTTTCTACTTGGTCCTTCTTTGTCTGGTGGCCAGCGCGGCCTTGGCACGGGCGCCTAGGGCGCAAGCGCAGCCGGCGCCGTCTGGGTCGGATGCGGCGCGTCCGCCAAGTTCTTCGGAGCCCACGCCGTTCTGGGGGAACCGCGGCCGCTGGAATTTCGGTTTCCAGCTCGGCTATGCGGTGGAAAACGCCATTCCGCGCAACATCTCCCACATCAATCTGCTAATTGCTCAACCCCAACTGGGTTTCATTGTCCGGGATTTCGGGCGGGGCCCGGTGCGGCGCTTCGAAATTCTGGACGAAGGCATTCTGGGCAATGCGGTTCACCCCGGCGGGCACTTGCTGGGCACTTCGCTCTTGTTTCGATTTGACGGCAAACCGTACAGGCGCGTGATGCCCTTTGTTGATGTGGGCGCCGGGGTTCTGCACACTACACTCAACACCCGCGCGCCGGAGTTGACCGGAAGGCTCCAATTCCTCCCCCAGGCTGGCCTGGGGATTCAGTACTTCTTTCGGCCGCAGCGCGCCCTGGTTTTTGAGTTCCGCTACGTCCACATGTCGAACGCTGGCATCGAGCCACCCAACGAAGGTTTTAACGCCAGCATGCTCACCATTGGCTTCCGCTGGTTGCGGCGCCCGCGATAGGCGGGGAACTGGTATCGGCCACCGCTCCTGGACTGGCTGGGATGTCTTGGGGAAAGCTGGGGATGCGGAGGGCCAGAAGCTTCCTCGAACCTAGCGCCTCGAGGGTCAGTCTATCCCTGCAACGTTGCTGCGCCGCTCCAGCAGCACGACATCTCGCCACACGCCTTTCATCCTTCCCAGGCGCTGGCGCCGTCCGAGCTCACGAAAGCCCAGGCTCCGGTGCAGCCGGAGGCTTGCGGTATTCTCGGGAAACACGCCGGCCTGGAGCGTCCATATCCCTTCTTGCTCGGATTCCGCGATGAGCCTCTCCAGCAAGGCGCGGCCGATGCCCTGGCCTCGGCTCTCGTCGCGAACGTAGATGCTGACTTCGGCCACGCCGGTGTACACACAGCGGCTGGACACCGGGCTCAGCGCGGCCCATCCCAAGATAACCTCGCCGCATCGCGCGACCAGACGGGGTTCCCGCAGATGGCCGGCATCCCACTGCTCCCAGGGTGGAGCATCAGTCTCGAAGGTGGCGTCGCCGGCGTGAATGCCCTCCAAATAGATGGCGCGCACTTGCTCCCAATCGCTCGGTTGCATGGCGACTACAACGTAGCCTGGTTTGGGCGTCGCGCTCATGGTCGGATGAGTTGGGCCGGGTTAGCTATCCAGCACGCCGCGGCAAAGGCGGGAGCATCCGTGCGCTAGCCGAAGAAGTCTTTCACCTTTTCCGCCACGCGTCTCTCCAGGGGTTTGTTGTCGAGACGCAGTGAGCGACTAAGCACCTCGATAAGCTGCCGCTGTTCCCGCGAAAGGTGCTTGGGGATCACCACATGGATTGTCACGTAGAGATCGCCGGGCCCGTGGCCGTCCAGGCTGGGAAAACCCTTGGCGCGCAGGCGAAAGACCGACCCGGACTGTGTCCCCTCGGGAATCCTCAGAGATTCATCGCCGCGCAAGGTAGGGACTTTGATTTCCGCGCCGAGGGCAGCCTGGGAGAGAGAGATAGGTATTGTGCAGTAGAGGTCGTTGGCACGTCGCTCGAAGAACAGGTGCTCCCGGACCTTCAGAACGACGTAGAGATCGCCAGGCGGCCCGCCGTAGGACCCCGCCTCACCTTCGCCACTCATGCGCAGGCGAGTTCCGTCGTCCACCCCGGCGGGAATCCGGAGCCCGAGGACTTTCTCCTGGCGCACCCGTCCCTCGCCGCGGCACTCGGGGCAGGGCTCGCGGATAACCTGGCCGAGCCCTTGGCACTGCGGGCAGGTGCGCGCGATTGTAAAGAAGCCCTGCTGCGTTCGAATCTGGCCCCGACCTCCACAGGCCGCACAGGTCACGGGTTCACTGCCCTTCTTGGCGCCGCGTCCGCTGCAGGCGGAGCAGTTCTCCCAGCGGGGGATCTTGATCTTGGTCTCGAGCCCTAAGGCGGCTTCGTCAAAGGATATCTCCAGGTCGTAACGCAGATCGGCACCGCGCTGGGCCCGGGTCCGCCGCGTCCGTCCCCGCCCGAAAAGATCCCCGAAGCCAAAGAAGTCGCCAATAATATCCTCAAAATCGGAAAAGATGATGGAGGAGAAGTCGGGCGTAAATCCGGCGGCGCTATCAAAGGCAGCGTGCCCGTACCGGTCGTAGGCCGCGCGCTTCTGAGGATCCGCCAGAATGCCGTAGGCTTCCGTAATCTCCTTGAATTTCTCTTCCGCCTCCTCCTTGTTGTTGGGATTACGGTCCGGGTGATGCTGGAGAGCGAGCTTCCGGTAAGCGCTCTTGAGCTCCTGCTCGCCGGCGTCGCGTGCTACCCCGAGAACTGCGTAGTAGTCCCGCCTGTGGTTCAAACGATGACCTCACTCGCCCAGTCGTTGTCCGCTCATTCCGGATCCCCGGAGGAGGCTGGCTGTTCCGCTGGGGTCTGGAGATTCTCCGGGCGTGGGGCGACCGCAACCTTCACGATCGCCGGTCGCAGCAGACGCTGCCTCAACTTGTAGCCGCGCTGCAGTTCTTCCACGATCTCCTGGTCGCGGTATTCCGATGTGGCGATAGTCTCCACGGCCTGGTGGAAGCGGGGGTCAAAGGTCTTCCCCACAGTCTCCAGCGGCACAAGCCCCGCTCGCTTCAGCACTTCCAGCAGGTCGCGGTAGATCAGCTCCATCCCCCGATAAAACTGCTCGGGAACATCCGCGGCGCGATGCTTGAGCGCCCGCTCAAAACCATCCAGCGTAGGTAGTAGGGCCCGAATCAAGTCGGCCGTCGCGTGCTGGAGATAGTCGTCCTTTTCCCGCTGCATGCGTTTACGGAAATTCTCCAGCTCAGCTTGCTTCCGCAGCAGCCGCTCGTGGAGCGCGTCCTTGTCAGCCTGGAGTCTCTGAAAGGCTGTGGCCAAGTCAGTGGGAAACTCCGGCTCCCCACCTTCGGGCTCGAGGCCGGGAGGGGCCGCTGGCTGGGGCTTTTCATTCTCGGCCTCCCGAGCCGTTCCCTGCGCCGACGGCACAATCGATTCCTTCTCGTTTTCCATACCCCTGCAATTGTACAACATTCCGCTAGCGGGGACGCTGCCTTGAGATGCGCGCCTCGGACTCAACTTCGAAGGCTGCGGAGAGGAGGGGCCTTTCAGACGGCGCTTAAGAGCCTGCTGCAAAGGTGGGCTACGTAATCCACCGTTGTAATAGCGCGGTCGTACTCCATGCGTGTCGGTCCCACAACGCCCAAGGCCCCTACCACGCGATTACGGTAGCGGTACGGCGCCACGACCATCGCGCAGTGTCGCATCTCGCTTACCGGGTTCTCCCGGCCGATGAGGGTCCGCACCTGCGAGCGGGAGGTCTCCAGGCAGGCGCTGAGAATTTTCGCCAGCTTCGCCTTTTCCTCAAGAGCCTTCAGCAATTCCTTGATCTGGCGCGCGTCCTCAAAACCCGGCAGGCCCAGGATCCTCGCCGCCCCGTCCACGAAGAGCGGGCCCGGCTCTTCCCCGCCCAGCGCCCCCCAGGTGAAAAGCGCGGCCACGGTGGAGAGCAGGCGGTCATACAGGGTCTTCATTTCTTCCAGACGCTTGAAGATCTCCACGCGAATGGTCCGGAGAGACCAGCCACGAAATTCTCCATTCAAGAAGTCGCTGGCCTGATCGAGCTCCTCCTGCGCGAACTCATCATCCAATTCCAGGGCCTTGTTCTCGATCAGGTCAGGCCGGGAAACAATCACCGCCAGGACGCGCCCATCCGGCAGCCTGACAAACTTGATGTGCTCCAGCAGCTTCTCCTCAAGCCTCGGACCGAGGACTATGCCGACGTTCTGCGACACCTCCGACAAGACGTGGGAGGTCCTGGTCATCAGTTGCTCGGGGGTGCCGGGCTCGCTGGCCAGGGACTCATCAATGTACTTCTCGGCTTCTGGCGCCAGCCGAGTGGTTTCCAGCATCCAGTCCACGTAGTAGCGGTAGGCTTTGTCCGTGGGTATCCGCCCGGCGGACACGTGCGGTTGGGATAGGAAGCTGGCCGCCTCCAGTTCGACCATGACATTGCGGATAGTCGCCGAGCTCAGCGATTCGCTCAGGTACTCAGCGATGGCCTTGGAGCCAACCGGAATCCCGCTTGAGACAAACAGGCGGACAATGGCTGCCAGGATTTCGCCCTGCCGTTCTTGGAGCTTGATCTCGTCCCGCATCTTGAAACTAACTTACGCCGTTTCAAGGAATTAGCGCCACAGCTTGGCATTATTCTACCCGCCCGAAATCGGTGTGTCAAGGATTGCGCGCGGCGCGGTTCGCTTCAGCCCCTCGCGTTTCCCACAAGAACATAACCATGCAGCGATATACTGAATTTATGCACGTCTGACGAATCGTATTGACAAGAATGCCGGATTATGATACAAGTGTCCGCGTAAATTGCAGGACCATTTCAGGAGGTTACATAATATGCGGAAAGTCGGATTGCTTTTGCTCCTTACGGCGCTGCTTGCCGTACCCGCAATGGGCCAGGACGAGTACCCCAAGGCGGAGATTTTCGGGGGCTTCTCGTATGGCAACCTCAGCACCGACGGTACGCGCGAGGGTTTTTATGGCTGGCAGGCCAGCGCGGCCGGCAACTTCCACAAGAACGTAGGTATCGTTGCTGACTTCGGTGGCCAGTACAAGTCAATCGAAGGTGTAAGGGTCTCGACTTACGAATACCTGGTTGGGCCACGGTTCTACTACCGGCAGGAGAAAGCTACCGTATTCGCGCACGCACTCTTCGGCGGCGCGCGGATTGGAGCGGGGGCTGGAGGTGTAAGCGTATCGTCTAACGGTTTCGCGATGGGTTACGGCGGCGGTGTTGACGTAAAAATAAACGACCGCGTGGCCTTTCGCGTTTTCCAAGTCGATTACATGCCCACTCGCTTCGAAGGCGTATGGCAGAAGAGCAATGTCCGTCTCGGGGTCGGCATCGTCTTCACGAGCGGTAAGTAAAGCGACTGGTTGAGAGCCGCCCACGCCTGGGACCTTGCGCTTGTTTGAGCACGGCAACGGTGTCGAGCGCGTCGGAGGGAAACCTGAGCGTCCGAGCTATGGTGTCGAGCCTCAAGGAGCGCGGGCGCATACGAAGCAGCACGGTTTCCGCAGGTGAAGGTTCACGAAGACGCAGGCCAAGCCTGCCTGAACCGGTCACGCGGGTCAACTGCGTCGGGCCACTTGAAAACACGGACTGAGTGCCCCTCAGGATGCTTTCCTGAGGGGCGCGCTCTCCTTTTCTTCTGCTAAGCCTTGCCAGGACATGCAGCGTGCCGGTGCCGCAGCAGGACCGGAAACTGCGCCCCAAAATGCCGGCCTGAAGTCCGGCCTCCCGCCTTGAAGGCCCTCAGCCCCTCTGTTATAGTTTCGCGGTTCTCAGATTGTGAAAGAAATAGGTGGGAACGCGCGCCACGCTCCCGCCAATGTCACCCTTTCAGGAGGAATCGCTAATGGCCCCACCGAAGGTCTACAGGAACTTCATCAACGGAGAATGGGTCGAATCGGTCAGCGGAAGGACTTTTGAAAATCTCAACCCCGCCGATCGCAATGAACTCATCGGAATCTTCCAGAAGTCGAACGCGCAAGACATTGATAATGCCATTGCGGCGGCGAAGGAAGCCTTCAAATCCTGGCGTTTGATGCCACCGCCCAAACGCGGCGAAATCCTTTTTCGTGCCGCGCGGCTGCTGGTTGAGCGCAAGGAAGAGTTCGCGCAGCAGATGACCCGCGAGATGGGCAAGATTCTTGTCGAGACCCGCGGCGACGTCCAGGAAGCGATCGACATGACGTTCTACATGGCGGGAGAGGGCCGGCGGATGTTCGGACAGACCACCACTTCCGAGCTGCCGAACAAGTTCTGCATGACGGTGCGCGCCCCCATTGGCGTTTGCTCGCTGATCACACCCTGGAACTTCCCCATGGCGATTCCTTCCTGGAAGGTGATGCCGGCACTGATTTGCGGCAACACGCTGGTGATGAAGCCAGCCACGGACACCCCGCTCTCGATGTACAACCTGGCCAAAACCCTGGAGGAAGCTGGCGTCCCGCGCGGCGTGGTGAACTACGTAACAGGCGGCGGAGGCGAGGTTGGCGACCGTCTGATGACCCATGAAGATGTCAAGGTGGTTTCCTTCACCGGCTCGACGGAAATCGGCCGGAAGGTCTCCGAAGCCTGCTCGCATACCTTCAAGCATTGCTGCCTGGAAATGGGCGGCAAGAACTGCATCATCGTGATGGACGACGCCAACCTCGACTTGGCCGTGGAGGGCGCTCTTTGGGGCGGCTTCGGCACCACCGGCCAGCGCTGCACGGCTGCCAGCCGCGTGGCCTGCCACAAGAAAGTCTATAAGGAATTCACCGCGCGGTTCGCGGAACGGGCGCGCGCGCTCAAGGTGGGCAATGGGCTCGACCTCACCGTCCAGATGGGCCCCTGCATCAATCAGGGCCAACTGAAGACCGTGGAAGAATACGTCGAGATTGGCAAGAATGAGGGCGCGAAACTGCTCTGCGGGGGGCATCGCCTTACGGGCGGCGAGTACGACCTGGGCTGGTTTCATGCGCCCACCATCTTCGGCGACTGCGATCCCAGGATGCGAATTTCGCAAGAGGAGATCTTCGGGCCGGTGGTTTCGGTAATCCCGTTCGACACCTTGGAGGAGGCCATCGAAATCAACAATGGTGTGGTTTACGGACTCTCGTCCTCCATTTACACCCGAAACGTCAACCGAGCCTTCCAGGCCACGCGCGACCTGGACACGGGGATTGTCTATGTGAACGCGCCCACGATCGGCGCGGAGACTCACCTGCCCTTCGGCGGAACGAAGCAGACGGGCAACGGCCACCGCGAAGCCGCCGTCACGGCGCTGGATTTCTACTCGGAATGGAAATCGGTGTACGTGGATTACAGCGACCGGCTGCAACGCGCGCAGATTGACACCTAGCGCCCGCTTCCAGCCGGCACGCCGGCGAGACCGCAGCGCTACGAAGGCGCGGACTTGACGCGCAGATCGTTGTTGGTTGTTTGTCCGTTGTTAGTTGTGAGTGGTGTAGGTCGGGGCGGGAGTCGGAATTCCGAATTGTTAATTGTGAATACTGGCTCCTGTCTTCTGGCCTGAAATCTTTGCCGCCTTGAGCTATGATGTAGCCGGTTGAGAAACTTGCCCGCTCAGCAGGTGGAAGGTGGTGTGGGCGCGACCGGCCCTCATTGTCCTGCTTCTTGCCTGTGGCAGTTTCGCGCAGGTATCTGATTCACCCCAGAATCCCCTCACACGAAACGAATTGCAGCAACTGGTGGCCGGAGGAACTGACAGCCAGCAGTTGGCCCAAGCGGTGACCCAGCGGGGCCTGGCCTTTGAGGTCACAGCGCCTGTCCTGCAAGAACTCCGCCAGGGCGGAGCGCAGCCACTGCTCCTCAAGGCCGTGGGGACAGTGGGGCTGGGGGCCGGTCGGGGTCCGCTCAGCAAAGACCTGCTGCGCGAACTTGTCGCCGCTCACCGGGCACAGCGGAGGGGTGATGGCCCTCGCCTTCAGCCCCGACAGCGAATACTTTGCCTCCGGCGGCTTTGACAACACCACCCTAATCTGGCGCCGGGTCGATTGAATGCCCGGCCGCGCCATCGCCCGGCTCCCTCCCCAATTCGACTGCTCTTGGTAGGGGAGTCCTCTGGCTACTGCCTTCCGCCTTCTGCCTACTGCCTTCTGCTATTGGGTGGGGGTTCCGGATGGTGAGCTGGGTCCCGGCTGGCTGGGCGTGGGTGAGGCGCTATCGGCCTGTGCCTGCGCCGCGGGGTCGCAATCTTCGGGCAGGGGGTGAGGGCCCAGGCCAAGCTTCATCAGCGATTTAGCTTCGGGGAGGCCGGTCGAGGCGAAGCCGTGGTCGGCCTGGTAGCGGCGCATGGCGTCTTTGGTCAGATCATCCCAGCGGCCGTTGGGTTCCCGCTGCAGATAGCCAGCTTGCCTTAGCGCCTGCTGGATCTCTTCCACGCGCTGCGGCTCGAGCTTGAGGCGTGCCAGGCGGTAACGATAGGAGATTCGCCGGCCGCGCTTTCGGGAACGCAGCGAGGCCTTCCGGGAATCCTTCGCGACCGCAGGCTTTTCGACCTTCTTCTTCGCGGTCGTGGATTTTCCGGTCGAACTGCTTCCCGTTTTGTCCCGCGCGGATGAATAGGCGGGCACCAACAGCAAGCCGGCAAGCAGCACGGCAACGAACGCGCAAATCCGTTTGGGACGGACGGTCAAGGCAATTCCCTCCCCGCCCTTATGGGAGACGGTCGGCGAGGTAGATTGTTGTGAACGTGCGCTGTGTCCGGCGCGCAATGAGGAAGAGCACGTCGTTGCCGGACTTGAGTTGGCTCTGCAAGCGAGAGAATTCCTCCACCGAGTGCAGCGGTTGTTGATTCAGGCTCAGGATGATGTCGCCCCGCTGCACACCCAGCTCCGCGGCAAAGCCGGCCGGCTGCACGCCCGTGACCAGAACCCCTTGCCGGTCTGAGAGGTGCAGCTCGCCCGCCAGATCATCGGCCTGCTCACGGGTCAGGTTGCGCACCGAAACGCCCAGGGTGCCCCCGGCCTCTTCGCCAGATTCCCCGGCCTCTCCTTCATCCTCGGGCCCGCCTTGCAGCCGTCCAATGATCTTGTTCCGGTCGCCCACTTCAACTTCGGCCGACGTAGGCTTCTTGTCCCGGAGAAGCTCGACCTTGAGGGCCTTACCCACTTCGGTATCCGAGACAATCGCCACCAACTCGTCGCCGTTGCGGATGGGCTTCCCGTTCACGGCGGTAATCACATCGCCACGCTTGATGCCGGCGCGGTCGGCGGGACCACCGGGTTCAACGTTCTCCACCACCACACCGTGGTCGGCGCCAAACATGCGCAGCTTCACCGGATTGTTCTGGTTCACGAAGGTGACTCCAATGGCTCCGCGGCGCACGCTGCCGGTGGAAACGATGGAGTTGTACACTTTGCGCGCGGTGTTGGATGGGATGGCGAAGCCCACGCCGTCATAAGTTCCGCGCCGCGTGGCTATGGCTGTGTTGATGCCGATAACCTGCCCGGCCATATTGACCAGGGGGCCGCCGCTGTTACCCGGATTGATGGCTGCGTCGGTCTGGAGGAAGCGCTTGAACTGGCCTTCCGGCCCGCCTTCGATGTCACGTCCTTTGGCGCTGACAATCCCCGCCGTAACGGTAGAGTCCAGGCCGAACGGGCTGCCAACAGCCAGGACCCAATCTCCCACGCGCATGGAATCGGAATCGCCGAACTGCGCGGTGAGGAGCGGCCGCCCCGCATCAATCTTGATGACTGCCAGGTCTGTCCACTTGTCCTTGCCGACGATCTTCGCGTCGTAGCCCTTGGGGCTGTTGTCGTCCCCGTGGAGTTGCACGCGGATGCGGTCCACCGGCTTGTCTTCCCCGCCCCGCATGATGACGTGGTAGTTGGTCAGGATGTACCCATTCTTGTCCAGGATGACGCCCGAGCCCAGGTTCTGCTGCGGGATTTCGGCTCCCGGCCCGTCGGGGCCAAACTGGAAGAAGCGATCGAAGAAATCGCCAAAGGGAGAATCGTCTGGAACGGAAAAGCGGCGACGAGTGATGCGTACCGTCGATTCCGTGTGGATATTGACCACGGCCGGTTCAGTGGCTTCGGCAATCCTGGCGAAAGAATTTGAGAGGTCTGCGGGGGAAGGAGCGGGCAAAGGCGAAGCGCTTGGCGCCCCGCCGCCGGCTCTGGCGGCTCGAACCCCATTAGAAATCAGCGTCCCAATCAGGATGCCTATTCCCAGCGTTACTGCCACCACCACCGCTGGTAAGTATCGTCGTCCGTTCCTGCTCATCTCTAGCTCACCCCCCAAATGCCTTCGCCGGCCCGCTGCCGGACATCACTGGATTATACACTTATTGGATGCTCGCCAAGGCTGGAAGTTGGCACAAGACTCGGGCCGCGCACCCGACATCGCTGCTGCCATGAGCAGGGGGAACGGCCGCAACCTTTGCGGCCCTCACCCTGCTCGACCCTGTCGCGCGCGCTTAGGAGTTCGGCTCGGGTGCGGTTTCGCTCTCGCTTTCGCGGATATCGGACTCGGCTTGCCTGTGAGCGTTCTTGGCCTCTGCTTTCGCCTTCACGTCCGGCTTGAGGTCGTGAATCGCCTTGCCCAGACTCTCCGCATTCGGGCCGGTCATCTTCGCCTTCAACTCGTCGAAGGGAATGCCGAGGTTGTGCGAGACATGCACGGCAGCCACGAACTGGCCGAGGTTCTTAAAGCCCGCAGCGGCCTCCTGAAGGTTCGTCCCCGGCGGCAGCAGCGACTGGAGCTTGGAAGCGAGTTTGGTGTTGTGCGACAGGATCTCGCCAGCAGGCTTCTTGGCTGTCATGGCGGGGGAGCTTCTGCCCATGTCCTTCATCCGGCCCTGGCCCACATCGGGACGGCGGCTGCTGTCCGTCGAACCGCGTCCCACGCCGGCTCCGCCACCCATGCCGCCTCCGTGGCCGCCACCTCCATGCTGCGCAAAGAGAGGCACGCCGGCCAAGAACAACCAGACGGTCAATGCTGTCAGAAAAAGAGTCGAATGTTTCAAGGTTACATTCCTCCTGATAGATTTCTTCTCAGTCGTCCACAGATGCCACCGGTGCGCGGCGGCGCTTCAACTTGACCCGAGGAGTCGGATCGCCCCCCGCCAGGGTTTTTGCAGCTTGACTGCCACAATCCGCCCTCAGCCTTCCTAACTCCGCGACACTGGTGTTTTGGATGCGAACCTGCCACTCGGGGGTTGCTCCCTTCCGGCCTGCTTCTGTTTCTCCTTTGTTCTCTGAGATTTGCGGGTTGTGGTCAGCCTGCGTTGTTTGACGGGGAGCGAAGTCGCAAAGCAGGGTGCGGGCACGCCCGGTGCGAACTGAGGATGCTCATCAACCGAGCTGGAACTACCCTTCGACTGGCGAGGGGGTAGTGCTGCCCCAGATCTCCGAAACCACCATTCCGGCCAAGATCAACGCTGAGCCCATGAAGACCTTGCCTCCCAGTCGCTCGCCGAGCACTAACCTGGAAGTGAGCACAGCGAAGACGGGCTCCAGGGCAAAGATCAACGCTGTGTGGGCCGGGGGCGTGAACTGTTGAGCCCAGTTCTGGACCGAAAAGGCGAACCCGGTTGCCAGGACCGCCGTCAGCAGCAGCGCGCCGATCAGACCCGCAGTCCAGTGCAGCCGGAAGTCAAGATTCAAGGGCAAAGCTGCGGCGGCCAGCAGCCCGACAACAAGGATTTGCACGGGAACCAGGTGACGAAACGAAAAGCGCCGGGTGTAGCTACCCACCAGAACGATGTGCACGGCAAAGGAGA
>Ga0315282_10004916_pt1 | contig 23034 bp, 18 predicted proteins | sample YL17G07_20_MG_FD_203693 | JGI IMG/M metagenome (GOLD analysis project Ga0315282, IMG submission 203693) | Sediment microbial communities from Yellowstone Lake, YNP, Wyoming, USA - YL17G07_20 | ecosystem: Environmental > Aquatic > Freshwater > Lake > Sediment | place: USA: Wyoming | collected... | reverse complement strand
ATTGCTACACTCGCTGCTCTATGAGTCTTTTCGTTCCGGCCACGACGTTTTCAACGGTGAGGCCGAATTGCTTGAAGATCTCCTGGTAGGGGGCGCTGGCGCCGAATCTCGTGATCGCGATGACATCGCCTGCATCGCCGACCCATTCGCGCCAGCCCAGGGGCACGGCCGCCTCGACGGCGAGCCGGGCTTTCGCGCTCGGGGGCAGAGTTTCATCCCGATAGCTCTGCGGCTGCTCTCTGAAAAGCTCCCAGCTCGGCATGCTCACGACCCGGACACTAATGCCCTCTGCCGCAAGTTGTTCCTGAGCTGCGAGGATCAGAGGCACTTCCGATCCGCTGGCAATCAGCACTGCCTGGAGACTGGTTCCTCTCTCCGGGGACAGGACATAGGCGCCCTTCAAGACTCCTTCCGCGCCCGACAGCCTGCTGCGATCGGCAATCGGCAGATCCTGGCGGCTCAGAACGAGCATGGTAGGCCCTTTCTTGCGCATGAGCGCGGCGCGCCACGCATAGGAAACCTCGTTCGCGTCCGCCGGCCGGATGACGCACAGGTTCGGCATGGCGCGCAACGCGGCCAACTGTTCGATGGGTTGATGCGTCGGGCCGTCTTCACCCAGACCAATCGAATCGTGGGTCATCAGGTAGATGACGGGCAATTCCATCAACGCAGCAAGCCGGATTGCCGGCCGGGCGTAGTCGGTGAAAACGAAAAACGAAGCCGCAAAAGCGCGCAGACCGCCGTGGAGGACAATGCCCGAAGTTGCGGCGCACATGCAATGCTCGCGCACGCCCCACGCGACGTTGCGGTTCGTGTACGCCCCCTTTTCGAAATATGCGGTGTCCTTCATCAGCGTCTTGGTCGACGGCGCAAGGTCGCCGCTGCCCCCGATCAACCACGGCACGCGGCCAGAGAATGCGTTGACGATCTTGCTGGACGCCACTCGGGTCGCCATCGGCCCATCGGACGCCTTGAAGACCGGGATGTCGCGATCCCATCCAGCAGGGAGATCCCCACGCAGCGCTTCCTCGAATTTCCGTGCCGGTTCAGGAAATGCCTTCTTGTAGGCGGCGTACTTGTCCCGCCATTCCGCTTCCAGTTTCCTGCCCCGATCCACTGCTTCGCGCATGTGCATGAGCGCTCGGTCCGGCACCAGGAGTTTCGCGTCCTCCGGCCAGCCATAAAACTTTTTGGCAAGCCGGACCTCCTCCTGCCCCAAGGGGGAACCGTGCGCCTCGAAAGTATCCTGCTTGTGGGGAGCCCCGTAGCCGATGTGCGACTGCACGATGATCAGAGAGGGCCGCTCTTTTTCCTCGCGCGCTTGTTGGATTGCACCGGCGAGAGCCTCGAGATCGTTCGCCTTGTCCCCAATATCCTGGACATGCCAGTGGTAGCCGCTGAAGCGGCGCGCGACGTCGTCCGAGCAGGAGAGTTTTGTCGGTCCCTCGAGGCTGATGAAGTTGTTATCGTAGATCCAGATCAACTTCCCCAATCCCAGATGGCCAGCCAGCGATGCGGCTTCGTGCGAAGCGCCCTCCATCAGGTCTCCATCGCTGCAGAACGCGTAGGTGTGGTGATTGACGATGTCGTAACCCTCCCGGTTGAACGTGGCGGCAAGGTGCGCCTCCGCCATGGCCATCCCGACGGAGTTCATGAGACCTTGACCCAAGGGCCCGGTGGTTGTTTCCACGCCCGGTGTGAGACCGTGTTCGGGATGGCCGGGGGTCTTGCTGTTCCACTGGCGAAAGCTCTTGATGTCATCAAGCGAGAGGTCATAGCCGGTCAGGTACAGCATGGCGTAAAGCAGCATGGAAGCATGGCCGCAAGAGAGGATGAAGCGGTCTCTGTCGAACCAGTCGGGATTTTGAGGATTAAAGCGAAGAAACCGCCTCCACAGAACGTAAGCCAGCGGCGCCAGCGCCAGCGGCGCGCCGGGGTGTCCCGAGTCCGCCTTTTGAATGGCGTCCATTGCCAGCGTGCGTATGGTAGCGATCGTCAGTTCTTCAATCGACATCGTCTCGAGGTTGCTCATGGATCCTTCCCTCCTTCCATCGGCAGCGTGTGTCGTTCGTCACTGCTTCGTCAGCGCTGGTAGAAAACGAGAGTCCGGGCGGGGATCGCAGCGTCATCGATTTCATCGCCGCTCACAATGCGCCCATCGGGGAAACGGTAATAAGTCGAAGGATAATTCCACTTGATCCCGGCAATGCTGGACGGCGGCCGGCTGGTCTTCACGTAGCCGCCGTAGACATAGCCTACCAGCACACGCGTGCCTACAGGCAGGTGCTCCAGAAGCGCTCTTGCGGAAGTGCTGCTCCGGAGATCGCGGCCCGTCCGGATCAGGCCGCTCGGCAAAAAATAAATAGTAGTCGCCTTGTCGAGAGCGTCGCCGGCCAATTCTCGCGCGCTGTCTCCATCTTTGCCAATCTCCAGAAAGCCCTCCATGGCTTGTTCGTCTTCGCCCTCGGCCACCAGAACGCGGGTGCCTATAGGGATCTTGTTCCAATCCTGGATCTGGTCCCCGCGCAGCCGTTTTGCGTCGGGAAAAACATAGATGGTGTCCGGCTGGTCGTACCGTTCGCGCGCGATGTGCCACGGCGTCCAGTCTTTGGTGACGGTGTTCGATTCTGCAGGAAGGGGGACCGCGGGCGCCGAGGCATGCGTCAGCGCGGCGGCGCCGGCAGCAGATGTTCCGGAAGCATAAAGGAACTTGTAAAGCGCAACGTCGCCAACCTTCAGCCGTCCGGCCTCCACATCCACGTCGTGCCCGGGCGCGGAGGTCAGTCCAAGCTTCAGCCTGACGTCGGGCCGCGCGAAAATCATGCCGCATCGCTTGCGTCCGCGGTGATCGTACGGATAGAACCGATTCGGGCGCCCGTAAGCAACCATCGAATGAGTGAGCACACGTGTATCCGGGATCCTGTAAATCGCTTTTAGTTGCCGAAGCAACTCGCGCAGCGCCGTGTACTCAGCCTCGGTGATGTCCTGATCGTGACGGCCGACAACCTCAATGCCGATAGAGTAATCGTCGATGTTTGGGTGCCCTTCCCACATACTCCTGCCCGCGTGTGTGGCGATCTTGGCACGGTCGATGATGCGGAGCACGCCTCCGTCGGTCCTCACGAAGTAATGAGTCTCGCCCCGGCGCCAGACCTTGTCGAGCGATCCGGCTTCCGTCCCTTCCGTCGTGTGGAGCACTATGTAGAGCGTGTACGGCCGCATCGGCCGGTGCTTGTCTTGAGGGCTGAAATGATTGCTGATCTTGAGCTTCGGCGGCGTCTCGGCCAGGACCGCCGGCGGCAGGCGAAGCGCCTCCGAGAGCGCAAAGACACTCCCCAGCCCCGCCTGCAAAACTGCGCGCCGCGTGGTCTTTTCCATTGCCGCCGCCATCACCTGACCCTTCGTCAAAGCACCCCTTTTAGCAGATGCACCCTCTCACTTCAAGCTCGGAAAGCCTCAGGCCCCGATGCCGCCGGCAGCGCGTTGACAGGGCGCAAGGCGATGATTCTCTCGAAGATATTGGTTGTATGGGAACAGCAAGAGACGTAACTTCAATCTCAGCAGTGGCGCTATCAAGGGTTAATCCCGGAACTTCAGCCTTCGGGGATTGCATGTGACAGACTGTGAGACGGCCATGACCACCTCTCTCCGCCGCTGGCTCTTTGTGAGCGCTCTGCTTTCCTCTCTTCTTGTTCTGCCGGACAGAACCGGATTCGCCCAGACAAAAAGCCAAAAGACAGACCTGCTGGGCCTGCCGTTGCCCCTGTCGATCGAGTGGAGCGAGTCTTTTGATCTTCAGTCGCAAAACAGGCTGGCCTCCGATCATTACAAGTTTGCGGCCGGAACAAAGAACCTAAACCTGCAGTTTTCAAATCAAGACCCCGCTTTTCTAAGCGGCAAGCAGTTTCAGTGGCTTCCAGGGGGATACCAACTCGCGGAGTTGGCGCTATCGAGGAAATGGGGATCGATTTACGGGTTCCGGAGCCTCGGCTCCAGCCCGCGCATCGTGCGGCCTCAGTTCGCCCGCAGTTTCAGTGGCGCGGCCGCAGAATTGCCGAGGGCTTTACTCGGCACGCGCCTGACTGGTTACTTCCTTTATGCCGCCCCGCAAGGCCGGCCATCCCAGGGCGCCAGTACGGCGGCGTCGAACGGCTCTCAAATCGGCCTCACACTGATGCGCGAGCTAAGGAAGGGCGCCCAACTCGAGGCGGAATGGGCCCAGACCCACTTCTCATCGACCTCATCCGCGTCTGCGAACGGAAGCGCGCTTGCGGGGCCTGCGCGCCGCGGACTCCGGGTGAGGCTTGCAGGAACATATGCGCGCGCCGATCTCAACATCACCTATAAAGCCAGGGATGAGGGCTTGGCCAATCCCGCCGCTCCGACTTATGGTCCCGCGCAGCGAACCCTGTCGATGGATGTGCGACGGAAGTTCAGGAAACACCAGTTTCAGTACAGCAGCCAGCTCGACGGGCAAAGGGCCGTGCCGACACTGGGTATAGCGGTAACAGATGTCCGCGAGGAAACATTCGGATGGACATATGCGCCCAAGCGCCTGCCTCAGATCTCAGCGGCGCAGACCTGGAGCCGCCAGGCGGCGGCGGGCAAGCCGGAGGAAGAGGAGACCTTCCGGGTCTCGCTGGGCAAATCAATCCGGAGGGCAAATACCAGCCTGTTGTTTCTCCGCGGGACACGCGTCGACGCGCGATCGTCGCGCCCCCTCTGGGAGCGAACCGTGTTGATGGGCGATATTGCTTTTGAGGTTCTCAAGGACAAGCGGCTGCACGCCTACTTCGAGGCAAACAGGCTATCGCAGCCCGCGGTCTCTCAGTCGGTATCTGTTTCGAGCCTGCATTTCGACACACGCATCAGCCTGGGGAAAAACAGGCTATCGCTGGCTCCGGTGCTGGACATGCGCAGACAGGGGGGAAGCTTGCCGGCACTCGATCAGGCGGGGGTCCGCATAGCGTTGTCCGCCCTGATCAAAATGCCGCGCCATCTTCCTGGGACCGACTTACTCGTCGACTTGGTCTCAATTCACACGCGATCGACAGGTCGCCCGGACCATGACAGCACTGGACTGATCGTGCATTGGAATTTCAGGCATCGCTGATCCCCGGCAGAAGCCAGACGACCCGGGCAACCTCCATTCGACCGAAGAATTGTGCGCAGGGTCGGACGGCGATGGTGCTCGGCACCCCAGCCGTAGCCATGTGGGAACGCTCCTGCCACCGACCGGCGACGCGCGTCCCCGGCACGCCGCGATGCTCCCTACTCCCGTTTGAAGAGATCCAGAAACGCCTGGCGGTGGCTGTTCTCAGGTTTGGGAGAAGCGGCGCCACTCCCCTGTTTCTCAACGAGGACCTTGGCTATGAAGAAAATGCAGAGATTGTTGGCGCTCTTGTTGGGTACGCGCACTTCGATGGGTTTGATGCACTCGTTGCGCGCCGAAGGATCGAAGTTCAAGCAGTTTCGACAAGTATGCAAATCCGTTCCGCAGTTCCTGCACCGATCCGTTGGCTGGATCTGATCGGTAATCTGGATTTCTGCAGCACAGTTGTTGCATCGCGTGATCAGGTGGAAGCGCGTTTCGACACGCGCTCCGGCGCCCTTCGGGCGGGGCGGCGGTTTCGGCCTTTTTTCGCGGTCCCCCTCCTGGTAGCCGCGCTGATGATACTTTCTGCTCATTGCCCTCCTTAGAGACGCAGTTATGGAGAACACCTAAGAGGACGGGAAACATCAGCTATGATACACATATCTAGCGCTATGATCCAGGAAATCCTCACCGCACCAGGGCTCCAGAATCCGGTTTCGGTCGAAAAAATGAATTGTAAAGATCCAGCACGCCGCCCTAGTTTTCACGCGTGACTTGCGTGAGTTCAGTTTGCAGCGCTTCCCATTCTTCCATAAAGCGGCTCAGCTCTTGTTGGAGCCGCTCATGTTCCTCCAGGGTTGCGCGAAAGAGCGTGTAATCACGATAGAGATCCTCGGACGCGAGGCGCTGTGCGAGCGCGGCGATGCGCGTCTCGTGGGTGTGGATCGCGGCCTCCACTTCTTCGATCCTGCCCGTCAGCTGCCGGATCTTGTAAGGGTTGACCTTCCTGCGGCCGCGCTCACGGAACGCGCCGTCCCCTGAAGCCTGCCGGCTCGGCTCGGTGGCCGATTCCGCCTGCCGCGGCTGCTCCGCCTCCGCCTGGGCCTTCTTCTTGAGCAGGTAGTCTTCATAGTTACCAAGGTACGGCGCTGCCCTAGCGTTGCCGACCTCGATCACTTTCGTTGCCAATCCATTCAGGAAGTAGCGATCGTGGCTCACGAACACGATCGTGCCGCCGTAATTCTGCAGAGAATCCATCAGGATGTCCTTCGAGCGGATGTCCAGGTGGTTGGTCGGTTCGTCGAGGAGCAGGCAGTTGGCGGGCGAAAGCAAGAGCTTGCACAACACCAGCCGGCTCCGCTCGCCGCCGCTGAGAACCGACACCGGTTTCTCGACCGAGTCGGCAGAGAACAAAAAGCAGCCAAGCAAGGCTCGCAGCTGGGGCACGACATAGTGCGGCGCAACGTCATAGACCTCTTGCCAGACCGTCTTTTCGGAGGTCAGAAAATCATCCTGATCCTGGGAGAAAAAGGAGACCACGACGTTGTGTCCCTCGCGACGCACTCCTGACATGAGCGGCAGCCGTCCGGCAAGGATCTTCATCAGGGTGGACTTCCCGGCGCCGTTGGGCCCGACCAGCGCAATCCGCTCCCCCTTCTCGAGAATCAAATTCAGGTCCCGGAAGACCACGGTCTCGCCGTATCCGGCGGTGACATCCGCCAGTTCAAGAACGACGCGCCCCGTCCGCGGCCCTTCGGGAAATCGTAAATGGATCCGCTTGGCTTCCGGCGGCAGCTCGATGAGCTCCATACGTTCGAGATCTTTGAGGCGGCTCTGAACCTGGGCAGCTTTGGCCGCCTTATACCGGAACTTGTCGGCAAATGTCTTGATGCGGGCGATCTCTCTCTGCTGCGCTTCATAGGCCGCCAGCAACTGCGCGATGCGCTCCTCCCTTTGCCGCACGAAGTCCTGGTAGTTGCCTTTGTAGAAATGGATCGTCCGGTTGCGGATCTCCAGAACCCGGTGGATCGTGGCGTCCAGGAAGTACCGGTCGTGGGAAACGAGCACGATCGCGTGCGGGTAATCCTGCAGATATCCTTCGAGCCAGTTGCGGGATTCCAGGTCAAGATGGTTGGTCGGCTCGTCGAGCAGAAGCAGGCTCGGCTGCTGCAACAGCAGTTTCGCCAGCACAATGCGCATCTGCCAGCCCACGCTGAACTCCTTGCACTGGCGGGGCCAGTCACTCTGCGTGAAGCCGAGACCGTCGAGAACGGCGCCCACCTTGGCCTCCAGCGCGTATCCTCCCCGCAGTCGGAACTGCTGCTCGAGGGCCGAGTAACGCTCCGTTGTCGTTTCGTAGTTGGGATCTGAGCCCGGCATGCCGGCCAGCTCGTGCTCCAGGCGGCGGCACTCCTCGTCCAGGCCGCGCAAGTCCGCAAAGACCGACATTGCCTCCTCAAACAGGGTGCGGCCGGCAACGAAGAGCCCGTCCTGAGGCAAATAGCCAAAGCTCAATTCCCGCGAGCCCACGATCTCTCCTTCATCGGGAGCCAGCAGACCCGCGAGCATCTTCATCAAGGTGGACTTTCCGGTTCCGTTCTCTCCCACCAAGCCGATGCGGTCCCGCTCATTGACCTGAAAATCGACCGCACGGAAGAGCCAGTCACCGCGAAACGCCTTGCCCAGGCCCTTGATTTGAAGCATGATTCCCTCGGGAACTTTTCAGTTTAGCATACACTGGATGATCCAGCGCTCAGCGGTCCAATTCGGCGGCAGGTACGAATGGCGCTTACAAGGGTGTTCGAACCGGCTTAAGCATACCAACACGAGGCATCTGGGCACCGAAGGGGCGATGCAGGAAAGGCCAGGGCGTGAGCCCTGGGGTGAGACAATACGCGCGCAATAAAGCCCTGCAAGGGCGAAACAGCATGCGTCGCGCCTGCAGGGCTCGCTGTGATCAATTACTTGCTCCCAGGGCTTGCGCCCTGGGCTTTCCTGCTGGACCCTTGCGGGGTCCATCCGATCCCTTATTTGAGCGCCATCCGTGACAGACACGAAAGTTGAACCTATGGCAGTCGTACCCGGCACGAAGGCGGTCGTTCTGGTCAGCGGAGGGATCGATTCCAGTACAACGCTTGCCCTGGCGCGAAAAGAGGGATTCGAGATCTACGCCCTGACCTTCGATTACGGCCAGCGCCACCGATGCGAGTTAGAGGCGGCGCGGCGGGTGGTGTCCTTTCTCGGCGCAGTGCGGCACATCATCGCCAAGATCGACCTGCGGGCCTTCGGCGGGTCCGCGCTGACGGCAGACCTCGAAGTTCCCAAGGGACGGTTCATGCAATCAACGCCTCTGGAAATCCCGATCACGTACGTGCCGGCCCGCAACACGATCTTTCTCGGCTTCGCGCTGGGCTGGTGCGAGGCATTGCAGGCGCAAGATATCTTCATCGGCGCCAACGCCATCGATTACTCCGGGTATCCGGATTGCAGGCCAGAATTCCTCGAACAATTCGAGCGTCTCGCGCAGCTCGCGACTAAGGCCGGAGTCGAAGGGAGCGCCTGCTATCGCATTCACGCCCCCTTGGCGCATATGAGCAAAGCCGAGATCATCCGCGCAGGCCATGAAGCCGGTGTCGACTTCTCACTCACACACAGTTGTTACGACCCCACCCCGGAAGGCCTCGCCTGCGGAGCCTGCGATTCCTGCGCTCTTCGGCGCAGAGGTTTCCTGGACGCGGGGATTCCGGACCCGACCCGATATGCCGCGAAATGACAACCAGCGAAATACGGTGACAGGCACCGCTGTCCACGCGCTCTGGAACGCACAGTCAGTTGAGGATTCTTCATAGCTTGGGACAGCGGTGCCTGTCACCCTATTTCGCTAAGGGCATTTGGAATTAGCCTATGGGCCAGATACTCAAACCAGCCCCGGTAAAGCTCTTCACAGGAGTTCTCACTTCGCTCCCGGAGATCATTCCCGACATCGAGAAGCGTCTCACAGTCCTGTTCGGCGACGTTGACATGCGCAGTGATGAATTCCCCTTCGACTTGACGCACTACTACGATGATGAGATGGGGAGCCCGATCACGCGTTGCTTTTTCGCGTTCCGCACGTTGATCTCACCAGAGGAAATCGCCGGCATCAAGATGTCGACGAACGGCCTGGAAGCCTCATTTGCGGCGGAGATCACCCGGGTGCGCCGGCCCGTGAATCTCGATCCGGGCTACCTCGAGCAATCCAAGATCGTCCTGGCTTCCACCAAGAACTTCCACCATCGAATCCTCCTTTCGGGAGGGATCTACGGAGAGGTGACCCTGCATTATTCCAGCGGTTCCTGGCAGGCTTTCCCATGGTCGTTTCCCGATTTTCGGAACGGGCGCTACGATCAGTTTTTTGCGCGGCTGCGCCATCTTTACAGAGATCAACTCAAGACCGCGGTTCGCGGGCGCGAACGCAGGCGGGCATGAGCTTCCGGCCAGGAAGCAGCGCAGCGGTTATCGGACGGAGTGGCTATGAGGTTCGCCGACCGAAGCGAAGCAGGGCGCGTGCTGGCAGGCAAGCTGGCCGCATATGCCGGCCGGCGTGACCTTCTGGTGCTGGCATTGCCGCGCGGCGGCGTGCCCGTGGCTTTCGAAGTGGCGCGAGCGCTCCGGGCGCCGCTCGACATCTTCCTGGTGCGCAAACTCGGCGTGCCGGGTCACGAGGAACTCGCCATGGGCGCGATCGCCTCGGGTGGCGCGCGCTTTATTAATCTGGACGTGGTGCAGCAACTGGGAATCCCGAATTCAGCACTCGATGCTGCAACCGAGCTCGCGCGCCAGGAGCTCCTTCGCTGCGAAAAAGCCTATCGCGGCAACCTCCCGCCTCAACAAGTCGCCGGAAGGAGAATCATCCTGGTCGACGACGGCATAGCGACCGGAGCAAGCGTGCGTGCAGCAGTCCGCGGACTGCGCCCTCAAAATCCGGCGGGAATCGTCGTGGCCGCTCCAGTCGCGTCCGCTGAAGCGCGCGCAGATCTGCGCACGGAAGCGGATGAGGTGATTTGCGCTTACGTCCCCGAGCGCTTTGCCGCCGTCAGCCTCTGGTACGACAACTTCTCGCAGACCAGCGACGAAGAGGTGCGCTGCCTGCTCGAAACCGCTCAGACCACGATGATCCCGGAAAGCAGTAAGGAACAGGGAAACTCCCTTTAACTCAGGTTCCTCATGAAATGCCGTAGCGAAGCGCGCAATGCCGTTCAGAGCCGCGGCCGTTAGAAGCTGTGAAAAAATCACTAAACGCGCCGCGGAGCGGCGCCTAGAGGTTAGCCCCGGGCCAGCGAAGCGCAGCCCGGGGTTGGAGGTCAACCGCATCAAGAGCCCTGAAGGGGCAACAGAAGACCTTAGATACATGCATTCCTGTCGCCCTTGCCAGGGCTCGATGACTCCGTTACCTTCCGCCCGGGGTTCGCTTCGCTCACCGCGGGCTAATCCCTCAAGGCCCCTGTCGGGGCCGACTTTGATTTTTTCACAGCTCCTTAAGGGAGCGGGTTGTGATCGACGAATCCTGCAGGGCCAAAGGCTGGAAAACCACCCGCTTGCTCGCGCGCGCGGCTCTGTAAACTACAGTCGCTTGGGTGAAGGATCCTGTTCTTCCGTGGCCGTTCCAGACAGCAGCGGCTCCAACGGCAGCAGTTGCGCGCCGTTTTCCGTGCAGATGGCGTATCTGGACCCACTGCCAGCGTACATGGATACGCCTGCATGCTCTCCTTTGATGTTGAGGATGTAGAAACTTATGTCGAAGTTCGGATCGCCGTTGGCCTTCAGGAGCCGCTTCTCGGCGGTGTTGGCCTTAATCCGTCTGAGCCCCTCCATCCCTGCGTCCTTGGGGTGCATGCCGCGGCGCATGGCTTCCAGGATGAGAAACGATGTGAGGTTGTAAAGATTGGCCTCTCCGCGGCCGGTCGAACCGACGGCGCCGACGGCGCCATCCACGTAAAGCCCGGCGCCCAGGATGGGGGAATCCCCCGCGCGTCCGGGAATCTTGAAGGCCAAACCGGAGGTGGTAGTGACGCCGCAGATTTCCCCTTTGGCGTTTATGCCGTCACAATTGATTGTGCCCCAGAGGTGCTCCAACTCGATGAGTCCTTCTTTTGCCATTTGCAGCGCCGCCTGAAGGCCGGCCTCGACGCGCCTCTTCGGATCAAGGTAGTGCTCGGAATCGGTCCGACGTTTCCACTCGAGCCATCGGCTGCGCGATCGCTCCGTGTTGAGGTCCGCTTCAATCTTAAAGCCCAGATTGCGCGCAAAGCTCTGAGCCCCCTGCGCGACCAGAAGGTGGTGATCCGTGTTGTCCATCACCGCCTTGGCCACGAGCGAGGGGGTGCGCACTCCTTCGAGAGCCGCGACTCCGCCGGCACGCTTCAGAGGGCCGTGCATGCAGCAGGAATCCAGTTGCACCACGCCATCGGCGTTGGGGAGGCCGCCGTAGCCCACGCTGGAATCCTCCGGATCCAGTTCATTGAGGTTGACCCCGGCAATGACGGCATCAAGAACGTCAGCCCCGCCGGCGATCATGGAGAACGCCTTTTCGACGCACGTCTGCGTCCCTCCATTCCTGAATCGATGGCCGTTGGCGGACGCAATCACCAACGGCTTGACACCCTGCGGCGTCAGCATCGACGGCGCCTGCGCAAATATCTTGCGCGGCGCGGCCGCCGCCAGCCCCGCGGCCGCAGTAGTGAAGACGAATTCCCGGCGTTTCATTTTTCTGCCCATTGATATGCCCTCCTAAGAGCCGCCCTAATTAGTTTCCGTTGGGAGATTCAATAATCATGCCTCCTGATCCCGGACTTTGACATGCACGCGGACCTGGACGTGGACGTCGAGAAAGCAGAGAGCGCGATTCTGAATATTGAGCATGCAAGGGGTTTCATCGAAAGCAGCGTCCATGTCGAGGTCCGAGTCCACGTCTAAGCCGGATAATGTCGAGTGTCGCGATGGAAGCTAACTCCACGGCGCATCAATCAGAATAAAGGAAAAGCGTGGCGGAGAGGGGGGGATTCGAACCCCCGACACCGGTTTTGCCAGTGTAACTGCTTAGCAGGCAGCCCTGTTCGGCCACTCCAGCACCTCTCCGCAGCCGATTGCAGGTGTGCTCACAATTAAATTGCGAGCCTAGCACAGCACGCAATAGTAACGAAGCGCGCTGCTCTTTGCCAGAGAAAATCAGAGATATGCCGCTTTCCTGCTCCTGATGCGGTTACTCTGAAGGAAACGAATTGCAAGCAGCGTGTCGCTTTTTTGCAGCAATTCAGACACTGCATGCCAATCATCCGAATGCCCTTGGTTCTTGGAGGTCTTAGAGGTCTTGGTGGTTGGTTCTTGGTATGCGACGGCATCGCCCCAAGGGGTGAGTACCACTGCCAGAATTGTCACACTCTTTGCTCTCATATGGATTTTCCTGTTTCGGTCTTATAATCTTGGTGATTCTCGGCAAGGTTAAGTCAACGACATGATGCCACAGGTGCGAGTCCGCTTTGCTCCCAGTCCCACGGGCTACCTTCACGTCGGCGGGGCGCGCACGGCCCTCTTTAACTGGCTCTTCGCGCGCCATCACGGCGGCAAGTTCATCCTCCGCATTGAGGACACCGATCTCGCGCGCTCATCCGAAGAGATGGTCGAAGGCATACTGCGGGGCATGCAGTGGCTCGGTCTGGACTGGGACGAGGGGCCGTATTTTCAGTTGCAGAGGATCGACCGGTATCAGGCTTTTGCGCGCGACTTGCTCGAACGCGGGCTCGCCTACCGCTGTTTCTGCACTCCCGAGGAGCTTGCCCAACGCCGGGGCACTCAGCATGACACCGGCGGCGCCTGGCTTTACGATCGCCACTGCCTCGCTCTTACGCCCGGAGAGTCGGAATTCAAGGCGCGTGCCGGCGCGCCTTTTGCAGTAAGGTTCCGGGTTCCGGAAGGCAAGACCTCCTGCTTCGATCAGGTTTTTGGACGGATCGAGGTGGAGCATGCCAACATCGAGGATTTCGTTCTGCTGCGATCGGACGGCCTCCCGACCTACCACCTCGGGGTCGTCGTCGACGACCTTGACATGGAAATCACTCACGTCATCCGCGGGGCGGATCACATCTCCAATACGCCCAAGCAGGTTCTCCTTTATCAGGCGGTCCAAAAACCTCTGCCGGAGTTCGCCCACCTCCCTTTGATCCTCGGGCCAGACAGGCAGCGGCTCTCCAAGCGCCACGGTGCAACTTCTGTGATGGCGTATATGGAAATGGGATATCTGCCCGAAGCGTTTTTCAATTTTCTCGCCCTGCTTGGATGGTCGCCCGGAGATGATCGGGAGATTTTGTCGCGGCAGGAACTGATTGCTCTGTTTTCTCTCAAGGGAGTCGGCAAGGCCAACGCCGTTTTCGGCGTTGACAAGCTCAAGTGGTTCAACAGCCAGTACATTAATATGGCCGCACCTGAGGAATTGCGCCGGCTGGTCACGGCGGAGCTCAGGTCACAGAAGGTGTGGACAGACCAAGGTTCTGAACTCGACGCCGGAACCATGGACCGGACCCTTTCCCTGCTCAAAAGCCGGGCGCACGTGCTGAAAGACTTCAGCAGCCGATTTCGTCCATACTTCACGGATCAGTTTGAGTACGATCCGGCGGCCACAGCCAGATTCCTGCGCGACCGGAATCTGAAAACGCTGATCCCGGCCCTCCTGGACCGTTATGAGAAGGATGTTTCATTCACACTACAATCGGCGGAACAGCATCTGCGCTCTCTTGCTCGGGAAGCGGGCGCCAATGCCGGGCTGCTGATCAACGCGCTGCGCGTGGGTCTCACCGGTCAGGGAGCAGCTCCCGGACTGTTTGAAGTAATGCAGGTATTGGGACGGAAGCGCGTGCTGGACCGCATGCGCAGGCTGGCATCGTATTTGGAACAACATACTTAGGAAGGCAGGATCCTGCCAATCTCAGAGGATGACGGGAAAATGACCAAATTGGGAGTAAACATCGACCATATCGCTACCATACGCCAAGCCCGGCAAGCCATCGAACCCGATCCGGTCGCTGCCGCGGTTCTGGCAGAGCTGGGGGGCGCCGACGGCATCACGGTTCATCTACGCGGCGACCGGCGGCACATCCGGGACGCCGATGTCAAACGCCTGAGAGAGACCATCACCACGCGCCTCAACCTTGAAATGGCTGCCACCGCAGAGATGGTAGGCCTCGCGCTCGATCTTCGCCCGGACCAGGCCACTCTGGTGCCGGAAAGAGAGGGCGAGGTCACAACAGAAGGGGGGCTCGATGTCGCGCGCAACGCAAAGCAGCTTGCGTCTGCCATCCGAAAGCTTCAGAGCGGCGGCATCCAGGTGAGCCTGTTCATTGACCCGGAGCCGTCTCAAGTGGACGCTGCCGCCAAGTCGGGCGCAACGATGATCGAACTGAACACACGCGCATACTCTGAGACCTGCCCGCGCAGCCCGGACCTAGCCGGCCCCGAGCTCAAGCGCGAACTTGCGAAGGTCGTAGCGGCGGCCAATCGGGGCGCGCAGAAGGGCCTGAAGATCCTGGCCGGCCACGGGCTGACGTACCGCAACGTGCGTCTCATCTCAGACATCCCTGTGATCGAGGAGCTGAACATCGGCCACAACATCGTGGCGCGCGCGGCGCTCGTCGGGATGCAGCGCGCGGTCTCCGAGATGGTGGCAGCCATGGGGGAAAAACTGAACCACAAAGACCCCTAAGACCTCAGAGAATCTTGGGAAACTTCTTCGAGGTATCTAATGTCTTTGCGGTTCGCATTGTCGTTTTCTAATGAAAGAGCAAACCAGTGGCGGAAGCACCGAAGCGGACATCCACCCTGTATTTGGTGGCCACGCCCATCGGGAACTTGGAAGATATATCGCTGCGCGCGCTGCGCATACTGAAGGAAGTGGACCTGATCGCCTGCGAAGATACCCGCCGCACGGCGCGGCTTCTCAACCATTACGGGATCAGGACTCCGCGCGAGAGCCACCACGAACACAACGAGGCCAGCCACACCAGACGGATTCTGGCGCTGCTCCGGGAAGGGAAGAGCGTGGCGCTTGTCTCCGATGCAGGCACTCCCCTGCTTTCCGACCCCGGTTACGCTCTAGTATCCGCGTGCAGAGAAGCGGGAATCCCGGTGGCGCCCATCCCGGGGGCGTCAGCCTCCGTAGCTGCACTGACCGCTTCCGGACTCCCGGCTGACAGCTTTTTTTTCGCCGGATTTCTGCCCTCAAGAAGAAGCCTGCGCAAAAAGAGGCTGCAGGAAATTGCATCGGTCCCGGCAACACTGGTCTTTTATGAAGCCCCGCACCGACTGCTGGCCATGCTGGAAGACGCAATCGAAGCCCTGGGCGAGCGCAGGGCATGCTGTGCCCGCGAATTGACCAAGGTTCACGAAGAGTGGCTGCGCGGCACACTGCCGGAGATCCTGGCCGCGCTGCGCGGCCGTCCGCAAGTCCAAGGCGAGGTCACCATCATCGTAGACCGCGGCAAAGCCGCATCCGCTCCCGCGCCCGCCAGCTGGCCCGCATCGATGGCCGAACACCTCGAAGCGGAAATGCAGAGGACAGGCGTTTCGCAAAAAGACGCCCTCAAGGCCATAGCCCGCCAGCGTGGAATCTCCCGCAGAGAAGCCTACCGGCAGCTCGTGCTCTCTCGAAAACAGCTTGCCATGCAAAGCGCAGAAAAGTCATAGCGCCGCCGTCCCCGCTTTGTCAGAGAACATCCGTGACACGTACCGGATAGCGCTCAGATAAATGGCATCGAAATCACCCAGATCGCACTGGGCTCAAGGGCTGAAACCCCTGAAGGGCTGCGGCAGGAAAGCTCAGCGTGCCGGCTCTGACCGTTATATACATCTCAGGGAATGCAGCCAGAATCCCGCCGCGTAGCGGCGACCTGAATTTAGGCCGGCCTTTCAAGGCCGGCACAACGGCCAGGATAACGCAGCCCGCCGCGTAGCGACGGTTGAAGCGAATCCAACGTCCTATTCAATCGTCGCGACGCGACGAGATGAAATCATGAACCCGATCCACCCCGGCCTTGAAAGGCCGGGCTGCTCATCGGCCGCTGACGCGGCCGTCAATCAGGATAGGGCGAAAGAACAGGGCATCAATCATGGAAAGACGAACCATGGCGGAAGGAGCCGGCAAGAACCGTGCGGGAGCAGACGCTGGGATGTGTATAACGATCAGGGCTACACCCCGGGCTTTCCTGCCGGACCCTCGAGGGCCCTGCCCGCCCCTCGCTCAGGCTCCATTCCGATGTTTACGCACTTTCAGCAGTTCCGTGGTCTATCCATCGAGACATCCCGGGAGAAAAGCGACACCCATCACGCCTTCCGTCAGCCAGCCCAAAGATCAGATACAACTGATGTGGACAAAATCTCCATGAGAAGCTCTTAAGTTTCTTGTTGCCAAGCTTGTCGGGCATAGCTATGATGCTGCCATTCACGGGATAGGCGTTACCCAAGCAGACTGTCGATCTGAAGGGTCAGAGATTCTTTTCAGGCAGTGAGGAAAACGAAGCGGTCGTGATCCCAGCCATCAAGACGACGATCATGCCGGTCATTGTCCCATTAAAGGTTCGCAAAGCGGGAGCCGGGATGATGCGCTCGATCATGCCGGGTTCCAGTGAGCAATCCGGCGACCCTGATGGCACGGGCTGCGGGTAGCGTTATGGAGGGGACGCTCGCCTGTGGTTCTTTTGGCGCGACCGATCCTTTGGCGGAACCTTCCTCCTCGCGAAACAGGAGGGGGCGAGTTTCGCCTAAGCAGACCTTGCTTGATTGAAGAGAAATTGTGAGAGAAAGGGCGGGCTTTCAAGCCCAGCTCAAAGAACCAACATTTTCAACCCGAGGAACCCTTATGAAACATTGTTTATTGACACTAACTTTGGCGATGCTCCTGATTGCAGCGACCGGCATGCTCGCCTTCGCCCAGGGGGGTGGGTCCAGCACCTCGCTCAACGGAACGGTTATCGACCAGTCAGGAGCTGTCATCCCAGGCGCGGAGGTGGTCGCCAGGAACAATGCCACCGGCGCCGAGGGTAAGGCCGTCACTGCTGAGAATGGAACCTTCTCGATCCCGTTCCTCAGCCCAGGCACTTACACCGCTACCGTCACGATGCCCAATTTCAAGCAGGCGATCGTCAAGGACATCGTGCTGGTCGCGGGCACACCCGGTGCGATCCGGGTAACACTCGAGGTCGGAGGCAGAAACGAAACCGTCACCGTGCAAGCGAACGCGGAGTTGGTCCAGTCGGCCACGGCAAACATCACCGCGACGTTGAACACCACCCAGATCGGCCAGCTCCCGCTATCTTCCCGCAGCGCGTTCGACTTTCTCGTTAACCTGGCAGGCGTCGACACTACGTCCAGCGCTCGTAACGCCACCGTAGCCGGGTTGCCGAGGAATACGGTCAACATCACTATCGACGGCATTAACACTCAGGACAACTTCCTGAAAGGCAGCGCCGGCGGCGACGGCATGTTCACCGTGATCCAGCCGCTGTTGGACTCCATCCAGGAAGTAACGCTTTCTACGGCCACGCCGGGATCCGAATCATCGGGATAGGGGGCGGTACAGATCAAGTTCGTCACCCGTTCCGGAAACAATGATTACCACGGCAGCCTTTACGAATATCATCAAAACACGGCGCTCAACGCCAATAACTGGTTCTACAATCGCGACAAGGCGCCAACGTACGACGGTTCGCAGACACCCTGCACCGCCGAGCAGCTTGCCAATGAATGGAACAAATGCAAGGCGCCGCGCAACCGGACCCTGCTCAACCAGTTCGGCTTCCGCGTTGGCGGCCCGATCAGATTGCCCAAGGCGCTTTTCGGCCCGCTCGGCTTTGACGGCCGCGATAGAGCCTTCTTCTTCCTCAACTATGAGGAGCTCCGCCAGCCCCAGTCGACCACTCGGACCCGGACGATTTTCAATCCGTTGGTCGATCAGGGCATTTTCCCGTACACGGTGGGAAGCACGACGCAGACCGTGGACCTGATGGCGCTGGCAGCATCTTACGGCCAGATCTCCACTTTTGATCCCACGATCAAGAAGTTGTTAGCGGACATCCGCAATGCCACAAACACAGTCGGCACTGTGAAGACGCGTTCGGATCCCACCTATCTGGATTACATATTCACCAACAACCCCATGTCCGTTCGCAAAGCGCCCACGGCTCGGTTCGACTTCAACTTGACGAGCAGGCACCATCTTGAGGGAAGCTGGAACTTCATGCAGTATCCCCCCTGGCTTGACACTCTGAACAGCGCTGACTACGCGTACCCAGGATTCCCGAATTACGGCACCCAGCTCTCGAACCGTTACTCCACCTCAATTGCGCTGCGATCCACCCTGTCGCCCAAGCTCGTCAATGAAGCGCGCTTTGGCATGTCTGCGGCCAGCGTGCTCTTCTGGCCGGAGATTAATGCCGGGCAGTTTACCGGCACAGCGGTCGGCAATCAGGACGGCTATGCCCTCGGCATCAGCGCCGCCGGCATCAGCAATGCTTACTCCCGTTACAATCCCGAGCGCCGTAACGCTCCGAATGAGAGCGTCGCGGACACGCTCACTTGGAGCAAGGGTGCGCACAGCCTAAGCTTCGGCGGCTCGTTCACCAACGTCGGGCTGTGGATATGGGACCAGAGCGTGGTACCCACAATCAGCTTCGGGGTGAACACGTCCTACGATCCAGCGTACGTGATGTTCAACGCAGCCAATTACCCGAAAAACTTTCCTGGCGCATCGAGTTCCCAGGTCAGCACTGCTATGAGCATTTACGCTGTTCTCACGGGGCGCGTCACCCAGATCGGCGGCACCGGGATTCTGAGCGAAACCACCAACAAGTATACTTACAACGGAGCCCAGGTTCAGCGCGGCCACATGCGCGAGATGGGTTTCTTTGTGTCGGATTCCTGGCGTATGCGCCCAAATCTGACGCTTACGTACGGCCTGCGCTGGGAATTCCAGCTTCCGTTCGTGCCGCTCAACAATATGTACACCTGGAATACCGTGGAGGATCTCTGGGGGCTCACTGGTCCGGTGACGGGTGGTTTCGCCAACGGAAAGCTCTTTACCCCGGGGACGCTAAACGGCAGGGAGCCTCAGTATAATCTCTATAAGGCCGGCGATCCTGCCTACAACACCTCATACCATGATGTTGCTCCCAGTGTCGGTTTTGCCTGGACTCCAAAGCCTGAAGGCTGGCTTAAACGGCTCCTGGGAGAAAGTGGTCAGAGCGTGTTCCGCGGCGGCTTCTCTCTCGCTTACAACCGCAACGGAATGTATGACTACACCTCCATGTTCGGCAGCAACCCCGGAATGACCATCAATGCCACACGCAATGTCAGCAACGGCAACCTGGTCAGCGGTGTGGGGACCGACGTATGGCCGCTCTTGTTCCGCGACAAGAGCCGGCTTGGCCCGCCGGCTTTCGCGGACACGCCGGTTTATCCGCTTCATTCCACATCGGTCTCGGATCAGGTCAACCTTTTCGATCCCAACACGAGGACCCCTTACACCCTGTCTTGGACGTTCGGTTTGCAGCGCGAGCTGACCCGAGACATGGTGCTCGAGGTGCGCTACGTCGCAACTCGCAACATGCAGCCATGGACACAGATCAACTTCAATGAGTTCAACTTCATCGAGAACGGTCTGCTCAACGAGTTTAACCTCGCGATGGCCAATCTGCAGGCCAACCAGGCAGCCGGGCGCGGGAACACGTTCAAGTACGCTGGAGCAGGAACCGGCACCTACCCCTTGCCGATCACCCTGGCCTACTTCAGCGGTGTTCCAGCTTCCCAGGCCGGCGACGCGACCAAGTACTCTTCCAGCAATTTCACCAGCACCACATGGGTAAATACGCTTGCCAAGTACAACCCAAATCCGAGTTCCTATGGGAGCAGCCTGCAGAGTGATGCAGCGCGGCGGGCAAACGCCTTGGCTGCGGGGCTGCCGGCTAACTTCTTCTACGTCAATCCGACGGTATCGTCGGGCGGCGCCTGGCTGTCGACCAACAGCGGATTCAGCAGGTATGAATCGTTGGTCGTGGAACTGCGCCGCCGGCTATCCAAAGGCTTGCTGGTTTATGGCGGATACACGTTCGCCAAGGGCCTCACCTCATCGCGGCTCTCGTTCCGAAAGCCACTACTCACAGTCACCAACGGCAGTGTTTTGCCGCAGTCTCTCAAGTTCAACTGGGTTTACGAGCTCCCTGTCGGCAGCGGCAGAACGCTGCTCACGAGTTCGCATGGCCTGGTCGATAGACTCGTCGGCGGTTGGGAGTTCCAGGGCATCGGCCGCTTGCAGAGCGGCAGCCTCCTGAACTTCGGCAACGTCAGACTGGTCGGCATGACGTTGCAGGACCTGCGGAGCGCGGTCGGCCTGCGCTTCGACGACGCGAACAAGCAGGTCTACTACGAGCCGGAGGACATCCGGCTCAACACCATTGCCGCCTATAACTACAGCGCTACCACGACAACCGGTTACAGCACCGCCTTCGGTGTTCCTACCGGCAGGTACGTGGCGCCCGCGAACAGCGGCGGCTGCATTCAGGTGGTGGCCGGCGACTGCGCGCCAAACACCACCTATGTCAGGGGCCCGTGGTTCTGGAACTTCGATCTGAGCCTTGTGAAGAGAGTCCGGTTCACGGAGCAGAGCAACTTCGAGTTCCGTGGCGAATTCCTGAATGCCTTCAACCAGGTCAACTTCAACGGTACTACCTGCACCAGCTCCAGCCAGACCTGCGGCCAGGTGACCGGGATGCAGGGAAGCAACAGAGTCATCCAGCTCGTCGCGCGGATCAATTTCTAGCCCTTCGCATTCGAGAGGGACGCGGTGCGCCGCGTCCCTCTCCATTCTCTCCCCCTCATTTCCATTAGACCGACATGCATGCGTGGCGTCGCGTGAATTCTGCGCTCGTTAGAAGCCAGAATGAAGATTGCGGCCGCTGATGGATGCAGATAATGGCGCTTCAGCTCAGCATCCGTGGCCTTCATTGCCTTTATTCTGGCTTCTGACTTCCGGGTTTCCATGTCCCGCCGCTTCTTGACGTGATGCCTGGTGCTTCACACTCTGCGCGGAGGAGCAGTGACAGGGAACGCTTGCGCGTAGGCTTCGGCAAAGCGCAAGAGTGCAGACTCTGCAAATTGGCGGGTCAGGATCTGCAGCCCTACCGGCAACCCCGCCGGCGTAAAACCGCAGGGCAAGGAGAGCGACGGAACGCCGGCCAGGTTGGCCGTGACCGTGTAGATGTCGGAAAGATACATCTCGAGAGGGTCATGGATTTTTTCGCCGATCCTGAACGCGGGCGTGGGACTTACCGGCGCCAGCAAGGCATCCACTCTCTCAAACGCCTCATCGAAGTCGCGCTTGATCAGGGTGCGCACGCGCATGGCGCGGCCGTAATAGGCTTCGTAGTAGCCCGACGAGAGCGCGTATGTGCCGATCATGATGCGGCGCTTCACCTCAGCCCCAAAGCCCGCGCTGCGGCTCCGCGTGTACATCTCCGAGAGATCCTGCTGATTAGGCGCGCGATAGCCGTAACGCACGGCATCGTACCGGGCCAAGTTCGAGCTTGCCTCAGCCGGCGCGATTATGTAGTAGTCCGCTATGGCATATTCGGTGTGCGGCATCGAGACCTCGATCAGCGCACAGCCCAAGGCTTCGGCGTTTCGCTGTCCCTCTTCGATGATCGTCCTCACGGCCGGATCGAGCCCGCTGCCGAAGTATTCTCTTGGAATCCCGATGCGCATGCCCGCCACGGGCTTGCTCATCTCGGAGACATAGTCAGGGACGGGCACCGGCGCCGAGGTCGAGTCGTGCTCGTCGCGGCCGGCGATCACAGTCAAGAGCAGCGCCAGGTCGCGGGCGTTGCGCGCAAAACATCCAATGCAATCGAGCGAGGAAGCAAAAGCAACCAGTCCATAGCGCGAAAATCTGCCGTAGGTCGGTTTGAGTCCCAGCGCGTTGCAGAACGACGCGGGCTGGCGCACCGAACCGCCGGTTTCAGAGCCGAGCGCCAAGGCGGCCATTCCAGCCGCAACGGCCACGGCGCTGCCGCCGCTGCTGCCGCCTGGGACGCGCTCGAGATCATAAGGGTTGCGCGTCGTCTGGAAGGCGGAGTTTTCCGTCGAAGAACCCATCGCGAACTCGTCGCAATTGGTCTTGCCGATGACGACCGCCCCGGCGCGCTCCATCCGCTCAACCGCCGTGGCATTGTAAGGAGGCATGAAGTTCTCGAGGATCTTCGAGCAGCAAGTGGTCCTGAGATGGCGCGTGCAAATGTTGTCTTTCACCGCCACAGGCACACCGGCTAGAGGCAGGTCCCCCGAGGTCCGCGCCAGGCCATCCACCTCAGCCGCCCGCGCCAGCACCTGTTCCGGCTTGACCGTGACGAAGGCGCGGAGCGTTGGGTCCGCTGCCTCGATGCGGGCGAGCGCTGCCTTCGCTACCTCCACCGCTGAAGCCTTGCCGGCGTTAACCGCTTCTCGAATTGCCCATGCGCTGTCGAGATCCACATCCACCTCAATCTCGGATCTTCAGATCGCGGATTTCAAGTTTTGGAAACCTTCATATTCGCCACCAGTGCAAGGATCGCGCCTGTTCCGAAAACAGAAATGAACAGCCGGGAATATCGGCATCGGAATCGGGGTCGCAATCGCTATCGAAGTTGTTGCCCTGCAAGACCCGATAGCGATCGCGATTGCGATCCCGATGCCGACGGCCGCCGGCTACGATGGCTATCCTTTCCATGCGCTTGGATGCGCCCCCGCACATAAAGGACTGCTGTTCCGAAAACAGAAATGAACAGCCGGGAATATCGGCATCGGAATCGGGGTCGCAATCGCTATCGAAGTTGTTGCCCTGCAAGACCCGATAGCGATCGCGATTGCGATCCCGATGCCGACGGCCG
>Ga0315282_10004915_pt1 | contig 23037 bp, 23 predicted proteins | sample YL17G07_20_MG_FD_203693 | JGI IMG/M metagenome (GOLD analysis project Ga0315282, IMG submission 203693) | Sediment microbial communities from Yellowstone Lake, YNP, Wyoming, USA - YL17G07_20 | ecosystem: Environmental > Aquatic > Freshwater > Lake > Sediment | place: USA: Wyoming | collected... | reverse complement strand
CCTGGAGCAAAGACTCCGGTCCCGGCACGGTCGTCTTTGGGAACGCCAACGCCGCCGTGACAACCGCGAGCTTTTCCGCGGTGGGCGCCTATGTGCTCAAGTTGACGGCCGATGATGGCCAACTGAGTTCTTCGGATCCGCTCAATGTCGTGGTGGATCCGCCGCCGCCGGCCACTCACCTCGCTCCGGTGTATACAAGCACTTACAAGATCAACAGTCCCCTTTGGAGCCATCGAATCAAGAAGCTGATCGTGAACTGGATTCCGCACTGCTACGACAAGATCTCCGACCCGAACATCCGCGAAGGCGGCATTGAGAACTTTGTGCAGGCCGGAAACAAATTGGCCGGGCGGTTCGCTGCCGGTGGTGGTCCTGGTGCTGCAATCGGTCGGCGTGCCGGGCGAGGGAATCGGCGTCATCCTCGGCGTGGATCGCTTTCTCGACATGTGCCGCACGACTCTGAACGTGACCGGCGACATCACCGCCGCCCTCTGGGTGGCCAAGAAGGAAGCGGAGAGCGCTGCGGAGGCCCGAATTGAAAACGGATAATCTCGCCCCGATTTCGACATCCCCGCTTTCCGTCTCGCTTTCAGCCTTGACGCCGGCCCGCGATTGTGCCAGAAGAAGCGTCGAGAAAATAAGAGAGATTCGTCGCCCATGAAACAGCAATTCACGGCGAGCCTCTGGCGCGAAGGCGAAGGGAAATGGAATGATCGGGGAGGCGACCGCGCGACTGCTGGGGCTGAGGAGAACGGTCTGAAAGCGAAGAAACAAATAACCTGCGAATCGAAGAGGAGATGAAGCCATGGAATTCAAAGACTGGTTCTGTCTCAATGAGCGCGAGCGTTTTACCATCGACCCAAAGATCAACCCGTCCGACGCGCGTTTCTACTTTGGGCGCAAACCCATCGAAGAGCGGATCCTTAAGCAGATCACACGTTCGTTCATCGATCCACAAGTCCCGAAGATGATGGTCTGGGGACCGTACGGCTGCGGCAAGACTCAAACCTTGTACTACCTTGCCTATTGCCTGCAGAACAACAAACCGGGTTCCTGTGTATCGTCTCCCCACGTGGTTCATCTTGAGATCGAAGTGCAAAGCAGATCAACGGCGGCGCACTGGCATCTTCAGAACATGGAAGCACTTGGAATAGAAGCAGTGCAGGATTGGCTGAGCCGATTATTCAACAAATCGGCGGATTTTGCAGAGGAAGTCGCAAAACTTACGAGCGAACCGAATATCGTCAGAACGTTTGGGTATCTCCGAGGTGGCGGTGATTTGGGTTTCGCAGCATGGCGATGGCTCAGTGGACGGAAGCTTTCCGCAAAAGAGCTCCAAGAAATCAAGGTTACCCGTAACCTTGGCGATGTCGGTGTACGCGACATGGTTTTGGCGATTCAGGCATGTGGCAATCTTGCCAAAGCCGTGGGGGCCTGCTTGATTCTGTTCATAGATGAAATGGAAGAGCTGCTCAACGTCCGTGAAGGCGATGCGGCAGAATCCTGGCATCAATACATTCGCAAACTCGCTGACAATGCCAATTATTCGGTTGGCTTCATAATCGGATTCAAGGCCGATACTCGTGATGAAGCACCGAAAGTGCTTCTTCGTGGAGACATTTTCTCACGAGTGAGTGCAAGCAACTACATTGAGTTGGAGACTCTTTCCGCCCCAGCAAACGTAAAGCAGTTCGTCGAGGAAATGCTCGAACATTTGGTGAATCAGAAGCAAGCGGATAGCCGAATAAAGGCAGATGGATTGCCCTCCACAGTCCGCACTTATCCATTTACTGCAAGTGCATTTGTTCTTATGTGCGATTACGCATGTCAGGATGCCTACAAGTCAACGCCCCGAAACATAATCAGAACCATAAACGAGTGTGCTATTGAGGCGTGGGATGCCAAGAAGAAAGTCGTTGACGACGATATCGTCAATAGAATCGCCCCGATAATCTTCGGCTAGTGTTTGCGGGGATATCCTTATGAAAAAATTCACCACAAAGCCGCGAGTATTTCGGTCATCACCGGGCTATGCTGGTACGCCCAACTACGAGAGCACAAGTTGGGTTTACCTCGGCCGTCTAGGTGAGGCAGGTCCTCTAACAGACGTCCGTTTTGATACCGAGATGGCCCACGTCGTCGCTTTGTTCGGCAAGCGTGGCTCTGGAAAATCCTACACATTAGGTACGCTTCTGGAAGGCTTGTGCACCCGAGAGACCACCACCTCGATTGCCGAGAATCCCCGTTACAACTCAGTGCTGCTGTTCGATACCCTCGGAATCTTTCAGTGGATGCGTATCTTACTCAAGGAGGATTCACAGCGAGAAATCCTTCAGCAGCAATACGCAATCCGCCGAGGGTGGAACATTAAACCTGAGCCTCTGGACGTGTCCATTTGGATTCCGAAAGGCACTCGTGTCCCCGGTACACCCGCAGACCATCAAGAGTTCACAATCAACTGCTCTGATTTCGCCGCGGAGGACTGGGGATACCTTTTTGGACTGGATATCTATCAAGACCGAATGGGACAGCTTCTGAATGATTCGTTCATCAAGGTCACTCTTGAGGGATGGAGCGACAACAACCGCCGGTATCAGCCAAAGCAGCAATATTCACTGGAGGACTTGATTTCGTGCGTGAGGAGCGATCAAGAGTTAACCGCGAATTATCAGGCTGAAACACGACGTGCGGTCCTACAGCAATTGTCGACGTATCGGCGCAATCCCTTGTTCCAGGATCAAGGAACGCCGTTGCAGGAGTTCCTGAAACCCGGTCGGATGAGTGTTATCGTGATGAACAAGATGTCTGATGAACTTCGCCTGATTGTGGTTTCAGCACTGCTTCGCCGATTGATCGCTTCAAGAGTCAGAGCCTCAGAGGCGGAGAAACACCTCAAACTGTTCGACTCATTGCAGTCGGGGGAAAGAGCCGCTTTGGAGTCGTCCCTGAAGGATGCGGTGCCGCCCACTTGGGTTTGTATTGATGAAGCGCAGAATCTTCTGCCCTCAGAAAGGCGAACGTCGGCAACCGACGTAATCGTAAAATATGTTCGGGAGGGACGAAACTACGGTCTGTCTTTTGTTGTGGCCACTCAGCAACCGACTTCAATTGACCCACGTATTCTCGCTCAGGTGGACACTCTCATCGCCCACAAGCTCACAGTGCAAGGAGACATAGACTACATTCGAAGGAATATCAAATCCAACTTGCCGGAAGAAGTGAAATTCGGAAATGCGATTCTAGATTTCGACCAGATAATCCGCAGCCTAGACGTAGGTCAAGCGCTGGTATCAAACACCGAGACTGAGCGGGCTTTTCTCATGGATGTGCGTCCACGCATTAGCGTCCACGGAGGATTTTGATGGCGGGCAGAATTCGAGTACTTGATTCCGCAAATCGAACGATGCAGCGGCTTGGCTTTCTCAAGCCATTGTGCGCATTGGTCAACGAAACCGAAACCAGCAACCTCATTTCATTGGGCAAACGGTTTATGGAACGGATGACCAAGAGTGTCCGCCTCTCGTCTCCATTCGATGAACAACTCAAAGACTACGCTAAGAATCGCCTCACAGACTCCATCTACCGGGATCTTCGCAAGGCTATTCTCGAAAACAGCGGAAATTCGTCGCTTACAATAGAACTCCAAGACCTCTACCTTGCAGATCGTTCCCTTCCCTCTCGCACTGGGAAGCTCGTCGAGGCCAACTGGCGACGCTATCCGTACTTGGGCACAGCTCTCCAATTGATCAAAAAAGGCACTTACTCCGCCTTGACCCGAAGTCTGGTCTTATTGGCTGTGACCCCGCAGGAAGAATTATCTGCGTTTCTCAAACACGATCCCGAACACAACCCCATGCGACTGTCAGACTCTCAGGCAATGGTTCTTTTGTTCTGTTTCATTGATAACGACGCTGAGGCGCTTCTCCCACTTTTTCAGAGACTCATCGAGATTCCCGAGGGTTCTTTCGATGAGCGGGCAGCGAGTGACCTGTTGCCAGGCATTCTCAGACAGACAGTTAAGCATTACAGAAATCGTGCCCTTACCGCTGAAGAACGAGACCGGCTTGCACTCATGACGAAAACAGCAGACAGCATCGACAAATGGAAGGAGAAAGCTTACACCGGCGGAGGAGCACGGCAGGAAGCAGTTAGAGTTCGCCTGGAGCCGTTCTGTGATCTCGGGCTTTTCGGGAAACCGGATCGGGACCGCTATGAATACAAAACCACAGATGCATTACGTGTTCTTGTCAACCGCTGGGGCAGTGTTGCCGATACCGACCGATTGCTCTACGAGCAGTTCTTTGCGACTCTTGCCATGGCTCGTGGCCTACAGGTTCATGATGCCGCTGACGATGAAGCAACGGAGGCTTTGGTCGAAGCTGGGGAGGCTCTGAAGAGTTCGCTCGGCTACAGTCCCATCACAGATGTGGGTTTGTTCGCGGGCGTCCGGATGCTGACCGAGAAGAGCCGAATACTTGAACTTGCCCGAAGCATCGTCCTTCTGAAAGCGCTCCAGAAACAGGATCCCGCCTTGGTGCGGTTCACCGTTGATCGCATGGGCAACTTGGCGTACGTGAAATTCCTTGGCACAGTCGAACAGAAGTGAGCCACGTCATGTCACCGCCAGAACCCGACAGTGAAATCGGCAGCGTAGAGCTCCATCGCTCGGCCAAGATCGTTTTTTCGATACGCCATTGGAACGGACAGCCGTATGCTCACGTGCGAAAATTCGTCTCAACGGCCAGGTATGAGGGATGGACGAAATCAGGGCTCGTGATGGCTAGGGACGTTTTGACCGAAGTGATGGAATCCTTGGTCCGGCTTCAAGCCGAAGTACCTGGAACCCAGGAACATGCCTTTGCACGAATCGCGAGGTCGGGGGGGAGAGAGATTGTCATCAGCATAGTGCCCCCAAACGACCTTAATGCATTGCCCGCCGTTGATGTCCGCGAGTATTCCAACACACCCGAATACACAGGTCCGACAAAAAAGGGGATACGCTTTTCGTGGGACAAACTCCCGCATGTTATTCGACTATTGCAGCTGCAGGCAAAACAACTTCGCGAATGCGAACCGACTGAGCCTACCACTCCCCCCGCGCCGACGCCTCCTCCGGGCGGGAAGGAACCTCTTACGGGCACGCCATCAACACGTGATGACATTTTCCATCGACTGCTGCCCGAGGGCCCGAAAGATTTTCCCAGAGACTTCTTGGAGGGGGAGGTAGCCACCGACACTGTGATTGATCTTCCGCCTGAACCCATCGAAGTTGCCCAGCAACCAGACGGCACGTATGTTGTCCGTTCGCCCTTTGGGTTCTTTCATCCCGTCAGGAATTCTGCCGAGGGGAACCTCATCGTTTATGCTCATCTGAGGGGACACCGGACAGTTCATCTGCCACATGAGATGATCGCCGTCTTTCGGGCGGTGACAGGATATAAGAACTACCTCCACCAGCTGCGCCACTCACTGATACAGGCATACGAACGCAAGAGCGGCTACCGTCCCATGGCGGAACATCAAGCGAAAGAAGTCTTCCGAGAATACGGCTTGCCTTGGATCGAATCATCGTAGGCATATCGAAATGAACGGACAGAATGTTTTCCCGGGTGGTGGTATATTGTGCTTTCGAAAGGAGAGGGCGATGAGAAAGCAGGCGTGGTTTGCGGTGTGGGTGGCGTTGGTTGTGGTGGGGGTGGTCTTGAGTGCGCCCGCGAGCGCGCAGGAGAAGAAAGGAGCGGCCGGGTTTAATGGGTTGGGGATGAACATGGGGAACCTGTCCCTCCTCTCGAACGCGCAGACGCGTTCGATCAGCCCCGAGAACTTCACCGGCGAGAAGGGCAAGGGCGGCATGGCCACCGAGGGCACCAACGCCGGCGCGGCCGATGGCATTCCCGGCTCTTTCTGGTCCCTCTGCAAGCGCTTGACGGCATCCACCATTTTCACCATTCGACACTCGCCGGGCGATGGTGCTTTCTCGGGCCACACCGCGTCGAGCACGGCCAGAAACTCTTCGGCCGTGGCATAGCGATCGCGCGGTCGCGGCGCCAGCAAACGGGAGAGCACTCCTTTCAATCCTTCGATTCGCGAGTCGCCCGGCGAATCGGGCCAGGGCAGGGGAATGGGCGGCTGCACGGCGGGCAAATCCAGCAACTCGCTGGGAGTGAACGGGCGTTTCGAGAAAAGCAGCTCGAAGAGAACAACGCCGAGCGAAAACAGGTCGCTGCGGTGATCGAGCGGTTCGCCGCGAATCTGCTCCGGCGACATGTATGGCACCATCCCCACGCGGAAACCGGTCTCGGTCAGGCGCGTCTGGCCGAGAAACTGGGCCAGGCCGAAATCCATCAATTTCACGCCGCCTTGTTCCTCGATCATAATGTTCTCGGGTTTCAGATCGCGATGGATCACGCCTTTCGCATGGGCATAGTTCAGAGCGCGGCCGGTTTGCCGCGGCACGGAGAGAGAAAAGTCGGGGTCGAGGGGCGCCTGCGTGGTGCGGCACGGATACATGGTCTATTCATGGGGCGACCAAGCCTATCGGGGCAACATTATGTCCGCCTGCAAGCCGTGGTTCAGTCACTTCCTTTTCAAGGCGGTCGAGGAGGGCAGGATCCCCAGCCTCGACCAGAAAGTGAGTGTCTGGGAGCCGCGTCTCAACAACATCAACGCCGACCTCGGCCATAAAGACCGGGACATCACCTGGCGGCACTTGGCCAACCAAACTTCGTGTTACGGCGTCAAGGACAAGCCCGGCGCGGCATTCAACTACAACGATTATCAGATGGCGCTGTTCTGGGACAGGCTTTTCTTGAAGGTCTATGGCGCGACCTATGACACGGTTGACGCCAAAGTGCTACATTCTCAACTCACCGACATTCTCCAGTGCCAGGATAACCCCACCTTCATGATCAAGGGCACCCGCCGCGAGATGGGCCAGAAACGCGTTTTCGGTTGCGCGATACTACCGTTTTCCCTCGGAAAAGGTTTCCACTTTTGGCTGCCGGCACTTGACTAGGACACGTTTACCTTTCATTTCATCTGCAATTTCGAGTTCGGTTCTTCCCCAAAGGCGGATATGCATGATTACGTAGTATGCCTTTCCTTCTTCCACCTCAAAACCGATTCCGCTAGTCTGAGGAATCACCTTTGAACCGAACGCCGATTCTGTGACTGCCACTACTCTGGCATTCTCGCCCGCCTTCCGTTCCCAACAAAGGAAGGCTCGGCCTCCCGTTTTCCCGATTTCCCTCTCTCCATCTCTAACACTTATGGAAAGTGCGCCCCCCATTGTAGCGGGCCGGAGAACATAGATTCGGGCCTTCTGGCGATTTTCCACAGGGACAGACAAATCCGGGAAAGGAACGTACTGATGAGTTGGCGCACAAGCTGCAGAGAAGAAGAGCGCCGCAACCGAAAAGAAAACCAGCATGGGCTTCATTCTACCTTTCCTTTCTTAACAGCCAGGACTGGCCAACACGTTTTCTTGTTCTCTCAGCCCGCAGCCACCGGCCGCGTTTTCTCGCGGCGCTGCCGCACGTGCGCCGTATGTCGGGGCGCGGTGGCGCACAGGATGCTGCAAATCACTACATTTGTGCCCGATACTCCTTGGCTTTTCCAATCCGCTTGTCGAGGCCGGGTTTGGCATTCACAAATGACGAGCGCGCCACTCGGTCGGGGTTTTCGATCTTTACTTGCTTGAGTTTTTCCATGACCTTGATGCCGCTCCAAGGATCGAAGCCGGCTGCTTTCGCCATAGTCAGGGCACCGCGATCGGCCCGCAATTCGCAATCCTGGCTGTACCCCTCGAACGCGGTCATCGCGAACCCCTGGTAGCCCATCGCCGCCCCCGCCATTTCCCATTGGATTATGTCCACACCGCTGGAAGAGCCCGCATAGGCCAATCCCACGTTGATGGCGATGGCGAGTGTTTCCATGATCGCCGCACCCACGACCGAACCGGCCATACCGGACTTGTGGGCGGCAACCAGATTCCCCATCGCGTCGCCGTTGGCGTTATGGGTAATTTCGTGACCGAGCACCACCGCCAGTTCATCCCGGGAGCTCAGCGAATCCAACAAGCCGCTGGTGATGAATACTATCCCGTTCGGGCAGGTGAACGCATTCACCCACGCGGAGTTGATGATATACACTTGCTTGACTCTCAAGTTCGTCCGCGACGCGACCGTCAACGTGTTCGTAATTTCGGCCAGTTCCTTCTCCAGGTCGGCGTCGCGAATCAGAACATACTCCCGTGCGCTTTTCGTACTGGAGTGGTTTCCCCACCGTTCGCTGAGCACCTTGAGTCTCTGGTCTTCCGTCATCACCCGCGCGCACCCGACCAGGAAACAAAGCGCAACGATCCCCGGAAACACGCGCCCACCGGTCGGCAGACTACCGATTGCGGTCGCACGCCAAGTCCTTGTCTCATGGCCCTGCATTTTTCAGATACCTCCCTCGCCATTTCTCAATGCCATAGAGATGAGTGCCAAGCTGTTCCAGAAACTCGCCGCCCACTTCCAATGCCGCATACTGTGAACTTTCCAATGGTGTTAAGAGTTTCCCTGGAGTCGTGGGTGGTTTTGGTTTGGACTTATCTATGGTCAACACGGCGCATTTCTCTGTGCCCGGCCTCACCCACGCCAGCCTCACCTCCGTGTTGCTCTCCCCTATTCTTCGGATACCCACGGCAACAATCGTATTGAAGTAGGCGCCATACTTCCCGTGACTCAAAGCGATCACGGTGCCGTCCCCACTGTTCAAACCGACGATAACGCCTCGTTGCGAAAGCACCTCGATGGCTGCTGCCCTCACCCGATCGTACGCCGACGGATAGACCCGTTTCTCAAATGCGTTGGGGAACACGTCGTCCGTCGTGTAGCGGTATGCGGTGGGCGATATGGAGTATCTTACGAATTCGGGTTTCTTGGGGACGCAATATTGTGCCGCCAGACCCACCAAGCCGAGGGCGCATATCAGACGCAACCGTCTCGCTGCCTTGTGTGCGTTCACTGGCACTCTCTCCCCTAGGATTTCTCCGTTATGGCGTCCCGGATCTTCTTGACAATCGGTTCCCAGGAATCCAGCGACACCTCGACAGCCACACTCCCATCCTCAAACTCCTTGGCATTGATGCAGTGGATGTAAAGAATCGAACCCTTGTCCGAGGGAACGATGCGCACGGTCATCCGCTGGCCGAAGAAAATGGATTGGATGACCGGTTGAGCTTGAGCCGGAGCGGTCGGCTGTTTGGGCGGTTCGAACATGCGTTTGGAGAACGACAAGACCTCCGGTGCCTGCACCGCCATAAACTCGACCCACCCCTCTTTCCCCATCACCGCCCGGACGCGTTCCCGCACCACGTCCGGCGGAACGTTCAGATAAAACGCATTGGGTCGCACCTCTCGGAGCAGCTGCTCATTCGGAAGCGTCACGGCACAACCGGACAGGAGAGCCGCCATCGTCAGGATTAACGCACACCGCGGGAAAGGACGGTCGTGAACCATGGGCTGACTCCATCTCGGTTTCATTGCTTTCGAATGTTCCTGCAGATGTCCCTTGCCGCCCGATCTGCCACCACCGAATCAAAGGCCGAAAAACCGCCCCAGGGAGCCATGACGCTTCGCCGGATCAATTCGATCGGCGTCAGCACGATTGGCGTCAGAAAACCCAGTGGCGGGACCCAGACCTGCTTCAGGTAAAGTCTCTCGTAGCTTATAGAAGTTCCCTTTGCACCCATGTGCGTCACCTTGACATTGATGGACAAGATCGCATAGGGATTGCTGATGAATTGAGCACCCATGGCTGGCATGAATTTCTCCACGCTTCCGGTGACGACGACGTCGGAGTTCTCGAGGGCTTTCCGCGAAATGATGATCGCGATCTCCTTCCGGCGAAGACGGTCGGCGATCAAGTCAGGGACCCTTCGGGCGAGTACATCCGCTTCGGGTTGGGGGCAAACCGCCTCAAAATCCGCGACGTAGACGCTGCGCACTCGTCCCGTGGCGCATCCCATTGCCCACCACGCCCCCACCAGAGCGCACAACGCCCCAAAGAATCTCCAACCCATGATGTTCACCCTCCTGAGCTGGCTCTCATTTGGTTCTCTCGCGCCGAAGCGTTTCGCTGGATCGGGAATCGCCGGGGGAGGAGCGCGCCGTGCCCTCCGTTTCCGCAAGATAGTGCTTCATCTTCTCAATTCGCACGTCGATCTCGGGATGCGTTTTGACGGTCCCGCTGCAACCCACCGACAACACACCGACCAGCGCCGGAATCATCCAGATTGGTCTCGGCGGCGAGGTACGCTTCATCTTCCCTGCTCCTGCTCCTGCTCTTTTTTCAGCTGGTCGAGGAAATCCTGCACATTCTGCCGGCGTCGAGACACGCTGAGTGGGTCCATTCTTTCGGAATAGCGCGCGCGCGGCTGCAGTGTCTCTTTGTGCCAATTCGCCAGCACACCAGCCAGCGGCGGGTAGATCGCGACAGCCTGTCGGTAGTGCTCGCCGGCGGCCTGGTAGTTCTCTTGTTCTTCATGAATTGCGCCCAGTCCGAGATGGGCTGAAACGGCTTTCACCGTATCGGGCTCCAGAGCAAGGACCGCCTCGAATTCCCCGATCGTCTCTTCCTTTTTCCCCAAATCCTTCCAGGCGTACGCTTTCAACAAATGCAGCGAAGGGTCGCGCGGCGCCCGATTGATTGCCTGTTCCAATGTGCGCCGGGCCTCCTCGGGACGGTTGTCGCACAACTGGATTGCAGCCAGCAGGCGAACGGCTTCGATGTTGTCCGGCTCCTGTTTCAGGACCCGTTGGGTCTGGTTGATCGCCTCCGAGTAGTCTCGCTCTTCCCAAAGCGCTCGGGCATAGCGGAGTCTGAGTACAGTGTCGCGGTTTGCGAGAGCCAGTTGCTTTTCGAGATCGCGAACTGTGGCGGACTTAGCGGGCTCGGCTTCCTGCTTGCGGGGCGTTGTGGCGCAGCTCGCCAGAACTAACACTGCCGACAGCCAAACGATGCGGAAGCCGCGATTCCGGAAACGGTTCATTGCATTTTCTCGAGAAGCGATTTCGCTAGATCGTTGGCTGCTTTGGCGAGCGAAACCGGTTCGGTGTAGTTGGCAAAAACCACCACCAGCAATTTGCCCGTATCAACGTCCGAGAGCGTCAGCGAAGCGGCATGAACCACCGGCGGAGTCTGCACCTCGCGTACTTTGGTGCCGTCCTTTTCGTAAATGTTCTTCTGTCCCCGATCCGTTCCGATGCTGATGCTGACGACGCCCCTCGCGCCGCATAGTTTGGCCACCTGCAAGGTGTCAATCGTGAGGGGGGCTTTTCGTGCGGAATTCTCCTTGTTCGGCGACTTTTCGTCCTTCTCTTTTTCACGCTCGCCGGCTTTCTTGAATTCACTATCCTCGACGCGCGCGGCCTTTTCGCGCCCCACCACATCTATCCCTGCGGCGAACAGCTTCAACGCGATGGCGTCTTCCACCAGCCGCCCTTCCAGCGATGCGACCGGTTGGGCGTAAAGCAGGACCGAATCAATCGCGGCGAGGGTAGCCTTCAAAACGCGCGGCGCCGAAGCAGCCTGCAGCATCGGTGCGCTTTCTTGGTTCATCCGGTTTGAGAGTACTTAAGACTTGAAAGAAAGAGGCGAACACGGCAAGACCTGTGGAAACCCATCCAGGAGGTCAAGCCATGTCCACCTCGATTCTGTATCATGCATTTGGCATCCGGGGCGTCAAGCATTGTCGTACGCGATTCGAACAGGGAGAGATCATTTTCGAGGCGGTGATGACGGAGGCGCTTGCGATCTGTCCGGTATGCGGGAGTCGCGACGTGATCTACAGAGGGGCGCGTGTGCGGGGGCTGCAGATGGTGCCCATTGGTAGCAAGCGGGTCTGGCTCGACCTGACGGTCCACCGCTTGGGCTGCCGGGCGTGCGGGGCGATCCGCTGGCCGCACCTGCCGTTTGCCGATCCGCGCCGTACGGTGACGCACGCCTTCGAGCGCTTCGTGGTCGAACGGCTCCGGCACATGACGATTGCCAGTTGCGCCCACTGCCTGCGTGCCGGCTGGGATAGGATCAAGGACATCCACAAACGCGCCCTCACGCGCCAATATCGGAACATTCCACTGGCGGACGTTTGCGCGGTGGCCATTGACGAGTTTGCCGTGCACAAAGGGCACGAGTCCATGACCATTGTCCTGGACTTGGCGACCGGCCGGATTCTGCACGCGACGCCCGGCAAATCGGCCGCTGCGGTCACGCCGTTCTTGCGGGTTCTGGCGCGCAAGGCCCCGAATCTTCGGGCCGTGGCCATGGACATGAGCCCGGCCTACATCGCGGCGGTCACCGAGCACCTCCCGCACGTCGATATTGTCGTCGACCACTGGCATGTCATGGCCCTGGCCAACTGTGCCATCGAGGAATGTCGGCGCGGCCAACAGGCTGAACTCGACCGCCTGGGCCAGAAGACGCTCAAGGGTTGTCGCTTCCTCCTCCTGCGCAACTACGAAGATCTGCCCGCCAAGAAGAAGGCCCGGTTGGATCGCTTGCTCAAGGTCAACGAACCGGTCCTGATCATGCACACCATGAAGGAGCAACTGCGGACCTTCTGGCAGTATTTCACACAGCGCAGCGCCGCCTCTTTCCTCTCCGCCTGGTGTCGCGACGCCATGGAGTCCTGTATCCCCCCGCTCATGCGCCTCGGCCGAACGCTCTTGTTCCATCGCCCGTTCCTTCTCAACTACTTCCCCCATGGCATTACGTCCGGCATGATCGAAGGCATTGTGAACAAAATCAAAACCCTCAAACGACAAGCATACGGCTTTCGCGATGATCAATCCTTTACACTTCGACTCTATCATCTCCATAGACAAAGGTACTCTCTATCCGGATGAACCAGAATTAAGAGCGTGTCTTGAAACCACACCCTTTGCCCGTCATTGCGAGGAGCGGCTCCTCGCAATGACGGAAGGGAGGCGTACTGTTTCCACCAAAATCCCGGACGAACCTGGAGTTTTAAGGCACGCTCTAATCAAGTAGCTCAGCTGTCGAGCTGAAGGAGCTATCAAAAGGGTGAGGCTCACATGATGAATCCAAGACTCCAGACAATCGGTTGGGTGCTCCTGCTTGGCGTCGCGTCGTTTTGTACGCTCGAGGTCCGGGCGGAATCGCCGCGGTTCGAGCGACTCGCCAAGCACGGCGGCGCCGAGGTTTTCCTTTGGAAGGATACCTGCAACGTCTACGTGCTTCGGGAGGGCGATGCCGCCACGATGATTGACGTCGGAGATGGCAGCGTCCTGGAACACCTGGGCGAGATCGGCGTCCGGCGATTGGAATGGGTGCTGCTGACACACCATCACCGCGAGCAATGCCAGGGTCATCCGAAGTTGCGGGCCTGGAAGCCGCAAGTGGCCGCGCCCGAGGCGGAGCGGACGCTTTGGGAGCGCCCCAGCGACTTCCGCAAGAGGAAACCTTCCCTGGGCGACCGCTATACGGTGCACGGGGCCAGTTACGTGCGGCCTCCGGTCGAGCCTTTGACCGTCAACCGCGGCTTCAAAACCATGGATACCTTCACCTGGCGGGGGCACGAGTTCTGGTGTCTGCAAACCGCCGGGAACAGTCCGGGCAGCATGTCCTACTTGCTGAAGACCGACCGCGGCTGGCTGGCTTTCAGCGGCGACGTGATGCTCGCCGGCGGCCGGATGCACAACTGGTTCGACACGGAATGGGACTACGGTTTCGCCAAGGGGCTTTACACGCTCATCGAGTCGGCGAGCCTGCTGGAGAGTTTCGAGCCGGCGCTGCTCCTGCCGTCCCACGGGCCCGTGATCCGAGAGCCGAAGGCCGAATTGCGCGCCTATCAGCAAAAACTTCGCCGTCTTGCGAGACTTCTGGTCCGCGGCTACAACATTGACACCTTCGCCGCGGCGGACCAGGACAAGGTTTCGCGCCCCAGTGTTGTTCCGCACCTCTGGCAGACAACCCCGCATTTGTTCAAGTTCAAGGGGCCGAACCAATGGCCGAACGGCACGGTGCTGTTGGCCGACAGCGGCCGGGCCTTGATGATTGACTGCGGCATCGGCAAGGAGACGCTCGACGCGACGCTGGAGCAGATGCGCGGGCGGCTCGGCCTGAAGGCCCTCGACGCGATCCTGATCACCCACATGCACGGCGACCATGTTGTGGGGGCGCCCTACGTGCGCGAGAAATGGGGCGCCAATCTCTGGACGCTGGACCGCGTGGCCGAGAAGATCGAGCAGCCCCAGCGGTTCGACTATGCGGCACTGCCCTGGTCCTACGGACCGGACGTCGGGCCAATCAAGCTCGACCGCGTCTTCCAGTCCGGCGAGAAGTTCACCTGGGAAGGCTACGAGTTGACCGTGGATTGGATGCCCGGCCAGACGGAATTCGGCTGCTGCATCCATGGCATGATTGACGGCCGGCACGTGGCCTTCACGGGCGACAATCTTTTCGCCGATCCTGACGACCCTGAGCAGAACGGCCATGAGGCGGTCTGCGCCCGCAACAGTGCGATCTTCGAGGAAGGATACCTTTACGGCAGCAACTACCTGAGGCGGCTCCAGCCCGACCTGATCGTGGCCGGGCACTCGTGGGTGATGGACCGGCCCAAGCGCCTGATCGAACGATTCCACAAATGGGCGCCGGCGATGCGCGACGCCTTCCGCGAACTGAGCGCGGAGAAGGATTACCGGTACATGTTCGATCCGTACTGGGTGAGAGCCGATCCGTATCGGTTGACATTGCGGCGCGGCGGGAGCGGCGAGGTGACCCTGCACGTGCGGAATTTCCTCCCCCGGCCGCAGACATATCGCATCGCCATCCACTGCCCGGACGGGATCGTCGCGGAACCGGCGGTCCTCGAAGGCGCCACTTCCGCCGAGGCCACGGCGCGCACTGCACTTCGGCTCAAAGCGACTCCGGACGCCAAGCCGGGCATGCACATCATCGCACTGGATACGACCATCGCCGGCAAGCGATATGGCGAGTGGTTCGACTTGGCGGTCGCCGTCCCTGCTGACGGTGCAGCCAGGTAGCGGTTCGGGCGAATGCAGGCACAGAACATGTTCACGAATTCAGATTCCGCAGGCCCGACGATGCGAATGAGGATCCTGGCCGTCTCTCTGGCGGCGAGGCGTTTGATCTCCGGTTTCGCGAGGCCATTTTCGAACGACCGGCACCTGCCGCAGACGATTAACCGGGATCTCTCACCAGTCTGTAAAGTTTTCAACAGCGTGTAGCCGCCGGTCGTGCTCATGGGGTTGGGCGCGACCGTCGGGATTTCCTGCCAGGAGCGCGTCTTGAAATTGCATAAACCCTTTCCCGTCATTGCGAGGAGCGGCTGGGCCGCGACGAAGCAATCCCGCCTCCGCGCGTCCCGATTTCGAGATTGCTTCGTCGCCACAAAACGGCTCCTCGCAATGACGGCATAGGGATTGTCTGGTTTTAAGACACGCTCTTCGAGCTCCTTACTTCTGCAACATTCTCCCGTTTTCCATGCGGACGGTTCGGTCGGCATATTGAGTGGCGTGAACATCGTGCGTCACGAGCAGAACGGCGCCACCGTCTTTGGCAAAGTCGGCCAGGCAGCGCAAAACGCTCTCCCCGTTTTGTTCGTCCAGATTGCCCGTCGGTTCGTCGGCCAACAGCAGCTTGGGCCGGTTGAGAAAGGCGCGTGCCAGAGCGGCTCGTTGGCGCTCGCCCGTGCTGAACGCATCGGGCGTGTGGTCCGCGCGATCCGCCAAATGGAACCGGCCGATGAGATCGTTCGCGCGTTCCATCGCGTCGGGTTGAGGTTTGGCCAGCTGCGGCGCGAGAACGTTGTCCAGCACGCTCAGGTAAGGCACGAGATGAAATTGCTGGAACACAAAGCCGATGGTTTCGGCGCGAAAACGAGCTCGTTCATTCGGCGACAGGGAGTAGGGATCCTGGCCGTCCAGCAGGACCTTTCCTTCGCTCGGCTGAAGAAGGGCACCGACAATAAGAAGAAGCGTTGTCTTGCCGCACCCGCTCGGCCCTTGCACCGCCACGAACTCGCCCGCATCAACCGTAAATGAAATACCGTCCAAAGCCTGCACGGGTCCCGCGAAGCGTTTCGTCAGGTGCTCGACCGCAATCACCACCGGCTCACTCCTCGCGCAGAATCACGGCGGGATCTTGCTGTGCCGCCAGGACCGCTGGAATCCAGCTGGCCACCGCCGCAAGAAGCGGCGCCAGCACCAACGCCAATAGAAGGATCTTCCAATCGAACAGGGCTGGTGCCGCGGTCGCATCGGCGCTGAGGTGTTCCAGATTCATTCCCAGATGCTCGCCGGCAAAGGATCCGGCAACAAATCCCACCGCTCCCCCCAGGCCACCCATTGCCACCGCTTTTGACAGGAAGATCAGCAGGATTTTTCTTGAACGGAGCCCGAGCGCTCGCAGGATCCCGATCTCCGTTTGCCGCTCGCGTACGTTGCCGAAGGCGAGAAATCCAATCCACAGTGCGCACGCGACCATCACCAGCGGGACGAGAATCGCGGCGAATCGCTCCCGTTCCGCCCGAAGCCGCAGACGGTTCTCTTTCTCCCGCTCGACCGAAGCCACCGCCTCTTCGGCGACTTTGACGCGAGCTTCGGCGCGGGCCAGCGCTTCCGACGCTCTCTCGACCACCTGCGTGTCGGGGAGGATGCGGGTAATCTCGGCGCGCACTTTTGGAAGATCCGCCCAGGCGCACTGGCACTCCAGTGCCAGAATGGCATTGATCAATCCTTTCTTGTCCAGGAGGTCCTGCGCCTCCTTCAGGTTGATCCAGGCGGTGATGTCATCCTTGGTGCCGCGTGGGCTTTGTAAGAGAGCTTCTGGAGAGGCTCAAAGATGAGGAAACCAAGCACGTGCATCTGGTCCAGGGCATGATCACGAAGCTGAATCTCGGGAAAGATGTCGTGTGAGGGAGGAGTTCGAACAAGGAGCTGAAGGCGACGCGGCAGGCCCGCCAGTAGCCTGTCACATCCAGAATAACAGGTTCGGAGTCCAGGCCTTCAGTCTGATTATTTCTTGATTCTTCTACCTTATCGTTTCTGCTTTCGGTCTTCTCACCGGCAATGGGAAAAGCGAGAACAACAAGGTAGAAAAGCAAGAAGAAAGAGTCAGACTGAAGGTCTGGACTCCGAACCGAAAATCCCGCATGTGACAAACTGCCAACTCCCGACCACAATACAAAACCGTATTTCCGGATGCCTGGGCTAAGGCCGGGATCTTCCCTTGCTGCGCACCTGTTCCAGCAACGCGGACATTTCTTTCACCAACGCAGGGTGCTGCGCGGCGATGTCTTTCGTCTCTTCCAGGTCGTCGGCGAGGTTGTAGAGTTGCGCGCCGGTGGGCGCTGCGCGTTTGCCCTTCGGGCCTTTGCCGCCGGGGTTGCCGGGAATGAGTTTCCACGGCCCCTTGCGCAGCGCCAGGCGATTGACGCCCCCGGTTTGCGTCACGAGATGGTCGCGGACGGGCTTGTCGCGCTTTTCGCCGAGCAGCGCGGGCAGCACGTTGAAACTGTCCGGGCCGGCGTCGGGCGACAGCGTCTGGCCAGTGAGGGCCCCGAACGTGGCCATCATGTCCACCAGCGCGATGAGTTCGTCCGAAGTGGAGCCGGGCGTGATCCGGCCCGGCCAGCGCGCGATGAACGGCTCACGAGTGCCGCCTTCCCACAGGCTGCCCTTGTAACCGTGCAAGGGGCCGTTGCAGCGATGCCCGTTGGCGTCCTCCACCGCGCCGTCGGCATAGCCGTCATCCATCACGCCGCCGTTATCGCTGGTCACGATCACCAGCGTGTTGTCGGCGAGCTTGAGGCGGTCGAGGATGTCGAGCACCGCGCCCACAGTGCCGTCGAATTCCTGGACCACGTCGCCGCGCACCCCGCAGCCGCTGGTCCCTTTGAATCGCTGATGCGGCACGCGCGGCACGTGGATGTCATGCGTGGCGAGATAGAGAAAGAACGGCTTGTCTTTGTTTTGCTCGATGAACGCGACGGCCTTTTTGGTCAGGGTGTCGGCCATTTGCGTGTCGGTCCAGCGCGCGGCCTTGCCGCCGCTCATGAAGCCGATGCGGCTGATGCCGTTGATGATGGTGTCGGCGTGACCCTGGCTGGGCTTCATGGTGAGGAGTTCGGGATGCTCGCGGCCGGTCGGCTCGTCGCCGACTTTTCCCTTGTAGCTCACCTGGATGGGATCCTTCGGGTCGAGGGCGACGACGCGGTGGTTTTCGACGAACACGCACGGCACGCGATCGCCCGTCGCCGGGAGGAAGAAGGCGTAGTCGAACCCGACCTCGAGCGGACCGGGCTTGATCTCCTTGTTGTAGTCGAGGTCGTCTCGGCCGAGGCCAATGTGCCATTTGCCAACAACGGCGGTGGTGTAGCCGGCCTGCTTGAGGAGCGAGGCCACGGTGGTGGTGCCGTCCTTGATGGCCAGCGGCGCCTCCCCGCTGAGAATGCTGGCGCCGGCCGGATTGCGGAACGCGTATTCGCCGGTCAGAAAGGCGTAGCGCGTGGGCGTGCAGACGGCAGCGGACGCGTGTGCATCGGTGAACCGGACGCCCTCGCGCGCGAGCCGGTCCACGTTCGGCGACTTGATGGTGGTGGCGCCGTAGCAGCTGAAGTCGCCATAGCCGATGTCGTCGGCAAGGATGAAAATGATGTTGGGTGGGCGTCTTTCTGAACCTGCGCCGGTCGCGGCGGCGCGCGCCCAGCCCGGCAAAGCGACTGCGGCGCCCGCCATGAGGGTCCGCCGCAGCCAGTCACGACGAGTCAGGGTGTCCATCCAAATGCCTCCTGTCAGAAGTGTTTCACCTGAAAGAAGCGTGGCCGCGTATGCGCCTTGTTCTCAGCCGCCTTTCAGATCGCCGGATGTCCCTGCCGAAAACGTCATCCGGACATGGGCTATTCGTGAAGCCGTCGCATAATCAGATGGCCCATCACGGGAGTACTCGTCAACCGCAAATCTTCGGGGGCACGCCGCAACAGATCGAGTATGCCGCCGAGATGGGTTTGGAACATCATTTCGGGCTCACCTGTGATCCCGTGGCCGGTCTCGCGCAAATCTACCGCAAAGAGGGAGTTGCGAAAAGTGTAGTGGCGCGGGCTGTTAGCCTGTGAATCGTGCGGAGATCAGACAGATGCCCCCGTGCATCAATCAATCCAGACACCAGCCGACCTCGAACGTCGCTTTTCGCAACTCCCTCACCGCAAACGAATTGCTGAACAAAGCGATTGATAACGACGCTAAGATGGGATAGCAGAACCGCTTACATGTCGCGCTTCCGGACCGCGTTTCACAACGGAGGGGGATAGGGCGATGTCTCGGGCAATGAAGCAACATCTGCGTGAGCAACTAGCTCAGATTCGAGAAGGCGGACTGTACAAAAGCGAGCGAGTCATTACCAGCCCACAGCAGGCTCATATCCGGGTGGCGGATGTGGCGGCGCCGAGGGAAGTGATCAACATGTGCGCGAACAACTATCTGGGTCTGGCGAGCCATCCGGCGCTGGTCGCGGCGGCAAAGGAAGCCCTCGATCGCTGGGGCTATGGTATGGCATCGGTTCGATTTATTTGCGGCACGCAAGAGATTCACAAGCGCCTCGAACAGAAGCTCTCTGAGTTTCTCGGAACGGAAGACACGATTCTGTATTCCTCTTGTTTCGACGCCAACGGTGGACTGTTTGAAACGCTTCTTTCCGAGGAAGACACCGTGATCAGCGATGAGCTGAACCACGCCAGCATCATTGACGGCGTCCGATTGTGCAAGGCCCAGCGCCTGCGCTACAAGACCTGCGACATGGCGGACCTGGAGAGGCGCCTCAAGGAAGCCCGGGATTCACGCTTCCGGCTGATCGCCACCGACGGCGTTTTCTCGATGGACGGTTCGATTGCGAAATTGGACGCGATCTGCGAGCTGGCCGACAAGTACGACGCGCTGGTCATGGTGGACGACTCACACGCGGTGGGCGTTCTGGGCCAGTCCGGACGCGGCACACACGAATACCGTGGTGTCATGGGACGCGTGGACATCTTGACCGGCACGCTCGGCAAAGCCTTGGGAGGGGCCAGCGGCGGTTACACCAGTGGCCGCAAGGAAATCATCGAATTCCTGCGGCAGCGCTCGCGGCCCTACCTGTTTTCCAACACCGTCGCGCCGGTAATCGTGGCGACGTCCATCAAGGGATTGGAAATCCTGATGGCCTCCGGCGCGCTGCGCGACAAGCTCTGGGAGAACACGCGGCGGTTTCGCGAGAGGATGACGGCAGGCGGCTTCGACCTCCTGCCGGGCGAGCACCCGATCATTCCCATCATGCTTGGCGATGCCGTGCTGGCGGGAAAGATGGCGTCCCGGCTGTTGGAGAAGGGCGTCTACGTGATCGGCTTTTCCTACCCCGTCGTCCCGAAAGGTACGGCGCGAATCCGCGTTCAGCTCTCGGCGGGCCATTCTCTCGAAGACATTGATTTTGCGGTGGAGAAGTTCAAAGAAGTGAAAAACGAATTGGGGAGCTAAGCGGCGAAAGGGTGCAACATGAACAAGACCATGAAGGCGCTGGTGAAAAAGAAAAGGGAACCCGGGCTCTGGCTCGAGGAGGTCCCCGTCCCCGAAACCGGCATCAACGACGTCCTGATCAAGGTGCACAAGACGGCCATCTGTGGGACGGACGTGCACATTTGGAACTGGGACGACTGGTCGCGGAAAACCATCCCTGTTCCCATGGTGACCGGTCACGAGTTTGCCGGCACGGTCGCGGCCATCGGCTCCAACGTCACGGACCTGGAGCTCGGCGACGTGGTTTCGGGCGAAGGCCACATTGTCTGTGGCCGCTGCCGCAACTGCCTGGCCGGACGAAGACACCTCTGCATGAGCACCAGCGGGGTGGGCGTCAATCGGCCGGGAGCCTTCGCCGAATACCTGAGCATTCCCGTCACGAACGTGTGGCACGCCGACCCGAAGATCCCCCTGGAGGTCCTGGCGATCTTCGACCCCTTCGGGAACGCCACCCACACCGCCCTGTGCTTTCGCGTGCTGGGCGAAGACGTCCTGATCACCGGCGCCGGCCCCATCGGCGTTATGGCCACGGCCATCGTCCGACACGCCGGGGCGCGCCACGTCGTGGTCACCGACAAGATTCCCTATCGCCTGGATTTGGCGAAGAAGATGGGCGCCACGGTCGCGCTCGATGTGCGCGAGGGCCGGCCGCTCAAAGAGATGCAGAAAGAGCTGGGCATGAAAGAGGGCTTCGACATCGGTCTGGAAATGTCGGGCAGCGGCGAGGCCTTCCAGGAGATGCTGGCCAGCATGTGCCACGGTGGGAAAATGGCTTTGCTCGGCATTCTCCCGCCAAACCTCGCCATAGACTGGAACACCGTCATCTTCAACATGCTCACGATCAAGGGGATCTATGGCCGCGAGATGTATGAAACCTGGTACATGATGCAGTCCATGCTTCACACCGGCCTGGACATCCGTCCCGTGATCACGCACCGGTTCCATTACACCGAGTTTCAAAAGGCCTTTGAGGTCATGATCTCGGGCCAGTCGGGCAAGGTGATCCTGAACTGGGTGGACGAGTGAGAGCGCCTGTCTCTTTCACGCTCGATTGTGAGCCAGAACGGACCCGATCAAGCGGGCGGCGTTGTCGTGAAAGATGGCCTCGATCGGGCGGCGCTGGACGATCCCCAATTCCTCGCAAGCCTGCCTGATGACGCGCAGATCTTCGTACAGGTAACAACGTATAGCGGGCTTCCACTTCGCGGTCCGGGAACACCAGGGAGTGGCAGCGGTCGGCCGTGGGCGCGTCAATCGGCTCGAGAACCTCGTTGGCCCAGTATTGCCTGCGCATTTCGTCGGTCATCGGAACGAGGCGCAGGGCCGGGTCCATGACATGGGTGTGGGCGTCAATGATGCGGCGGGGCAGCCAGTTTTCGAGGTGATCAACCCAGAAAGCCCGGTCCGCGTCGGTGTAGTTCCAGACGAAATAGAGCGGCTTTGAGTCCATGCTACACGTTTCAGGTTTCAGGGGCCAAGTTTCAGGACAAATCTCGCAATAGTCGGCTCCCATCATTTCCGCTGCCAGCTTCAGTCGCCGACGGGCGTCACCGAAACAGACTGCATTATGGTGTGGGCCGCCAGCCAGGGCATAATCGGTCAGAAACTTGCGCACATCGCCCACTGGCTTGATCTTGAAGTGAGGCACGCACATCGAAGCCAGCGGTCCGTAATTCTCGATAGTGACCGGTGAGGCGATAAGTCGCCAGCCAAAGTAGGACAGGTTGGCAACCTGTCTCGCGCCGGAACCAAGAGTCGGACAGGATGACAGGTTGCCAACCTGTCCCACCGCAGGACCAATCGTCAGAGCCCTGAAAGTGGCGGGACCCGGCTCGAATCTGGTCACCAGCGCCAGTTGCCGGTCGCGCGTGCGCGTGCTGTTGCAGCGCGGGCACGACTTGCCGCCGCACCCACTCTTCCCTCCCCTGCCGCAGGCCTGGCGCCAGCGTCTCGTAGAGGTCCAGAGTCAGCGCCGGCACGCCCACCTTGGGTCGCAACGGCTGCGCGGCCGTTCCGGACGGAAGGGATTGGTCGGTCATGTCAGAAGGCTCCTGAGAATCAGTTTGTAGTCCCGCCTTCAGGCGGAAACGCCCCGCTCAAGCGGGAACTACCCACCTCGGACTTGCAGCTGGTTTCGCTTCACGCTGCCATTTGCTCGAGCCAAGAGAATCATGGATGAAAAGGAGCTGTCGAAGATTCTGGACGTACAGCGGAGGACGGAGAATCCGGCATTGACAGTCAACCGTCCCATCGCAAAAGCGAGGCGGCACTCCGCGCGCAGACAGCCGCGCACGAAATAGAGCGATTGTCAAAAGTTTGTTCCGCTTGCCGGACGGACCGGGTGCACGTCAGTTTGGTTGGCAAAGATGAGGCCAGAGTTCGTGCCAACGGCCTGACAGTTGCCGGGATTTCAGTTCCAAGAGACCTTCATCCCAGCGGCGCGACCAGAATTGCCCGCCCCGCT
>Ga0315282_10004914_pt1 | contig 23040 bp, 23 predicted proteins | sample YL17G07_20_MG_FD_203693 | JGI IMG/M metagenome (GOLD analysis project Ga0315282, IMG submission 203693) | Sediment microbial communities from Yellowstone Lake, YNP, Wyoming, USA - YL17G07_20 | ecosystem: Environmental > Aquatic > Freshwater > Lake > Sediment | place: USA: Wyoming | collected... | reverse complement strand
TGCTAGCCGGTAAAAAATAGGGAGGTAGGTAAATAATGCCCAAGGTTTTTGATAGGATAAAGAAGATAGTTGTGGAGCAGCTCGGCGTGGAAGAAGCCGAGGTGGTGCCTTCTGCCAGTTTTGTTGATGATTTAGGCGCCGACTCTCTGGACCTGGTTGAGCTGATAATGGCCCTTGAGGAGGAGTTTTCCAAGCCAGACAAGAAAATGGAAATACCGGATGAGGATGCGGAGAAGATACAGACCATTCAGGATGCCATTGATTATCTTAGGGACCACGGCATCAAGGACGACTGATTAACCCCGCAAAATCTTTGATTTTGCGGGGGCCCCTTTTGAGATAGGGTCAGGACTTTAGCTGCCTGACCACCCTTTCTTTGCCCAGCAGGAGAAACGGCGGGCTGGGTACTCTTATTTTATGAGTGCCGAGGTCCAGGCTTTGTTCGCTATTGTAGAAAAGCTCAAGGTGGAGCTCGTAGTCGGCGTATTTTAGCTCGCCGTACCCCGATAGCTGGCCGATAATGATAATGAACCTGCCGCCCCGCCTCGCTTCTATCTCCTGGGATAGCTTGAGGCTCCTCCTGGCTCCCGGCTGATGAGGGTTTAGCAGGACGTTGTACTCCCAGCTGACCGGCGGCGTATGATAGGTGGCGGGGTCGTAGGTGATGCGGACATTTTTGACCTCGAGCTCCAGCCGCTTGAGGGGGACAGCCTCGCCGGTGCCATTTTTGAGCCTTACCTCCAGGATGGGGAAAACACCGTTCTTGCGCGGCGGCCCCTCCCCCTCGGGGAGCCACTCCCTTTTGAACCTGATAACCGCCTCGGGGTTGTCAATTATATTTACACTGACCGCTTCTAACGGCCTGGCAAGGGCAACCGGCTTCTCCCGGACACGTTGAGCGCCACCGGGCCGGTTGGACCAGTACATCGGGGCCGGTTGTAATGGTTCGGCTGGGGCGGGTCTTGCTGGCATTTTCCGGGTGCGCTGCCTGGAGACTATGCTTAACCAGTCGTTGCGGTAGAGCCTGACCTGGTTGGCGTCAAGCTTGCGGTAGAAGCCGCCGGAAATCAGGGTCTGCATATGGCAGTCAAGGCAGAGGACGGCTAAATTTTCAATGTCGTTGTTGGTGGGGTCGCTGTCAATGTGGTGGAGCTGGACGGGCTTTCCCTGTTTGCGGCAGACGCAGCAGGTGCGGTTGGATAGAAATTGCACCTTGGCGGCGACATCGGGCGGGATAATAGGCGCTCTTCTCTTCATCGTGCCACCGCCTAGGTTGACCTGCGATTTCTGGTTCGTTCATTATAGCCCCAAGCTGTTGCCAAGACAATAGGTTTTTTGGGCTATTTGGGGGAATTTTTGACAAAGGGGATAAATCTTTAGCTTTTTTTAGGGTGACCTCACCCCCTGACCCCCTCTCCTTGAGAAGGAGAGGGGGAAGAAAGAGAAAGAGGGGCTGGCGCCCCTCTTAGACTGCCTCTGTGAAATATTTATCAGAATGGTTACACAATGAATAAGACGAAAGCAATTGAGATAAGAATTACTCCAATAATTGGTAAAATTGGAATGTCTATCCTCTCAATTTCTTGCATTACTTTTTGTTCATTAACCTCCGCATATCTTTTAGGTTCACTCATTTTATAGACAGGTAGCACGAGTCCTATAATTAACATGTAGACAGGATAATATCGTTTTTTCCCTTCGAAATATACCCTGTTTACCCAGTTGTGAAATGAGTTAAGAATCAAAATTATAAACCATATTGCGTAAAACGTCACAGTTAAGGGAAGTGTTATAAAACAAAGTATTGCGCTGGAAATCATTCGAAATATGACGTTGGGCTTATGAGCTTTAAAATATACTTCATACCAATTCCCAAATCCTTTCTCTTCGATTTCTCGAAGAAACGGTGACACTGGCCAGCCGATTAGCATACCCGTCAATGCCTGTAAATGGGTAAACTTTCTGACAAATTCCATAGCTATCAGGACAGTACCTACATATGTAAGCGTCAATTCAGTCATTTTCCTCACCTTCTATTAGCTAGCTTGTTATGTTATTATATCACCCTATCCCCTTAAAGACCTTGGTTTTATCCTCGGTGGTTTAAAATCCGAACCTTGGGTTACTCTTGACCTATCTATACTTTTCAGTAATAACGCAGTCAGTTCTTGATTTTCTCCATAGAAAAATTTTTCGTAAATATAAAGTGTTATATAAGAAAACTTGTGTTCATGTAGATAGGAGTCACGGCTCCTCTTGGAACGGTGTGCTATATTATTTCGTCTCAAGTTTACTAGTTTTAGCGTGTACTTAATCTCTTCAAGTGTGGTTTCAGTCAATTTGGGGAATATTGTAGTTAAGTGTTTTTCTATAATCTGTCCAAATGGTATGGTCTTCTCTGGGTTGAAGCTAATCTTTTTGCCTTTCTTCAATAATATGGATTTAAGTAGGAGTTCCAACCCTATTGCTAAATTAAGGTAGAATTGGCTATATTTTATTTTGTAGTCAGTATCTCCAAAAACTTCATAGCCAGCTGGGGGGATTTTGAAGAGATGTGAATATGCATGAACCAAGAATAGTTCGCTAGATTCTCTGAGACGTTTCCAGTCCTTTTTATTCAGTTCTTCAAAATAGAAGTCCTTTTCCTCTTGAAACTCGTCCTTTATAGATACATAATAAGGTTTCATTTTATTATCCTCCTTAATACCCCCTCCAATGTCTTCTGCCACCCCTTCCCCAGCCGTTTGGGGTTCAAGCTTAGCTGGCTGGTGCCCATCCTGACGCCGTCGGGGAGGGGGATTTCCCGCTGGTGGGGGGTGAATTTCATGCCCTCAAAGAGGCGGAGGATGAGCTGGCCTTCTTCAGTAGAGATTGATTCAATGCCCGCCTTAGCCGCTAAAATCTTGACCTTGACGGCGTAGAGGAGGTTTTTTACCTCCGGCGGCAGGGCGCCAAACCTGTCGCCGAACTCCTGGGCCATTTCTTCTACCTGCTCCAATCTGTCCAGCCTCGCCAGACTCTGGTAAAGGCTCAATCTCGTGTCAAGGTCGGCGACATATTCCTCGGGGATATAGGCGTGCAGGGGCAAGTCCAGGGTGGATGGTGGCAGGTGGGAGGGCTTTGGCGCGGCAATACCCGCCTGTCTTGCCTTCAGCCCCTCTACCGCCTCCGCCAGCAGGCGGGTGTAAAGGTTAAAGCCGACAGCCGTAATATGCCCGCTCTGCCTTGGGCCGAGCAATGTACCGGCTCCCCGAATCTCCAGGTCTCTCATGGCGATGCCGAAGCCGGCCCCGAGTTCGGTGGCTTCAAAGATAGTTCTGAGCCTCTTCTCGGCATTGGGCGTCAGGCGCTTGCCCTTTGCGTAGAGGAAATAGGCGTAGGCAAGGTTGGCGCCGCGCCCGACCCTTCCCCTCAGTTGATAGAGCTGCGTTAAGCCGAACTTGTCCGCCCGGTTGACAATCAGGGTGTTGACGTTGGGCATATCCAGCCCCGACTCAATGATGGTGGTGCAGACTAAAACGTCGCTATTGCCGCGGGCGAAGTCAGCCATCACCGCCTCCAGCTCAGCCTCTGGCATCTGGCCGTGGGCGATGGTAATCCTTGCCTCCGGTACAAGCTCCTTGAGCCTGCCGGCGACATAGGCAATGCCCTGCACCCGATTATGGACGAAGAAGACCTGGCCGTTGCGCTCCATCTCCCTCAAGATGGCCTCGCGGATTAGGTGCTCGTTATATTCGGCGATATAGGTCTTGATGGGGAGGCGCTGCTCGGGTGGGGTCTCCATGGTGCTCATGTCTCTGACCCCGGCAAGCGACATGTGGAGGGTGCGGGGGATAGGGGTGGCGCTTAAGGTTAAAACATCAACCTCCCGTCTCAATTTTTTCATGTGCTCCTTGTGGGCGACGCCGAAGCGCTGCTCCTCGTCAATGATAAGCAACCCCAGGTTCTTGAAGACGACATCCTTTTGCAGCAGGCGGTGGGTGCCGATGCAGATGTCAACGCTGCCATCGGCCAGCCCCTTGATGATTGCCGCCTGCTCTTTCTCGGTCTTAAAGCGGCTCAGGACCTCAACCCTTATCGGGAAGGCATCCAGCCTCTGGCTGAAGGTGGCGAAGTGCTGCTGGGCTAGTACTGTGGTCGGCACCAGCACCGCCACCTGCTTGCCGTCCATCACTGCCTTGAAGGCAGTCCTGACGGCGACCTCGGTCTTGCCGTAGCCGACATCCCCGCACACCAGCCGGTCCATAGGTCTTACCTTCTCCATATCGTTTTTTACCTCTTCCTGGACCTTCATCTGGTCGGGGGTCTCCACGTAGGGAAACGAAGCCTCAAGCTCCTGCTGCCAGACGCTGTCCGGGGAGAAGGCAAAGCCGGGGATAACCTCGCGGCTGGCGTAGAGGGCAAGAAGCTCCCGGGCGACATCCTCGGCGGCCTCTTTTGCCTGCTGCCTGGTCCTTGTCCATTCCTGGGTGCCGAGGCGGTTCAGCACCGGCGGGCGGTCGCTGGCGCCGATATAACGGCTCATGCGGTCTATCTGGTCGCTGGGGACATAGAGCTTATCGCCGGCGGCATATTGCAGCCAGAGGTATTCCCGCTCGCTGCCATTGGTGCTCAGGCGGGTAACGCCGCCGAATTTGCCAATCCCGTGCTCAATATGGACGACATAGTCGCCGGGGGCAAACTCGAGCCGCTGGTGTGGCACCGGCCTTCTTTTTACCAGGCGCCGCTGCTTGATGAAGCCGAAGATTTCGGCATCGGTGAAGAGGCAAGTTTCGTTATTCAGCACCCACCCCTCAGCCAGCAGCCCCTGCACCAAGGTTATTGAGCCGGGCGGGGGCATTTGCTTTATTTCGGTAGTGGGGGAGGCAATGATGTCCTCCTGCTCAAGCAGCTCGGATAGCCGGGGAGCCTGGTGGCTGACAATTATCAACCTTTGTTTCTGGTTTAGCAGCTGCTTCACCTTGTTGACGAAGGCGGACAGCTGGCCGCCGTAGCTGGGGGCGGTGGTAAAATTCAGGCGGTAGGCTGGCTCGCCAATACCCAGGGCGGTGAGCATAAGGTGCGGCCTTTCTTTTATTTCTGGCTCTAGCTCTTCCCAGACGAAGTATGGCCTGGGGGAGTTAGCCGATAGCTCCCCGCGCTGTATTTTTTCGGTGCGCAGCTCGCGGGCTTCGGTATCAAGCTCGTCCATCGCCTGCCTGATAAGCTGCGGCTCATCAAGCACCAGGAGGCGGGGCGGCTGTATGTAGCTAAAAATGCTGTCTTTGGGGGTGGTTAACTGTTCCGTGGCGGGCCCGATGGCAATGGACGATAGCGGCGCCAGTGAGCGCTGGCTTGCCGGGTCAAAGCTCCGGATGCTTTCTACGGTGTTGCCGAAGAAGTCAAGCCTGACCGGCAGCTCGCTGGTGGGGGGATAGAGGTCAATGATGCCGCCGCGGCGGCTCATCGTCCCCGGCATTTCCACTAAATTTTCCAGCCGGTAGCCGATGGCCTGCCATTTTTCTAGCAGTTCAAGCGGGTCAAGGGTCGTCCCCGGTTTTATGGTGTGGCTGGCGGCGGCAAAATCGCGGTATGGGGCTGTCTTCGGCATCAGGGCTGCTGCCGAGGCAACAACCAGCGGCGGGTTTTGCTCTCCGTTTATATTGGCCAGCGCCGATAGCACCTGCACCCTTTCCTGGTCGGTGGTGGCGTCCGAGATGGCGCGCTCGTAGGGGAGGGCGTCGGGCTCGGGGAGGAGTTTTATCTCTTTTGAGTTGCTCCAGACTGATAGCTGTTCATAGAGCCGCCTTGATTTTTCCGGCTGCGCCGTAATTACCATCACCGGTAGCCGCAGAGACTGATATATGGCGGCAATGAAGTAGGGCTTGGCGGCATCCAAGACCAACACCCCGGTGCTGGCATTATGTTGCAGCTCATCTAAAAGCTGGCGGTAAGCCGGCGTCTCCGCGATAAGGTTAAGTAGCTTTGTCAGGTCCATTTTCTTCCCCAAACGCCTTTAGGGCTAGCCGAGACGGCCTAGCCCTCCGACAAAATTCTAGCACAGCCCCCTTCCCTTGTGCATCTTTTTCCCACCCTCCCACCCTAGAGAGGTTTCACCTCTCTTTAACTCTATTATTTTTGGGTGTTTAAGAGGGGCGTGCCCCTCTTTTTAAAAAACCTTCCCCCTCTCCTGGAAGGAGAGGGGGATAAAGGGGTCCCCGCGAAATCAAAGATTTCGTGGGGTAAGATTAAGGGGGTGAGGTGATAAAATATGCTATAATGAGGCAAATTTAGCGGGGCAAGTATGTCATATCGGCGGATAGTGGCTAAGTTCGGCACCAGCCTGCTTACCGGCGGCAGCGACCAACTTGAGCGGGGTATAATGTCAGGCCTGGTCGCCCAGGTGGCGCAGCTTCATCAGCAGGGGCGGGAGGTGATTATCGTCTCCTCGGGGGCGATTGCCTCGGGGCGGCATCAGCTTGGGCTGGACAAAGAGGTCAAGGGTATCCCCTTCAAGCAGGTGCTGGCTTCGGTGGGGCAGCACCGCCTGATGAGCCTCTACGAGCAGCTCTTCCGTAAATATGATATTACGGTGGCCCAGGCGCTTCTGGCCAGGGTTGACCTCCTTGACCGCGCGGGCTACCTTAATGCCCGGAATACCCTTCTCGCCCTGCTGGAGCTTGGGGTAATCTGTGTCGTAAATGAGAACGATGTCGTCGCCGTGGACGAGCTCCAGGAGGCGAGGTTCGGCGATAACGATAACCTCTCGGCGATGGTGGCTAACCTTGTTGATGCCGACCTGCTGATGATTCTTACCGATATCGGGGGGCTTTATACTGCCGACCCCCACCTTGACCCCAAGGCCCGCCTTATCCCTAAGGTGGAGAGGATAGACTCAGAGATTGAGCGCCTGGCGGCGGGCACCTCGGGTAAGCTTGGCACCGGGGGCATGGTTACCAAGATAGAGGCGGCAAGGCTGGCGACCTCTTCCGGGGTAACGGTGGTCATCGCCGACGGCAGGGAAAAAGACGTTATCCTGCGCCTGGCGAAGGGCGAGGCCCTGGGCACCCACTTTCCGCCGGCTACCAGCAAGCTTGAGAGCCGCCGGCGCTGGATGCTCAGCGGTCTCGCTGTCAAGGGCAAGCTGGTGGTGGACTCGGGGGCGGCTATTGCCCTGAAGAAGCAGAAAAAAAGTCTTCTCGCCGCCGGCATCAAGGGCGCCAGTGGCGAGTTTCAGCGGGGGGACATCGTAAATATCTATGACGCTGAGGGTGCTCAGGTTGGCTGCGGCATAACCAATTATAGCTCGGCGGAGATCTCCGTGATTAAGGGGGCACACTCGGCGAAGATTACTAATCTCCTTGGCTACTGCTACGGCTCGGAGATAGTTCACCGGAATAATCTGGTGGTATTAGAGTAAGGAGAAAGTATGGATATTAAAGAGGGCAGGGGCAAGCTCTACATTATCGGCAGCAGCGAGCAATTTCTCTCGGATATTGACGGCAAGCTCTACCAGGACCTGAAGGCGGAGCCACCTCGCTGGTGGGGGGAGATTTATATTGACCGGGGGGTAAAGATTAACGAGAGAGAGGGTTATGTTATTGAACTGGAGGACGGGTGCCGGGGACAGTGCTTCCTGAAGAAGTTAGTAAATCGTGTTCTGCCCGGGATTCCCGCCCGCAATGTCTATCGCGTTAACGGCACGGGCCTGCTTAAGTAGGATTGCTGAGGGTGTTTAAGAGGGAAGAAGTCCCAAAAGTTACGGGGTGTTTAAGAGGGGCGTAGCCCCTCTTCAGAAAAATTCTTCCCCCTCTCCTTGAGAAGGAGAGGGGGATACAGGGGGTGAGGTAGATAAAATGAAAGCCCCATTGAAAGAATTAGAAGAGAAGGCTAAGGCAGCGAAAGACGCTTCTAGACGGATGGCGTATCTTTCGTCGGAGGTCAAGAATAAGGCTTTACATAATATTGCCGATGACCTTTTAGCTGAGAAGGAAAAGATAATCTCGGCTAACCAGCTTGACTACCATGAGGCGCATCGCTCAGGGATGAACGCCGTCATGCTTGACCGGCTGATGCTTGACGCTGGGCGCCTTGAGGCGATCGCTAAGGATGTGCTGGCGGTGGCGGCACTGCCTGACCCGGTGGGGGAGGTCTTTGATATGCGCACCCTGCCCAACGGTTTGCAGCTCAGCCGGAAGCGGGTGCCGCTGGGGGTTATTGGCGCCATCTACGAGAGCCGCCCCAATGTTACCATAGATATCTCCGCTCTCTGTTTAAAATCGGGCAACGCCGTTATCCTGAGGGGGGGCAAAGAGGCGCTTCACTCCAATAGCGCCTTGGCTAAGGTAGTCCAGGATGCGGCTACCAGAGCCGGCGTCCCCGAGGGGGCGGTCCAGTTCATTGAGAATACCGACCGCGCTCTGGTTGATAAGATGCTCAAGATGCGTGATTTCATTGACCTCATGATTCCCCGTGGTGGGGCCGGTCTGATAAAGCTGGTAAGGGATAAAGCTGCCATGCCGGTGTTAGCCGGCGGCATTGGTGTCTGTCATACCTATGTTGACCGGAGCGCCGATGTGAAAATGGCGGCGGCTATTGCCTTTAACGCCAAGGTTCAGCGCCCCACCGTTTGTAACGCCCTGGACTGCCTTCTCGTCCATGCTGATATCGCCCAGCGCTGTCTGCCCCTGGTGGCGGTGGAGTGGGCGAAGGCGGGGGTGGAGATGCACTGCGATGAGCGGGCGCTGGCTATCCTTAAGTCAGATGCCTCTTTGAAGCTCAAGCCAGCCACCAAAGAGGACTGGGGCAAAGAATTCTTGTCTCTGGTGGCAGCGGTTAAGGTGGTGGACTCTTTAGATGAGGCTCTAGCCCATATTGAGCGCTACGGCTCGGGGCATTCCGAGGCGATTATCACCGAGGAAGATAGCGCCGCTATTCGTTTCCTTGATGAAGTGGATGCCGCCTGCGTCTATCTCAATGCCAGCACCCGCTTCACCGATGGCGGTCAGTTCGGCTTGGGGGCGGAGGTGGGCATCAGCACCCAGAAAATGCATGCCCGCGGTCCATTGGGGGTTAGAGAACTGACCAGCTACAAGTGGATTATACTGGGCAGCGGGCAGGTAAGGCCGTAGCTGGCTATAGTTTTTCCAGAGCCGCCTGCTGGATTTCGAATAGCTGTTTTATGCCCTTCTCCGCCAGAGAGAGCAGGGAATCAATCATCTCCTTGGGGAAGGGCTTTGCCTCGGCTGTACCCTGAACCTCGACGAATTCGCCCTTGCCCGTCATCACCACGTTAAAGTCAACGGCGGCGTTGCAGTCTTCGTCATAGCAGAGGTCAAGCAACTGGTTGCCGTGGACAATGCCGACGCTGGTGGCGGCGACGGCGCTGTTCAAGGGAATAGACGATATCACCCCCATATTAGCTAAGGTCTGGAGTGCCCGGTGCAGGGCGACATAGGCGCCGGTGATGGCGGCTGTTCTGGTGCCGCCGTCAGCTTGCAGGACATCGCAGTCTATAATCAGGGTTCTTTCCCCCAATGCTGAGAGGTCGGTTACCGCTCTTAATGAGCGCCCGATGATGCGTTGAATTTCCTGGCTCCTCCCCGCCACCCTGCCCAGTGCTGCCTCGCGGGGGGTGCGGGTGGTGGTGGAGCGGGGGAGCATGCCGTATTCGGCGGTAATCCAGCCGCTGCCCTTGTCCCTGAGGAAGAGGGGCACCTTCTCCTCAACGCTGACCGAGCAGAGCACCATCGTCTTCCCCAGCTCTATCAGCGCCGAGCCTTCGGCAAAGCTCTGGTAGCCGGGGGTTATTTTTATCGGTCTCAGCTCGTCCCAGCCACGCCCGTCCGCCCTTTTCACCCAAAATCTCCTTACTAAAGTATGCCAGAGTATAGCATTGATTAGCTATATTGACAATAATATCTACCTTACCCCCTTTGTCCCCCTCTCCTTCTCAAGGAGAGGGGGAAGATAAAAAAGAGGGGCTTTCGCCCCTCTTAAACACCCAACTTGGGGGAGGCTGAAAGTCATTTTCTTCTTGCACGAAGTTGGGTGGCTTTCTTATTGCCCTTCGGCTCTGACTTCTTACTCTTGGATATTGGCAACTCTACCGTTTGCTTTGCAACTATAGGTAATTCATAGTAGTTGAACGGGACGTACCGCGGAGTTGATTGTTTGTTAGTAGTCTCATCATGGACATCACATATGGAATCAGCAGTTCCGCCCAATCTCAGAATAGGTGGTAAGTTTGTTCCTGAGAATGCTTTCATATTTCCCCTCCAAGAAGATTATACCTTTTTCCATGACCCCTCATCAATGGCTGTAATCTGCAAAGTATCTGTCCGACCTGTCTTTCCGCCACCCGGAGGTGTAATTGTAACCCGTTTAATTTGGTATGTACTCGTAAATATATGTTTTAAGTTGCTCGATTCGATAATTGCTCGTGTGCTTGTCCGTGGCTGAGTTGCCTGCACCTCTTTCTCCCAGTTCCAGGGCTCCCACAACGTTAGTTCTTTGGCGACATCCTCATAGATTGCCCACATTAACTTTGCCTCATCATTTCCTGCTTCAATCACCGGTAATTTCATTGCTTTCGCCTCACGCCTACTGATTACATAGTCATGTGAAAGCAACTCACGAGCCAGTAACTTGGTAATATGTTCTATTCTGTCTGGCTCCTTTATATGTAAATTGAGTAATTTTGATGCAAGCATGCCAATCTGCTCTCTAGCACGATATACGGCTCCAAGTGCAAGAGGACTGACACGCTGTGCCAGATGACCGAGAACGTCGGCCATATATTCTTCACCGCTTAATTTAGCTTCTTTACGCGCTAATTCGAAGTAATTTGCGACATCCTCAACGCTGACTGGCAAAAATTGCGTTTGTCCTGCTTGTTCTATAGTTGGACCATGAGGTGTTGCAATAGTTGGGTCTATTGGGCTAAGTTGCGCGAATGGCCCGGCCACTATCTCATTAGCACCAAGTGCAATGAGCGTCGCACAACTATGTGCTCGAAACGGTATCAATATTTTGATTATATCTCCGAATTCCCTAAGAGCATTAGCCAATGCAAAACCTGTGAGAGTATTCCCTCCGCGGCTATATATTAGCAGGTCGAGTTCGTTTACCTTCCCTATTTCAGACAGATGTTGAGCTATAATAGGAAGTGCGTCATCACCTATCTGAACTTCTTGATTTTTACGGTCCCCTGTAAAATAACATATTATTCTTGATTTTCTAGCACTTTCTAGTTGCTGTATCAACTCCTTGCGGCTCTTAGGTAAATCTGGCATTTATAACACCCCCAAGTACTGTATTATACCATATTCTGAATATGTAAACTAGGTCAATTTGGCACATTAGCCTAAGAAGTGAGGTTTGGACACGTGCGTTAACAAGGGGAAGGGGGTCAGGGGGATGGGGTGATAAACGGTGCTTATTTTAAGCTCAAAAGGTACTCTTTCAGCCAGCTTAGGGCGGCCTCAGCGGCGCTTTGCTTGTTCTGCTCCCGCTCACCCGTGAAATTTTGCTTTCGGGTAAGGGTTTTCTCACTGTGCGCCAGCCCGATAAAGAAAAGCCCCACCGGCTTCCCCGGGGTTGCCCCGGTGGGTCCGGCGATGCCGGTATCCGCCAGACAGATATCAACGCCCAGTATTTTTCTGCCGCCCTGCGCCATTTCTTTGGCCACCTCGGCGCTGACCACCCCGTAGCGGTCTATGGTCGCCGCTTTTACCCCAACTATCTTAGTCTTGACCTCGTTGCTATAAGAGGTGACCGAGCCTTTATAGTAGTCCGAGCTGCCGGGGACATTGGTTATGAGGTGGGAGATAAGCCCGCCGCTGGCAGATTCAATAACCCCCAGCGTCAGCCCCTTCTGGCGGAGCAGTTTGCCGATTTCCTCCTCAAGGCTCATATGAACCTCTCCATCAAGCTGTATATCGTCTCCTCGTCAATCTGCTTGCCGTCACGGCTGAGCCTCTGTACCGCCTGCGCCACCGTGTCGTGCTTCTGCGGGTTTTGCAGGTCGTCAAGCCCCTCGTAGATGACCAGCCGCCGCCCGAGCTTAAAATTCTGTTGCTCTTCCGGCGATAGTGCCTGGAACTTAGCGATAATCGCCAGCATCTTTTCCTTGTCTTCGGGAAGCTTCCCTTCTATTTCCTGGAGCAGATTGGTGATATGGTCGCTGACAAGGTTAGACTGGCAGTTTAAGTTTTCAATAAGTATTCTCTCCTCTTCGACAATCTCCTCGTCTGTTGACCGGATAAAGGTGCCGTTCTTGACCTCGTCGTATAAGGGCATGCCCTGCTTGATGGTCAGTGTCCTGAGACGGATAAACTCCGGGTTTATCTCGTTCAAGACCCTTGCCGTCTCGGTGGCATGCTCCCGCCACATTTTTTTACCTCCCAGCCCGAGGAGGACATATTCACTCAGCGAGATGCCCGAGGCGACGATATTCTTCCCGCCCTTGATATGCTCGTCGGCGGTAACCCCCTTGTCCATGTATTTAAGCAGGGGGTCATAGCCTGACTCCAGCCCGATGTGAAGGCGGGAAAGCCCGGCCTCGCGCAGTTTTATTAGCTCCTCAAGCGTCTTTTTGGCGGCGGTCTTGGAGCGGGCGTAGCTGGTGATGCGGGTGATGCTGGGCAGGGTCTGCTTTAAGAACCTCAAGACCTCAGCCAGCTCATCGGTCTTCATAATCAGGCTGTTGGCGTCCTGCAGGAAGGCGCTGGTGCCGCCGCTATAGAGCCAGAGGGCGACATTAAAGAAGGACTCACTTGGGGGGCTATTGAGGATAGCCGCCGCCGCGGCCTCTATCTTGTCCCCGTAGCCGGACTTCCACGCCGTTTCTTTTAGTTTGTCCTGTATTGCCTTGATGGCGAGTATATCCTGCTTTATCTCCTCAACCGACCTCAGCTCGAATTTTTTACCCTTGTAGACATGGCAGAACTTGCAGCGGTTCCAGGGGCAGTTTCTGGTCACCCTGATGAGGAGGGAGTAGGCCTCGCTTGGCGGTCTGATTGGTCCGAGTTCAAAGGAGTCCGTCATTTTTCCCCTCTATAAATAGCCGAGGACATACTGCTTGATGAACTCAAAGTTGCGCTTTACCTTTTCCTTGCCGACGATGATGTCCATATGTCCGGGGAGGAGGTACTCAATCTCCAGCTGTGAGAGTCTTTCTATGGACTGCTTGAGGGCGTTGGCGCTGCCCCCGGGGAGGTCAACCCGCCCCGTGTTCTGGCTGAAGAGGACGTCCCCGCAGATTAAGATTTTCTCCTTTTGGCAAAAGAAGCAGATGCTGTCCGGGGAATGCCCCGGGGAGGGGATAATCTCAAAGTCCATTTCCCCGGTATTTAGCTTGTTATTCTTAAACACTCCATCGGGTTTGAACTCCGCGGCGGGGACACCGAAGAACTTTGACGTCTGGACAATGGTTGCCTCCCAGGAGTCCTTTTGCGATGGGTGGATGATTATCTTCGCCCCGGAGATTTTCTTGAAGGCCTCATTTGACCAGCAGTGGTCGCCGTGAAGGTGGGTATTGGCGATAATGGCTATCTCTTTGGGGTCAACGCCGTCCTTCTGCAGGTCCTGGAAGAGCTCGGGCAGGAACTGGGTAAGCCCGGGGTCAATGATAACGCCGGTTTTATCCTTAATCACGTAGGTATTACAGTCCATCATTCCCTTTTCCGGGTAAAAGTATAGATTTTTTACCAGTCTCATGCTATTATTCCTTTATATTAATTTATATTCGCCAACCCTTTATTATATAGTAACCGCGGGCTAAAATAAAATGCACTGACTATCTAAAAGGAGGTTTTACCATGAGAGGCGTAGGTGTGTTCGCTGGTATCATTGGTTTCCTTTGTATGGTAATGGGTCTCCTCGTTTTGCTCGGGGCGCTTCCCGAGGAGATGCTTGCCTCAGTCCCTGAAAAGCTTACCTGGGACGTCTGGTTCTGGCTCTCCGGCCTTCTCCTGTTAATCAATATCGCCTGTGTCGCCGGCGGCGGTGGCCGGCGCGGCGGCGGCGGCGGCGGGGAAGAGTTCTAGCAGCTAGCATGGCGGCTGTTTCAGGAAAAGGGACGAGGATTTTACTGCACGTTCAGCCCGGTGCCCCTAGAAACGAAGTGGTGGGCTTTAGCGGCGGGGTATTGAGGGTAAGAGTAGCGGCCCCGCCGCTCAGGGATAAAGCCAACAGAGAATTAATCGCTTTTCTCAGTCAGCTATTGGGTATAAGCCAGGCCGCGATAACCATTCTCCGTGGCCGTACCTCCAGGAATAAGGCTATCGCGATTAACGGTTTGAGCCAGGAGCAGGTTATGAGGCGGCTTTTCTCCGGCTAGCCCTCTTCTTTTTTCGGCGCCAGTATAAAATGCCGAGCACCGTTCCCCAGACGGGGACGAAGATTATTAGCCAGATGGCGATAGTGCCCAGCACCTGCCCGAAGACAACAATCCCCCTGACGGCGGACTTGAGAATTTCCAGCCCATTCCAGCCGGCACCAACCAGCGGTTTTTCTGAGGACTTTGGCTCAAGGTAGACCGAAATCAGGCTCATTGCCGCCGTCCGCTCCAGGTATTGCATCTGCCCCTTGATTTGCTCTATCTCCTGGCGCACGCGGGAGAGGCTATCATAGATGCTGAGGATGTCCTGGACGTCGGTGGCTTTTTCCAGGAGGGCGAGGTATTGTTTTTCGGTTGCCTCGGCGTTATTCAGCCTTGCCTGGAGGTCGGTGTACTCCTCGGTGACATCCTGGCTCTGGGTATTCTCCGATTTTACCCTTACCGCCAGCCCTCTTAGCTCGGCGAGCGCCTGTTCAAACTTCTCATCGGGGATGCGGATGGAAATTGACCCCTTCAGCTCCTCATCCCCCCAGATGCTTGAGGAGACCACGTAGCCGTCAAACCTCCCGGCAAGACGGGCGATGGCATCGCGGGCCTGCATAACATCTTCCACCACCAGCGACATGTCCCCGGTGCGGACTATCATCCGGTCTTCAGTCACGAGCAGAGCCCCACCGTCAGATGACTTCCCTCCCTCCGCCATTGGTGGCGCCGGTATAAATCCTCCCTCTTCTGGCGCCGTTGATGGCGCCTTTGCGCAGGAGATGCTTACCACCAGCAGTATAACCAGCGCCAGCCCGATGAGCAGCTTTTTCATAGAGCAGACCTCCTTGTTAGCCATATTCTACTATATTCGCTAGAGAGGAGAAAGGGTTAGTAAATAAAGACAATGCCCACCGAACTCGCGGAAGGGATGACACCCGGGTCGGGCTCAACGTTGCAGATCATGTAGGTGTCCCACCCCACCTTATGGCAGAGGTCAAAGACATCAATGCCGACCCCTTCCATTGACGGCCTTGAGCGCATGGCGAAGCGGCACTCCCCCTTCTCAATATAGGCGCAGGGCGCTCCGTTGCATAAATTGATTCGGCAGGAGCCGCAGGCAAAGCCCATGGCAAGGTCGTAGCCCTCGGTCTGGGCATAGCCCTCCAGCCGCCCCACAATCTCGTACGTTTTCTTGTGGAAGCTTTTGCCCAGTGCCAGCCCTCTCTCCTTTTCCTGAGCTGCTGATGTGGCTAAGTATTCTTTTAAGGGTTTTACGTCCCTTTTAAACAAGACCGCCCAGTGGTACTGGCTGAGCGCCTTTCTTACAAAATCGGGCTTTGGGGTGTTCGGTGGGCAGTGGGGGGTTGTCCCCGCCATATGGCAGAGGGGTACCAGGCACTTCAGCCAGACCCGCTCCTGCACGACGACATCGGAGGCAGGTATAACCTCAGCCGCTGAGGCGCCGAATTCCAGCGCCTTCTGCCGGAAACGCTCCAGGTCGCGGCGTAGCTCTTCATCTTTTTTTGTCCGGGAAGAAGGTCTCCGCGTCTTCTTTTTCTCTGCCATCGCTCTTTCCCCTTTCCGTTGCTGGGTCTTACCGGGTATATCTTATCATAATTTTGTCTTCACCCACAGCCTCTCGCCGTCGGTGATGAATTCAATCGTTCCCCGCTCATCGGTGCGTAAAATGTTTTCCGAACCCAGCCTTTGCTCAAGCCTTGCAAAAACCTCGGGACTGGGGTGGCCGTAGCTGTTTTCTCCCACCGAGATGACGGTAACCTCGGGGGCAACCGCCGCCAGAAACGACGGCGTGCTGGAGGTCGCTGAGCCGTGGTGGGCGACCTTTAGTACCGTACTAACCAGGTCAGTTCTGCGGTTGATAAGCTCAAATTCCGCCTCCCAGCCTATGTCGGCGGTGAGCAAAAAGCTCACCCTGCCCATAATTATGTGCAATACCACCCCATTATTGTCTATATCGGACTCGGTGCCGGTTAAGATGGGGGTCTGGGGGTTGAGCACCTGAATTTTTACCCCGTCGCCAAGGTCAATCTCCTGCCCGGCCTGAGCTGAGGTAGATTTAATATTCTTTTCCTTAATAAGGTCTAGCCACTCCTGATATATAGGCGACTCGTAAGTTTCGAATTTGGTATAGAGCACCCGCCCTACCCTGTATCTCTGCAGGACATCTACCAGCCCGGTGATATGGTCGGCGTGGGGGTGGGTCAGTATTACTAACTCTATGGTCCTGTCCCAGAAGGGCATCTTATCGCCCAGCCCCACACCTAGCTCCCCGGGGCTGGGGCCGCCGTCAACCAGTACCTGCTGGCTCCCCTTTTGGAGCAGAATGGCGTCACCCTCGCCGACATTAAGAAAGCTTACATGGAGCCTGTCGTCGGGCATAGAGGCGGCGGCGACCGATGCCAGGACTGCGAGGACCAAAAGGGGCGGAATAACAAATCTTTTTGACGTCTGGGAGGCAAGGTCAAGGCTTTTATCTGCCGCTGACCTAAGCCAGCTTTTGACGCTGGACATTCCTGCCCCCAGTTTTTTTCTCTGGCTGACGAGCCAGAGGGCTAAGGCGAGAGCGGAATAGTAGGCCACTATTGCTGGCATACCCAGCGAGCTTATCTTAATGGACGAGAGGGGGAGGGAGGCAAAGCCGGTTACTACCAGGAGCATATATGAGGTGAAGAGCCAGGCAAGCCAGCCTATAATCTGGGCGAGGGGCAGGGAAGCCAGCCCGATGAGCCCCGCCAGCGCCCCGGTGACGATGATGCCGGGCATTGCCGGCAGGGCAAGGAGGTTAGCCAGGGGGCTGGAAAGAGAAACGATGCCAAAGTAGTGGGCAATGAGCGGCCAGATAGCGATGGTTGCCGCTAAGGTTACCCCGAGGCTGTCGGTGACAATATTGGCTAAAGATACCCCCATTCCCTCCTCGCCAATGGTTTTGCTGACCACTTTTCTCCCCCAGTTCATGAGGGGAGGGGCAAGAAAGATTAAGCCGGCCATGGAAAGGAAGCTGAGCTGAAAAGAGGCGTCCCAGAGGATTTGGGGGTCAAGCCCCACCATTATTGCCGCGGCGAAGGCAAGCGAGGTGATGGCGGTGCGCTGCCTGCCCAGGAGCTCGGCGGCGAGGAAGAGGCTGGCCATAATCGCCCCACGGACTACGGGGGTTTGCATCCCGGTGAGCAGGGCGTAGAGCCAGATTATACCCAGCGCCAGCCAGATATAGATATAGCGCCTTTTGCCGAAGAGCCAGATACCGATGCTGAGCAAAATGCCGGCCAGGATGCTTAAATGAAGCCCGGAGATAGCCAGCAGGTGGGCGGTGCCGGTGCTGACAAAATCGGCTTTCACCTCCGGGGGGATGTTATACCTGATGCCGAGAAGAATACCCTGTGCCAGCGCTGACTGCGGCTCGGGCAGGACCCTGGCCAGTGTCTGAGACAGGCTGTTTCTCAGCCCGTAGACCCATGCCAGCGGCTTAAACCCTTTGCCTGTTTCCGAAACTTCTATCTTGGGGTAGAGCATGGTGGAGTAGATTCCCTGGCGTTCCAGGTAGCCTTCGTAATCAAAATCATCAAGCTGGGGTGGCTTCTCCAGCCTTCCTGTTACCTGCAGCTCATCGCCGTAGTGATAGGTGGGGTAGTGGGGGACAAAGAGCAGGGCGTCGCCGGATACCCCCTGCCAGCTTGAGTCCCGCCATATTTTTATATCGGAAAGGCGGATATGGTTTGTCTTATCCCTGACCTCAGGGTCGGCGTTAATAACGCCCTTGATTTCGATTTCAAACGTCTGGCCGTTGTAGGACTGGAGGTGGCTTGCATCGTTGGCCGGCAGGGATGCCGAAAAGAGCAGAGCGCCGCCGAAGAGAGAAATAAGGCAGACGGCAGCCAGGATTATTGCCTTACGATGTTGAGAAAAGAAGAGAAAGGGGAGGGGAATAAGACCGATAAAGACAAAAGCCCAGGGCAGGGCAAATTTTGACCCCAGATAGATACCCACCACCCAGGCACAGCTTATATAAATAAGCGCCACTATGCACCACCGTTAGTCGGCTACGGTAATAAGGTTTTTAATCTGCTCGTAAATGTCCGGTCCTATCCCTTCAACCCCGGTTATTTCGCTAGTGCTGCCAAAGCCCCCGTTTTGCTGGCGGTAGGCGATGATTGCTTCAGCCTTGCTTTCGCCGATGCCGGGCAGGGCCTCAAGCAGCCAGGCCTCCGCCCGGTTAATATCGATTTTTTGTGGCTCTTGCCCCTCCCCGGCGGCGGGGATATAGAGCTTGAGGCGGGTGAGGTCGGCGTTATCAGTGGGGCCGCCGGCGGCAAGAATCAGGTCTCCGAGGCTGTCGTCGGATTTCAGGGGGTAGAAGCCGGGGTTACTCACCGCGCCACCAATATAGACCTCGCCCTGGAACTCGGGGTTTGTTAGGGAAATCTCTATGGGGTGGGGTGAGTGATACCTTGCCCAGGCGATTATGCCCCCGGTGATAATAACGGCTATCAGCAGGATAATGCTCAGCGCCCAGTACCTATTCTTGCTCATGGGAGGCCTCCGTCCGGTTAGCTCTACCCAAGTATAGCAGAATAGGGGGCTTTTGACACTTGGCAAAATTATAAGAGTTTTAGGCGCTTTGGGCGGTCAGAGACCTCTCAGCAACTTTCTTAGTGTCTCCTCCGCCTCGGGGGGAGTAACCGCTACTATCTGGTCTTCAGCCTCAATGACGGTCTCGGCGGTAGGCACCTGCGGCTTTTCCTGCTGGCGGATGATTAGCGAGAGGATGCTTCCCGGTGGTAGCTGGAGCTCCTTTACCTTTTTGCCTACGGTCGGTGACTTGGGCGGGATTTTTACCTCGACGACCTCCAGCCCGCTCTCCCTGATAGCCAGGAGGTGGGTCAGGGGGTGGGTTGGCACCTCTTGCTCTATGTATTCCAGAATAAGGTTGGTGCTGCTTATGGTGACATCAATACCGAGCTTCTTAAAGATGGTCTCATTCTTTGGGTTGCTGATGCGGGCGATAGTCCGGGGGACATTGAATTTGTGCCTGGCTATCTGGCAGGCAACCAGGTTATCATGGTCATCACCAGTTACGGCAATGAACATATTGGCGCGCCCGGTGCCCACTTCGGTCAGGGTAGTCACCTCGCAGCCATCGCCCCGGACGCAAATGCTGCCCAGTTCATTCTGGATGTAGTCGGTCCTGAGGGCATCCTTTTCCACCACCAGGACCTCGTGCCCTTCATTGAGCAGTGCCTTGGCGAGGTAAAAGCCCACCTTGCCCCCGCCGATAATAATGATGTACATCAGTTTATCCCTCTATCCTGTCCTTCAGCATCTGGGCAAAGGTCGTCGTCGGGCTGAGGGCTTCCAGCCCCAGGGAGTTGAATAGCTCCCGGCGCAGGGGGTCATAGATGCGGCAGACCACCTTGGGCACATTGAAGATATAGCGGGCAATCTGGGCGGCCATGATATTGCGATTGTCCGCCTGCGTTACCGCGACAAAGGCGTCGGCTTCCTCAATGCCTGCCTTCTTCAGCGCTTCCTCATCCATGCCGTCACCCACCAGCGCCGTGCCGCTAAACTCAGGAGGCAGCCGGCGGAAGCTGTAAGAGTCAGTGTCGAGGATGGTAACGCTGTGCCCCTCGATGTCTAAAAGTCCCGCCAGTCTTCCCCCCACCCTTCCGCAGCCCATAATTATTACCTTCATAAGCTGACTCTACCTAGGTAACTTGCTCGCGATAGAGCATAATTTGGCAGGGGGCGTTGCTCAGCACATAGGGCACAACCGTGCCCAGGCTAAACTGCCCGAAGTGCCGCTTATAGGGGATACCCATCAATATCAGGTCAACCCCCCGCTCCACCGCCTCATTAACAATCGCCGGGCCGGCCTCACGGGCCTGGAGGACGTCGGCCTCCGCCTCATAGTCCTCTTCTCCAGCCACCTTCTCGGCATGGTCTAATATCTCTTCCGCCTTTTTCATTTCTGATTCAATCTCCGCCTCCAGCGGCAGGGAACGTTTTATGGTGATGACGTAAACTACCCAGACCTTAGCCTTGTCCTTCTTGCCCAGCCGACAGGCTAGCCTCATTGCCTCACTGTCAACCTCGGTGCCGGTTACCGGCACCAGAATCTTCTTGAACTTCATTGCCCACTATCCTCGTTTAGGGGGGTGCTTGGTATTATAATCTTCTGCTGGTAAATCTACAATATTCTCCCCTTCAGGCTTTTGGCTGGCTGGTTGTTCACTGGGGAGAAGGCGTTCCAGTTTAGGCTGACTCTCCGGGGCTCTGGCGATAATCGGTCGGTGGGTTATACGGCGGAACAGGATATAAATCAGCAGACCAACAATTATCCAGGCAAAGCCAACGATACGACCATAGGCGTGTGTGTATATCACAATGAGCCAGGTCATAGCCGTCGCCAGCCCCCCGATGAGCGCCGTTACCGGTATATCCTTCTGCCGTATATGGATATTAAGCGGTATCTTGAAAGGACGTTTCAGGTCGGGCTCCTTTATTCTCAGGGCAATAATAGAGACGTGGGCCATAGTATAGGCTAACACTGCGCCGAAGGCGTAGAGGTCGGCAAGGATGCTAACATTGCCGAGCATTATCATCAGACAGGCGAGGCCGGCGAAGATGATAATCGCCCGCCCGGGCACGCGGAACCGGGGTTGGACCGCGCTTATGCCGGCAGGAAGCTGTTGCCTGAGGCCCATGAAGTAGGCCAGGCGTGATGAGCCGATAATGCCGGCATTGGTGGCTATGGTCAAAATCGTTACTGCCAGTATGGCTACCCAGACGCTGAGTACTTCTCTGACTGCTGCCGGCATGGCGTAGGCGATACCCATAATCGGGTCTTGCAGAAAGCGCTGGGTAAGGTCGGTAACCCAGTGGTTGTCAAACTGATGAACCGGATAGGCGCTCAGGGCTGTCATGGAGAGGAGGCTGTATAAGACAATTACGGTGGCGAAAACCAGTAACACGGTTCGTGGTATTTGTTTACTGGGGTTACGTGATTCGCTACCGAGATTGGCTACGGTTTCTATTCCGGTGTAAGCCACCATTGAGATTGATATCCCGAAGAGAAGCTGATTGACGGTTGGGGCGGTGCCCCAGTGGACATTATGAATGAGGGTGGGAATATGGATAATCAGCAGTATGCCAAAGACGGCGACGGTCAGCTGAGTGATGATATCCAGAATCACCAGGGCGATATTAACCCGCGATGATAGCCGAATGCCCAGGATATTAATACCGACGAGAAAGGCGACAATCCCGATGCCAACAAAGCTGTTTACCGGCCAGGTGCCGCAGATGGGGAAGAAGTGGCCGAGATAGTTAGCCACCGAGAAGGCCGAGATGGCGATGGTAACCAGGTAATCTAACATTAGCGCCCAGCTGGCGATGAAGCTTACCAGGTCGTTGAAGGCCCGGCGGGCGAAAGCACCGGTGCCGCCGGCTTCTGGCATTGCCGTTGCTCCCTCGGCATAGGTCAGGCCGGTGCAGAGGAAGAGGAGAGCGGAAAATATGAGAACCAGCGGCGTTAGCCCCAAAGCCGACATGGCAACTATACCCAGGGCATAGTAAATAGATGAGCCAACGTCACCGTAGGCGGTGCCGAACAGCCCGGGTATACCGAGGGCACGATGCAGCTTGACCGGGCGTACTAGACGAAAGGATACATCCCCGGGTTTGGGTTGCCAGCTACTTTCCATACTTCAATTGCAGAATTCTATGCCTCTTGACGCTGGCTGTCAATAACGAGACTTTTATTAACCTCACCCCCTTAATCCCCCTCTCCTTTTAAGGAGAGGGGGAAGTAGTTTTATAAGAGGGGCTAACGCCCCTCTTAAACACCCCGTGATATATCTGGGTGCTTTGCCTTCCCAAACACCCCCCTCTTAAAACTACTTCCCCCTTCCCCTCAGGGGGACGTGGACTCTTGCATGACCTTGATATTCTCAGCCTCCCAGACAGGCCCAACCTTCCTCGGGTAGAAGCCTTTCGGCCGATGAACACCAATTATAGAAGCCCTAGCCTTGATTGCCCGTTCGGTCCGCCCTAGCTTTGTGGCGATTTCGCTGACACTTAACCCCTTAGTATAAAGCTCGCTGAGTTGTTTCTCATCCTCTTCAGTCCACTGTTGCGCTTTGTCTAAAGGTTTTCTCCCCCGCCGCCTCTTTAGCTTCAGTTTGCATGCTTTCTTGTTTATCGCTGCCGGAGTCCTTTCCGGCAGGGCAGCAGCTAGCGTCTCCCAGGATGCCGACGGCCACAGCATCCTCAATAGATTTTCCTCCTGTGGCCTCCAGCGTTTTTCCTTGGTAAAGCGTGCCGACGAGCGCTTTATCCTGACAACCTGTCGGAAGCCTACCTTCCACACTATCGTTGCCTCAATATGGGAAAGGTCATGGCGCAGCTCGACTCTGTCCACCAGCAAGGTAATTAGGCGGTTGCGCAGGCTGCCGGGATACTTTGCCCAGTTACCCTCCAGGTTCTCCAGGAACTCGGTCACCTTTTCTAAGTCCATTACCGTTGAGCTGGGTTCCGATGGCCTTTGCCTGATAAACTGTAGTTCAGCTTTAGCTTCTTTGATCAGCCGCCAGTAAGTCTCCTCTCGTTCCGGGTCGCCTGAGCCAAGGTGCCTCTCCAGATTGGCAATGCGAGCCTTAAGCTCTGCCTCCCGCCGGCAGCGTTTGGTCTCTTCGAAGCTTTGTTCGTTTACCTCAGCC
>Ga0315282_10004913_pt1 | contig 23044 bp, 18 predicted proteins | sample YL17G07_20_MG_FD_203693 | JGI IMG/M metagenome (GOLD analysis project Ga0315282, IMG submission 203693) | Sediment microbial communities from Yellowstone Lake, YNP, Wyoming, USA - YL17G07_20 | ecosystem: Environmental > Aquatic > Freshwater > Lake > Sediment | place: USA: Wyoming | collected... | reverse complement strand
GCTGCGCTGGGCGCCCCCATCCCGGCCAGTGCAGTCCCTAAGCCGACGACGGCACCGGTCTTGAGGAAATCGCGGCGGTCTTGAATGAGACAATTGTCACTGCGGTCCTTGTCCATGATGCCTCCCCTTGCGTCGCAGTTTCAGGCAAGATCAGGACTCTAAAGTATTCAGATCATCGCGAAAAATCAATTCCCGATCCACCCGGCAGCAAGATTTTGCGGGCTCTAGCTGGCGGCTCGACGCCACATGTTTCGCAGATCTTCAGGCCAAGACGAGGTATCAGCGCCCTCATTGCCGTCAACACTTGCGCAATTCACGTTATGAGGCCGAGGTGCGGTTCTCCCTACAAGAAAGGAGAAGGGGGCAGATACAGTGTCTATTGGCACACTGCTGTCCAAATTAGCCGGGATTTGAATTTCCTCCGTTGATTCTAAACGAGTTACGGCCTTTGGAAGCGCCTTCCTCGGACGAGGTTGGCTGCCGGGGTTGAGGAAGAACTCCGTTGCGTCAAAGCTGCTGTCCGAATTATCCGTTCGACCTGCCACCGACCCCTGTAAATCGCTGCGATGGTTGCCGCCCCGAACTCCAGGTTGTTGGTCAAAAAGGCAACTTTAGGGGTCTTAGCTGTTCATGACACGTGCGTGCCTATATACAAGAACGTCAAACAGCGACGGTCGCCCACCGAAAAACGAACTTTTTTTGCAGGAAAACACAGCTAAGCCTCGGCCCCGCCATGACGGTTATCGACTCATTCATGCTAAGATGACGGCTTTGATGGGTTCTGCCGGATGCGCGTTCTGACGTTCAATTCACACCAGCCTTATCTCCACCTGCTGGCGACAGCGCTGCCCTGGCAACTCGGCGTCGTTATTCCGCGGTTGCCTTCAGGTACCGAGAAATCGTGGGACCTGCATATTCGTCCGCAACCCGAAAACGTCCGTCTTTACCCCTCGGTCGCAGCGGCAGTCCGCGATTCGCAATGGGACTGGGTTCTGGCACACAATGCAGACGATCTCATCGACTGCCGCGATGTTCCTTTGCCTAAAGTTTTTCTGGTTCACGGCACAATCAGCGGACGGATTGTCCAAGACCAGAGCACGGTTAGTCGCGAAGAGTATGTGGGCAAGTTGCGCATTCTTCTGGAAGCATATCGTTGCCGTATTGTCTATGTTTCCGAGCTCAAGAGGAAAGACTGGGGCTTGCCTGGTCGGGTCGTCCGAACGGCCATCGACCCGGCCATGTATGGCGGATACGAGGGGAGCATTCCGGGCGTGCTTCAAGTGGGCAATCACCTGAGGGAGCGCGGCGCGATCCTCGGTTGGGAGATTCACTCCACCGTATGCCAAGGCATACCCTCCCTGGTTCTCGGCCGCAACCGCAACCTGCCGGGAAGTCGCTGTGCAACCGACTGGGATGACCTAAGGGAGCAGTATCGGAGCTATCGCGGGTATCTCCACACTGCAATCCATCCGTACGAAGACGGCTTTAATCTTGCGGTCCTGGAAGCTATGGCAACTGGAATGCCGGTCGCGACGATTCAGAACCCGTCATCCCCTATCCAGGATGGTGTGGAAGGCGTGGTCGGCAGCACTGCAGAGGAATTGCGCGAGAAAACGCTGTGGCTTCTCGATCGGCCGGAAGAAGCGCGTCGAATGGGACAAGCAGCGCGCCTCAAACTGCAGAAGGAATTTCCCCTGTCCGCATTCCGATCCGCGTGGGAGTCTCTTGCCGCGGAACTTTAGAAAACCGGGAAAACCGGGGACGCTCACCTATTTTGCGTTCCATTGTGTATGGTCGCTGTGGGTCTATAAGCGCAAAATAGGTGAGCGTCCCCGGTTTCCCGGTTTCCCCGGTTTCTAGAGGGCTTCAATCAACATTGCTGTAGCTTCGCCACCGCCGATACAAGGGGTCGCTACCGCATATCTTCCCCCTCTTCGGCGCAGCTCATGCATGGCCGTTAATATGAGCCGGGCGCCCGTCATGCCGATCGGGTGTCCCAGGGCAACGGCTCCGCCGTTGACATTCAGCTTCTCGCGCGATATCCCGACCTTGTCGGCCGTGACCATTGCCACAACCGCGAAAGCCTCGTTGACCTCAAACAGATCCACGTCTCTGACCGTCAAGTGATTCGTGGACAGCAGCTTTTGCACCGCAAATGTCGGCGCCGTGGTAAACCATTGTGGATCCTGGGCATGGGTGGCATAGGCGCAGACTCGAGCCAGAGGCTTGAGCCCGCGCTTCTCGGCTTCCGAACGGCTGGAGAGTACCAAGGCTGCGGCGGCGTCGTCGATGGAGCTGGCGTTTCCTGCAGTGGTCACGCCGTCCTTGTTGAAGGCCGGACGCAGGCTGGCGAGTTTTCCAATGTCCCCTCTGGCGGGCTCTTCGTCTTGAGTGACGAGAACGGGATCGCCCTTGCGCTGAGGGATGGCGACCGGGACGATCTCGGCGCCCAGGCGTCCCTCCTTTTGCGCTGCGAGTGCTCTGCGGTAGCTCTCTGCGGCGTATTCGTCGACCTGAGCGCGCGTGTAGTTGAATTCCTTTGCACATAGGTCGCCGCAGTTGCCCATATGTACGTTGTTGTAAGGATCCCAAAGGCCGTCGTAGATCATGGTGTCGAGAATCGTGCCGTGACCCATGCGGTAGCCGGTACGCGCCTTATCCATCGCGTACGGAGCGTTGCTCATGGATTCCATGCCGCCGGCAACCACGATGCGGGATTCGCCAAGGCGGATCGACTGCGAAGCCAGCATGACTGCTTTCATGCCGGAGCCGCACACTTTATTGATGGTCATGCAAGGGATGCTATTCGGCAGTCCGCCATAGAGCGCCGCCTGCCGCGCGGGCGCCTGCCCCAGCCCGCCCGTCAGCACGCAGCCCATGATCACTTCGTCCACGTCAGCCGGCGGGATGCCGGCGAGTTTGAGGGCTTCTCGGATCGCGGCCGCTCCGAGTTGTGGGGCGCTGAGAGATGAGAGGGCGCCCAAGAAAGTTCCTATCGGTGTTCTCACGCCTGAGAGAATGACTGCATCTTCCATTTTGCCAGCTCCTTTTCATTATGAATTGCGCCGCAACTGTGGCGCGCAGTCATTATACCTGAGATCGAAAATACGGCGGCATGCAACGCGTCGCCGCGCTCTGGAACGCACAGTCAGCCGGGGATCCTCCATGGCTTGGGACAGCGCCGCGTGTCAGCGTATTTTGTTATTTCGGATTCCTGATCCACTCGAGCGCCGCGGGTGTCGTATGCGGCCAGGCCGCGCCCCCCAGCGACCAGAAGGTGGCGCTTGTCGCTCTGCACGGCGAAGCCGACAGCGAGTGCCTGCCGTGCTGTTTGAAAATGCTCTCAATCTCTGTTGCGGGGGCCTCGGCGCGGCTGCGCAGAATCACGGGCCTCAGGAACAAGGCGAGCAGGCAGAAGCGCGCCAGCCAGCCTGCGATCTGGAGAGATCCAAGGTAGTTGATGATGGTGAAGCGCAGCGGCGGCATGCCAAATGCGCCACAAGCCGCGGGGATGATGATCCGAAACCCAAAGGCGTATCGGCTCCCGAGCAGGAGCCAGTTGCCATGGCGCTTCATCAAGTCCAGGACCTTCTGATAACGGGGATGCCCGCCGAAGCGCCTCTGGAGCCATGCCCGCCCTCGCGTACGGGCCAGCATGTAATAGGGCTGGTCGGCGCCGCAATTGGCGGCGCCCGCCACGAGCATGACCACGGGCAGGCTGAAAATGAGGCCGCGGTGCGCCATGAAGGAAGCGGCCAATAGGAAAACTTCTCCCTCGACCGACACTCCCAGTGCCAGTACCAGGTAGCCGTACTTGACCAGCAGTGCCTCCATGAGCCCTCAGGAATTTGCAGACAACATCTTATGTAGCTTTTGATTTTAGCATGCGATCAAGGGCTCCGCCCTTGATATCCCGCCAGAAGGCGGCGGGATAACGAGAACAAAATTCTCGTTGCAACGCACATGAAGGTATAGGGGCGGCAGCCGGCACAATGTGGGACTGCGTAACCTGCTATCGGATATCCAGGCGGATTGCGTCGAAGAAATCTTTGATGATGTGGGCCGTCAGTCCCCAGATTTCGTGGGGATCAAACCTGTAGAAGTAGACATCCCTCATTTTGCCTGAGCGGAGCATCGGCACTGTGCGCAGGCGCGTGGAATCTGTGAAGATCGAAAAAGGCACTTGAAGAACCTCGGCGACCTCGCTCTTCTGTGGAACGGTAATGAACGCTCCTTCGATGTAGCCGGCAAACGGGACGACCCGATAGCCGGTGATTGAGACATAGTCGTGAAACCTTCCCAGGATTTCGACCCGACTTGGCTCGATGCCCACTTCTTCGTGCGTCTCGCGCAGTGCCGTCTCTTGCAGGCTTTCCCTGTCTTGGCGCATTCCGCCCGGAAAAGAGATCTGTCCCTTGTGTGTGCGTACCTCTTCCGTGCGGCGTGTCAAGAGGAAGTGGGGTTCACCGTTGCGCACGAAGATGGGCATGAGGACAGCGGCTTCCTGCGGGCACGCTGCGTCGAGCCGCTTGGATCTCAAGCGCGTGAGCTGGTCCCGAATCCGTTCGCGCAGTTCCATGGCATGCAATTATAAGGCGAAAGAGCAGCCTGCTGCCAATTTCCCAGGGCCGTGTCGACAGGGAGCGCCGGCTGTTGAGATATCGTGGCGCCCCATGTATCCTTTGGTTTTCGGCGTGAGCGCGAGGCTCGGAAGAGGTTCGCGTAGCAGCTGCTGCCCACACGCAGGGGAGCGCCTGGCAGTCTTCGAGCCCAGCCATGGGTCCGCTCCGAAGCACGCAGGCCTGAATAGGGTCAATCCTATTGCGACGATTCTCGCCGCCAGGATGATGCTGGATTGGCTGGGAGAGGCCGACGGATCCTCGCGCCTCGAAGAGGCAGTAGCGGCCGTGATCCGTGAAGGGAAAGCACGCACGTACGACATGGGAGGAAGCAGTACGACTATGGAGATAGCAACCGGGATCGCATACAAGCTGTCCGGGGCAACTGGGGCAAGGGGGGCTAAGGTTCGGAGCAGCTTGATCTCTTACACGCGTCGGCGCTTGCTGGGACGGCGCTAGAGGTGAGTTTTGCGAGTTAGCAATCTTATTATGAAGGTGATTCTGCCGTTGCGGATCCGGTCTCTTGATACGGTTTGGTCATGAATATCGGTCGAGTGCTGATTACACTGCTGTTTGCGCTGGTCGCCTTTGAATCTGCTTCTCCGGCGCAGCAGGGAGTGGAAAAGATCCGGATTCAGACGACACTGGTGAATGTGCCGGTGATAGTGACGGATCGGCAGGGGGGATCGGTGCCGGGACTCAAGGCAGAGGATTTTACCTTGTACGATGACGGCGTACGGCAGCCGTTGGCCTTCTTCGCTGCTGTGGAAGAACCGATCCGAATCGCGTTGCTGCTCGACACCAGCCAGAGCACGAGGATCGTTCTTGACCGGATCCGGAATGCTGCCGGTGGTTTCGTCTCGCAACTGAGGCCGCAGGACCAGGCCATGGTGGTGAGCTTCGATTCAGAGGTGCGCGTCTTATGCCGTTTCAGTTCCAATCAGGAGCAGTTGAAGCGAGCAATCCGCAACGCTCAGGTCGGCGATAACGTCGGCACACGGATGTGCGATGCGGTGGCAGAGGTGGCAGAAAAAGATCTGCGCCCTGGTCAGGGGCGCAAGGCAATCGTTCTGCTCACCGATGGCCAGGATTACGCCAGTCGCCTTTCGGCAGACGAGATGGTGAGCGCCGTGATCGACTCGGGAGTGGTCGTCTATCCCGTGTATTACAGGATCGACGTGCGCGAGCTGTCGAAGAAGCTTTTCGGATTATCGCTGCCGAAGGGCGCCTCTGGCGGCGGGTCCTGGGAGGAAAGCGAGAAAGCGGCGGCCGCGTTGCTGCTTCGCCTCGCCGACGAATCTGCCGGAGGCCTCTATCGGAGCGAGGTGGTCGATCTCAAGAAGACCTTCGCGCGGGTGGCGGATGGATTGCGCCACCAGTATCTTCTGGCCTTCTATCCCGATCCGTCGCGCGTCGACGGTATGCAACACGCACTCAAAGTTACCGTGGCGCGTCCTGACCTTGTGGTTCGCGCTCGCAGCAGCTATCGTGCCAGCGCCGTCCGTTAGGGTCGGATCTACGTTTCCTCTTGGCAGAGAATATCCTCGGGATTCACGTGCGGTGCTGCACGGCTGCGCAGCCGGGCGGGTCCTGAAACAGCAGGCGAGTCCAGATCGAAGAACCGAAGGGGCCAGTTTCTGGCCTTGCCTGCATACTCGACGCCGATGCGCTGCGAAACTCCGAGCCTGGTCTGTTTTTCTCTCGGGCGCCCGAATACGCGCAGATCTTTGCCGGCGAGCAAGTCTGCTCCGCTCATGGCGACTGTGATGCCCAGTGCGGAACACAACCGGCCCGGCCCGGACATGAGCTTGACGGGAGCGCCGGGCGGACCTTCGGCAGCGCGCAGCAGGACTGCTTCGGCGATTCCCGCCGGCCGAGTTACGATATTGGCGCACGAGTGCATGCCGTAAACGAAAAATACGTAGACGTGGCCGCCTTCCATGTACATCGGCTCGACGCGTCGCGTCCGCCGCCCGCGCCACGAGTGGGCCGCCGCGTCCCTGCTTCCCAGATAGGCCTCCGTTTCGACGATGCGGCCTCCGTACCAGCGGCCCTCGTGACGCCGAGCGAACCATTTGCCGAGAAGCTCCCGCGCCACGGTGATCGTCTCGCGGAGATAGAAAGAACGCGGCATCTCATTCAAGCGGAGAGCTTCAGGATCGAAGCACAAACGCGGATCGGGCGGATTGTCTGACATCGGGCTCATTATACTCGAGGCAGCGATCGATTCACTTGTTCGATCCGTCGGTCCCTTCCCAGCGCGCGGCGGAGTGCGGGCTCGAGTTCCGGATAGCGAAATGCGAAGCCCGCCGCTACCAATCGGGCAGGCTTGACCCGCGCGCTTGCCAGCAGCACTTCCTTCCCCATCTTCCCGAACATCAGCCGAATGGCGAAGGCAGGGACTCGCACGAGTGTAAAGCGCCGCAGCACCCGCCCGAGAGTCCGCGTGAATTCGACATTGGTGACCGGATTCGGGGCGACGGCGTTGACAGGCCCGTGCAGCAGCGGATTGGCGAGAGCGAAAAGGACGATTTCCAGCAGATCGTCCAGGGCGACCCAGCTTACGTACTGCTCTCCGCTGCCGAGCTTGCCGCCGGCGCCGAGCCGGAAAGGAGGGAGCATCCGGGCGAGCGCGCCCCCTGCTTCGCTGAGAATCATCCCCAGGCGGAGCACGACGAGGCGAGTTCCTCTTTCCGCCATGCCGGCGGCGGCCTGCTCCCACTGGCGGCAAACCTCGGCGAGAAATCCGGAGCCGGAGCTGCTGTCCTCGGTCAGCTCCTCGCTGCCGCGGTCGCCGTAATAACCGACCGCCGAAGCACAGACCGCGACTCGGGGCGGCCGCTCCAGCGCGGCCAGCGCGCGGGCGAGCAGCCTCGTGCCGTTCACGCGGCTGTCAAGGATGCGCCGCATCGCATCGTCGGTCCATCTTTGTGCGATGCTCTCGCCTGCAAGGTGCACCGCGGCATCCAACCCCTCCAGGGCAGAGACATCGAGCCTGCCGGCATCGGGATCCCAAGAAAGATCGTGTTCTTGCATTCCCACGGGGGTGCGTGTCAGGCGAATCACAAGGTGCCCACGGGCAGTAAGGAACGGCACAAGCGCAGAGCCCACCAAGCCTGAAGCGCCAGTCACCAGAATCTTCATGATCCGCTCCTTTCCCGGGAAATCCTGCTCGCGGGGTCTCGAGCAGTGTGGACGAGCGGAAAACACTTTTCCAGAGGTTTTCGAATGAGTTTGCGTGTGGGAGCGGGGGCCTTGGGGGAAGCGAAACAGGCAGGGGGCGTGATTCTCACATCTCACCGTCCGCAGCTCGAGAAGTAAACTGGGGCGGCGCGGTTTTCATTAATCCTCTTTGTGATCTTCTGCAGGCGGGCCTCTTTCAGGGCCAGCGGCAAGTCGAGAGTGTTGCGGCCGGCGGATCTGTTATTCTGTGGCAGCGATTGGGAAGCTTGCGGCTGTTCGCCGGGATTCTGAAAAAGCCTCGATCTCGCTTGCCGGGTGGGATCATCGCGGATGAATTGATAGGAAGGATGAGCCGCCTCATCGCCTGTCAGCCTTCTGATCCGGCCGCCGACATCTCTCCGTGCGTGCCCTCCCTTGGGTTCTGATAAGAAGCCATATGTGGACTTCGCCGTCTGCGCCTCAACTGGAGCCGCGTCGCGGGATGCGGCTTTTCGGCACACACCTACCTTATTGCAGCAGGAGTTCCAGGCGCGGATGACCGCCTTGTCCTCAGTCTTGTTCCCGTAAAATTCAACATCGATCATGTTCAGCGCGACGACATGATCGGCAGAAAGGCGCGTGGCGCGCGTCGCCATCAGAGTCTTGAAGACATGAGTCCTGCGCTCCCGCTTCTCCCTCCCGATGTTGAGTTTGCTTTGGATGTAGAGAGCGAGTATCGGGCCGGCCACGACCGCCAGAACGGTCACGGCGCCGATCTAGATCTGAATTCTCTCATCAGGTGTCATAGAGCACCCCTGTCAAACGAGATCGCGCGAGTTCGCCATGCAGACCCTGACAGAACGCGACCGTACCGCATGAGTCACGGTTTCTGCACTGCTTTTTCGATCGCTTGGTCAATGTTCTGTCGTGCCTCCGCCGTCAACCGCAGCCCTGGCCGCTTGACGTTCTCGTTGGGGCCAAAGACCGTGACTTTTTCAAAGAGGCCGGCGTGCTTGGCGATCAGGGCTTCAAACTGCGGATCCGTGTAACTGAATTCGGTGTTGTCTCGGAACCGCTGAAAACTGTGGGGGCTCCGATGGAGATTGTAAACGATGGCTTCGATCTCTTGCTTCCCGGCGTCCTGAGGAGCCGCCAGCTCGAATTCGACGTCCCCGAGCCGCAAGCGCTTGATCGCCACCAGCACCTGCATGAGCGGCTTCTTGAAAACGCAGATTCCAACGACGACAACGGCGGGCCATGCCAGGCTGCCGACCAAGCTCGACATGAACTTTAAGGGGTCCATTGAACCCTCCCTGAGCATCGTGATCAAAGGATGAGATCGATCTAGGACCTACCGCACAGGGCACTGCCTGCCTTCGGCGAAGGTCAATTGAATAAGGGGTCTTTTCTGGGCGGCGCCGAAGTACTTTTGCGGCAAATCCAAAGAAGCCGCACCCATCGATGGTCTTCCTCCCCCAATTCACCCACGCATCTCATCATAGCGTGTCAAAAGGGTGTTGCTGTGCTTTGCCAGTTTGCCGTTGAATTGACGTCCCATATGTGGGACACTCTCGGGGGGCGTATGACGTGGAATGGATTCCTGTTGTTATCTACGATCCAGTTCGGGATGTGATTCACGCTTGGCCGTCCGAGGTCAAGTAGGAACTCGGATCCGTATTGACCAGGCTTCAGAAGGGCGAATCGATCGGGATGCCTGATGTGCGGCCCATGCCCGCTATCGGCGCCGGAGCTTCGGAGATAAGAATAGCCGACCGGAGTGGGCATTACAGAGCCGTCTATGCGATCCGCATGGAGATCGGGATCCTGCTTTTCACGCGTTCCGAAAGAAGAGCCGCACAATGCCGGAAGGAGAGAAAAAGACTGCCGGTAATCGTCTGAAAGCCTTTTTAAAGGAACTTGGGGAGGCGCCTGATGAAACGAAAGACACCGAAAGCCGGTAATTTCGTAACCGCGAAGTCGCCGGATGATCTGGGACGCATTCTTGGACTGACGCCCGGCGATATCGCACTGATGAAATACAAGGCGGAACTCTCGACTCTTGCTGTCCGGGTCATCGAGGAATCCGGTCTTTCGCTGAATGAAATTGTGAAGAGATCCGGCGTGGCCCGATCCAAAGTATCTGCCGTCCGAAACGGCGCGACCGTTTCTGTTTCCTGTGATCTGCTCATCAAGATAATTGGCGCCACAGGGATCCAGCTTCAGCCGAACGCCGCGTGAAAAATCCTCCGATAGTGTACATTCTGCACTGTTGGAGGAGCCGCCGAATCCTGCCTGGTTGCTTGTCATGGTAATCCCCGGCTGTCGTGCAGCAATCGGCTTGACCTCCCTATAAATGTGAGAGAGGCCGGGCCGCGCCAGAACCTCCCCGCTCGCAAAGACCAAAGAGACCATTAAAAACCAGTTGGACAAGAAAACGACATCTTTGCCGTTTGACACGTTGAGCAGTTGTTCAGCCCGATGCATGAAATGAAACCGCAAAGAAGGACCGCAAAGAAACTGCCCCGTCGATCCGCCGGCGGTGCCGCGTGTCAGAAGGCCACCCAGGCCAGGACGTAGAGCGTGTTGTTGTCGCCTTTGCTCCTGCCCGAGCCGTCGTAGTTCGTGCCCGCCCCATTGAAGCGGTGGTACAGGACGTATTGCAGCGAAAACCTCGTGTTCGGCCCTCACCGTACCCCACAAGCGAGACTGGAGGACGTCAAACTCAAAAACCCGCGCCATAAGTTGAGCCCACGGGTAATTTCTCGGCCGGCAGATGCATTTCTCCTTCGCCTTGCCTGAATCGGTTTTCGCAGTCGCAACTCCTCCCTGGCAGCCGGCATGAGCTGCCGGTGATGGAGCTTCCTCTTGGGGAACTAACAGAGACCGGAAGGCCCATGCCGGGGCAAGCACCCCGGAGTATCTCGCGAGACGTTCCAGCCGCATGCGGTCACGGGCAGGAACGCAGACACCCGCATGGACGCTGTAACCCTCAACCGCCGCACAGCAGCGGCCGGATGGCAGGGCGGCATTGTCCATATCGACTGCATCACCCACTCTCGCGACGCGTCTGCCGGCCAGCGGGCCCGTGGCTATGCGCCCCGAGACCGAGGCGCCGTACAGTTCGGCAAGCAGCGGCGCGTCCTGCCTTAACGTGTCCTCGTCGGGATCGGCCTGCGGCCCCAGGCCGCGGCGTTCCATGAGCCTCGGGACACTCCGACGAACGCGGTCCGCAACGCGGGCGAGTTCAGCATCACCGGGCGGGCGGACATGCCAGAAAACCAGCTTGCCGCGACCACCCTCAACATAAAGGCCGTCCAGGGCCGGGGCATGGAAGTGCGGATCGAGATTCAACGCGTCGCTAAAGCGCTGAATGAAGGTGACGGCGCCGCAGCGGGCCCGGCGGTTCGAGGCGGGAATGCTCGCCCGGCGGTGGATCGAGGCAAACACGGCGCGCACCAAGATCCGAAACACATCCCTGACAAGGGAAGAGTCGTAGGCGAGCCGATAGCGCAGGGCAAACGGGACCGACGGCACCCACTGACGGACCGGCACCTCGGGAAAGACGCGGTCCACCAAATGCGCGGCCGTGCCGGCCATACGCCGCCCGCAGCACGACGGACAGAACCCTCTACATTTACATGAATAAGGCGCCACCCGGCCCAGGCTGCAGGCGTCGCAGTGCACCCTCAGAAAGCCTCGGGCCAGGATGCCGCAATCAAGAGATGAACGATCCCGGCCAGGGAAGGCAAAACAGGGAAGCGGGAGCGGCCCTTCGGGCCGAATGGGTCCGAAGGGCCCGACTCATGCAAGGGAAGACAGCTACTTCTTCAGCGACAGCAGATAGGCTACCAAGCTAGCCAAGTCAGCATCGGATATCTTGGAAGAGGGATAGGCCATCATCAGTGTCTTGGGATTCATTTCCTTAGGAGTCCGAATCCACTTCGCCATCTGATCCTCGGTCAGCTTTGCGCCAACGCCGTCGAGCGGATTCTTCGGATTGCCTACTTTGGCAATCGAATGGCAAATCTTGCAATTCTGCTTTGCGTACACATCCTTGCCCTTGTCGACGCTTGCCTGCGGCGCCGAAAAGGCGGCCATGTAACATGCCGTCACCAGTACGACCACCACTACCAACGAGACCACTTTTCTCATAGCTCACTCCTAAGAACGCTTGTTGAACCGTCCGACAAAAAAGAAGCACCTGCCAGATACCGAGACAGCGCGCCCAGAAACGCGCTGAAGCAGCAACTCTTGACACCATCTGCGAACGCAAGGCCGTAGCTGACCTCGTCCGACCGGAGAAAATCGACAGCGCCCGTATCGCATGTTTCTCGTCCGCATTCCAGGTAAGACCGGGTACAATACCCTAGCTCGATCTGAGAATTCAAGATCTCATTGATTGCGAGGATCCGAGAAGATCGAACGCATGGTTTTCCGCAAGGGCAGGAAGCGCTGTTTCGGCATCACTGGATACCAGTTCAAAGGAGCTGCAAATGGTTTTGACAAAGGGCCGCCGGGTGACGTTCTTTCTGTTCATCGGTTTCAGCATTAGTCTGGGGGAGGCAGGATTTCAGACCTGGCCGCAGTCGGGACCGGCAATCCGCGGTTTTTCCGCGGAACAGGGCAGGGAAGAGTCGGCCTGGGAGCAAAAGATGCGCACGATTCCTCGGGCCGACCTTATGCGCGCATATCAGGCCGAGCTTGCCTCGGCGCCGCATCATGTCGGTTCCCCCAAAGACAAAGCCAATGCAGAGTGGCTCCTGGAGAAGTTCCAGTCATTCGGCCTTCAGTCCTCCATCGAGGAGTTTCAGGTCCTGTACCCGACGCCCAAGGAGCGGCTGGTGGAGCTGGTATCTCCCGAGCGATACACGGCCCGACTCCAAGAGCCGGCCATCCCTGAGGATCCAGACTCGTCGGATCCAGGCCAGCTCCCTACTTACAACGCATATTCGCCCGACGGAGACGTCACTGCGGAGCTCGTTTACGTCAACTACGGCGTGCCCGACGATTACGCTATCCTGAAGAAGCTGGGCGTGGATGTGAAGGGGAAGATCGTGCTCGCCCGCTACGGCGGGAGCTGGCGTGGGATCAAACCGAAGGTGGCGCATGAGCACGGTGCGGTCGGCTGCCTCATCTATTCAGATCCCAAGGATGATGGCTACTACCAGGGGCTCGTTTACCCGGAGGGTCCCTGGCGGCCCGAACAAGGTGTTCAGCGGGGCAGCGTGATCGATATGCCCATCTACCCCGGCGACCCGCTGACTCCCGGCGTTGGCGCCACGCCCGACGCCAAGCGCCTGCCGATGGCGGAAGCGCCGACGATTGAGAAGATCCCCGTGATGCCTTTGAGCTATGGTGATGCCTTGCCGCTTTTGAAAAACCTGCGTGGTCCCATCGCTCCTGTGTCATGGCGCGGCGCCCTGCCCGTGACTTACTGCATTGGCCCCGGACCTGCCGTAGTCCATTTCAAGATAACGTGCGATTGGAGTATCCGTCCCATCTACGATGTCATCGCGCGCATCGAAGGAAGCGCGTTTCCCGACGAGTGGATCGTTCGTGGAAATCACCATGATGCCTGGGTCAATGGCGCCTCCGATCCGGTAAGCGGCCTGGTCGCTTTACTCGAGGAGGCCAGGGCACTGGGCGAGCTGGCAAAGCAAGGATGGCGGCCGAAGCGGACCATTGTCCTGGCTGCCTGGGACGGGGAGGAAGCCGGGTTGCTCGGGTCGACCGAATGGGCGGAACAACACGCGGCCGAACTCGAAAACAAGGCGGTGGCGTACCTCAACACCGACAGCAACGGAAGAGGCTGGCTGGATGCCTCCGGTTCGCATTCCCTGGAGCGTTTCCTTCACGAGGTTGCCCGTGACATTACCGATCCGGTCCGGCGCGAGTCCGTCTACGATGCCATGCAGGCGCGCCGGATTGCACAGGCGCCGAACGAAGCCGCAATGATGGAGATCAGCAGCCGGGCCGATCTGCGCCTCAGCGCGCTCGGCGCCGGCTCTGATTACACTGCCTTCATCGACCATCTGGGTATTGCCTCACTCAACCTCGGCTTCGGCGGCGAGGGAGGCGGCGGCGTCTATCACTCTATTTACGACAGCCTGGCCTGGTTCAAGCGCTTCTCAGACGGGGACTTTACGTACGGGCAAGTTCTGGCCCAACTGGACGGGGCCGCAGTAATGCGCCTTGCCGACGCAACCGTCCTGCCTTTCGAGTTTACGAATCTCGCCGAGACGGTGGGGAAGTATCTAGCGGAACTCCGCGGGCTCCCACAGAAGCCGCTGAAGGTCAATCTCACGCCCCTGCAAAGCGCCCAGCAGTCGCTCTTGAAGAGCGCCCGCGCCTATGAAGATGCCTATGCGAGGGCGCTCGCGCTGGGAGCCGTGTTTAAACGCGAGCCGGCTCAGCTGAAAGCCCTCAACCAACTGCTCCGCAATTGTGAGCGCCTCCTCACGTCATCCGAGGGATTGCCGGCAAGACCCTGGTTTAAGCACCAGCTTTACGCTCCGGGCTTGTACACCGGATATGGCGTGAAGACCATTCCTTACGTGCGTGAGGCGATCGAGCAGGAGCGGTGGCAGGAGGCCACAAAGGGCATCGAGGTCGTGAGACAGCGTCTTCTAGCCTTGGCGTCTCAGCTTGATGCCGCAACCAAGCTGCTCCGCTGATTTCCGGCCTTTCAGCCACGGTTAACTGGTTTCTGTCGTGACACTCATTAGCTGAGCCGAAAAGCCCCTCGATTTAACGGATAAGTGGGGGCGGGCTTTAGCCCGTTCGCGCTGCCCCCAAAAAGGAACACTAACGGGTTAAATCCCATCTCACGCTTCTTTGCGGTGCTGAGTTTTTGTCGCTGACCCCGAATGTGCTCCATCAGGCCGCTGGGGTGAAGGGAACCGTGAATAGTTACGCGCCTGACTGAGCTGGCTGTCGATCTGGATAAAACGGTCTTGCCGATGCGTGCAAGCCCGGGCGGCCGGTCTAACCGCCCGGGCGCCACCGTCCCGCGCTAAAGGGAAACAGGGAGAGATGACGCAGAGGAGACAAAAGCATCCTTATTCGCCGCCTCCGGCCGCGCGTCTTCGCGTTTCGCATCTCCCGACTTCTTCATCGTCCTCCATGGCGAGGGTCGTTAGCGGCTTTTGATCCTGGCATTGCAAAAACACCCTGGATCACCTCGCCGTGTCGAGCGGCTACTCACTTGCTCTTGCGCCGGACCTTAGCGATCAGGCCCCTTGGGGAGCCGGGGTTTCTGCGATTGCGGGATAGCGCTTTTGTAAGTGAAGCCTTTCGTTTGCTGCTGAAACTCAGCGCGCGCCTCCTGGATGACTTTCGGATCGGTGAGTGCTTCAATCCCTGCCGCGGCAATGGTCTTGGCGGCCGTCAGCATGCCCTGGAAGCCGATGGACGAGCCGGAGCAGGAGGTCACCGCCCAGCTGTGTCCCGGCGCGCCCAGAGGCCAACAGGCCGTGCCGAGCGTTGCGGTGGGCACAATCCAACTCACGTCGGCCACATCGGTCGAACCGCCGCCGGAATATCCCTTGGGTTCTTCCAACGGCTTGATTTGAGTGCTCATGCCCGCTTCTGCCTTGCCAAGCGATTTCTGGATGCCACGCGCGAGCTCTTGCTCCTGTGCCGTGAACTGAGGGGCTCCGGCGAATTCGAGATTCTTGTGCAGCACGCGCGCGACCGCGCGGTTGACGAGCTTGTTGTACACCCCGGTGATCAGATATACCTCGTGGCTGGTGCCGCTCATCATGTCGGCGCCTTCAGCGATCTTCAGCACCCGCTGGTAGACCTCTTCAACTTCTGCGCGGTCCTTGCCGCGCACGTAGTACCAGACCTTGGCGCAGTCGGGGACGACGTTCGGCACCTTGCCGCCGTCAGGGATGACGTAGTGCATGCGAACCGTCGGGCGAACATGCTCGCGCAGAAAGTTCACCCCGATGTCCATCAATTCAACCGCGTCGAGCGCGCTTCTGGCGTCCCACGGATCCCCCGCAGCATGAGCGGTCTGGCCGTGGAAGGTCACTTCGAAATTGTTCAGGGCATTGGTGGTGTCAAGGCTCACCTCGTTCTCGGGACCTGGGTGCCAATCCAGGCAGATGTCGAGGCCGTCGAACAGTCCTGCCTTCGCCATATACACCTTTCCAACCACCGTCTCCTCTGCGGGACATCCGAAGAACTTGATTGTCCCTTTGAGGTTGTGTTTCTCCATGGCTTCTTTGATGGCGATAGCTGCGGAGGCGCTCGCAACGCCGAACAGGTTGTGCCCGCAGCCGTGGCCGGGGGCCCCCTCGACGAGCGCCTCCTTGCTTGGGGAGCCCGCCTTCTGCGATAGACCCGGCAGTGCGTCAAACTCGCCGAGGATCCCGATTACGGGCTTTCCCGAGCCGTACGTCGCCACGAACGCGGTTGGCATGTCGGCAACTCCGCGTACGACAGAAAAGCCGTGCCCCTCGATGAAGGCCGAGAGTTCCTGGGCGGATTTGGTTTCGAGAAGCGCAGGCTCGGCGTAATCCCAGATGTGACTGGCGACAGCGGTTAGAGCCGGGCGGTTGCTCTCGATCCAGGCGATGGCTTCCTTCTTGTACGAATCGGCACTCTGGTTCTGCCCGTTGATTGCAGCGGACGACAGTGCGAGGGTAAGGATAAGCAAACAAATCATGCGTTTCGCGGTGCACATGTTCCGACCTCCGGTGTGGTTTGATGCAATCTTGGAATGCGGCAACGGTGTTATCAGAAATCGTTCCTCAATGCAACTCAAGCGAAGAGATGGGGAAAATTCGGTGCCCGCTTTAAAAATAGGCGGAGCGGGGACGGGCTGAGGCCCGTCCCCGCTATACGTTACTTTCAGAGATCTGTAGTGGGCACCGGCTTCAGCCCGTGCGCTTTTTCATGCGCTTGGGTGCGCGAATCGCGCATGAAATAGTGTCACAGAATTTTTCGGCTGCTGCGGTTCAGAGTCCGATTTCTGTACTTGCCCGGTTGATTGCGCTTATAATCCGCCGTTGTTGCCTCACCATTCCAGGAGGGAGATTACGATGAAACTTCGAAACACGTGCGCCGCCGTCAGCATCGCGCTCCTGCTCGCTCTTACCGCCTTTTCGCAGCAGGCTCCGAAAGCGGCCGACGCGCGGCTCCTGCAAAAAGCAAAGGCCATCCACCAGAAGGCGATCACGCTCGATACCCACGTCGACATCCCCGGCGCCAATTACGATCCGGGTGAGAAATCCAACGCGAAATGCACTCTGCCGAAGATGGAACAGGGCGGCCTCAAGGGAGTATTTCTGGCCGTCTATGTCGGGCAGTCTCCGCAGCTCAACGAGCAGAGTTACAAGGCGGCGTATGAGTCCGCCACGGCGAAATTCAATGCGATTCACAACCTGACGGAGAAACTGTATCCGAACCGGTGCGCCCTGGCGACCTCGCCTGCCGACGTCGAGCGCATCGTGAAAACGGGAAAGCGCGCAATCATGATCGGCATCGAAAACGGATTCGTAATCGGCACGGATCTGTCGCTGGTCAAGAAGTACTACGACCTAGGCGCGCGCTACATCACCCTGAGCCACAACGGCGACAACCAGATCTGCGATTCGGCGAACAACAGCCAGCACCTGAATGACGGACTGTCGCCCTTCGGTAAACAGGTTGTGGCCGAGATGAACCGCCTGGGGATCATGGCCGATGTTTCCCACATCGCCGAGAAGTCGTTCTGGGACCTGATCCAGGTTGCCAAAGCTCCGATCATCGCATCGCACAGCGGGTGCGCGGCCCTGACTGCGAATCCACGGAACCTTACGGATGAACAGCTCAAGGCTCTATCGAAGAACGGCGGCGTCGTCCAGGTGGTTGCGGTCCCTGACTTCCTTGCGCCCGCAGCGCGGACCGACGCGATCGCGAAGCTGCGCAAGGAGGTCGGCCTGGACAAGTTTGACTCGCTGCCGAGGGGCAATCGCACCCCGGAGCAGCAGTCCGAATTCGCAAAGCTTAGCCAGACGTTTCGAGAACGGATGAAGGAAATCGACACCAAGTACCCCGTTACCATTACTGACTTTGTGAACCACATTGATCATGCCGTGAGAGTCGCCGGCATCGATCATGTGGGCATCGGCACCGACTTCGACGGTGGCGGCGGGATTCCGGGCTTCAACGATCACTCGGAAGCGCTGAATGTGACGGTTGAACTGGTGCGCCTGGGATACTCTGAGAAAGATATCGACAAGATTTGGGGCGGCAACTTGCTGCGTGTATGGCGTGAAGTCGAGAAGCGCGCGGCGAAGAAGTAGCAGAGCCCATAAAAAGGATGGAACATGGCAAACCGGCAGGCTGACTTCGACACTGCCAAGGCGATCCTGGAATCAGCCGGCATCCCGGTCCTCGGCCGCATGGTGCGCTCCCGGGACGAGGCGCTCGCCACGGCTTCTTCTATCGGCTACCCCGTGGTGCTGAAGCTGTTGTCGCCTGACGTGGTCCACAAGACTGACGTGGGCGCTGTGCTCCTTGACCTCAAAACACCGGAAGCGGTCTCGTCGGGCTATGACACGGTGCTGGAAAGCGCCAGGAAGGTCGGCACGAAGACCATCGACGGCGTTCTCGTGCAGAAGTTCCTGCACTCTGGTTTCGAGCTCCTCGTGGGTGCGCGCCAGGATCCGTTGTTCGGACCCGTGACCATGGTGGGCTATGGTGGGCGCTACGTCGAGCTCTTCAAGGACGTCGCTCCGGGCATCGGGATTCTGGAACCCACGGACGTCGAGGCCATGCTTGCGAGCACTCTGGCTGGTCGGGTCATCGACGGTTTCCGAGGCCCTCCCCTGGACCGCGCGGCCGTGGTTGATCTGGTCGTTCGCATCTCGAAGCTCATGGAGTCGCACCCGGACCTTGTTGAGCTTGATCTCAACCCGGTGGTGCTCTACGAGAAGGGTTTCGCCATCGTAGACGCCCGGCTCATCTTCGGAGCCCCCGTGGTGCACCCCCGCGCGGAGGACATCTCGCCCGCAAGAATGAAGAGCCTCCAGGCGATCTTCGATGCCCGTTCCGTGGCAATCGTGGGAGCCTCCAGGCCGGGCACGGTGGGGGGCGTGATCCTCAAGAACTCGAACAGAATCTCGAGGCTGTATCCCATCAATCCCCGCTATGAGGTCCTCTCGGGACGCAAGTGCTACAAGGCCCTTTCGGAGCTGCCCGAGGTTCCCGAGGTGGCCGTCTTCGCGGTCGCGCCCGAGACCGCTATCCGGACCTTTCGCGAGTTCTGCGAGCTTGGAGGCAAGGGGGCGATCATCGTGAGCGATGGCTTTGCGGAGATCGGGAGGAACGACCTCGAGGAGGAACTGGTCGCGATCTCACGGAGACACGGTGTGGTGTATGTGGGGCCTAACGGGCTTGGAGTGGTGGACAACTTCTCCGGACTCAACACCATCTTCCTGCCGATGCGCCGGACTGAGGTGGTCGTGAAGCCGGGCCCTATCGCGGTAATCTCCCAGAGCGGCGGCATCGGACTCGAGTTCCTGGAAATGCTCGCGGCGGACAACCTGTCGGTGGGCAAGTGGGTCTCCTGCGGCAACGCGAGCGGGATCAACATTCCGGAACTGCTCGCCCACATGGGTGACGACCCCAGGATTAAGGTGATCGCGATCTACCTCGAGGGGCTGCGCAACGGACTGCAGTTCGTGGAGGTGGGGAGGCGCATTGCCGCGCGGAAGCCCGTCATCGTCATCAAGGGTGGAGTCGCGGGGGGTGCGGCCGCAACGATGTCCCATACGGCCTCGCTGGCGGGGAGCCACGTGGCGTTCCAAGCCGCGTGCCGTCAGGCGGGCTTCTACCTGGTCGAGGAGTTGACCGAGGACCCTAAGATCCTGGCCAACGTGCTCTCGATGCTCGTGACCCAGAAGCCCGCTCGGGGCAACCGCGTTGGCGTTGTGAGCGTAGGCGGCGGAGCGGCGATCCTGCTTGCGGACCAAATCACCGAGCAGGGCATGACGCTCGCAGAGTTCTCTCCCCAGACCAGGACCGCGCTAGTGGAACTGCTCAGTCCCAAGCTCAGAACCGCGGACGGGACCAAGCGAGAGATGATGGCGGCACGCATCGGCGTGAATCCTGTGGATCTTTTCGGGGACGCCGACGACGACCGGCTCCTTGAGGCCGTGCGCCTGCTCAACCGGGACCGGCATACCGACGTGGTCGTGGTGGCGCTCTATCTTCAGGTCCCGGGACTCTCGGAGTACTTCGAGGACCGGCTCGTGGAACTCTCGTCGGAGATGACGAAGCCGCTGATCATATCCCCTCGGGGTTTCTCCCGGCACGTGATGCTCAACCGGGAGTTTCTCACCCAGAACAACGTGCGGACCTACACCGTCCCGATGACCCGGCCGCTGTCCATCGTTCTGGACATCTGGAAGCGTTATCCGGAGATCGACTTCACTGCCCCTTGACAGCGCCTTGGGTTTCTTTAGCTAAAGGTGCGAGAAGCACCTGACGATTTGAACAAACAGCTAATAAACGAAGGGCAGTGAACCGCGGGAATGGTTGACTGCAGCGGATTATGCTGATTGGAGAAAGCAGGCGCGCCAGTGGACGGATCCGCCTCAGCACCTTGGCCTCGGTCGAGTATTACCCCCGCGCCAATGCTAAGTGGATAGCGACTGCAAGACTTGTCAACATCAACCGGTCAGGGGCTGCCATTCGTCTTAACCGCTACGTCGAGCCTGGACGGCTAATCCACTTCAGATCGCGAATCCCTTTTCGATACAGGGCTTTTGACTTTGAGAGCAACGAGTTCACCACATGGGCCGTGGTCCGACATATCACGTGCGATGCCGAGCCGGATTTGGAAACCATCTACGTAGTCGGACTCGCCTTTATCGGACCAGAGGCGCCTGAGAGCTTCCTCAACAATCCACTCACGTGTTACGACCTGGCGGAAAAACCCGAGCTAAGTGGACTCTGGCGGGCCATCGAACGATCCCCATCCCTTAGTCAAGCCGCAACCTGAGAAGGATCGGCTCTTCACGATCAGCAAGAAACGGATCGGCGCGAGTCCGCTGCTCGAGCGGGTTGCGGCTTTTGTATTGGGCGAGCTACATGTCGAAGGTTGCGAATCTTCCCTTGCTATTCCACGCATCCTTTTGTTAGCTTGGCGGAGTTCGGAAACATGGCCAGGGTGCGCATGAACCCGGTTCCACTTTGATGTCATGTGATCGACACTGAGCCTGGGCGGGGAGACAACCTCCGAACAAGGGTATATCGATGTTAGTGATCGGTCACGTCTGTCATTATCGAGGAGAACATGCTCCAACTTGATGCGATGACCCGCGAAGATCTTGGAAAGCTGCTTGAGGCTTACGCCAAGAGCTGGCTGGCACATGACGGCTGTTGGTTTCTGGCCGCTGAAGAGAGATTTGGGCTCGATACCGCCATTGAACTTGACGCGCTTTCCTGGAAGCGCTTCGCGATGACGGAGGCCAAGCGAATCATGGAAGCGCTAGGTATTCCGGAAGGCGGTGGCCTTCGTGCTCTGGAACGCGCTTTGGGCCATCGGATGTACGCCCTGATCAACAAACAGGAGGCGGCCTGGACGGAGGACGGCGCGCTGGAGTTTCGGATGGTCGAGTGCCGGGTCCAGTCGACGCGCCGGCGCAAAGGGCTGCCTGATTTTCCATGCAAGCCCGTGGGCACCGTCGAGTTCACGCAGTTTGCCAAGGCGGTCGATCCGCGCATCCGGACCGAATGTGTAGCGTGTCCGCCCGATGCCGTCGGCGAGACCTGTTGCGTTTGGCGCTTCACGATGCCGAAGGCGGGAGATCCTTGAGCGCGCCGGCGCGGGCACTCCGTGCAACTTTGGCAGAAGGTGCCGCAAAAAGAAGTGCAAGAACTCGCCTGACGTTCGTCCCTCTCTTGGCGACGCAAAACAGGAGGTGAATATGCGAGGCAAGGGCGCTGTCTTGGCCGGAATTTGCACTCTTTTGTTTGCTTTCGGGGCTTCCGGGCATAAGAAGGAAACGTCAGCTCGAGGCCAGGAAGACTGGCGGGTCGCTGAACCCGTGATCTACGAGAACCTGAGCGTCTTCCCGCTGCTGGCCCGTGGGAGCCCGGACACCAGCGGTTTCTTGACTCTGGATGAAGGCTTAGCTTCGGGAGAAGTGGTCGTAACTGAAACCGGCGGCGACATGCTGCGGCGCACGCGCGGTAGAGATCCTTCCGCCGGGATCCAAGTGCAGGTGCAGGGTGCCCAGGTCAACCAGCTCGTGCTCATGAATCGAAGCAAAAAGCCGCTGCTGTTGCTGGCGGGAGAGGTTGTCACCGGAGGCAAGCAGGATCGGATCATCGCCAAAGACCGCATCGTTCCCCCGGGAGCGGAGCCTCTGCCTCTTGATGTCTTTTGCGTCGAGCATGGGCGCTGGACCGACGTGAGCAGCCAGTTCAAGGCTGCCAACATGATGGTCCACCCGAGCGTGCGAGAGAAGGCTGTTGTCGATCGGAGCCAGAGCGACGTCTGGGCTACTGTTGCTGCCGGCTCGAGTCAAGGGGCAGCTGCGGGTTCTTCCGCCCCGCGTGCAATCACCGCTGAGGTGATCGGCGGAGTCATCGCCCGTGAGGCCCAGAGCCAATCCTATGTGAAGATCATGCAGTCGGCGCGTGTGGGCGGGCAGGTTGAGAGCTTTGCGGACGAAGTCGCGCGCCGCTTTGCCCGCGCGACCGAGAATCTCAAAGAAGAGCAGGTTGTGGGAGTCGTTGTGGCTTACGGCGGCGAGGTGGCTTGGGCGGACGCCTTCGCATCACCCGTGCTGTTCAACCGCTATTGGACGAAGCTGCTGCGCAGCTATGCGGTTGAAGCGCTTGCCCGGCCCCAGATGCGCGAGCATGCTTCGCTCCAGGATGCAAAGGAATTCGCGCGGCCGCTCACCGGGCACGAAACGGTGGAAAGCGAGCCCGGCGTCTACCGATGGCGTGAAGTCATGCAGGGACGTTTGGCCGAAGTGCGCCTCGACAGCCTCATCGGCGAGGCTCTGACCCTGCACTGGTGCAAAGTCCTCCGGACGATCTAGTCACGAAATCCGGTGACAGGCACCGAATTTGAAAATAGACGGACGGGCTGAAGCCCTTAAGCGCTAAGATAAGGATTGACTTTTTGGATCCCACTTCTTTATGCTAGGCTCATCCTTGCAGGCCTAACACTTTTCGTCGGAGGCCGCGATGAGTTCCGAGACTGAAGCGGGTTTGAACGCGGAGTCGGACTTTGAATACCTGTTGACCTTCCTTCC
>Ga0315282_10004912_pt1 | contig 23049 bp, 15 predicted proteins | sample YL17G07_20_MG_FD_203693 | JGI IMG/M metagenome (GOLD analysis project Ga0315282, IMG submission 203693) | Sediment microbial communities from Yellowstone Lake, YNP, Wyoming, USA - YL17G07_20 | ecosystem: Environmental > Aquatic > Freshwater > Lake > Sediment | place: USA: Wyoming | collected... | reverse complement strand
CGCGTGCTGGCCCACGTGACGCGCGACCAGGCGCTGGTCGAGGCCTTTCGCGCCGGCCAGGACATCCATCGTCTGACGGCCAGCCGCATTTTCGATTGCCCGCCCGCCGAGGTCACCGACGACATGCGCGCCCAGGCCAAGGTGGTGAACTTCGGGATCATCTACGGCATGTCCGCCCACGGGTTGGCCGGGCAGCTGGAGATTTCGCGCACCCAGGCCCAGGAGTTTATCGAGGATTACTTCAAGGCCTACCCCGGCGTGAAGCGCTGGACCCAGGAGATCGTCGCGACGGCGCGCGAGAACGGCTATGTGACCACCCTCTCCAGCCGGCGCCGCACGATTGCCAACATCGCCTCGCGCAACCAAAACCTGCGGTCGGCCGCCGAGCGCGTGGCGATCAACACGCCGATCCAGGGCACCGCCGCCGACCTGATGAAGATCGCCATGATCGCCGTGGACCGCCGGCTGCGGGAGCTGGGCGCTCACGCGGAGATGATCATGCAGGTTCACGACGAGTTGATCTTTGATCTGCCGCCTTCCGAGGTCGAACGCGTGCGGAAGGCCGTCCGTGAGGAAATGGAGCAGGCCATGGAGCTGGAGGTCCCGCTGGTCGCGGACGTCAAGGTGGGGAAGAACTGGGAGGAAGTATAAGGAACGCCGGCGGCCTCGCCGGTGCTTTGAATTGCGGATGGGGGATTTCGGATTGCGGAATAAGAAAGAGGCGACCCTGCTCGAAAAGGGTTTTGAGAGGCGCTCCAAAGCACCGGCGAGGCCGCCGGCGTTCCTTATGAGGAGGGAGTTGCACGATTTGTGATAAAAAAGACTTGCAAGGAGGCAAAGGGCGGGGCTATAGGTAGGCTTGAGTTACAGCAGCAGGTTCTTCCAAGGCTATCTTCCGAATTATCTGCCTCAAGGCCCCAAAACTTCTGACCGACGAACCAAGGCTGCGTCTACTCGAAGCTTATGCCAGTAATTGGATTAACGGGGTCGTTTGGGAGCGGAAAGACGACTGTGGCCGACATGTTTCGGCGGGCCGGCGCCAAGCTGATTGACGCCGACGTCATTGCACGCCAAGTGGTCGAACCCGGCTCCCCTGCTCTGAAAGAAATCGTAGACCTGGTGGGTGAACAGGTCCTCCAGGGCGACGGACGGCTGGACCGAGCCGCACTGGCCGAGCGGATCTTCGCCGACGAGCCATTGCGTCGCCGCGTCAATGCCATCATCCATCCGCGGGTGCGCGAGGTCGAACGGCAACTTCTCGCGCAGTGGCGCAACGAGCCGCTGGTCGTGCTCTGTGTCCCGTTGCTGCTCGAGAACCGAATGGAAGATTTGGTGGACTGCGTGGTCGTGGTCGCGGCGGACGACCCCAGCCGCATCCAACGGCTGAAACAGCGCGATGGTCTGACGGAGGAGCAGATTGCGGCGCGACTGAAGACCCAGATGCCGCAGGATGAGAAAATCGCGCGGGCCGATTTCGTGATCCACAACTCCGGCTCGCTCGAAGAAACCCAGCAGCAAGTGAACGAGCTTCTGCGAAGACTGGCGTCGTAGGACAGGGTGCCAAGCTGTCCCACTTCCTCGCCACAAGAGAATACGCACACCGGCCCATTTTCGGGCCGTTGCATAACCACTTTCGGTTCACGACCGGAAAGGAGTGTTGCCCGTGGACATCGGGTTACTCAAGAAAAGCACCATCTCGGAATTGGCGGAGCTCGCCAAGGGCCTCAACATCGAAGGCTACTACAACATGCGCAAGGCCGATCTGATCTTCAAGATCCTCCAGGCCAATGCCGAAAAAGAAGGGAACATGTTCGGCGAAGGGGTCCTCGAAATCCTTCCCGACGGCTTCGGGTTCCTGCGGTCGCCCAACTACAACTATTTGCCGGGTCCCGACGACATCTATGTTTCTCCTTCTCAGATTCGCCGGTTCAACCTGCGCAAGGGCGACTCGGTCAGCGGCCAGATTCGGCCCCCCAAGGAAAATGAGCGTTACTTTGCGTTGCTCAAGGTCGAAGCCATCAACGGCGAGACGCCCGAGCAGGCCCAGACCAAGATTCTCTTCGACAACCTCACGCCGCTCTATCCCGACGAGCGCATTCGCCTGGAACACGACGGCAAGGACCTGGTCACGCGCGTCATTGACCTGATGTGCCCGATCGGCAAGGGCCAGCGCGCCCTGATCGTCGCTCCGCCACGCACCGGCAAAACGATCATTCTCCAGCGGATCGCCAACGCCATTACGGCCAACCACCCGGAGATCGTTCTGATCGTTCTGCTGATTGACGAGCGGCCCGAAGAGGTCACCGACATGGAGCGTTCGGTCAAGGGCGAGGTCATCTCCTCGACCTTCGACGAGCCGGCCGACCGCCACGTGCAGGTCGCCGACATGGTGATCGAGAAGGCGCGGCGCCTGGTCGAGTGCAAGCACGACGTGGTGATCCTGCTCGACAGCATCACGCGTCTGGCGCGGGCGCACAACCAGGTGGTTCCGCCCAGCGGCAAGATCCTGTCGGGCGGCGTGGACTCCAACGCCCTTCAGCGGCCGAAGCGGTTTTTCGGCACGGCGCGCAACATCGAGGAGGGCGGCAGCTTGACCATTATCGCCACGGCGTTGATTGACACCGGCAGCCGCATGGACGACGTCATTTTTGAGGAATTCAAAGGCACCGGCAACATGGAGGTCAACCTCGACCGCAAGCTGACCGACCGCCGGGTCTTTCCCTCGATTGACTTGCACCGTTCGGGTACGCGCAAAGAGGAATTGCTGCTCGATGAGTACGCGATCAACCGGGTCTGGCTGTTGCGCAAGATCATGAATGAGATGAACGTGGTGGAAGCAATGGAGTTCCTGCTCGAGCGCATGCGCAAGACCGAGTGCAACCGAGAGTTCCTCGACAGCATGAACCAGTAGCCAACCTCGCCTTCTCAACATTCAGCTCGAAGGGGAGAGCAGATCCCTGTCGGCAGGGGTGAAGGGATTGTTTCTGCCCGGAGATTGCCCTGTTTGCCGGCAACCACTTCACTTTTTGAACGGTCGTGGTTCTGGCCGCCAGCGGCTTGCTACCCTGAGGGCCGAGCAGTTGCGCCTTGGCCTCATAGTTTCCCGGCTCCAGCGCTGAAGGGTCGAAGACGAAACGGCAGGTGTGCGCATCGGCCGGGGCCACGAGCGTCAGGCCGATCTTCCCTCCGGGCGCCGTCGAGGCCACGTCCACCTGGGCCTGAAGCGGCGCAGTCAACTCGGCGATGATTTCGCCTCCCGCAGGCGACAGAGCAAACCAAACTTCCGTGGCCGGCGCGCTTTTGGCCACCGTCACCGTCGCCGCTGCCAATTTGTCCGATCCGTCATATTCACTCTGGTCGAGCGACAGCTCGAGCGGCGGCGTGATGACTTCGCGCAGACTCAGGTCGTCCAGCCACACCGTTCCCGGTCGCTGCACCCACACGCCGAGATAGCTGGGCTCGGTTCGGGCGGGATTGTCCGGCCGCCGCAGCCTTCGCATCAGCGCCGAGAGCGTCTTGCAGCTTGATGATCTGTTGCGCGACCTTCCACCGCCACTTGCGAAGCGTGGAAGGATGGGGCGGCGGCGTGCGGTCTTCATATTGCATCGCCTGGAATCCCCATCCGATGGCGCCGAGCAAATCGGTGAGCGCTTGAGCGGCCTCTCTCGCGGCTGACTGCGCGGCCGGCTTGTTGGATGCTTTCGCTGAGGCAATCAGCTGTGACAGCCGCGCCAGATAACGGTAGTCGTCAATTTCTTCGCGCACCGCTTCCCACATGAGACTGGGCAACGGACCCTCCTTTGCCAGATAGGCATAGCCCTCGTCGTCGCGTCGAAATCCATTCCCCTGCAAAATGGCGTCCCCCGAATGATAAACCCACTGGCCGATCTGCGTCGCGCCGGTTTTCCAGCCGTGGAAGCCGAAAAAGAACCGTGCGCCGGCGGGCATAGTGCCACAGCCGTTGTAGATGCCATACGGCTTGCCGCGTCCGACCAATGCTTGTGCAATCTCCGGCGTGAATCGGTTTGTACTGAAAACATCCACGTGGGGCGACAGTTGGCCAATCTCATCCAGCCCCAGCGGCATGCCGCCGCCAATGCTGGTGAGCGTCACGAGCGGCGGCGCTTTCTCTTTGAGGAAGCGATAGTAGTAGACGGCCTCGTCGAGCAGGTTGTGCGCGCCCGCCTCGTCGAGCGCATAGGCCGGCAGCGGCGGCCAGCCTTCGGCCTTTGCCAGATCGAGGACGAGCCGCAGGGCTTTCAGAAAGTCGTCGTCAATCTCCTTGCTGTGCGGCCAGAACGAAAACCAACCCTTCCCCTGGTCCCAATAGAAGGCAATCTGGTGGCCGGCCTGGAACGTCGCCGGGAACCGCCAGCCGCCGTAGACTTTCCTGATCGCGTCCATCCTGCGCTTACAGTCGGCGCGGGCGGCCACGAAGGTCTGCAGCTGGGTCAAACGCTCCGTGGCCGCGCCGGTCGAGTCTGGCGCGACCATCGCCATTGTGATCGCGCGCGAACACGATATAGCTTCGGCGCTGTTCCTCCGGTGTGGGGATCAACGGCGGCAAGGCTTCCGCCGTATCGCGAATCTCGGTCCAGCCTTCCGGCAAGGTGGGCGTTTCGGGCCCGGCCGTGCCCCATACGCGGAATTGCTCGGGTGGCTCGGCGGACACCCGCCCAACGGTCCCCAGCACCACGATCACCGCCATCGGAAGCCAGCGCAGCACGTTCATGGCTCGATCCACCTTCACTTTGACTAGGCCCTTTCGTCTAGACATCCAGCCATTTTGCGAAGATCTTCTCCCGTGGACGAAGTGGACGACATGGACGGCATGGACGACATGGACGGGATGGACTTTTTCCGGTGCATGAGCGGATGTCCACGACTCTCACCCCTCTTTGGTTGCGGCCAGAGGCCGCTTTAGGGAGGTGTTTCTCCCTGGCGCGAGTCCTTTGAAGCCGGCGAAGGAGCCGCCTCAGCCTTGTCGCCGGCGTCGAACTGTTCGAGGATTTTCGCCGTTTGGCCCGAATGGATCGCCTCCAGCATCAAATTCAACCCTCGATCGTTCGGTGCGATCTGGAGTGCCTTCTGCAGGTATTGCTTGGCCTGGCGAGTGTTGCCCAGGCGCAGCTCGAGTTCGACGAGGTTCCGCAACACGGGCAGCGAGTGGGGCCGCAGCAGACGCGCCCGTTCATAGGCGTCGCGCGCCAGCGCCAGGTTGCCCAGCCGCTTGTACCAGCCGGCCAGCGAGTATTGCAGCTCGAACGACCCCGGGCAGTCGCTCAGTCCGCGGCGCGTCACCTCGACCGCCCGCTTGGTGTCGCCCTGCAACGCATACCAGGTTGCGAGCGTGTTGTAGCTGAGGGGATCATACGGATTCGCTTGGATCATTCTCTCGTAGGCCTGATTGACGGCCTCGATTTCCGTGCGCACCAGGGATTTGCCCGCGTCGGCCTTGGCGCGATAGTGCATGGCCTCCAATTTGTCGGTGCGCGGGTCGTCGGGCCACCACCATTGCGCCAGATCCAGCCGGTCGAGATAGGCAGCGTCGTTCAGGGTCATCTCGCGGGGAAACCGTCGGTAGAACGCGCCGACGAGCGGTCGAACGTGAAGGAAGATCAGGGCGATCCCCCCCAGCAACGCCCCGAACGTCAGGAACGCCTGTCGCCACCGACGCTGTTGTTCGACCGTCACCGAGCGCACGACTTCTTCATCCGGTCGCTGGACCACCAGCCAGACGGCGGCGGGGCGATGCCGGCTGCTCCAGGCGCGCATCATGCCCAGCAGGCTCCACAGGATCACCTCGCCGAGGGGGGAGCGCAGAGCGGGCGTTGCCAGGAACAGCACGAACACATAGGCCGCCACCCAGCGCAGGGGCCGTGCGAGTCCCATGACTTCCTCGTGGTGGGCCGCCCAACTGCCCGGCCGGAACCGCCAGAGCATGCCGAGACCGAACAGGATCAGAGCGCCCAGGCCGAGTGCGCCGCGTTCGACGAGGAAGAGAAGTGCGCCCGGGACAGTGGCGATCTCGCCCGCATAATCCTCGGGCATCTGCGCGCGAAACAGCCACTCGTAGTGGCCGGCGCCGCAGCCGGTCACCCACGAATCCTGCAAGATGGTCGCGACAACTTGACGGGTCTGGGCCGGCAGGATCCCCGGCAGCGATCGGAGCCAATCTCGATTTCCGGCCAGAGCGGTCGCCGCCTGAACCGTGCCTAGCCCCAGGGCCGCGACGAGAACAACCCAGTGATACCTGCGATGCCACGCCCGGCACCAGCGGACCGCCAACCAGGGCAGCACCGCCAGAAGCGTCAGCGCCGTGATCCCTGCCAGAACAATCGGGTCGAAAGCGGGAAACAGCGGCGCTCGCCACCGCCACATGAAGGCTGTTGCACCGGCCAGCAGCAGGACCGTCGTCAGAAAGAGCGGCTGCGGTCGGCGCGAACACAAGTAGGCCGCCGTCACGAAGAGGGCCACCAGCTCGAGCCGCTGGAGCAAATCCAGAAACGCGACCGAGCGGATCGTCGCGCCGCAGGCCTCCCACACCGCCACCCCCACGAGAAGGACCACCCACACGTCGCGCCATCGCCAACCCAACCGGAACGACGGCCGGTTGATCCAGAAGAGAACGACCATGGTGGCCGCAATGGCGGAAAGAACGCGTCCCGATGTCACGAGCGCGAGTTGATTGCTGGAAGGAGCGAACAGCGCCAGCAGCCAGCAGGCCGCATAGAGCACGAGCAGTGCCGTGTCATCGAGCGCCAGAATGTAGCGTTTGAGCTTTTGTCGCATCACAGTTAAGAGAAGGATGAAGGATGAAGGATGAATAAAGGAAGACAGCCAAAGCCAGCCAGAAGAGGCGGGTGAGGTGCGTTATCCATTAATGCTCCAATGCCTCTGGGTTGTGTTTCGTTCATCATTCATAATGCATATTCATCATTGTCTTTCCGCCAGAATCTTCGCGGCCGCCTGAACCGCCATCAGGTAGCCCTGGATTCCGAATCCCGAAATCACGCCCACAGCCACTCCCGCCGTCATGGACTGATGGCGGAACGGCTCGCGCCGGTAGAGGTTTGACAAGTGAACTTCGATGACCGGCAGGGCGACGGCCGCCAGCGCGTCGCGCAACGAAACGCTGGTGTGCGTCAGTCCGCCGGGGTTAATGATGATTACGCCGGTACCGTCAGTCCGCGCCTTGTGGATGCGCTCGATGAGTTCGCCCTCGTGGTTACTTTGGAAAAACTCGGAGGCGAGTCCCTGCCGCTTGCACTCCTCAGCGACGGTCCGCGCCATGTCCGCCAGCGTTTCGGAGCCATAGATCTCCGGTTCTCGCAACCCCAGGAGATTGAGGTTGGGTCCGTTGAGGATGAGCACTTTCTTGACCCTCGTTTTCTTCTCCATCGTGAGCCTCTCCTGCGTGAAGTTGTCGCGGCGGTCGTGCGAGGCCGCCGCCTCACAACGGTTTTGTTCTTCGCGGACTGACGCTGCCCAAATCCGCAATCAATCGGTTCAACTCCTGCCGACCGTTATGGTTCTACCTATGCCCTTGTCCGTGTGCCTGCAAGCGAAATTGATCCGGTAGGACAGGTTGGCAACCTGTCCCACGTTCTATTGACTCTCGCCATCCAGAATGATACACGCGGTCGCGAATGCTGCTTTCCACCATCCGCACGGCCGACTTTCGGAGAGGTGATTACCATGACCAGCCAGGGCAGAGTGAAAGTGGGAATCATCGGGTCGCAGTTTGTTGGCGAAATCCACGCGGCTTCGTTTCAGATGGTGCCGGAGGCCGCCGAAGTGATTGCCGTCGCGTCGCCCAGCGCGGGCCACGCCGAAGCGCTGGCAAAGAAATACGGCATTCCGCGCGTCTTCCGCGACTATCGCGAGATGCTCCGCGAGAAGGACCTCGAGCTGGTCACCCTCGCGGCGCCCAACCGTCTTCACGCCGAGATGACCGTCGCGGCGGCCAACGCGGGCAAGCACGTCGTCTGCGAAAAGCCCATGTGCATGACCCTCGACGAAGCCGACCGGATGATCGAGGGCTGCAAGCGGCAGGGCGTTCTTCTTCTCTATGCCGAGGAACTTTTCTTCACGCCCAAATACGTCAAGGCCAAGGAAATGGCCGACCAGGGCGCGTTCGGCAAAGTCTATCTGGTCAAGCAGAGCGAAAAGCACTTCGGCCCTCACTCGGCGTGGTTCTGGGACGTCGAGCAGTCGGGCGGCGGCGTCTTCCTCGATATGGGCTGCCACGGCATTGCGTTCTGCTACTGGTTTCTGGGGCGACCGGCGATCAAGAGCGTCCTCTGCCAGATGGGCACCTATGTGCACGCCGGCAAAACCAAAGGCGAGGACAACTCGATCTGCATTCTCGAATTCGAAAACGGCGCCGTGGGCCTGATCGAAGACAGCTGGGCGCGGCGCGGAGGCATGGACGATCGGATCGAAGTGTACGGCGAGGGCGGCGTGACCTATGCCAACCTGTTGATGGGCAACGCGCTGCCGACCTATAGCGAACAGGGTTACGGCTATGCGGTCGAGAAGGCGCCGACAACCAAGGGCTGGACCTATCCGGTTTTCGATGAACTCTGGAACTATGGCTTTCCGCAAGAGATGCGGCATTTTGCGCGCTGCGTGCGGCGCGAGGAAGAACCGATGGCCACCGGCGAAGACGGTCGCGTCGTGATGGAAGCGCTTTATGCGGGCTACGAGTCGGCGGGCGCGGGCCGCAAGGTGGCGTTGCCTTTCCGGCCCAAGGGCGCGCGCAAGCCGATTGATCTGTGGTGGAAGCCGTCGAGCGCCGCACTCCAAAATCAAAAATAACAGTTGACGCTTCGCGGCGCGCGACGCTAGCAAATCCAGCGATTTCTCACGGTGAAGCATCTGGGCACCGACATCTCACACGAGAGCGAGGACTATCACCATGGGCAAGAGAAGCAGCGTGATCCGGCAACTGGCGGTAGTGGCACTGGTGTTGTTGACGACGACGGTGTTTGCCGCGCGCGCCGGCGGCAAGCGTGCCGGCAAGGGCACGCAGGCCGAAAGTGCGGCCAAGTCGGCGAATGGTTGGATCAGCCTTTTCGACGGGAAAACGCTCGACGGCTGGAAAGCCAACGAGGTCCCCGAATCGTGGGTGGTCAAAGACGGGACGATCGTTACCCAGGGCGGCCAACGTTCTCACCTCTTCTACGAAGGGCCTGTGCAGGACCACAACTTCAAGAACTTCGAGTTCAAGTGCGACGTGATGACGACGACCGGCGCGAATTCCGGCCTCTTCATCCACACTAAGTTTCAGCCCACCGGCTGGCCCAGCAACGGCTATGAGGCCCAGGTCAACAGCACCCATGGCGACCCGATCCGGACGGGCAGCCTGTATGGCGTCAAGGACATCAGAGAACCGGAAGGGTCCTCGCTGTCGAAAGACGGCAAGTGGTTCAACTACGACATCACGGTCCAGGGCAAGCACATCGTCTTCAAGATTGACGGCAAGACGGTGATGGATTACACCGAGCCGGAAGCGGTCACGCCGCCGAAGGGACGTGCCGGCCGCATGCTGTCGAGCGGGACGTTTGCGCTTCAGGCCCATCCGCCCGCGAAGCCCGGCCAGGCCGGCACCGTCTGCTTCAAGAACATCATGGTCAAGCCGCTGCCGTAATCAAAAAGAAGTGAGAGGCGGGAAGTTAGAGGTTGGAGGTCAGAGGCCGGAGGCCAGAAGTCAGAGGCCTAAAGCGAATGTGGGGCACAGATTCCTCTCTCTTGCCTCCGGCGCTCTGTCAGAGCGTGTCTTAAGGCTCCAGGTTCTTCCGGGATTCTGGTGGAAAGAGTACGCCTCCCTTCCGTCATTGCGAGGCGCGGCGCGGCCGCTCCTCGCAATGACACAGGGATGTCCCTCCATTCATTACCATTATGACAGACCACTATCTTCTTGCCTCTAGCCTCTCGCCTCTCACTTCTTTTCTAGAGGCTGCCGGCGTTCCATTTTCTACTTTCGGATTTGCCGGGGAACTGGCAGGCGAAACGGGGCGGCAACCAGCCCCAGCCGCGTGACGAGCGCTTCTTCGCCCGAGCGAATCTCGACCCCAAGCAACGTCCTCAGCAACCGAAGCGGGTCGGGCAGGTTGCCTTCGGTCGGCGCCACGCGCATCCGCAAAATGGCCGGTTCGGAAGAAGTCGTTTCGAGAGAAGCGATCAACGACGCGGCACGGTGCACGTCCCCTTCGCCTGGCATTTGACGAGCCTCGTTCCAGCGCTGTTCGATCAACGCCGCCGACAGGCCGGGCGTTGCCAAAAATTCGCTCGACAGACTGACCTCGTAGTCGGCCGCGACGATGCTTCGGTCGAGCGCGGGCGCCGCGAGGTCAATTTCCACCGGCGCGAAGAAGCGCATGTCTTTCGGCACGGCCTCCTCGAGCCTCCGCTCGACCTCTTCGGGCGCAACTCGCTCCCGCAAGAAGATGTCCACCCATTCGGCTTGCCCTGCGTAGCCGACCGGCAGCGGCGGCGAGTATTGCAGCAGCGCCACGGGATGAAATCCGCGCGAATAGGCCATCGGCAGACCGGCGCGCTCGATCAGCAACTGCCACGCTTTGACCATGTCGAGGTGCGAGAGAAACCTCAAGCGACCCTCTTTGGAATAGCTCAGTCGAATCCGCTGCACCGGCGCAGGTTGCTCGGAGGCCGTCTTGGAGGGCTGTTGTCTTGGAGGTTGGCGTCGGCGCGCAACTTCCTCCGGTGTGGGCGCTGGCGACGCGGCGGCCGCCGCCGCAGGTTCCGCTTGGCCGGCGACCAGCTTGTGCTTCATTCCCGGCCGGCACGCCTCGCAGCCGGGACAGGGGGTTGTCGTGCAATCGGGCAGCAGTTCCGCGCGGTGAGCCGCCTCCCGTTGCGACCGGAGAAATGTTTTACCCGGCCCGGCATCAACGTGGTCCCACGGGAAGATTTCATCGTCGCCGCGCGAGCGATCGGCATACCACGCAGGGTCGAGACCCGTTTCCTCGAAGGCGCGCTCCCACAACTCGAACCGGAAACGATCGCCCCAGGCATCGAGTCGGCAGCCCAGGCGCCAGGCCCGCTCCAGCGCCTCCGCCACTCGCCGGTCACCTCGCGCCAGAACCGCCTCGATGAACGCGGCTTCGACGCTGTGGTGTCTGACGTGGATGCACCGCGACCTCTCGAGCGCCAACTCAACGCGCTCGTAGCGCCGCGCCAGTTCTTTGTGCTCGATCTGTGGTTCCCATTGAAAGGGCGTGTGCGGCTTGGGGACAAAGGGCGCCAGCGTCACGTTGATCGCCAGCCGGTTGCGCCAATAAGCACGTCCGATCCTTTCGGCCTCGCGCACCATTCGCACGATCCCGTCAAGGTCCTCCTCGGTCTCGGTCGGCAGGCCCACCATGAAGTAGAGTTTCAGCGTCTGCCAGCCCGCGCGACACACCGTGTCCACGACGTCGAAGAATTCTTCATCGGTCAGCGGCTTGTTGATGACGCTTCGCAGACGTTCGGTTCCCGCCTCGGGCGCGAACGTGAACCCGGTCCTTCGCACTTCGCCGATTTGTTCGGCCAGCGCGACGTCGAATGTGCTGATCCGAAGTGAGGGGAGCGAGATCGCCACCAGGCGGTCCGCAAAACGTTCCATCAACGTTTTGACCAGCGGGCCGATTTGCGAGTAGTCGCCGCTGCTCAACGAGAGCAACGAGAGGTCGCGATAGCCGGTGTTGGCCCGCCCTTCCTCGGCGATTCGTACCACTTGTTCGGGTGGGCGTTCGCGAACCGGCCGCGTGGTCATGCCCGATGAACAGAAGCGGCAACCGCGCCCGCAGCCCCGCCGGATCTCGATCACCAGCCGGTCGTGAATGATTCGCGCCAACGGGACGACCGGGCGTGTGGGACCGTCGTCGCCGGCCAGATCGAACAAGCGGCGGCGAAACCGCGGCGTCGCTGTTTGGGCGAGCCGCTCGCCGGTGCTGCGGATCGAAGCGATCGTCCCGTCGGGCACATAGTCAAACTCGACGAGCGACGGCACGTACACGCCTTCAATCTTCGCGAGGGCAGCGAGGCTTTCATTTTTGGTCAGACTTGGCCGTCGCTTGAGCTCGGCCACACACTCGAGAATCTCCAGGACGACCTCTTCGCCGTCGCCCAAGACAAACGCGTCCACAAACGGCGCCATCACCTCGGGCGCCAGCGCCCCTTCGCCGCCCGCGATGACCAGTGGCCAGGGGTCGCGCCTCTCGACCGACCTCACGGCCAGCCCGGCCAGGTCGAGCATGGTGAGCACGGTCGTGTAGTTCAGTTCGTGCTGAAGCGTGAAGCCGATGAGATCGAACTCGCGGACGGGCCGAAACGATTCGATCGCATACAAGGGGATCTGCGCGGCACGCAATTCGCGCTCGAAGTCCTCCCACGGCGCGAACGCCCGCTCGGCCCGAAAGCGAGGATGGGCATTGATCCGCTCATACAGGACGCGAAACCCGTGATAGCTCGCGCCGACCTCGTAAACGTCGGGAAACGCCAGAACGATCGTCGCCGCTGCCGCGTCGCTCTTTGGTGGTGCAAGCCCGCCCATCTCGGCGCCGACGTAGCGCGCCGGTTTCTCCACGCGCAGAAGGACTTTCTCAATTTCCGGCCAAAGCGACACGGGCACACCTCATCTTGCGCTTGTTTCGATTCTGATGGGCCGCGGCTTGACTTTACAAGGTGAACTTTGTGAAGCGCCGCGGCTTGACAGTGCGCGGTCTCTCCGCCACGATTTCGCCCTCATCGGGACAGGCCGGCAACCGGGCCTGCCGCGCGGTGCCGACCCACCGCATTCCACAACCGAGGCCAAGCTGAATGCGTCCACGCAGTACCGACCACCCGCTTTTGGCTTGCCGTCCGGCCAGGCTTCTCGTACCGTCTCTCTTCGTTATCGGCTTAGTCGGCTGCTGGGCGCGGGTCGCGCAACAACAACCCAATTCTTCGGGGACGCGCATGAATCACGACGTTGAGGAATATCACGGCATCCAAGTGGCCACTCCTTTTCGCTGGCTCGAGGAGGCCGATTCGCCCGAAACACAGGCCTGGGTGAAAGTGCAGAATCAGGTCACGGCCAAGTTTCTCCGCGCCATCCCCGAACGGGCGAAAATCAAGGCGCGCCTCACGAAGCTCTGGAACTATCCCCGCTATTCCGCGCCGCAAAAAGAGGGCTCGCGGTACTTCTTTGCCAAGAACGACGGCTTGCAGAACCAGGCCGTGCTCTACATGCAGAAGAGCCTGGACAGCGAGCCGGTCGTCGTCCTCGATCCCAACAAACTCAGCAAAGACGGCACCGTCGCGCTGACCAGCACGGCCTACAGCAAGGACGGCAAGTTGCTCGCCTACGGCCTTTCGAGCAGCGGCAGCGATCGGCAGGAGATCAAGATCCGCCGGGTGGACAGTCGCAAGGACTACCGCGACGTGATCAAGTGGTGCAAGTTCTCCGCGGTTGCCTGGATGCCGAACAATGAAGGTTTCTACTACAACCGCTTTCCCGAACCCGGCACCGTCCCCAAGGAGGACGAGAACAATTATAACCGGGTTTATTGGCACAAACTCGGCACCTCGCAAGCCAAGGACCGCCTCATTTATGAACGACCCGACGCCAAGGAACTGAACTTCTATCCGTACGTCACCGACGATGGAAAATACCTCCTGTTGACCGTGCGCCACGGCACTGATCCGAAAACCCGCGTTTACTACCGCAAGGCCGACAGCACGAGTCCCTTTGTCCGACTGCTCGACAAGGCCGACGCCCGCTACGATTTCGTCGGCAACGTCGGGCCGGTTTTCTATTTTCTCACCGACCTGGAGGCGCCGCGCGGACGGCTCGTCGCAATTGATACGCGGAAGCCGGCCCGCGAGAATTGGCGGGAAATCCTGCCCCAGGGAACTGACGTGATGGCCGACGTCACCCTGGTCAACCACCAGCTGGCGGTGGTCTGGATGCACGACGTTCACCACCTGTTGAAAATCTACGGCCTCGACGGCCGCTTGGTGCGCGAGATCGCCTTGCCGACGCTGGGCGCGATCGCGGGGGTGACCGGCAAACCCGAAGACACCGAGATGTTCTTTGCCTTTACGTCGTTTCTCTATCCCACGACTGTTTTTCGTTACGACTTTGCCACGAGCACGCTGTCGGAGTTCCACAAGTCCGAGGTCAATTTCGATCCGTCCCGCTATGAAACCCGGCAGGTCTTCTATCCGTCAAAAGACGGCACACGCATTCCGATGTTTCTCACCTACCGGAAAGGACTGCAGCTCAACAGCAACAACCCGACGCTGCTCTATGGATACGGCGGTTTCCGAATCGAGATCACACCGTTTTTCTCGGTCTCCCATCTGCTCTGGCTGGAAAGCGGCGGGATTCTTGCCGTGGCCAACATTCGCGGCGGAGGCGAATATGGCGAGGCGTGGCATCAGGCGGGCATGCTCGCGCGGAAGCAAAACGTGTTCAACGACTTCATCGCAGCGGCCGAGTGGCTGATCCGGAACCGATACACACAGCCCGCGCGGCTGGCCATCCAGGGCGGAAGCAACGGCGGGTTGCTGGTCGCGGTCTCGATGGAGCAGCGGCCCGACTTGTATGGCGCGGTGGTCTGTCAGGTCCCCGTCACGGACATGCTCCGGTACCAGAAATTCACGGTCGGCCGCTATTGGGTGCCGGAATACGGCAACGCCGAGGCCACCCAGGAACAGTTCAAGTTCCTCTATGCCTATTCACCGCTGCACAACGTCAAACCCGGCGTGAATTATCCGCCGATCCTTGTGACCAACGCGGAAAGCGACGATCGCGTTGTGCCCTCGCACGGGTGGAAATTCGTGGCGGCGCTGCAGGCGGCCGGCGGAAAGAACCCGATCCTGCTGCGGGTTGAGACAAAGGCCGGACACGGCGCCGGAAAGCCGATGACGAAGGTCATCGAGGAACAGAGCGACAGCTACGCGTTCCTGTTCAAAGAACTCTCCATGACGATGGGAAAGAAGTAGCGCGCATTTCCAGGCAGGAATCGTAGGCGCCGACAGCACGCCTTATTATCTATGCTGCATGCTTCCCGCTTCCTGTTCGTTTTTCGTTCATCGTTCATCCTTCATCCTTCAAAACTGGATTCCTATCCCCTTCCCCGTTGCCATAATATATTCCCGCGCCTGGTCGAATTCTTCGCCCTTCATGTGCTCCATCATCAGCGGCGCGTCGTGGGGCAGTTCGGCGAGGCGGCGCAGATAGGTCTTGTAGTCCAGCACGCCCGTCCCCGGCACGACCTCGATAAAGTGAACGTTCATCTCCACTTCCCACCGCAGGTCCTTGGCGTGGCAGCTCACGATCCATTTGCCGAGCTTGTCGAAGAGCTCGTTCAGCAGGTCCGTGTTGCGATAAAACAGCGCGGGCGAGCAGATCGCATTGCACGGATCGAGATGCACGCCAAAGCCTTCGCGGCCGATGGCCTTGATCATCTTGAGATAGGAATCGGCGCTGTCGGGATAAGCCCAGCCCATCATCTCGTAGCAGAGCTTCGCGCGCTTGGGTTTGACGGCATCAATGATCGCGCGGGCGTTCTCGACCGCCCGGTCGAAAAACTCTTGCGAGAAGTTCTTCGGGTCGGGTCCGAACCAATACTTTTTGTTGTAGGAACCGGCGATGTCCACGCAGCAGCGCGCGCCCAGTTCGTCGGCCAGCGCAAGGCCCTCGGTCACGCTCTTGATGTTGGTGGCGCGCGCGTTGGGATCGGCATCCATCATGTTGCCCCAGCGGCCGACCTCGGCGATGACCACGTCGTGCCTGGCGAACGCTTCGCGAATGGCGCGGATGCGATCCGATTCGCCCAGCTTCACCGCCGGGCAATAGGCCGCGCGATAGCCCAGCTGGCGATGGGCCAGCGCAATCGCCTCCGGGTCGTTGCCGCCGGCCGAAACCGGTCCGCCCAATCGAACGGCGTGGCGCCCAAGAGCCGGCCGCGCCAGAGACGACGGAACCGACCGGCACGATTGGGCCAACCCCGCCGCTGCGGTCGCACCCGCCAGCCGCAATGTTTGTCCTACAAAGCCACGACGACTGATCCCCTTACGATCCATGATGACCTCCTGAGCGAACAATTCATCTTTCGCAATCGCCTATACGAGCGTTCCGCGCGGCGGTCAATCGAAACCGCGTGGCGATACGGAAGGAGGGGGGTTGCGAAAAGCGAAGTGGCGCGGGCTGTTAGCCTGCGTTTCTCACCAGGAATTGTAGCCGCCGACGTAAGGAGGCGGAAAGAGGCCGGCCGACTGGACTCCGATGGCCGCTGCCTCCTTACGTCGGCGGCTACACGCTGTTGAAGACTCTATAGACCGGTGAGAAATCCGGGTTAGCCTGTGAACCGTGTGGAGATCAGACAAATGCCCCCCAGGCACTAATCCAACTTCGACACTCTGGCTGGTTTTTCTGTGCTTTCTTTGCGGTCGCGGCAATGTAAGTGCAATAACATCAATGATGTGGCTTTTTTGCTGGCCGAAATAGTGGCGAATATATTTGTGTATCATCCTGATACAATGACGATTTTACTTGACGATTCGCAAGTCTCTCCATATGGGTAGTGACGAGAGAAAGGGGACAGAAACTCCATGACTTAGCTAACGGATAGTGACTGAATGAAAACGTAAGTCCAATAGACTCAAAGACATCTTGTGCTGAAATGTCGAAGTTGGGTTAGCGTGGTGAGAGCTGGTCGGCGGTTATGCGCCGTTATTCCTTCTGCCCGGCGGCTTTCAGCGCCTTGTCGAGCAACGCTTTCTGCTCGGACTCGTTGGCGTGCTCTGGCCTCCCCACGCCGAGATTGGCCGGATACTCCAGCGAGCGGCGAAACTCGGCCACGGCCTTCGGGTAGTCCTTCGCCTCCATCGCCTTCTTGCCCAGCGCCACGTGAACGTCCCGGTAGACGTCATAGAGCGAGCGCTGCCCTTCCCAGGCGTGGAAGGTCCGCGAGTCAATCAGCGCGGCAGCCTTTTCGTCCTGCTCCAGATGATGGTAGGCGCGCGCAAGGAGTTCGATCACGTCGCTGCGGTAACGCTCGAAGCCCAGCGACTTTTCGAGCAGATCGCGCACCGCGGTCCACTGGTCGGCCTTCTGGTAAAGCGTTCCGAGGTCGCGATAGAGCGTCTGGTCGTCGGGCCGAAGGGCGATCGCCTTCTCAAAGTGTGGAATGGCGGCCTTCTCGTCGTTGTCCAGTTTCCAGCTGACGATCCCGAGGTTTCGATGAACGACGCTGTAGTTCGCGCCCAGCGAAAGAGCCTTCTTCCACGCGGCCACCGCCTCGTCCTTGCGAAAGTGGGCCAGGTAGAGACAACCCAGATAATAGGGAATATGCCAATCGTCGGGACGCAGGCGCGCGGCGTGTTGGAGGATAGCGATGGTTTCGAGGCGGTCGGGGAAGACGTAGTCGGGCGGCATCGCGGCGGCCCGATCGAGCATCCGCTGGGCGGTCAGCCGATCGGGCTCAAGGTCGGCGAACACCGCGGCGTAGTAGCAGGAGATCGGCGTGGCCACCCCTCCGTCGGCGAATGAGGTTTGCCGCAACAATTCCGCGCCAAGTTGATGCATCTTGAGGCGATAGAAGAAGGCGGCGAGTTCGAGGACTGTTTGCGGCTCGCGGCGCAGCCGTTGGACAATCTTGCTGTCGGGAAAATCACCTTTGCCGCCCAGGGGATTGAGCGCCGCATTCGCCGACGGGTCGAGCGGGTCGAGTTGGAGAACACGCTGCACCTGGTCGAGCGCCTCGTCGCGGCGGTCTGCCGCCCACAGCGCCACGGTGAGCAGATTGCGATTGAGGACATCGGTGCCATCGCGGGCGACGGCTCGTTCGAGCGCGGCGCCGGCCTCGGCCCAGCGTTTCTGCCGGATGTAGATTTCGCCGGCCAGACCCAGGCCGATGGAAGCCGAAGCGGGGTCGCGGACGGCGCACCAGGCGTGTTCGAGCGCCGCGGCCTCGTCGTCCAGTTCCAGCAACGCCCGCGCGAGATAGTAGTGCGCCAGACCGTTGTCGTTGTCGCGTTCGAGGATCTTCTCGAGGCGCGGCCTGGCATCCTTCGGCAGGCCGGCTTCAAGATCGAGAACCGCCAGGGCCAGCTGGGCCGGCGCCAGGGTCGGGTCGAGTTCGAGCGCTTTGTCGAATTGTTTTCGCGCCTCGTCGGGCTTTGACTGCTTGTCGGCCAGCACGCCGGCGGCCCAATGGTCGCGCGCGGTCTTCATGGGGTTCTTGAGCGCGTCCAGGTCCGGTATCTCGCGCTTGGGCAGCGGCAGCGGATGAGTGAACGAAGCGAGCGTTCTGCCGTCGGCGACGATCTCGACCGTAAACGAGCCGCGTACATCCTTCTCCGGTAGGACAGGTTGCCAACCTGTCCCACTCTTCGGCGAAATCGAAACCTTCCCGCTGGCGATGGTCTTGCCGTCTTTGACCACGCGGCATTCGGCATTCTCCCAGGTTCCCGTGCCGATGACCTTGACCGTGTACTTCCCATCCGCTGCCGCTTTTATGACATTCACCGCCACGTCGCGCGTCGCGAATTCGTAGCCGTCAAGGCCGTGAACGGGATACCACCATTCGGTCCACTCGACGGTCTGATGGGGCTGAAGCAAACCATAGTCGGCCTGAGTGACCAGCGGCCCGGTCTGCACTTCGTTGTAGAGCGTGCCGTCGTCGGTCAGCGTCGCCTGGGCCGCGGTGCCCTCGCCGCCGCGTCCCCACGTCCACGCCTTTTTGCCGGGAAGATCGAAATGATTGGCATAGGCCACGATGCCGTGATCGTCCTGATGGTCGTAGGAGCCGAAGAAATCCTGGTCGCACTGATAGGCAAAAATCGAAGTGGGCTGCCGGTAGTTCTTCGACCCGCTCAGGTCCACGCCTTTGTTGATCGGCCAACGGAAAAAGTTCGTTCCGCCGTGGTCGGTGCCGAGCGTCATGGGATAGATGAACTGTGTCCCGTCGGTATTCGGGACGGCGGTACAGTTCCAGAAGTAATAGGGCTGGACGTAGGGCGTGGGGTTGTAGATGCGAATTCGCTCCTCGAGGAAGCTGCGCCCGGGCCGGAGCCGAACTACCACCACCCATTGCGTGCGAAAGACGCGCTCGATGTTGCCGATGGCGATCCCGCGGCTGCCGTCGTCAAAATCAACGAAGCGGCACGAAACCGGCGAAACGGGCGTCACGGTGTGGGCCTGCGGCCCGGTGTTCCATTCGATGCCGCCCGAAATCCACGCGCCGCGCAAACCGATGAGGCCCGGCTTGATCACCTTGTTGACGTAGAACATCTCGCGTTTGACCGTCTTGTCGAACACCGAGTGGACGTGGCCGCCGAGCTCGGGAATCACGGTCACGCGCAGATATTCATTTTCGAGCACCAGCGTGTCGTACGTGCGATCCACTTTCTGGCGTGAGAGATTGTCCTGCATCGGATAGGGGTAGATGGGCTTGCCGACCGTCCACGTGAACTGCGGATTCACATCGTCCGGCCCCCACAGATAGGTGGGAATGGTGATCGTGCCGGTGCGGGTTTGGACGGGAGACGGAGAGTCCTGAGTGCTGAGTCCTGAGTGCTGAGTTGGAGTGGCGGGGCCGGCGGCGGGCGGTTCGCCGGCAAAAAGCCATGTCTGCACGGCAAGAACCACGATCAGAACCAGCAAGCAAATCCGAGGTGATTTGGGACGCACGCGATTTGAAATACGCTGGGCTTTCGTTGCCATGGTTTGCACCTCCGAGCGGCGTGGGAACATTGCTGGCCGTATGGTTGACACCCCGCTCCTTGCTGGCAAGAAGAAAGAGCACTGCCGCGAGATCGGTCTCACATCGGAAAGACGCGTTGATCTTTCAGAACTGCGGAGAGGTGAGGGAAACGCAGAAAGCATCCACCGGACCGGCGACGCCGCCGGATGCGACGCCCACGGCACTTCTCGCAGCCTGACAGGCTACGCTGCTTTGCAGAAAACCTACTTGACGATGTGGGCGGGGTCGGCCATAGGAATTGACGAGACTGCATGATGACAGTGAAGAAAAAAGCGTCTATCCGCGAATTGGTTCGTGGCAAGGTCCGCCGTTTTATGATGGCCCACAAACGGCAGGGGAAGGACTATATCCGTCGGATGCTCAAACGTCGTCGCGGCCGATGCGCGCGGTGTGGCGTGTGCTGCCGGTTGGTCCACCGCTGTCCGTTCTTGTTGATGGACCACGGGATGGCGATTTGCACGATTCACGCGTTGAGACCGGCCAACTGCCGCATTTTTCCCGTGGACTCGCGGGACCTGGCCGAACGCGACCAGATCGCCCCCCATCGGCCGTGCGGCTACACTTTCGTGGCCGAGCACGAGAGCGCCTAGCTTCTCTTCCGTTCCAAGTTCAGACTGCCAGTTTGCTCTTTCTTCTGGTGGCACTCTCAGACAGGTTGCCAACCTGTCCTACATCAGCCAACCGGCTGGGTGGGGGAGCGTTTTTTGCTCAGGGCGGTGAGGCGTTCGAGGAGGTGGACGGTTTGCTGGGCCTCGCGCTTGTCGAGGCCGCTGAGGGCCAGAGCTTCGACCGAACCGCCGAACGTTTCGAGAAGCAGACCGCTCCAGATGATCCCGGTGTGGAGCCGGACCGAGGCGACTTTGGCCAGCGAGAGCTTTTGCTCGTAGCTCCGCAATCCCAGCCAGGTCCACTTCGTGATGACGATCTCGTCTTCACGGATGACCATGCGGGGCGGAAGGAAGAGCGCCGTGATGGAAGATTCGCAAACCATCCCGCCCAGTGGCGTCGCCGCGAGGGTGTGAGGAAGTCCCGTGATCGGTTCGGTCTGGGGCGGGCGACGGAGCGGGTCGGCCACAAAATCGTAGCGGCAGAAGCGGCAGGTACGCGCGACTTCGAGGACAGTCTCGCCGCATTGGGGGCATTGCTTGCCGTCGCGCAGCCACCGCCCACAGGCTCGACAGCGGCGCGCTTCATCGGGAACGATTTCGTTGCAGTCGGGACAGTTCGCCATGGTGGAGTGGACAGTTACAGCGGGTCCTTGGGGCCGCGCAAGTCAAAATCACTGCGATTGTTCCGCGATGAACTTCTGGTAGAGGTCCAGCGCCGCTTCCTCCGAGATGTCGTGGCCGACGACGAGGCGCGTGAGGGCGCGGGCGCTCTGGCTCGTTTTGATATCCCCGCCGAACAACGACAGGTACAGCGAGTAGTGGCCGGCGATGCCGTCGGGCGGATCCATGTTGTAGGGCGTCTCGATGGCGAAGCAATCGCCGGGCCGCGACATCAGGACGCAGGTGATGCCGCTCTGGGCGTCGCGCTTCAGGCAGAGCGGCTGAGCGAGGAAGCGACCGACGGAGAAATGCACGGGGTTGGGGCCATAGTCCCACCGGCCGTCGAAGAGGACTTCGGCCGCGCGGCGGTCCCGCGGAAAGGCCAGATAGGTGCCGAGGATGAACGGGTTCACATCGCAGGAAAGGAAATAGGCCGGCCCGGGAGTGTGGAGCGGTTGCTTGACATAGGCCAGACTGCGGAAGCCTTTGCTGAAGTAAGAGGACAGGAAGACTTCGAAACGCGGCATGTCCTGCTGGGGCGAGACGGTCGTTTCCAGATCGAGAGTGTTGGGCGATTTCCAGCGATAGCTGGCGATCAGCTCGACGGGGTGATCGCTGCGCGGGGGCCAGTTGAGCTGCACGGCTCCGTCGGAAAGGAGTTTGGCCGACCTGGGCCAATCGCGCGCCGCATCGCCCCATCGCTTGTTGGCCGAAAAAAGGCGATAGTAGCTGAAGAGACCCAGGTTGTCTTTGTTATAGGCAATCTCGCGACCGCTTGTGACATCAATCAGCGACGGAATGCCTTGGGTCTTTTCGGTGCCTCGAAGCATCCCTTTGATTTGGCCGGTATTGAAATCGAAAAGGCCGTTGCCCGCTGACTTGAAGGCGAGATCGGATTCCGCGGCCGAGACGGCAAGGGGGATGACAACCCCGAGAAACAGGACGAGAGAGAAGCCGATCGTTTGACGCCGGAACCCAGACGGACGCATGGCCGCTGACCTCCTCAACTCATCAGGAATCTGGTGAGACTCTTACCGGAAAGAGACCGTGCCAGCCTTTCGACAGCGAATTCAACAGATTCCTTTGCGGGATCGTTTGCGTGAAGGAGCCGGGCAAGAAGGTAGATTTCCAACAGAACGGAGTTATGGGCAGGGAGGCGGACTGTTGGGCCGCCACTTTTCGCAGGCTGACAGGCTACGCCGCCGGTTTTGCGCTTGACTGCGACCAGGGCAGAGCAAACCCTGTGGGAGTGCGACACGGGAGGGGAGGCGTTCCCTCCACATCACCAGGAATCCAAGCTTACGAAGATACAACCAGAACGAGGCATGGGTGCCGTTGTGCTTCCGGGTCTCTGCATGAGGGGGAGTGGCGGCATTTTGCTTTTGCCATGAGACGGCGCGAATTCGGATCGCGCGAGCGCTTTGGCATCCGTAGCGTCAAGAGGAGGCGGGTTGCATGTTCGCCAGTCCGCGGGTTCGAGGCGGAAGGGAATGGTCCCATCGGTATCGGGCGGTTGTGGCTTGCGTCATGGGGGTGTGCGGCGTTCCGGGTCTGGCACTTTTCGGCAACTCGGTGAGCCTCGCGGCCGTGCCGCCCAACCCGGTCATCCGGGTGGCGCCCAACCCGATCACGACCGTCACTCTTCAGACGAACCGAACGACGACACGGGCCCTGACGATTTACAACGACGGCGGCTCGACTCTGACGGTCAATGCGATCTGGGACACGATCACGACGACGCCGACGCTGACGGGGGCCAAAACCCCGCGCGATCTCGGGGCCGTTCATCCCAAACCGGGCGAGATCCCGGCCGGTGCGGAATATGTTCCGGGAGAATTGTTGATCAAATACAACCCCGCCTTTGCCTTGGGTGTTCGGGTGCTGGATGCCCAGCTGGGCGCGCGGGCGGTCAGGAGCTTCGACGAGATCGGCGTCAAGCACGTCAGGCTGGGACCGAATGTGTCGGTGGCCGATGGCCTGCGGCAATACGTCAACAGTGGCCTGGTCGAATATGCCGAACC
>Ga0315282_10004911_pt1 | contig 23049 bp, 18 predicted proteins | sample YL17G07_20_MG_FD_203693 | JGI IMG/M metagenome (GOLD analysis project Ga0315282, IMG submission 203693) | Sediment microbial communities from Yellowstone Lake, YNP, Wyoming, USA - YL17G07_20 | ecosystem: Environmental > Aquatic > Freshwater > Lake > Sediment | place: USA: Wyoming | collected... | reverse complement strand
GAGACCAGATCCCCCGTCTTGAGAATGGCAACCCATTCACCCTTGTGATCCTCACTGAGCTTGGCCATCAGACCCTTCAGATCCTTGACATCTCCTACCTCCTCTCTCTTTATCTGAATGGTAGTTGCCATCTCTGATCCCAATGAAACCGAGCGACGCCAGCTATATTAGCGTTGCGATAGTCTCGACGTGTGCTCATGGGTGGCCACAGGAGACGGTTGAGAGTAAGTGGAAACCCAGGTCCAACGAGAGAACGCAGGCTACCCGCATGCGTTCACTGATCTCCTCTCGATTCCTTTCCTGACTGAGACTCTATGCGTATGATGGCGGGGGTGGAGGATAGGCCGCAGCCGGAGCTTGTCTCCGCTCGAACCAAGCTCTTACTTGAGGTTGCAGCAGGTACCAGATGACGACTGCCCCTATCGCGAGCCCGGGCAGTGCAGCTGCCGGGCTGCCCATCAAGGTCCCGAGCGAGCCTATTATCCCGAGCACTTCAAGTATGAGAGCGACCAGCCAAGCCCAGTACTTCCTAGATAGCAGTCCCCAGCAGACGATCAGCTCAACAACTGCCGCAAAAACAACCACGATGCCGACGACGCTGATCAACCCGCCGAATGCGCTCAAGAGTCCTCCGAAGTCCCCGATGTTCGGAATGAACGCCATGCCAAACACCGTGACCGCCAGTCCGGCAAGCAACGCAAGACAGCCTACCAAGATTCCTACGATCCCAATGATTGTAACGCCAAGAGGTCTCTGATCGGATGCCATTTGCGAAGCCGTCGGTCCACTTCCTTTATAAGGGTTTGTTTTCTTGGTCTGCCAGTGAAGCTGGTCGGTCTAAGCTGAGACCAAGAGTATCGAGACTTGCGGTGGCACCATCACATTGTTCCAGTATCGAGCACAAGCCTACGACGAGATCAACGCTCTCCCCCGACAGGAACAACACTCATAGCGTGAGAGTGGCCTCATTGGTGATGGCCCGGTCCAATGCAGAGGAGAAAACGATACTCTTCTAGCTTCTGACCCTAGGGCAGGTGCGTGTTACATATGCCCCCCTCTCTGCTCACGATGTCCTCCTTCAGGCTTGCTTGCCCACCCAAGAGAATCGCACCGATCTCCAGACAATGTAATTCTTGTTTCTTACATGCAGCGCCTTATTACGGACCACAGAGGAAATGGATCGCTGAGACGGGGCAAGTGTCAGACGAGCACGAAGAACAAGAAATGGATCTGGAGAAGATCCTAGCTAGGTACTCATCTATGAAAGTGCCAACTAGTCCCTTCAACCGGGGTGAGTCGACGCTCAAGGCACAGCTAGCAGGTCAGCCAGCAAGGGGTCAAGACCGTCCAACACCTGATGATCGGATCCGTAGACGGATAGGCATCGAACAGGATCCGTCCGGGGAAAAGCGCAGAGGAGCAACGGCGGGGCCTGTCTCTGGCTCTTCCAAGCCGCACGGGCCAGGCATAGATCCTGAGGTTGACGCAAAACTTGTGGAAGCCGCCGAAGAATCACTTCAGGATTGCGTCTCTCAGTCAAAGGGAATGGTCGATGCCGCCTTTGTCGTTCTTTCTGACGGCGTGACGTGTCTGGGCTCGTCGGCTAGGCCAAGCATTGACAGTGACATCGCGAGCGTTTTCATCGAGGAACATCTCGGGTCATTCGCTGCCTACGATGACGCCCTGCAGATTGGAGAAGTCACTGAACTGCGCATAACTGGGAACAAGGGAACGATACTATTGATGGTCAACGATGGGTTCAAGGCAATGGCACTGCTAAGCGACAAGAGCCACTTCCCACTTGCAAGGATTCACATCATGAGAACGCTCAGCGGGATCGCTGGATTGATGGCCACAGGGAGCTAGGTCAGATCCCCGGAAGCGATCGCACAAGCCAGAAAGACGGGAGAAGAATCAAATCACCGAATAGTAGGGCTAGCCCTAACCCCAGAAGCACAAACAGCTGCAGAGGCATCAGTGGGCTTGCGAACACGTAGTTGTTGGAGCCCTCCGCTACATCACTAGCCAAAGGCCGGCCCAGATCTCTTGAGAAGACTATCCTTCTGGAACCTCCAGTGCCTGATGCCTCAGCCAACAGGAATTTGTTAGGATTACGAGACAGGTCCTGTGCGCTTACCTTTCTCAACAGGAATAGTGCAGCCGCCTTCCGTATCCAGCTCTCATTCTCTAGGCCTTCGAATATGGTCACACCCCTAAGCCAGAGCCTGACGTTCAACACCGAATTCATGAGTAAATAGACAAGGCTCAGTACCATGGCATTGTCAAATGTGGAAAGGGGGACTGTGGCCTTGGCCGAGGTCAGACCTTGCAGGATCCGATCAAGAGTTGTCGGGTACATGAAGCTGATGCAGACCAGAGATTTGGCGTCGGCGCCACCATAGGCTCCCAAAGAGTAGAGCTCCCAGAAGAGCATCGACTGCAGAGATCCTAGAAACAACCAGCTCCAGACGTCCACGGATCCGGCCAAGGCGCCCCCCAAGTTGAGGACAAGAGCTGCCAACAACAGCAGAACCCATACGGTATCATCTATTTCCCTCTTGTCGACGTCTTGGACCGCTGAGTAGGCTAGCAGTGAGATGGATGACAGGATCCTGAGCAGGTCGATTGGCGAGAACTCTGGCAAGCCCTAGCCAGCCTTCTTTTCGTTCTCTTCCTTTAGCAGCGTGTGGAACTGTGTCACATTCCTCGCGACTTCCCTGAAGTCCATTACCTTCCTGTCAATCATCCATTTCAGGACGGCTTCTCTCAACTCTATCTCATGCAGATACCAATCCCTGGGCATTCCGAACCTCAAGCTCACAATGGGCAGATGAACGGACTTCTCTACCATCACAGTGAAGGCATCCTTGAGGGGATCCCAGTAAGCTATTGTTTGGCTCGTCCCGTCCGGGTTAATCTCCCACACTTGTCTGATCCTCCTCCCAAAAGGGGATCCTCCCTCTTTCTTAGGAAGGGCCACTCTCTCTATCAAGCAGGCAATGTTCATTAGAGGGATATAGGGCCCCGCTATGTTCATAGGTGGACTTGTCATTCTCTTTATGGCATACTCGAGGTTCTCGGCATGGATAGTGCTGATACCTCCGTGCCCAGTTGCCACCGCCTGAAACAACACAAATGCCTCCTCTCCTCGGATCTCCCCAACAATCAGATAGTCCGGCCTGTATCTGAGCGAGGTCCTGACCAGATCAAACAACGTGACTTCTCCCATCTTTGTGGCACCTAAGCCATAGCTTTCTCTGCTCACGAATTGGACCCAGTTGTCATGCGGGATGTTGAGCTCTGCGGTCTCTTCGACTGTCACAATCTTCAGGCCAGGCTTGAACAAGTTGGTCAGCGCGTTCAGAAAAGAGGTCTTTCCCGCCCCTGTTCCTCCCATGATCATCACAGTGAGCCTATTGTCAAGCACAAACCATAGGTATGCGCCCAAGAGCGGGTTGAGCGTTCCGAGCTCTATTAGGTCTACAATGCTGAAAGGCTCCTCTCTGAACTTCCTCACGGTGAATGTCGAACCAAAAGTTGAGACCTCCTCCCCATAGGTGGCAGCCAGCCTATGCCTTCCCGGCAGCATCGCGTCAACAATCGGGAACGCAGTGCTGATGTGCCTTCCAGCGAAGTGGGCGAGCTTGATTATGAAGTCGTTGAAGTAAGTCTTGTCCATGAATCTGACATTGGACGGTAGGCTCTCATATTTCCTATGCCAGACAAAAGCCGGCTTGCCGACACCATTAACGGAGATGTCTTCGATGTTCTTGTCCTCAATGATAGAGTTGATGGGGCCATAGCCGATCAGATCTCTTCTGACGTAGTACTGGATTCTCTTGATTGTGTCTTCCTTGGGCGAACCCATCATGTAGTTGTATTTCTTGAGCAACCTCAATGCCTCTGAAATCACGTACGATCTCGCGTCGACAGACATATCTTTGGGAGGTGCAAGCTCTTTGCTAAGTATGTCCCTGAGTTTCTTGAAAGCTGCCCCCTCCTTCTCATCCAACTGTATCTCGTCGACATAGTACCCCAACTGGCCTCCCCTCCCGGGTATCCGAGCAATGACGATTCGGGCATAGGGCTCTTCTATCCAATAGGTTTCGACGGGATGGACATCCTGCGGAACCGGATCGACAGTAGTCTCTATTACCTCCTTGACCTCTTCCTTCTTTTTCAGGAACGGGAACCACGGCTTCTTCTCTTTGACTTCGGGCTTCTTCTCTTTGACTTCGGGCTTCTTCTCTTTGACTTCGGGCTTCTTCTCTTTGACTTCGGGCTTCTTCTCTTTGACTTCGGGCTTCTTCGACTCCTCCTTTGTTGCGTGCCCGCTATCGGACCCTTTTCTTTTCTCCCCCTTCTCCGTTTCAGTTGCCGTAGTGTCAGCATCACCCTTTGCTACGCTTGTGGCAGTACTGCTCATCAGGTGTAGAAAAAGGCGGTACGAAGGCTCTTTAAGCCTTTGTACTTAGGGAAGTGTTACAGCAGCGGAGTACTCTTTGCCGCCTGTCGTGTGCAAAGCAACGTTGACAGTTACACCGCTCACAAGAGTGGATGAACCTGACTTCGCACCATCCGGGATGGACACCTCCAAGCCTTTAAGGACTCCAATCGGAACAGCCAGAGGAAGTGTCTGGTTTATGCTAGTTCCCGTCCACTCATTGTACAGCCTACCGTTCACCAGAACTGAATCGATTGTCGTGTCGGCGGAACCAGTGTTGATGAAAGTGATTTTCACTAGGAAGGCGGAGGGCTTGGTCGCGTACGCGTTGCGGATCTCGATCTTCTCAAACCTTGTGAATATGCCGACCAGCCCGCTCATCCAGAGTGCGACAGCGATCGCGATTGCAATTCCGACCGCGACGATTATGACCGTAGTTATCACTGGACTTATGCCTCTCTTGTCTTTCATTTGAACGCCAAAAACCTATGTCTGCTTATAAGCTTGAGTACCCGAACAGCAATGCATTCATATGGTTCCCTAACTAACAACCGGAAGCAGTTCGAATGCTGCAACGCTGTAAAGTCTGATCTAGGCCCTGCTCCCCGTGGCTCAGACTTATATGGAGGAGTCCGCAGAATTTACACTCAGGCTTGTCCATAGAGGGAGCTGTCACTGTGCTATTCGGAAATCTCGGAGAACCGCTCTCCAAGCTGTGCGGTGATCTAGAGGCTGCGGACATCAGGATATACCCCCGGGTCTATGGGTCTGTGGTCATCCTCTTCACAGTTGCCGCTACGTTCGTCTCACTTCTGGGTTCTGTTCTTTTGATGGCGGTGGGCGTGTTCAGCCCGCTCGTCGGAATTGGCCTTCTTCTTCTGCCCGTGACTGTGTTGATGGGAGGTATTCTTTGGCCAAGGATCAAAATGGCAGACAGAGGTGCTTCCCTCTCGAGTGAGGTTCCCTACGCTGCCGCATACACCGCCGTGATGTCAACAGGAGGGATTTCGCCGTATGTCAGCATACTCAGGCTGTCAAGAGCTCCACTTCTACCCACATTCCGCAAGATGGCTAGACTACTGGACGTGAAGGTCAGAGGACTCGGAGCCGATCCCGTGACAGCACTTGAGGACATTGGCAAGACACTTCCCTCGGCGGAGTTCAAGGAGCTTCTGCTCGGATACGCTTCAACGCTGAGAGCCGGCGGAGATGTCGTGCACTACTTGCTTAGGAGAACTGAGGTTCTGTTCAGGGAAAGGCTCTCAGGGCTCAAGACTGTGGGAGAGAGAGTCGGGCAGCTTATGGAGATATATATGACCTTTGGGATACTGCTTTCTCTAGGCATTTACTCAATCTATGCCATACAGCTCGCTCTAGGGTCCGCATTCGCAGAAATGCAGGTGGGCATATTCGGAAATGTTGGCTTCTTCATGGGGTTTGCCTATTTCTTCCTTCCATTCCTTTCAGTCATCTTTCTGTGGTTGGTAGACATTTCCCAGCCCAAGTATCCAACAGAGGAGAACTCAGTGTACTTCCTCTTCATGGGAACCTGCATTCCGGTCGCCCTGCTTGTGTTGCCAGGGCTCTTTCTCTCTTTCCCCATACCCGAGCTCCTGGGCTTCCCACTCTACAATGCGGAGCATGAACTCGTCGTCAGCCTCACGAGTCTGCTTAACCTCGAGAGAGGCTTTGAGGGTGCCTTGGGTCTCCTTATCACACTTGTAGTCGTCACAATTCCCGCAGCCGCATATCGTCTCTACATAAGCTGGAAGGAAGGAGGCATGGAGTTCGGCTTCGCCAACTTCCTGAGGGATCTGGTCGAGATAAGAAAGTCCGGGCTGAGTCCCGAGAAGTGCATCATGAGTCTTGCTGACAGAAACTACGGCAACCTGTCCAGGTTCATCAGAACGGTGTCCAGGCAGGTCTCGTGGGGGGTCAGTTATTCACGGATATACCAAGACTTCTCCAAGAACGTGAGGTCTTGGTTGTCCAAGGTCAGCATGTTCTTGTTGCTTGATGCCATTGAAGTCGGCGGGGGGACTCCGGAAACCCTGGAAACCCTAGCGCAGTTCAACGAATCGATAGTATCTATGGAGAAGGAGAAGAACTCGATGCTGAAACCATTGCTTGTGATCCCATACATTGGCACTGCTGTCTTGGTCTTCACAATAATAACTCTACTCACGTTCTTTAGATCCATGCTCGGAGTCGTTTCCAAGTCAATCGGCTTTGCAGACATAGTCACTCTCCTACTTCCGCCACTGATCATTCACATCTATGCTATGGGCATCGTCGGAGGCAAGATCTCCTCTGGTGAAGTTTCCGGTGGTTTCCTACATTCAATACTGCTCCTATTGTTCACTCTATTCATGATAACCCTGGTACCCTACTTCTCTATTGGCATAGTTCCCGCACCGGTCGGATGAGGTGGGAAAATGGCAAAGGCTAGGAAGATCAACCCCGCGCAAAGAGGAGTGGCCCCCGTAGTGACTACGGTGATCCTCGTAGCAGCGACACTGATCATCACGCTTGCAACAACGCTGTACGCCTACACCATCCTAGAATCGCAAATGGAACTCACGGAATACGAAAACGGTAAGCTTGCCATGATTGACCTCGCCGAGATGATAGAAGGTCTGTTGTTCACGAAGGGGTCCGCAGCCTACACCACACTGTATACCAAAACGGGCGGCCTTGTGTTCACTATTGGGACAGAGAAACTCAGCATAAAAGTGAACGGCCTCACTGTCTTTGGCCCAGACACTGTCAACTTGCCAACGTTCAGAGCAGGAAGACTAGTGGGGTCGGCAGACTACACAGTCCTGAGAGGAGATCCTCAGAGTCACGCATCCGAATACTTGATAGTGGGATCAGGATCTACAGTGGCCCCACCGCTTGGATGGGTCTACGCCAAACAGCAGGACGGAAGCTGGGTTGTCGTTGACTTCGGTCGGGCAAGGGTGGTCTTCTCCGGCATGAACAACTACACGATCGATGGGTTCAGATGGGAAGCTCTGAATGTCGTCGAGGTGACGTATGTGAAGATACACTTTGGGCAGATGGGCGGGAGAGACGTCTTCGACATCCGTGCGAAGGTCACCAACGTGACTACTGGGGTCCAAAGGTACCACGGCAACAGCGTCACGATCACTGTGACGAGGGGGGCGACCTCAGAAACCTATACGGTGTCGGGGCCAGGAATCGACACGATAGTCAACGTGTCCATCGTGGACGTAGAGGTGACAATAGCATGAGGTGCTGCGATTGAGTTCCGCCATTGACACAACCATAGTGACAAGCGGCCTGTTTCTAGTTCTATTGGTGGTAGTGGTCGGATTCAGCATGATCTCACAAGTAGTCTTGGCCGATTCAATCAGGATAAGACTGGGGGAGATTTCGAACCAAGTGGCAAGTGACATGATAGAGGTGGTGTCGCTGTGCTATCAGTCCACATCCGCGGATGTTCGACTCTTCAGGCCCCTAAAGATCCCAACCTCAGTTGGCACGTATGGCTATGCTATCAGGCTGAGGTTGGATGGGAACGTATGGGTCGTTGAGGCTAGTCTCGAAACCGGCGGACCTTTGCCATCGACATCTCCGTTGTGGCAGCAATCTGGTGATATGATCGTAGTGACTCAGGTCGGCACCGTCCACATCGGATCGCAATTGATAGATTTCGGCCCTGTTCTCCACTCGGGCTCTGCGTTTCCAGTTGTTTGGGCAACGAGAGATTCAAATGGGGTCACCAAAGTTGGCCTTGGTGAAATGCGGTCATGAGAAGAGGGAATGGGAGGGTGAACGCGTAGATGGACATAACTATTGACAATCTCTTTGCCTTCTTGATCATGTTCGCGCTAGTTGTGGCCTTCGTGAGCTTCGTCATTCCTTCTACGTACCTCCCGTTCACCACAACTGAAGAACACCAGTTGGAGGACATCGCGGGCGGGGTTATGGACAAGCTACTGTTGACTACTGGATATCCTGCCAACTGGGGAAACGACATAACCGTGCCGGGAAGTGCCCTCACGGCGTTCGGGCTTCGCAAGGAAGGGGGAGAACCCTACGAACTCGACGTGAACAAGATCCTCAGGATCTGCAATAGCTCAACCTTCGCGGTACCTTCAACATTGTACGTCGACCCCGCGGACACAGCTCAACTGTTGGGCTTGAACGGGTCCGTCAAGTATTCCTTCTCGATACAGATCTCGCCCGCCCTCGACATAACGGTCGAGAGTGTATCCTACTACATTCTGAAAGGGAACTCGGGGAAGAACAACTACCAAGTCCCGTCAGTCATCAAGCTGGCTGTCAAGAATTCCGAAGGTAGGCCAGCTTCCAACGCGGACGTGTCAGTCATCTACCTTCTGATGAACGTCAGGACGAAGGCAGGTCAAGAGGACATCGCCTACATGAACTACACATGTTTCACCAAGGTCACCGACTGGAGCGGTCAGTGCACAATGAACTTCACATCATTCCTGGAGGCTGTGGAGGCCGAGCTCAAGCAAGCGAAGAGTGACCTTGCCAAGACGAGCGTCGCCCTCACTGTCTTTGCTGAGTACTATGGGATAAGATCAACTTCTTCTTTCCCGATGGACGAGGTCCTGACGGTCCTGACGGGGTCAATCGTGGACAACTACTTGATAATCGACTTCCCCGTCGACACCCTCCCGAACGGAGCTAGGCACATGCTTAACATGTGCGCCCTTGGCGTCCCGCCTCTGTACATCTACCTTGATTACCTTCACAACGAAACCAACGGGCAAGCGGGGATGGTGATCAATGCAGGAGCCAAGAAGCATCGCGTGTATGCCTTGGGACAGGACATCGATGAGGATGTGTCTTTCATATACCTGCCCGTGAAATACCAAGGGAACTACTACACCGTTGTGATCATGCGTCCGCCTCCTCTCGTAGCGTACCAAAGTGGTGTCCCTGGGGGAATGAAGACAAGCGTTCTTAGAAGGCTTGTCAGGATAGGCCCTTGGCACTATGTTTTCACCATTGCGGTATGGAGGGGGGCCGAGTTCTGACTATGTACGGCAGTAGAGAGGGTCAGATGAGGGTAATCGAAGCAATCATAGCCACCGCCATCCTTGCCATAGCCATGATGGCTGCAATGAACGTCACGAGATCTCCTAACCCTTATCTCTCGAAGACCAGGAATGAGCTAGTAAGGTACTGCTATGACTTTCTCCTGAGGCTTGCGGAAAGCGAGTCCTTTGACAAGATCGTGTTCTTCAACGGTAGCCTTCGCTATGGGTGGGAGGGACTGATGCGAGTCACGCTGAACTCTCTGCTGCCAGCGGGCTCTCTTTACAACATGACTGTGTACAACGTGACCTACACAGGCGACAGCGTCCAACAAGAGATATTGAATGGAGACATCATAACGAACTCCGCTTCGCCCGCCAACTTCGCATCAGCCAAGGAGGTGGCAGCCGCGGATGTGACCTATACCACTCGAAGGTTCTGGATACTCAGGATCCACCTTGAGATCACAAGAGGGTGAATGCTATGCGAACAAGAAGAGTCAAGACGCCAATGGGGGCTTCCAGTGGCCAGATCATAATCGCCGCCACTCTTCTGATCGTAGTCATCATTTTCGCTGTCTCAACAATGGTCTACATGACTGCGACCCAACATCTATCATTCGAGTATGATCCCAGCCGGGAGCTGATACTGAACATTGACTCGGACTTTAGGAGGGCTCTCGTCCGGATACTTTCTGAGGTGACTATTACATACAATCGAACATCTGAGATAAACGATTCCAGGGCAGCGGCAAACAGGATGCTATCCCAGTGGATCGCTTCCACACAGACAATCTATTCTACGACCGGCCTGCGGATAGGAGTAAGCTTGGACAGGGCCCTGCTGCAGCGCACTATGATCCTCTACGGTCACAGTTACCCAGAGAGATGGTCCTATAACCTGACCAAGCTCTATTGGTATCGCCCGCAATCCATATCGAGTGTAGAAGCCTCAATCACCATCGACTCAGCAGTGGGAGGAGTCATCGGATGGAAGTCCACGCATCTGATGTTGCTCAACTTGACCATCGATGTGCCCTCGATAGCGAGGGTCTACGCGGGATCACAATCCTCTCCGACGAACGTGACGTTCAATTTCTCCCTATCCGAGGAAGAGGGCCGGCCAGTGTCCGACATGACCACTGGGGCCACAACCATCCTCTACTTTGATCCGACAGCGCAACCGGGAGTGTACCCGTGGAAGAGGGCGCACATAGACTATATGACGTACAATGGGGGAGGAGACTACACGGTCATTTTCACGCCTCAGTTCTACGAACCCACCGATAGCATAACCATATCAAACTATTGGAGATTCTACTACAGGTTCATCTGCGTATCGGTGAAAGATAGCAGGGATATCATGGTAGAGGGCTGCAGCTACAGCGAGGTCACATACACTATCTCTGAGAGGGCGATAGAGCCCTACTACAGTAACGACACAAGAAAGCAGAAGGAGACGTATCTGGTTGAGATCACCCCAGACGGAAAAACCTGCTGGTTCGGCACCCAAATGGAAGGGGTGGACCTTCCTCCTATTCCTCCCATCCCCGTCAAACAAATCAGAGTGAATGCAACTGCGATGGGAGCATCGGGCACCCCAACTGAAGTTCCGTCAGAGGTAGAATCGTGGATGGACGACTATTCTGTGCCGTTGACAGGGTTCACGGAATGGAAAAGGAGGTTTGTGAATGGGTCGAAGCTAGTCTTCGAATTGGGCTTCCCACCAGGCATATCGAGCCAGGAGGTCCTTGTGTCTTGGCTTGAGGATGCAGACGCGCGGCCACCTGCGTACCCGGTTAATATCACCAGCAGAGACATAGGTGCGTTCACCGAAATCGCGAACGGAGCCTATAATGCCAGTATCTATGCCAGGCCCGGGTTCAGCGTATGGGTTAACTACACCCTCCAAGTGGACACCCTCCGAGTGGCCGGAGTCAGATATACCCTCTTCGGCTACGACGCCACAGGTGCCGGGAACGTAAGCAAGAACTGGGTTCCCACCAAGATGCCTGGCGGCAACTGGGCTGTCGTCATAGGTCCGGTCAGGGCCATAGCCTTCAGGAAGTCGAACGTTATCATGAACCCAGCTAATCAGACCTACATATACGATGAGCTGAACCACACAACTCTGATCACGATACCATCGGGACTGCCCTACTTCCTCTACGAGTTCAAGGCAGTCTGGCAAAAGCCGGTGACTCTCACTACAGACTACATGACCCTTCTTGGGATGAGATCCGGATTGCCCTTTGGATCTCTTCAGGACACCGTGGGCAATCTCATACCCATAAACGGCTCGTTCGCTACGAATAAGGCGGAGTTCCACAGAGACGATTGGATGACTCCCTCTCAAAAGCCAAAATACGGCAGCTGGGCGTCGATATACGGGCTTCACGGGGGCTGGGCTATCTTGGCCTCGGACGCATTCATAAATGAGATGGGGAGCTACCAAGCTCCAAATAGTCCTAAAGACACGAACGCCCCCCCAGAGGTCTGGGCGTACACCTCAGCGCTCGCCTACGACAGGGTGATGGAATACGATTCACTGGGCTATCCAAAGACCGCGAATACTTTCACCCCAAGTCATGCCATCAGCATAAGGGCTGGCTGTCTATTGCTTGAAGGAGGGGATTGCAGCAACCCCACCACTGACAACAAGATGTGGGTAGGGACCTTGCTGGGAAAGAGCGCAGCGGTTTGGGAACCCATGATGTACTACAGGATGTTCAGCGAACGGTTTGTCCCAACGATCAGCGGCGTAGCTGACCTACCGTAAGGATCCGTCACTACCTCTCCTGATCGCCTCTGGCCTCCAGGACCGAGGCCCAAGATGAATTCCATGACACGGAACCCCTGAGCAAAACAGCGAAGAGGACAAGGCTTAAGTATGTTGCGAACTCTGCAGAATCAATGCACCCTTCTGAGGATAGAAGGGGTGGAGAATCCGACTACAGCGTACAGATAGAGTTGGCAGAAGAGACTTGTGCAGAAGTCGAAAGCCTCATGGCAAGGATCGAGACAGCGAAAGGGCTGGTCGAGAGCTCCAACTCGTCTCCCAGTGAGAAGTCCGATCTCGAGCGAGTTAGGGATGAGCTAGCAGCCATGTTGAAGTTCAAGGTCAAGCTGCTGAGGTCAAGCCTGAACAGGTTGGGAGAAGAGCGCAGCCGGTCTGAGGGAACGGTGTCCTTCCTCCAAAAGGAACTGGGAAAGGAACGTGCCATACTCGCCATAGAGAAGCAGTTCAGCGAGGACAAGGAACGGGAGTACCAGGCTCAGCTCAGGATAAGCAGGCTCAGCAAGGAACTGACCCTTCAACAGAGCAGGGCAAGGGCGATAGGCGAGGCAGTTGATCTGTTCAAACCCGTGCTCGAAAAGGCGACTATTGCGACTGAACCTGTGATCGCGAAGTGACTGCTCTGCAGACAAGGCTCATCTCTCCTTGGCAAGGGATCTTGCCTGCATCTTCTGAGGATGATTACACTGAGAGACTGAAAAGAAAGAATTATACCCTAGCGCAAGCGCGCGCTGAGTCGTTCAGGACTACCCTCAAAAGATCGGCCTGCTCCTCCCCTTCTCATGTTCCTCAACTGTCTTGGGCAATGTGAATTTCGTGAGCTTCAGAAGGCTTTCGCCGCCGTTCGACGCCTAAGAAGAACGGGAATAGCACGCGTCCTTTCTTGATCGAGCACGATGGAACAACGATGATCACACGTCCTTTCATTATGTGGGCTCGATCGAGTGTCATGACATGAGCGCAATTTCGAGTGCGAGCGTCGATCTATCACGTGAACGCGACGAAAAATCTATTATGTTTTACGTTATTTCACGTCTTGCGCCGATTTTTCTGGTTATCCGCTAAAATGCTGTGGAAGGACACCCTGCGACGCCATGAAAGGACGACCTCTGATGCCCATAATTCACGTCATCTGGTTGATTGGAGAACAAAAAATGGGAGAGCGCACTCGCTCGAGTGCGCTATGGGATTACGAAGTTCACTACGACGAAGCCGTTTGCCTTGAGTGTTACGGACTTGGACTGCTTGTAGTCCGGTAGTTTCACGGTGAATGTGGCCGCTTTTCCGGTCCACTTGTAGTTGTACATGTACCAGCCGTCTTCGTCCGTGTAAACGGTAGCGATCAGCTTGCCGTCTGGACCGTAGATCTGAACCTTTACGCCTTTTACTGGGTTGCCCTGACTGTCAGTGACTAGGCCTCCGAAGCCGGGGTCGTGCTTGAAGACGTTCTTGTTCTCGACAGCGTCGCTGTCCTCCAGTGCGCCGGCAACCGAGAAGGTATACGTTGTAAGGTCATTCACGGGGGTTGTTGTTCCGGTTGCATCGTTCAGAGTTTTTGTATAGCCGCGTGAGCCCTTCAGCCTGTAGTCGAGGTGCACTGTGATGTACACGAAGCCCGAATATGCGCCCTTAGACGTAACGGTCACTGTCTTACCGTCTGCAGACCATTCGATGTCGAATTGCGAAGTCACATCGGTGCCGGGGATCAGGCCTGCGGTCAGCGAGCTGTAGACGTGTACAGGCATCGCTCCCTGCGTCACGAAGAGATACGGTGGCGTGATTGTAAACGTCAGCTCGGTTGGCAAGGCCGTGTAGTAGAGGATGTTGTAGTAAAACTGTCCTGGGTTCGAAGCTGTCAGCTTGTAACCCGACGGATTATCGGGGACATCCGGTGTGAAGATCAGCTTGAACTGTCGACCATTGGCGCTGTCAAAATCGAACAGGTAGAAGCTGCTGTCAGTAACGGCACTTCCAATCCTGTAGACAGTGACTGCGCAGTCAGCGTGGCCAGTGGTTCCTGTGGTGGATGCTACGAATGACGCTGTGTTCTCAACGGTGTATATGCCAATGTTGGCGTATGGACCGATGTCTCTCGTGTAAGTGAAGTGTTGGGGGGCTTGAGCATAATTGACGATTTGGCTTTGTGGACCGCCACTGTAGGTGTCGGTCACTGTGACGGATTGGTCAACCTCCGTCATCGTTGCACCGCTAAAGTCAACGTCTGCGCTGCCTGTCAAAGTAGAAGTTCCTGTTCCCGTCTTTACTAGACTAGCTCCGCCTGAGATGCTTTGCCAACTTCCAGATTGGGCGGCGCTGCTTGTCCATGTTCCGCTCATTTTTCTGTCAGCGGCTATTGTCCCAACCGCGTCCCAGAAGTACCCGTTGTTGTAGACGCTGTGCCAGAAAACGTCACTTACAGCTGTAACACCTGTCACAGTCTCCGTGATAGAGTATGGTCCGCCTGCTGGGTATCCGCCGGTTCCAGTGAACGCTTGGCCGTTGGAATCCATGGTCAAGGTCATGTCATGATCGTAGTTACCGCCGTAGTAAACCCGAATAACCCAGTCGCCTGTCAGGTCCCAGAGGAATGGGCGCTCGTAGTTCTGCATCGTAACCGTTGCGGTGTTGCTTCTTGCGGAGGCATCAGGCAAATCTGCGCTGTAGGTCAGAGTTAGGGTCTGTCCTGCTCCCAGCGTGTATGGAAACGTTACTGGTCCGAGGTTTATCGTCGCTGGAATGTTTAGAGAAACGACGTCTGTAACTCCAGTTATGACGGCGTCGATGGGGGCAGGATTGTAGATGGTGATTGTTCCTGTGACTTTCCAGTTGCTGTCGATGAAAGTGGCTTCCAACTTAATATCGTAGTCAACTGTTTCCGTTCCCGATTGGATTGTCAAACATGCAGGATCCGCGGTTTTGCTGATGGTCCATGTGTAGGTTCGCTTGAACGATGTTTGAGCGGTTTTTGTTACTTGGAGTTCGTAGACTGAGACTTCTGCCGTGCCTTGTGCTGTTGCTCCTTCATCGCACGACAAAACAGCTGTGTTGGTTATGCTGGAACCGCTAGCTGGACCGTATGTGGCTGTGTACACCCAAGTTTCCTTGGGATCGAGAGCACCGTTACCATTAACGTCACCACCAACGAAAACAACAGTCAACGAACCATCAGTTACTGTTATGCCCGTGGAAGATGTTGTGCCTGTGTTCTTGACTTCATAAATGTACCTTATTGTGTCTCCAGCAAAAACCGCGGAAGGCGCCTTCTTCGTTATCGCCAAGATTATCGACCCGTAGTTGCCAGTTTCGCTTACAGGACCGCTTATTGCGCCAAAGTTGTGAGAGACACCTGTGGAAGTCCCAGCGACGCCAATAAGCTTGTACGCCTTGTTAGCTATGCTGCTGCCAACTTTGGGCTCGAAAGAGTAGCTAACAGTTGTGCCACCCTTGAGCCAGTCGTCATAAAAGCCACCGCCAGCATTCTTCAAGATAGGAACTCCGCCGACAGTTATTGTCACAACCTTGCCAGAAGCATCAGCAGCTAACCCCGACCAGTTGACAGTGACCCTGTAGTAGGTGTCATAAGTAGCGGTCACCGTTGTTGGAGCAGTAATCGTGTCAGGCCTATTGTCGCTGACGAAGACGTACTTAGTGCCATCAGAAATCACTGGAGATGGAAAGACGCCAGTAGCAGCGTGACCAGAGAGGACCCACTCATCATCAGGAACCGTGACTGGAACATTAGCAGCGTAAGTTACCAGGTAGTAGGTGTCCCAGTTTGCTACTGCTGTCTTAGGACCGTCCATGTAGATCGGGTCGCTTGTCAGGCCCGCACCCGAAGCACCGCCACTCCAACCAGTGAATACGTACTGAACGCCCGAACCATCCGGGACAGTTGGGTCTGTGCCCGCAGCAAGCGTCGCATAGGCATTGGTGTTCTCGTCGTACCAACCTTCGCCGCCAGTGGTGCCATGTGCCGAGGTGACAGTCAGGTAGAACTGGGTCACATAGTTGGCGGTTGCGGTCTTGGCAGAACTCATGACGATCGTGGCGTCTGCATATGTTCCAACGGCACCGCTCCAAGAGTCAAAGCGATACCTAGAATCCCCTGGAACAATGCTTGCATACTGAGCTGCGGAGACATGAGCAGTAGCGCCAGCGTCATACCAGTCCTCTCCTAAGGGGGTGTCAAGACCAACCGGGTTAGTGTTGACGGTCAGGTAGTACTGCCTAATCCAGTCGAACTCTATTGTGTGAGGTGCTCCAACGCTTGTGAATTTGTAGGTCGCTCCAAGAGTTAGTGATCCTGAATCGATCTTGTAGCCAGTGCAGCTGAACCTGGTCCCAGTCCCGTTGTCTGGTGTTGGACTTGTGACTGAAGCTGTGAAGTCGTTTCCAAGGTCAACCCAAGCTGAAGCTGTTGGGACGTCGTGAGCGCTATCCACCTGGATCCAGAACTGGGTCTTGTAGTTCACCACCAATGTGAAAGGACCAGTCAAAGCCAAGGTCGCGTGAGGATTGGTCGTGGTTGCGTCGCTCCAGTCCTTGAATGCATATCGAGTGTTAGCTGGGCCCGAGACGGGTGACTCAACGCCTATGGATCCTGTACCTGATGGTGAGGCGTCAAACCACTTCCTCCAACCATTTGTTGCTCCATCGTTGATGGACGAGACGCCAAAGTCGTCGGTCGTCGGGGTAGATGATCCTGCCAGATGCACTCCAGTCGAATATGGAACTGGAAGTCCATTGGTCTTTACTGTCAGGAGATATTGGGTCTTGTAGGATCCCGCTATCGGCAGAGGAGCAGTCACCTTTTGAGAAGATGCAGGGGAAACGCCAGTCAGAACGTACTGAACACCAGCTGCTCCAGGGATGATCTCTGGATATGCGTAGGTTATCGTGAGGTCCTTGTCCACCCAGAACCAGAAGGGAACGTCTTTGCTCCCAAAGGTTCCGTTGTCAAGAGAATAGCCCACTGTCACAGTCGCACCCGAACCCAACTGGGCGAACGAAACCTTGAACTGGGTCTTGTAGCTAGCTGTGACTGTTTCGGGTGCACTCGGCACAGTGTAGTCGTGAGTTTGGTCTCCAGTATCGCTCCAGCTTGTCCAAACATACTGTGTGCCCGTTGGGTCTATTAGATCTGGAACTGGAGAAAGCGCCTTAAGAGTGTGGGTATCGCCTATTGTCCAAGTGAATGTTGTGGGCGTTGTGATCGCAATACCACCAACTTTGACGAAGCCAGAGCCTGCTGGGCTTGAGGTTATTGTTATAGAAACTGTGGGCGTTGTAACGGTGAAAAGATTAGAGAAATCATCCCCACCATATCGATCGTTTCCGCCATCGAGAACGAAGTAGTAGGTACCTACCGTGGGGTTGGGCCAAACCGTATAAACAAAATACGGATGCGATTCGTCTACAGTTACAGTTTCATAGCCACCCGAGACGTCTTTGCCCACTAGACCCTCGCCATCTGAAGGAGAATGGTCTAGAACATACAAGTGCACAGTATTGGATCCTGAACCAGAACCCGTTCCAATGACCGCATTCACGTGATCGGTAGTATAGAAAGTATCCTTTACCGGCGGTGCGGTGCCATATTGACCTTGCGCAAAGCCTGTGGTATAACCTGCAACAATCCTTACGGCGTCGTTAAATGTTGTTGTTGCCGTGTTTGTTCCATCCGTCGCAGTCACAATGTACGTCCCTGTTATTCCGTCGAGCAGATACGTCGTCGTGAAGTCTCCAGCGCCATTCGATGCTACACTCCAGCTACCGACGGTGGAATCTGGTCTGGTCACCCTGACGTTAATGTTACTGTCAGGAGCAAAACCAGTCCCAGAAATCGTGACAGTATCCCCTGGGAGATAATCCTGCTTGTCAGTCCAGATGGTCGCCTCTACCGCGCCAACCGCGCCGGTGGAGATCGGGACAAGGGAAATCATCAGCATAGAGATCAAGGCGACGAATAGTGCAGTAGTGAGCAAGTTCAGAAGATTTCTTGAGAGTTTCATTCTTTCTAATCGTTTCATATGTTTTTCACAGATGTTACAGACAAATCCTTTTTTATAAGACTTTTGAGACAGCTTCGATAACCGGGAATCTGCCTAAGAATCTTGCGTCCGTTCGTTTCCGGCGTTTCCGGACGAAAGGAATCATAGATCTCGTGCGCGTGAAGGCCGAGAAACTTCGGCCTGATTGGTCATATAAGGTCCGTTCGTACACAAAAATACAAACAAGTACCTATAGGGACACACGGCCTACACTCCTTTCGGAGAGGGGTTCATGCCAAGGATAACCCAAGACATGTGCGAAAGGATCTGGGAGGTCTACAAGCGGAGGCTCAGCTACACCTCAACGGGAAAGGAACTGGGAATAGACAGGAGGACGGTGAGGAGGTGCGTCGAGAGGAAGAGGGAGCAACTTGCTCGGAGTGAAGTTGGGCAGGTGGTTGACGGGAAAGCCAAGGAAACGAGGGCGAGGGCTTTCAAGATGTTGAAGGAGGGTAAGGGCTTGGGGGATGTAGCGATAGGCCTGAAGTTGGGATGCAAGGAGGCCAAATCCTACCATGAGGAATGGCTTCAAATCACGAATAGGCAGAGGATCCTGGACATATGTTCGGAGATAGGAGAAGACGAACTTGGCAGATTCCTTGAGCTGTACGAATATGCCAAGCTCCACGGTGCGGACCCGGACGAGCTGTTGAAGCACTTGAAAGGGAGCAAGTTGGCCGACTCCGAGCGCGCGCGCTGACTCGATTCCTACCACTGCTCATTTCGAGTATGGCCCCCAGTTCAGGTGGGTTGTCAACATTGTGGCCTTGGATGTCGGGTGAGTTCTTCTCCGCCAAATCCGCAGAAGGGAGACCTCTGGCGCTAGCGGCGTCGATTTGTTGTTGAATCATCTTCCTCTTCGGTCCCTCAAGTTGGCTGATCCATGAGCGTGAACATGGTTTCATTGGAGAGTGCCCTGGGAACTATCGAGCCTGCGTCCGACCTTTGAACGGCTGAGTCCAGCAGATCCAAGGAGTCAGACGGGCCCGGCGGTTTCCGCACCCAAATGGGTTTGAGTCCACCGAAATCCTGAATCGCAGGCCAATGTGGAGGCAATCCTGCAGTATTCTCGCGCGATGACCCTTGTTTACCGATGAACGCATTCTGCTAGTGTTATGACACTAACAGGAAATGCGTCGGGCGGGATGCCGTGTTTTCACGTGGGCGCGTCGGGCGGCTTCTCCTCTGGCGGCTTCTCGTCGAGCTTGACGGTTTCCTCGGGGGTCCGCTCAACCTCGGGGCTCGCCTCGATTCGTGAGCTCAGGAGCCGCTTCCCCGCCGGCCCCATGTTTTGGTAGATCTTTCGCAGGGCCTCCTCACAGGCTGGGTTCGATCCCCTCATCACTAGCTTCCAGTCCTTATCTTCGCTAGGGACTAACTCCACCTCGCACTTCGGGGTCTCACTCACGTTTTCGTTCTTCGGGGCCTCACTCGTGTTCTCGTTCATGTTGTTCAACCTCTGCTGATAGAGCTTCGTGTTCCTCGATTAAATACTTTATTCTCTCCTTCAAGGCTTTCAGCGGGTGTTCCTCTTCGTCCTCCTTTGGCTCATACTCTTCTCCCAGCGCCTCGTCAATGGCCCGGACCAAGCCGGTTATGGTCTCGTATATCTGAGAAAGCTCCTCCCCCGTCTCTATCCCTAGCTCCGAGAGGGCCTCCTCCGGTCTCAGGCAACCGTTTTCCAAGAGCAAGCGAGCCAGGTCTAGGATTCGGTCTTTGATCAACTCCACGGTTTCGTCGCCTGGCTTGAGGATGCTGTAGCGCTCGCTCACCTCCACGCCTCTGCCCCTGCCCAAGCCGCGAACCTCCACGACGTAGATGTCGTCTTCGAACTCCGAGGGGTCGAAGTGGTTCAAGCTCACGAACCTTCCGCACAAGGGACAAACAAGCTGAGTCAAACTTCAACCCCCTGTTGCACAGGTCGTTGCATCTCTTTCCACTCGCACCATCCTTCTTCCTTCCAGATGTCCCAAGATGTCATCGTCAAATAAGGGTTTACACTAGTCTATTCCGCGTCCACGCGATGGCGGTGGCCTGTTCACTAGCCTGTTCAGCCTGTTTCGAGGCCTGTTTGCTAGCCTGTGTACCCCCTTTGGAGGTGGGGGTGCCTGTTTCGGGAGTTGGCTCGGTTGGGGGCGGGGGGGAGAGGGGCCTGTTCGGTGTTTTTGGGGTCTTCGGCGAAGCTACATCCCCTTGGGGGGAGGGGTTAGTCAAGAGGTATCGAGCGCGTTTTTGAGTCTCCTTAGACATGGGATCAGCACAACTCAATTTGGCGCGCTGAATCCTCTCTTTCTGCCCAGTCAAAACCCGCTCTCTCGTCAGGTCGGTTTCTATGATCATGCGAATGGGTCAAACCCAGCAACCACTCCATCAACTGAGGTAGGAACGTGAGCCCTTTTCGACACCTCGCCTAGAAGATAGCCTTCCTTTCTCAACCGTATTATCTCCTTGTCTCTCTCCTCTATAGAGCTATGACCAAGGGCTTCATCGGAGGCTTCAACGGCTGGTTTCTGGGCTCCAACGGGAGCTCCACGAGAAGGAAGGGGGCTCCCCAACGACATAGCGCGGGCGCGACATGCGGGCCGGGTCAAGGCCCCGCGGACATCCGCCCGCTAGTCAGCGGTGGTTATTTCAGAATCTTCCGCCTGCTGAGCAACGCTGCCGAAAGGTAGGGGGTAAGGCGAGGCGAGAGCTGGACGTTGGGTAAGTTCTTCTGCGTCCGAGGGAGTCCAAAATGAGATGAAAGCACCTCAAAAACCGCTAGTGCCAACACCCCCCCTAAGGGGGGGTCGACTATACCCCAGACGAAGGGTACCCCCACCCCTAAGGTAGGGTTCCTACCTAAGAGTTCGCTCAAAAGAAAGAAAAGAAAGAAGGCATCTCCTACCCCTCCAAGGGAAGGGTCTAAACAAGGTGAACAGGGGGGTGAACGGGGTGGTGAACAGGCCTCCGAACAGGCCCTAGAGCGTAAGATAAGAGAGGAGAGGGATGCTAAGATCATAGAGCTCGCTGAGCAGGGTCTTGCGTTGCGTGAGATAGCGCAGCACACATCCACTCCATTGGGCACCGTCCGGGACGTTGTGGAGCTGGGCTTCTTGAGTATCGCCAGTGCGCGCGCGCACAAGCCGTATCTGGACCAAGCTTACCTGAAGCCGTCGAAAGAGGAATCGATCGAGATGTACAGGCGTGCGATCTCTGAACTGGCCCTTGCCTAGTTGAGTGGCGCCACGATCTTAAGGCTTATTTCGATAGGGTGTTCCGAGTCTATTCCGGATCATGAAGTATGTCTAGTCTAGAGGAGGTTAGCCTTGAAGAGTTCCGAAAGGCGACTCTGCCAATCTCAACCGTAGCACGATACTGGTATTGTCCCGCCACAGTCGCGAACCGCGCTCTCTTCGGCGAGATAAAGGTGCCAAGGATTATTGAGGGTTCGAAGTTCGCGCGCGCGAAAGATGCTGGAAGTTTGTACGCTCCGGCGAGAGCATAGCCCGTTCCATCTATGGCGACGACCGTCCCAGCGAAGTCGCTTCCGACTCCAGTCTGGTCGAAGGTGATGTAGAACTGGGCCTGGTATGCTGCGGCCTCTGTTATCGCTCCTGAGATCGCTCCGAAGTTATGGGATTGGTCCGTGGAGGTGCCAGTGACAGAAACGAGCCTGTACTGCTTCACATCCGCTGTGATCGTGATCGGGCCCTCGTAGGCGTAGCTGACTGTTGTGCCAGAATCCAGCCATTCGTCGTAGAATGGATTAGCACCGTTCTTCACGATGGGGGTGCCACCAACTGTTATGGTGACCACCTTCTTTGCGTTAGCGTCCGCAGCAAGTCCTGACCGATCCTTGAGTTGGCCTCGAGCACAAGACATGCCGCTCCGCTGATCATGTCCAAATGATCATGGTTGATCTTGCTAACGCTTTCTACCACCAAGCCGTCCCTGTCAAGGACTACGGCCCAAAGCACTCCGTCGATCGAGGTGACATCCTCTAGAGGCTTTTTCAGCGGGTTGGCCTCAGCTGAGTCGCCAGGCCTCGACATTTGCGACCACATCTCCCGTGCTAATATAAGCGTTGGCGAGGCAGCACGTTCATAGGTTAATATCCTGATCCGGCGAAAAATCTGCATGCTATGGAATGAACTCACGAGCGATGAACTCGGGCGAATGCCAAAAGCGAAGACCGTTGTCCTGTTTCCGATTGGGTCACTTGAGATCCACGGCAATCACCTTCCCCTCGGAGTCGACGGCCTGGTCATAGAAAGGGTCGCCCAGCTGGCAGCCGAGAAGGAGCCCCCGTCTCTCGTGCTCCCGACCTTGGACTATGCATACGCCAATGAGAATGCTCATTTCCCTGGCGGGATCTCACTGTCCGCCAAGACGCTGATCTCGGTGGTCGAGGAGGTGTGCGGCGAAGTATCCAGAAACGGCTTCAACAAGATCATACTCCTCAACGGTCATGGGGGTAACAACCAAATCCTGCGCGCCATCCAGAGGGATCTACTCAGGGAAAGGAGGGACTACGTCGTGTACATGTACGTGGAGCCTTGGTCGCCGATTGAGCAGGACATAAAGGAACTCGCCAAAGGAGCCACGATCAATCACGCGTGCGAGATCGAAACCAGCATAGCTCTCTACCTGATAGGGCATCTGGTCAAGCTGAACAAGGTCAAGAATGAAGCCAAGACCGGCGCCTCCAAGTTGCCTGACTACGTGAAGACCAGCGCGTCGTGG
>Ga0315282_10004910_pt1 | contig 23050 bp, 21 predicted proteins | sample YL17G07_20_MG_FD_203693 | JGI IMG/M metagenome (GOLD analysis project Ga0315282, IMG submission 203693) | Sediment microbial communities from Yellowstone Lake, YNP, Wyoming, USA - YL17G07_20 | ecosystem: Environmental > Aquatic > Freshwater > Lake > Sediment | place: USA: Wyoming | collected... | reverse complement strand
CTGAAGGCTCATACCCAGCATTAGTTCTGTAGGAGGTTTTCTATGCTTCTTAGTAGAAAAGGTCCTGATCAGGGCGATTCTCTGTCAAATGACTCTGTGTCTCGAAGAAAAGACGGGCGCCTTCGTGTGGGAGGGCAGGCGGTGATCGAGGGTGTGATGATGAGGTCTCCCAAATCGATGGCGATCGCGGTTCGACGGCCGAATGGTGAGATTGTGGTGAAGCGGGAGGGGTTGACTTTCTTTTCGGAAGGGACCTTCCTCTTTAAGATCCCTCTGGTCAGGGGGGTGATTACCTTAATTGGAGCTCTCATCCTGGGGGTTCAGGCTCTTAACTATTCGGCTAATCAAGCGCTTTCGGAAGAAGAGATAGCCCTAAGTCCATGGGCGATGGGCCTCACCCTAACCGCAGCCCTTGGCTTTGGAGTCGTCCTCTTTTTCTTGCTCCCTCTCTACTTAACGAAATGGATGCGGTTTGCCATTCCCATGGTCTCCGATAGCGGAATTCTCTTCAATCTGGTCGATGGCGTGATTCGATTGATCATCTTTCTCATCTATCTCTGGACCATCTCCTTTTTTAAAGAGATTCGAAGGGTCTTTCAATACCATGGGGCAGAGCACAAGTCGATCTTTGCCTTCGAGGCAGGAGAGGTGTTGATCGCTGATCGGGTGAAGGGGTTCAGTTATCTCCATCCTCGATGTGGAACGAGTTTCCTGCTCATCGTCATGTTGGTGAGCATCTTTGTCTTTGCCCTCATTCCCCATCATCTCGCCTTCGGGTATAAGGTGGCCTCTCGAGTGGTCTTCATTCCTCTCATTGCAGGGCTCTCGTATGAAATCATTCGATTCGCCGATCAAAAACGGGAGAACAGAGGCATCCAGTATTTCATCAAACCGGGACTCTGGCTCCAGCGGTTGACAGCCCGGGAGCCTTCGGAGGCTCAAATTGAGGTAGCTCTCTGTGCCCTTAAGGAAGTGTTAGAATTGGAGGGTTATCATTGAAAGAATTAATGTCAGATATCAAAACACCACTGGAAAAGTGTTTTTCTCTGTCATTCTGAGCGTAGCGAAGAATCTCAACTTACGAGATTCTTCGTCGCCAGGGCTCCTCAGAATGACCATTCCTGGTCTTTTTCAGCAGCCTATTGGGTTGCATTCAGACACGGGAGTCAGAAAAGATGTTTGAAAGATTAGAAGAGGTCGAACGCCGATACGAAGCCTTATCTCTTCTTCTGAGCCAACCGGAGGTGATCAGCAAGCAAGAGGAATTTCAGAAGGCTGCCAAGGAATATGCCGAGCTAGGAAAGGTGGTTGATCTTTACCGGAGAGTGAAAAGATTAGATGAGGAGATCAAAGAGAGTCAGCATCTCCTGGTGAGCGAAGAAGATGAGGAGATGAAGCGGCTCGCAAAGGAGGAACTCAACCGGCTCACGGAAGAACGAGGAAAGATGGAAGAGGACCTGAGGGTGGCTCTTCTCCCAAAAGATCCGAATGATGAAAAGAATATTCTTCTCGAGATCCGAGCCGGAACAGGTGGGGATGAGGCGGGTCTCTTTGTAGGCGACCTTTTCAGAATGTATTCCAAATTTGCAGAGAAGCGGGGTTGGCGGTTGGAGGTATTGAATCGCCATTACACCGGCGTGGGTGGGTTCAAAGAAATCATTGCCCTGATTGAAGGAAAGGGAGTCTACAGTCGGCTCAAGTATGAAAGCGGGGTTCACCGGGTTCAGAGGGTTCCTGCCACGGAATCTCAAGGCCGGATTCACACCTCTACCGTCACGGTAGCGATCCTTCCCGAGGCGGAAGAGGTAGATGTTCAGATCGATCCGAACGACTTGCGGATCGATATTTTTCGTTCCTCAGGACCAGGAGGACAAAGCGTGAACACCACGGACTCCGCTGTCCGGATCACCCATCTTCCCACCGGGATGGTGGTCTCGTGTCAGGATGAGAAATCCCAGCATAAGAATAAGGCGAAGGCGCTTAAGATCCTTCGAGCGAGATTGCTGGAAAGGGCAAGACAGGAGAAGCAGACAGAGATTTCAGAGAAGAGAAGAACCCAGGTGGGAACGGGGGAACGAAGCGAACGCATCCGAACCTACAACTTTCCTCAGGGGAGGGTGACTGAGCATCGAATCGGTTTGACCCTCTACCGACTCGAAGGAGTTCTTGAAGGAGATTTGGATGAGATCCTCAATGCCTTAACGAACCACTACCAGACAGCGGCCCTCAAAGGGGAAACAGAAAATTCCAAATTTCAAAACTCAAATGCCAAATAATCACCTCCTCCCAACCCTCCCCCCTCGAGGGGGAGGGAGAGGGTGGGGGGCCCTTTGCGATTTTGAGGCAAAGATGACCATCTTAGAACTCTTGAATTGGTCAACTCACTGTCTGAGGGATCATCAAATCGAGAATCCTCGGCTGAATGCCGAGCTGCTTTTAGCCCGTTCTCTCAACCTCAGCCGGGAAGGCCTCTATACCCATCTTCAAGACCCATCCAGGGAAGAAGAGAAAGAGAATTTTGAGCGATTAATTAAGAAGAGACTTTCAGGCGAACCTCTTCAGTACCTTTTGGGTTATCAGGAGTTTTGGTCCATTCATTTTAAGGTGGACCCCCGGGTCCTCATTCCGCGACCGGAGACGGAACTCTTGGTGGAGCAAAGTCTCTCCATCCTCACGGCGGCTTGTCTCAAAAGAACCCCTTATGTACTGGAGATAGGTACAGGGAGCGGTGCGATTGCCATCTCTTTGGCGACAGAGGTGAGAGATCTCTTTATCGTGGCGACAGATGTCTCCGGTGAGGCCCTCCTCTTAGCGAGAGAGAATGCCAAGTCTGCGGGCGTTCCCCACCGGATCGAATTCCTCGAGGGAGATCTCTTCAGCCCTATTCGACGGATGCGGGAAAAGGAGCCTTTTGATCTGATCCTTTCCAATCCCCCCTACATCCATCGTTCACAGATCCAGAATCTGGCGAGGGAGATCAAGGATTATGAGCCCGTCGTGGCCTTGAACGGAGGCGAAGATGGAATGGAGTTTTATCGAAGCATTGTCTCCCAAGGGCCGTCTTATCTGCGGAGGGGAGGCTGGCTTCTCCTGGAGGTTGGAGAGGGTCAGGGAAAGAGGGTATCTGCCATGATGGAGGAAGAAGGTTCTTTCAGTAGGCCTGAGCGAATCAAAGACCTTTCAGGAATTGAGAGAGTAGTGAAAGCACAAATCAGAAAGTAGAGGGTGGAAGGTGGAGCGTTGAAATTCATGGTTGAACACAGTATTGAATTTAACTACCTGCCACTTGCTACTCTCCACTTTCTAGAGGTTCATCATGGATAAAATCGTCATCAGAGGAGGGGAGAGGTTGATTGGGGACGTGGAGGTGAGTGGTTCAAAGAATGCCACGCTCCCTATCTTCACAGCCAGCCTGCTGGCCGAAGGAACAAATCTCTTTCACAATATCCCTTACCTCATGGATGTGCGAACCATCATCAAGGTTCTCAGAAATCTTGGTGTGAAGATAGGGGAGGATGGGAGGACCTATCGAATCGATGCCACAGAGATCTCAAACCATGAGGCGCCCTATGATCTCGTGAAAACCATGAGGGCTTCCATCCTTGTTTTGGGTCCTCTGGTGGCTCGAATGAGGAAGGCCACGGTCTCCCTTCCAGGAGGATGCGCGATCGGCGCGCGCCCCATCAATCTCCATCTCATGGGCCTTGAGGCCATGGGAGCCAAGATCGAACTCCGTCACGGGTATATCGAGGCCAAAGCCGATCGGTTGAAAGGAGCCGATATTTCCTTTGACACAACGACAGTGACCGGGACGGAGAACCTGATGATGGCAGCTACCCTGGCTAAGGGAAAGAGCACCTTACAGAATGCTGCCATGGAGCCAGAGGTGGTCGATTTAGCCAATGTCCTGAATAAGATGGGTGCAAAGATCACAGGAGCAGGGACGAGTTTCATTGAGGTGGAGGGGGTGGAATCGCTTCATGCCATTGAACACGCGGTCATTCCTGACCGGATCGAGGCAGGGACTCTGATGGTCGCCGCCGGAGTGACGCGTGGGAATATCCGGATCCTCAACTGCCCCTTTCATCAAATGGAGACGATCATCCATAAATTGAGAGAGGCAGGAATGGAGATTGAGAAGGATGGACAGGGAGTGAATGTCGCGGGAAACAAACGCATAAAAAGTGTGGATGTGAAGACACAGCCTTACCCAGGTTTTCCAACAGACATGCAGGCCCAGTTCATGGTCTTCATGAGTTTAGCGAGAGGGCTGAGCGTCATTTCTGAAACCATCTTCGAAAATAGATTCATCCATGTGAGCGAGTTGAGGCGAATGGGCGCTGATGTTCGAATTCAGGGGACCACAGCCATTATTCAAGGCGTGGGAAATTTAAGTGGAGCTCCGGTGATGGCCACCGATTTAAGGGCCAGCGCCTCCCTCATCCTGGCTGGACTAGCAGCGACGGGCGTGACGGAGGTCTCGAGAGTCTATCATCTGGATAGAGGATACGAAGGCCTGGATAAGAAATTGGCCGACATGGGAGCTGATATTAAGAGGATCAAAGAAGGAGATTGATTATTTTAGATTGCAGATTGAGAAATAACACTTTTTCATAAATGAGTAGGGTAGGGGGGCAATTGAGGCTTCTTAGAGCGGGCGAACAAGGATTTGAAAGTTACCTCGAGAGAATGGATCAGAGGGAAATTCAGGATAGCCCTCGGCTCGAGAAACAGGTCCGGTCCGTTCTTAATGATGTGAGAAAGAGGGGAGATGAAGCTCTCATCCATTATACACGGGTCTTCGACGGCATACGAATTCCTATCAACAAACTCCAAATCAGACAAGAAGAGATAAAAGAAGCCTACCAGAAGGTCCCTCGAGTTTTTTTAAAGACCTTACAGAGAGCTGCTCGTCGTATTCTAAGATTTCACCAACTCATGACTCAAAGATCGATCTCTGCATTGGAGAAGGAGATCCAGATCGGACAAGAAATCAGACCTCTCGAGAGGGTGGGTATCTATGTCCCCGGTGGAAAGGCTTCCTATCCTTCCACCGTCCTCATGGCAGCGATCCCAGCTAAAGTGGCAGGAGTTCGGAAGATCATCATGACCACCCCTCCCCAGAAGGATGGGATCAGTCCTGCCGTTTTGGTTGCGGCTGATCTGGCTGGGGTGGATCAGATTTATCGAATGGGTGGAGCCCAAGCGATTGCAGCCCTCGCCTATGGAACAAAATCGATTCCGAAGGTGGACAAGATTGTTGGACCCGGAAATCGATATGTGGCGACGGCGAAACGACTGGTCTTTGGAGTGGTGGATGTGGACATGGTGGCAGGACCGAGTGAGATTTTGATCATCTCTAATGGTAAGAGTTCACCTTCTTCTGTAGCTGCAGATCTGATCTCCCAGGCGGAACATGATGAGATGGCACTGGCCATACTCATTACGACCTCTGGAGCCTTTGCAAGGAAAGTAGAGAACGAAATCGAGAAGCAACTCTTTTCTTTGAAGCGAGGGGAGATTGCAAAGGCCAGCCTCGACGGTAGAGGAGCCATCCTTGTCGTTAAAGATTTGCAGCAGGCCATCGAGATAGCCAATCGGATTGCACCAGAGCATCTCGAAGTCTGCCTCTCCCACCCCGTTCCTTTATTGAAAAAGATCAAGAATGCGGGCGCGGTCTTTCTCGGCCTCTATACCCCAGAGGCCATCGGGGATTATCTGGCTGGACCGAACCATATTCTTCCAACGGCTGGCACGGCCCGATTCTCATCCCCTCTGGGGGTGGAAGACTTTATTAAAAGGATGAACTGGATGCGTTTTACAAAGAAAGCCTTGAAGGATTTTGAGAAGGATGTGAAGCGATTCGCTGAATGGGAGGGGTTGGAAGGCCATTATCGGGCGGTTCAGATGAGATTGGAGCCCTGAACCATGCAGGGTTTGGGGTAAGGAGAATTGATGAAAAGACATCGGAAAGCAGAGGTTAAGCGAAAGACGAAGGAGACAGAGATTTCCCTTAAGATCGATCTGGAAGGGTCCGGGAAACACTCGATCCATACTGGCATTCCCTTCTTCGACCACATGCTCAGTCTTCTGGCTTATCACAGCAGCATGGACCTCTCCCTCAAAGCAAGAGGAGATATTGATGTTGATGCTCACCACACGGTGGAGGATGTGGGCATCTGCCTGGGCGATGGGATTAGAAAGGCTTTAGGAGAGGTCAGAGGAATCCAGAGGTATGGAATGGCACTGATCCCGATGGATGAGGCCTTAGGTTCTGTAGCCTTGGACCTCTCGATGAGACCCTGGTTGGTTTTTCATATGAAACTGAAAAGGTCGAGGATCGGAACCTTCGACCTCGAACTGGTAGAGGAGTTCTTCAAGGCCCTGTGTAACCACGGGAGAATGACCCTTCATGTCAATCTCCTTTATGGAAGGAATAGCCATCACATGGTAGAGGCAGTGTTCAAGGGGTTTGGAAGAGCGCTCAGACAAGCCATTTCGCTCGATTCACGGTCCGCCAGCGTTCCATCAACCAAAGGAATCTTATAATGCGGATTTGGAAATGCGGAATTCGGAATGAAAACAGAAACTCCGCACTCTGCACTCCGCAATCCGCATTCGGGAAAAGATGAATCCAAAAATCGTCATCATCGATTACGGGATGGGGAATCTCCGCAATGTTCAGAAGGGTTTCGAATGGATTGGCTTCGAAGCCAGAGTGACCCGGAATAAAAAGGAGATCGAACGGGCTTCAGCCATTGTTCTTCCTGGAGTAGGGGCCTTCAAGGACTGTATGGATAATTTAGAAAAGTTTGGACTGATCGAGCCCCTCCTTCGATCTATCGAGAAAGGGAAACCCTATCTCGGCATCTGTCTTGGACTTCAAATCCTCTTCTCTGAAAGTGAAGAATTCGGCTTCCAGAAAGGTCTAGACCTGATCAAAGGAAAGGTCGTGAAATTCAAGCCCGATCAGGAGCATAAGGTTCCCCACATGGGGTGGAATGGAATCGAGAAGAAGATGGAGATCCCCTTCCTCCGGGGGATTGAGAGTGGAGACTTTTTCTATTTTGTCCATTCCTACTATGTTATCCCGGAAGAACCCCGGTGGGTGTCAACCCTCACAAACTATGGAATTCCTTTCGTCTCGAGCATCTGGAAAGAGAATCTTTTTGCCACCCAATTTCACCCGGAAAAGAGTCAGCAGAAAGGGTTGAAGATATTGGAGAACTTTGCCAGGTCCCTTTAGAAATAAAAACTGATAATCCCCCTCGATCCCCCTCGGTTTCGAGTCGTACCGACTTTATTAAAGGGGGAATGATTTATTTCCTCCCTTTACTAAAGGGAGGTTAGGAGGGATTACAGAGGAGCGATCCATGAATGAAGTCAGAATAGGAGAGATTCGAATCGGAAACGGAAACCCTTTGGTCTTGATCGCAGGGCCCTGTGTCATTGAAAATGAGGAAGTCACCTTAGAGACGGCCAGAAGATTGAAGGAGATCTGTGCTGACCTTAACATTCCGTTTATTTTCAAAAGTTCATTTGATAAGGCAAACCGAACCTCCCTCTCCTCGTTTAGAGGGCCGGGGATCGAGAAAGGGCTGAAGATCTTGGAAGATATCCGAAAGAAGCTTTCGGTGCCAATCATGTCTGATATCCATTCCGTAGATCAGGTAAAACCTGCCTCCGAGGTTCTCGATCTCCTTCAGATTCCGGCTTTTCTCTGTCGGCAGACCGACTTAATCCTATTATCCTCAAAGACCGGAAAGCCGGTCAATGTAAAGAAAGGTCAGTTTCTCTCTCCCTGGGATGTGAAGAATATTATCGAGAAGTTTGTCTCCACAGGAAACACCAAACTTTTGATCACAGAGCGAGGCACTTCCTTCGGATATAACAACCTGGTGGTCGATTTCAGGGGACTGCCGATCATCCGGTCCTTCGGACAGCCGGTGATCTTCGATGTGACTCATAGTCTCCAACTGCCAGGAGGCGAAGGAAACCGTTCTGGGGGACAGAAGGAATTTGCAGCGCCCTTGATGAGGGCAGGTGTTGGAGCAGGGGTGGATGGATTATTTATTGAAGTCCATCCTGAACCGGGTCGCGCTCTTTGTGACGGCGCCAATATGATTCCCCTTGCTGAAACGAAAGGCCTTCTCAAACAGGCCAAAGCCATCCATGATCTGGTCGCGAAAGGGGAGGGTGCCTAAGATGAAGGCATTGGATGCGAAGGCCCGAAAGATCAGGATGCTTCTTCTGGATGTGGATGGGGTCATGACCGACGGAGGAATCTTGCTAGGATCTGACTCGATCGAATTGAAGAAATTTCATGCCCACGATGGCATGGGAATCGCCCTCGCCAAGGCTGCGGGGATATTGATCGGAATCCTCACCGGGAGAGATTCCGAAGCTGTAAGGAGGCGAGCAAAGGAACTCGAGATCGACGAGATCCAGCAAGGAACCATTGATAAGGAGAAGGGTTATGAAGCAATCCTCAAAAAGTATAGCCTGAAAGACGAGGAGATCGCCTATGTCGGTGATGACCTTCTGGACATTCCCATTTTAAGAAGGGCAGGGCTCTCGATCTGTGTAGCTAATGGAGTGGAAGAAGCGAAGAAGGTTTCCCATTATGTCACCAAAAAGAAGGGTGGCGAGGGTGCGGTAAGAGAAGCAGTGGAGAAGATTCTTACAGGAAAGGGAAAAAAGAAGGAGGCGATTCTTTCACTCCTCAGCTGGGCAAAAGAGAGAGGGGAATGAGGGTTTTAGATAAGAGAGTGAAAAAGGTCCTGAAAGGTCGGCCGATTCAAGGGTTCTTATTCCTCGCCTTCCTCTGTGGGATCCTGCTTACCTCCGAAGGAAGAACCGAGACGAAACCTAATTTAGTAATTCTGCCCTTCCTTGTCGAGCGAGTGCAGGATCCAGAAAAAGGAGTCGTCTGTCCTGTTTGTAAAGGAATTCGTCGATCAGGAGATATCTTGCCCGGCGCGCAGAACACACTGACCCAATTCCTTTATACAAAAATGGAGGCCGGCGGAACCTTTCAAATCATTCCGCATAAGAAAGTAGAGGAGATTCTTCTCCCATCGGAGAGGAAGCCTATGGGGGAAAGACCTGTCTCCGCATCCATACAGATGGGAAAGAAGTTGAATGCCGATTTCGTATTTATCGGCAACCTCTTTCTTTTCGAGGAAAGAATGGGGTCTTCTCTAGGAGTGGAACGTCCAGCCACTGTGAGCTTTGATCTCCATCTTTTTCGGTTGAGGGATGAGAAGATGGTCTGGATGGGGAAATTTGATGAGACCCAGAGGCCCCTCAGTGAGAATCTGTTAAAAATAGGGTCATTTATCAGAAGAAAGGGTTCTTGGCTGACGGCTGCAGAATTGGCAAGCGTTGGCATGGATGAAATATTGGGAAAACTCCCCGGGCTGCAAGAACTTGACCAATAGTCATTTCCTAATGAAAATTGAAACATTCAAAACTAATGAACCCGTAAAAAGAAAAGAATTATCTTTTTTGGTCATTCCCGCGGAAGCGGGAATCCGGGAAGTTCAAATCTTTCTGGACTCCTGCTGGAGTTTACCCCGTACTTGATACGGGGCAGGAGCGACAACTTTTCGGACTTTTTACGGGACTACCAAAATTAGTCAAGCCGTTTTTGACTTAGTATTTTTCATTGAGGGTTTGATCATGATCATCATCCCTGCCGTGGATTTGAAGGATGGAAGATGTGTGAGGCTCTCCCAGGGCAGGATGGATCAAGAATCGGTCTATTCGGAAGATCCAGTTCAAATGGCGATGCGTTGGGAGTCAATGGGTGCAGAGAGGCTTCATGTGGTTGATCTTAATGGGGCGGTGACTGGAACGCCGGTTCATCAGTCGCTGATTAAGGAAATTGCAAATTCCATCCGAATTCCCGTGGAGGTGGGCGGTGGGATTCGGAATCTAGAGACGATCGAAACCTATCTTTCTTTGGGGGTCGAATGGGTGATCTTGGGGACAGTGGCCCTCCGTAATCGTTCACTGGTGGAAAAAGCCTGCCGGCAGTTTCCGAGAAGGGTGATCCTTGGGATCGATGCCAGAAAGGGAAAAGTGGCCATTCAGGGTTGGAAGGAAGAAATTTCTTTAGAGGCGATTGAATTAGCCATCCAGTTTGAAGGATTGGGGCTGTCTGCAATCATCTTTACTGACATTGAGCGCGATGGGATGAGCACGGGTTTAAATTCAGAGATGACAGGTGCTCTCGCTCGGGCCATTTCAACCCCTGTGATTGCTTCTGGAGGAGTATCCGGAATAGAAGAGATTGAGCATCTCATGGCATTAGAATCCGACGGAGTGATCGGAGTCATTGTGGGCCGAGCCCTTTACACAGGCGGGATTGATCTGGAAAAGGCAATCCGCATGACCAAATCCCCCTCCATCCCCCTTTTTCAAAGGGGGAAGTGATAAGTCACCTCCCTTTTGTAAAGGGAGGGGGGAGGGATTATTACTTTTTCGATTTTTTCTTTTTCAACGAGGCAAATTACCAACAAAGCAAAAAGGACTCCCAAGATGCTGGCTAAACGGATCATCCCTTGTCTCGATGTGAAGGATGGAAGGGTGGTGAAGGGAACCCAGTTCGTGGACTTGAAGGATGCAGGTGATCCGGTTGAAAATGCGAAGGCCTATGACCTACAGGGAGCAGATGAGATCGCCTTTTTAGATATCACAGCCTCTTATGAGAAAAGAGATATCCTCATCGATATTGTTCGAAGGACAGCCGAGGAAATCTTCATCCCTCTCACCGTAGGAGGAGGGGTCAGGAATTTAGAAGATATTCGGAAGCTCCTGAAGGCAGGAGCAGATAAGGTTTCGATCAATACGGCTGCTGTCAAGGATCCCCACTTTGTGGAAAGGGCATCCAAGCGTTTCGGAAGCCAGTGCATCGTCATCGCCATCGATGCAAAACGGAAAGGGGAGGGATGGGAGGTTTTTACGCATGGGGGAAGAGTTCCAACCGGGATCGATGCACACCAGTGGGCAAAGCGAATGGAAGGGTTAGGGGCAGGGGAGATCCTGCTGACGAGTATGGATCGGGATGGGACAAAGGATGGCTACGACATCGATTTGACCCGTACCATCTCGGAGCAGGTGGGCATCCCGGTCATTGCCTCAGGGGGTGTGGGTGCCCTGGAACACCTTTATGAGGGACTTGTCCACGGAAAGGCGGATGCAGTTCTAGCTGCTTCAATCTTCCATTATCGAGAATATACCATCTCTCAAGTCAAATCATTTCTAAGAGACAAAGGGGTCGTCGTAAGACTGTAAATAAAGGGTTCCAAGGACGTAGGGTTCAAGGGTGGGCCATGTGTTAATTCTTAAAAGGATTTGTTTTTGCTCGAACCCTTGACCCCTTGAATCCTTGAACCCTCGGGGACGGATGAATCGTTTCTTCCTCTTTCTTGCCGCTGGCTTTGGTGCTGGGTACGTTCTCATCGCTCCAGGGACCGCTGGGACCCTGGTAGCCATCCCGATTTTTCTTGTCCTCTCTTCAATTCCTTTTCCTCTATACGAATTGACGATCCTCACCTTTTTCTTCTTCGCCAGTTGGATTTCAGGTGAAGCCGAGAGATGCTGGGGAAGAAAAGACGATCCAAGGATCGTTATTGATGAGATCATGGGTTACCTGATTACCATGCTTTGGTTACCCAGGACAATCCTCTTCATCATCCTCGGTTTTCTTCTCTTTCGATTTTTTGATATTGTCAAACCACCTCCTATTCGGCTCTTGGAAAAGGTGGAAGGAGGTTATGGGGTGGTGTTGGATGATGTTTTGGCAGGAGTCTATGCCAACATCGTTCTGCAAATTGTTAGCCTATTCATCAAATCCCCCCTCTCCCCCCTTTACTAAAGGGGGGTTGGGGGGGATTATCCCTGAGGCGAAAGAAGGGGACGTGACTATGGAATTAGAAAAAACGATCGGCAATCTTTTGAGAAAGAAAGGCCGAACTCTATCCATCGCTGAGTCGTGCACGGGAGGTTTGATCTGCGATCGCATCACCAACGTTTCAGGAAGTTCCGATTATTTTATGGGCGGAATGGTTACCTACAGCAACGAGTCAAAAGCGGAGCATTTAGGGATTCCGTTAAATTATATAAAGAGGTATGGAGCTGTGAGTCCTCAGGTGGCAAGAAGAATGGCGCAAGAGGTTCGAAAAGCTCTTCACACGACTTTCGGATTATCCACCACAGGTGTGGCAGGCCCCACAGGTGGAACAAAGAGATCTCCCGTCGGAAGAGTTTTCATTGGGTTTACCAACGGGGAAAAAGCGTGGGTGAGAAAATTAGATTTAAAAGGGAACCGGAGAGAAATAAAAGAAAAGGCGACCGAGAAAGCCCTGCATTTTTTTTATGAGAGACTGATTCATTCCGGACATTTCTGAAATATTGCTGATCCTTATTTGTGAATCTTTTCTTCTTGAAATATTCCTCTTTTGCTCCATAATAGGTTAAAAATGTAGCGTTACGCTTAAACCGGAACGAAATACAAGATTGATTCGCCCCCTGCCTACCGCAGGCAGGCAATAAACGGGGCGCTACAGGAGGGTGAAATGAGACTCGAGAGGTTTGAAGGATGCTGGACGGCTATGATAACACCCTTTAATCGAAAGGGGGAGGTCGATTTCGAGGGTCTGGAGAAGAATGTCCACTTCCAGATAGAGAATGGAGCCAATCTCGTACCGACTGGGACGACCGGAGAGTCTCCCACCTTGGATTGGAGGGAGCATGACCGTGTGATCACGAAGACGGTAAAGCTGGCCAAGGGGAAAGTCTTTGTCATGGCAGGAACAGGGTCGAACTCTACGAAAGAGGCTCTGAGAGGGACGAAACACGCGGTGGAGGTTGGAGCACAGGGAGCCCTGCTTGTCGATTGCTACTATAATGGACCCTCCTCACTCGAACTAAGGACCGAATATTACGAGGTGATTGCAAAGGCGTTCCGGAAAGCTTTTATCATGCCTTACGTCATCCCAGGGAGGACAGGAACAAAATTGGAAGTCGAGGATCTAGCCATCCTCCATCGGAAATTTAAGAATGTGCGATCTGTTAAAGAGGCAACCGGAGACCTTGAACGGATGGCCAAGACAAGAACTCTCTGTGGGGAGGGCTTTGATATCCTCTCGGGCGATGATGATAAAACCTATGATATGATGACTCGAAATGGCATCCGTTCCTCAGGAGTCGTCTCGGTGATGTCAAACATCGTTCCAGGACCCATTGGGGAGATGGTCAAAGCGATTAGAAACGGCAATATGGGAAAAGCCGATAGACTGAAGGATGTCCTCGATCCCCTCTTCAAAGTGGTGACGGTTAACACGATCGAGTCCTATGAAGGCTTTGATGTGCCGGCGAAATTCAGAAATCCCCTGGGGATTAAGACGATGATGAAAGGTCTTGGATTACCCTCTGGACCGTGTCGTCAGCCCCTGGGAAAGATGACTCCCAAGGGAGTGGAGGTTGTTCGAGGTGCCCTGAAAGTTGTTTATGAAAAGGATAAGGAGATCTTAAGGCCCATTCAGGATTTCTATAAAATCAACATCGAAGAACGGCTCTCCAATGACCGTTATTGGAAATAATATTTCTGAAAAAGGTGCTCTTCACTGCTCAATATATTTTTTCGACCATTCTAGAGCTTGCTTCACTGCAAATTGAAAACTCGCCCTTCGGGCTCAGACATTCAATTTGCGGTCGTTCCGCTTCGCTAAGAATGGTTCCCGAAAAAATCTTCATTCGCGCTCAGAGCCCCCTTTTTTCAGTGATCTAGGAATAGTGAATTGATAGGATGAAAGCTGAAAAGGGCCTGCCCCACATTGGGACAGGCCCTTTTTGTTACCAGCTGGGAATGAATATCCCCAAGAAGAGGAAGGCGAGAGAAGTGATGATGAAGTAGACGAAGAAGACCATGAGGAGCCAGCCCATGATATCTCTGAAATTGAGCTTCGCCACAGCAAGCATGGCAATAGCCCAGAAGGGCTGGATCATGTCGGTCATCATGTCGGACCAGGCAAAGGTAATAACGGTCGTTCCCGGGCCAATGCCTAACGCTTTGGCCGCCGGGAGAATATAGGGAGCTTCCACAGCAAACTGACCACCGCCGGAAGGGATGAGGTAGTTGAGAAGTCCGCCATACCAGTAGAGCCAGAGGGGAAAGGTTTGAGGTGTGGAGATTGCCACAAAGGCATTTGTGAAAACGGTGGAGAGCAGAGTGTATTTGAAGAGACCGAGGATTCCTGCATAGAAGGGAAACTGAATGACAATCCCCCAGACCGCCTTTCCTGCATCCTCTGTCGCTTTCAGGAATGACCATGGCCTCCAGTGGAAGAGAATGCCAAGGCCCAGCATGGAGAAATTGACTACGTCAAGATTGAGCCCATATAAAAAGCCTTTTGTTGAGAAGTGCCAGATCAGCCAGATTGCTATGCCGATGAAGGTGATGATATTGAATCCGGGCCACCAATTCATCCAGTCTGAAGGGGTTGCAAATTTCGCAGGCTTCGGTGGAGCTTCGTAAAGCTTTAGTTGATTCATCAATTCGGGCTTCACGGTGAAAGCCTTCTCTGGTCTTGGATGCATCAATGCCATCAGGATCGTGACCACTACAACGACGATGAGTGTTAGAATGAGGTTAAAGGGATGTAAGATCGTCTGGGATATAGGGATGACCCCATCTAACAATTTCGCCTTGATGACGAAGTTGTCCGGCGTCGACACCAAGAGGGGGGATGATCCTGAGAAGCCGGAGTGCCAGGTGCAGCCGAGTCCTAAATAGGCGGCGGCGATGAGGAGACGATAATCGACTTTTGGATTTCTCTTCACAATGAAGAGAGCTAACATGGCACTGGCTATCAAACTGGTTCCCCAATTGAGCCATGCTACAACCATTGAAAAGACGCACATCGTGACAATGGCCTGCCACGGTTTTTCAGGATTGGACCAGCCTGATATCCCATTCATCAACCATCGGACAGGAGGAGAGCACGCCAGGATGTAACCGGTCATCATGATGAGACACATCTCCATGGCAAAGAGGAGAAGGTCCCAGAATCCTTTTCCCCATGCCTGAACTGATTGATAGGCTCGGGACCCGACCCCAACTTCTGGTTTGAATCCCCAGATGAGAGCCAGGATATAAGCAACAAAGCTCAAAATGATGACGATCACCAAGGCATCTGGGATCCATCGCTCTGTCCAGCGGGTGAGGACATCACCCCAATCCTTCAGAAAATCAAACCCTCCTTGGATTTCCTCCTTCTTTTTTCCGTTCATAAGAGATCCTCCTTTTTAAAGTGATGGGAGAAATGAGAGCCACAACAGCCAGGATTGAAGCAATCACTGGAGGCTGCGGATGAAATCACCTCCTTCCTTCAGAGAATAGGAAAAAATTTTTTATGAAAGTTAGAATTGGTAAATAGAGAAAGGATTATTCGTTGACCTTTTCATATTAAAAAAAGGTAGTTTTGTCAAGGAAAATGTAATGGCAGAAGTCTTCCTAAGGCCTTTTTCTCATTGACTTTTTTTGAAGCTATGTTAACATCAAAATACAATAATCCCCCCGTGCCCCCCTTTATTAAAGGGGGGATGGAGGCATTATAGAGGTTTTTAATTGATTCGATCTTTTCTCGCCATTGAACTTCCCGAAGCCATCCGGAGGAAGATCGAGGAAGTTCAGAGGGACCTGAAATTATCCCACGCCGATGTGCGATGGGTGAATCCTGAAAATATTCACTTGACTCTAAAATTTCTTGGAAATATTGATGAGTCGAGGATTGATCCCATCGTCAAATCGCTCGAAGGTCCCATTCAGACCACCTCTCCTTTTTCTGTTTCGATCCGTGGGATGGGCTCTTTCCCTCATTTTAAAAACCCGAGAGTGATCTGGATGGGATTGCAGGAAGGAAAGGAAGTTTTGGCCGCTTTACAAAAAGGAGTAGACGGGGAGTTAGAAAAGATTGGGTTCGAACCAGAGGAGAGAGACTTTCATCCCCACCTGACTCTTGGAAGGGCGAAATCGAATCGGGGGAGAGATGAACTGATCGGAAGGATGGAGAAGTATCAAGAGGAGGAGTTTGGAAATTTCAGAGTGGAAAGAGTCATTCTTTTTGAGAGCGATTTGAAGCCCTCCGGGCCGATCTATACCGTATTGAGAGAACTAAGACTAGGATTTGGGGGATAAGGAGATTGGGAGATAAGGGGACGCGCTTGCGCGCTGGCATGAAGAAATTTACTTCTCCCCATCACCCGTTCACCGTGTCACCGAGTCAACTCCGGCGGAGCCGGAGTTAGGAGGAATAATGAAACCGGATTCCAGTAAAGAGAAGGCGTTGAATTTGGCAATCTCACAGATTGAGAGGCAATACGGCAAGGGAGCTATTATGAGATGGGGGGAGAACACACTGCCCGGAGAGATGCCCATTGTCTCCACGGGGTCCCTTTCTTTAGATCTTGCTCTGGGGGTGGGGGGACTGCCAAGAGGGAGAGTTGTGGAGATTTTCGGACCTGAGGCTTCCGGAAAGACGACCTTGGCCCTCCATGCCGTTGCGGAGGCTCAGAAAGCGGGAGGGACGGCCGTATTTATCGATGCTGAGCATGCCTTGGATGTTAAGTATGCGAAACGATTGGGTGTCGATGTTGATAAACTTCTCATCTCTCAACCCGATACCGGAGAGCAGGCCCTGGAGATTGCAGAGGAGCTGGTTCGAAGCAGTGCCGTCGATGTGATTGTCATCGATTCGGTGGCCGCCCTGGTTCCCAAAGCCGAGATCGAAGGGGAGATGGGAGATGCCCACATGGGACTTCAGGCCAGGCTCATGTCTCAGGCTTTGAGAAAGATGACCGGCACCATCAGCAAATCGAACACGATCGTCATCTTTGTCAACCAGATCCGGATGAAGATCGGAGTGATGTTTGGAAATCCGGAGACGACCACAGGAGGCAACGCCCTTAAATTCTATTCCACTATCCGGCTCGATATCCGGCGCATCGCCGCCATCAAACAGGGCCAGGACGTGATCGGAAGCCGGACCAAGGTTCGTGTGGTGAAGAATAAGGTTGCACCTCCCTTCAGAGAGGTGGAGTTCGATCTGATCTATGGAGAAGGCATTTCTAGAGAAGGCGATGTCCTCGACCTGGCGGTAGAGAAGAATATTGTTGAGAAGAGCGGGACCTGGTATACGTATAAAGATAAGAGAATTGGCCAGGGAAGAGAGAATGCCAAGGTTTTTCTGAAAGAGAATGCCAAGATGCAGGAAGAAATGGAGAAAGAGATTCTTGAGAACTATCGTTCCCTCAAAAGCGGATCAACGGAGTAAGACAGAGGAGGACAAATCATGGATTTAAACCAAATCCTATTAGAAGCCCTTGCTCAGGAAGCTTCCGACGTTCACATTAAGGTGGGGACTCCTCCCATCTTCAGGGTGAATGGATCTCTGAGAGCCTGGAATAAGGTGAAACCCTTCGATTCGAATGATGTGTCGAAGATGGCGTTCGGTCTCATGAACGACTGGCAGAAGGAACGATTCATCAAGAACCGGGAGGTCGATATGGGGTATGAAGTCTATGGCCTCGGCCGGTTCCGAGTCAATGTCTTTCAACAACGAGGGAAGATCCGGATTGCCCTCCGGATCGTCCCTTATCAAATCAAGGGTCTGAAGGACCTTCACCTGCCCAAGGTGCTCGAGGATATCTCCTTGGAACATCGGGGTCTCATCCTCGTGACCGGAACCACTGGAAGCGGGAAGTCGACCACCCTGGCGTCAATGATCGATATCGTTAACGACAGCCGGAATTGTCATATCATCACCATCGAGGACCCCATTGAATTCATCCACGAAGACAAGAAGTCAATCGTGGACCAAAGGGAGATCGGTTCGGACACGAACACCTTTTCCAGTGCCTTGCGAGTGGCTCTCCGTCAGGATCCGGATGTGATCCTGGTGGGTGAGATGCGGGACTTCGAAACGATTGAAACCGCTCTGACCGCTTCGGAGACTGGACATTTAGTTATGTCCACCCTGCATACCTTGAATGCCACCGAAACGATCAACCGTATCATCTCCGTTTTCCCTCCCTACCATCAGAAGCAGGTTCGCCTCCAACTGGCAGGGGTGCTCAAAGGGGTCGTCTCCCAGCGCTTGGTGCCGAAGGCAGACGGCTTCGGACGAGTCCCCGCCGTGGAGGTTATGGTCTCAACGGCCAGAGTGAAAGAGTGCATCATCGAGAAGGATAAGACCAATGAGATCAATGATGCCATATCGAAAGGGTACACTAGTTACGGGATGCAATCCTTCGACCAGTCCCTCATGTTTCTGATGCAGGAAAATTTGATCACCTACGAAGAAGCCCTCAAGCATTGTACCAATCCGGATGACTTCGCCCTGCGGGTAAAGGGGATTCTCGCCAGCAGTGATGTCTCCTGGGAAGATTTTGAGCATTTCGAGAAGCAGAAAGAGGAAGCCAAAGAGGAAGCCAAAGTAGAAGAGAAAAAGGTGAAATTCGGGAAACCCATAGATCCGAGAATCCGTGAGGGAGGAGGAACGGGTTCGAAGCGATGACCTCTGCTGAGATTCGAAAAGCGTTTCTTAGATATTTTGAGGAGAAAAACCATCGGATTGTTCGGAGCTCGTCCTTGGTCCCCAAGAACGATCCGACGCTGCTCTTCACCAATGCTGGCATGGTCCAGTTCAAAGGGGTCTTCTTAGCCGAAGAGATTCGGGACTATCAACGAGCTGCTACCTCGCAGAAATGTGTCCGTGCAGGAGGAAAACATAACGACCTGGAGATTGTGGGAAAAACAGCCCGGCACCATACCTTTTTTGAAATGCTGGGAAACTTCTCCTTCGGGGACTATTTCAAGAAAGAGGCCATCGAGATGGCCTGGGACCTTCTCATCCATCAATGGGGACTTCCCGCAGAGAAGATGTGGATCACCGTCTATCTCGAAGACGACGATGCCTTCGATCTCTGGAGAAAGGTCGGCATTCCAGCGGAGCGGATTGTCCGGATGGGAGAAAAGGATAATTTCTGGGCCATGGGAGAGACAGGGCCTTGCGGTCCCTGTTCGGAATTGGTCATCGATCAGGGAAAGGGGGTGGGTTGCGGTCGCCCCGATTGCCGTGTCGGATGTGATTGCGATCGGTATTTAGAACTCTGGAACCTTGTCTTCATGCAGTTCAACCGAGACGGAGAAGGGAAAATGCATCCTCTCGCTAAACCCTGCATTGATACAGGGATGGGCCTGGAACGGATCTCAGCCATCCTCCAGGGCGTCCAGAGTAACTACGAAACCGATCTCTTCAAGCCCATCTTCAGAGAGATTGAAATCATCAGCCGTGTCCCTTACGGGAAAGACCCCCGACCGGACATCTCCATCCGGGTCATCGCAGATCACAGCCGAGCGGCGACCTTTCTGATTAATGATGGTGTCCTTCCCTCCAACGAAGGAAGGGGATATGTTCTCCGTCGGATCATGAGGAGGGCGATGCGGCACGGAAAGATTCTTGGGATTAAGGAGCCTTTTCTCCATCGCACCTCCGCCCGGGTGGTGGATCTAATGAAAGAAGCCTATCCTGAGCTGAGAGAATCAGAGGCCTTTGTCTCGAAAGTCATTCGGAATGAAGAGGAGCGTTTCTCCGAGACCCTCGATTCAGGTCTGAAGATTCTCCGGGAGGAATTGGAAGAGCTCCAGAAGAAAAGGGTGAAGATCCTTCCTGGAGAGGTGGCCTTCCGCCTCTATGACACCTACGGATTTCCTCTCGACCTGACCACTGAGATCCTTCAAGACGAAGGTATGTCTTTTGACGAAGCCGGGTTCAGGGCCCAGATGGAAGAGCAGAGACAGAAGAGTAAACAGGCGTGGCAGGGGCTCGGAGAAGGGAAGACGAAGGAGATTTACCGGCGTCTGGCGAATGAGGGAGTCAAGACGACTTTCACCGGTTATGAGGAGATGGAGACCGAAACCAAAATTGTGAAGTTGTTCAAAGGCGATGAAATCGTCTCCCTCGTTTCAGAAGGAGACGCAGTGGAGGTGGTGACGGAGAAGACCCCGTTCTATGGCGAGGCCGGCGGTCAGGTTGGGGATCAGGGAGTGATTTTCCATGAAGACTTTTCCTTGCAGGTGGAGGAGACTCTCAGGCCCATTGGAGATTTGGTCGTCCATAAAGGGAAGGTGAAGAGAGGGACGATGAAGGAAGGGATGAAGGCCAGCCTCAAGGTCGATCCGGATCGACGAAGGGCCATCACCCTGAATCATACCGGCACCCATCTGCTTCAGGCCGTATTGAGGGAGGTGTTGGGAACTCATGTTCATCAGGCAGGCTCGCTGGTGGCGCCCGATCGACTGAGGTTCGACTTCACCCACTTTGCTCCGGTTGAAAAGAAGGATCTCGAACAAGTGGAGTTTTTGGTCAATCAGAAGATCCGCGAGAATCTGAAAGTCGAGACCAAGATCATGCCCGTGGAAGATGCCCTCCAGTCGGGAGCCATGGCCCTCTTCGGAGAAAAATATGGTGAGAGGGTGAGGGTGGTGATGGTTTCTGATTTCAGCATCGAACTCTGCGGAGGAACCCATACGTCGAGGACGGGAGATATCGGCCTTTTCAAAGTCGTCAATGAGGCCGGAGTCGCTGCAGGGGTGAGGAGGGTTGAAGCCCTGACCGGTGAAGGGGCCTACCGTTTTATCAAAGAGGAGGAAAGAGAGCTCTGGGAGATTGCCTCTGCCCTCAAATCGGCTCCTGGAGAGCTCTCCTCCAGACTGGAGCGATTCTTTGAAAAACAGAAGGAATTGGAGAGGGAGCTCCTCTCGTTCAGGGATAAATCATCTCATCAGGAGATCCTGGACCTTCTTGCTTCCGTCAGAGAGGTAAAAGGGGTGAAGATCCTCACTGCCAAGGTGAATGGGAAGGACCCAAAGCGAATGAGAGATTTTGTGGACCAGTTGAAGGTGAAGATAGGTTCCGGAATCATCCTCTTGGGAGGGCAAAGTGAAAGCAAGGCATCCTTGATCCTGGGGGTAACTGATGATCTCATCCAGCGGTTTAAGGCCAACGATTTGATCAAGAAGATTGCCCTCCATATTGGAGGAACAGGAGGAGGACGTCCCGATTTTGCCCAGGCCGGGGGAGACAACCTTGAGAAACTGGACGATGCACTCAAGGCCATTGACGATCTCATTTAGCCATTTCAGTGGGAAGCAGAATCCCCCCAACCTCCCTTTAGAAAAGCCTGCCTGTCCGGTAGGCAGGGGGGCTAGGGGGATTTTTTTATTATTCGTTCCATGATTGAGGATTAAAATCACGATGACAAAAGTGAGAACGCGATTCGCGCCCAGTCCCACGGGTGATCTCCATATTGGAGGGGCACGAACGGCCCTTTTCAATTGGTTATTGGCCCGCCATCAGAAAGGGGTTTTTGTTCTTCGCATTGAAGACACGGATGCCGCCCGCTCAACTCAAGAATCGATCCAGGTGATTTTAGATGCCATGACCTGGCTAGGAATGGATTGGGATGAAGGCCCCTTTTACCAGACTCAACGAATCCATCTCTATCGAGAGGCGGCGGAGGAACTTCTGGGAAAGGGGAGGGCTTACCGTTGCTATTGTACTCCTGAGGAACTGGACGCAAAACGAGAGGCGGCTCTGAAAGCGGGACTCAAACCCAAATACGATCGAACCTGCCTTCACAGGAAGGTGGCCCGCCCAGACACTCCCTTTGCAATTCGGTTTCTCTCTCCGGATGAAGGGAAGACCGTTGTGGAGGATCTCATTCAAGGCCGGGTGGAATTTGACAACACGGAGTTGGATGATTTGATCATCTTGAGAAGTGATGGACTCCCCACTTATAATTTTTCGGTCGTGGTGGATGATGCCACGATGGACATCACTCATGTCATCCGGGGAAATGATCATCTGAACAACACCCCCCGCCAAATGCAGATCTATCAAGCATTGGGCTACCCGCTACCTGCCTTCGGCCATGTCTCCATGATCCTAGGGCCGGATAAGAAGAAACTCTCCAAAAGGCATGGGGCCCAATCGGTGATGGAGTACAAGAGGATGGGTTATCTTCCTCAAGCGGTCGTCAATTATCTGGTCCGCCTGGGATGGTCCTATGGGGACCAGGAAGAGTTTACTCGACAAGAGTTGATCGAGAAGTTTAGCCTGGAGGCGGTGGGAAAATCTGCGGCTGCCATCAATCCCGGAAAACTGGATTGGTTGAACTCTCAGTATATCAAGAGAACGGATTTGGATGAATTGGTAAAGATGTTTCGGCCTTTTGTCGAAGCCAGGGGTTATTCCATCCCCGGTCTCAATCTCCTGAGGAAGGTGGTCCTCTCTTTGCGAGAGAGGGTAAAGACCTTGGTGGAGATGGCTGACCTTGCAGAATTTTACTTCTGCGAAGGGATCACTTATGATCAGAAGGCTGCAGAGAAATTCTTAAACAGGGATTCCGTGTCCTTTCTTGAGCAGGTCGTCGATGCTTCATCCAAAGAGGCCGGTTTGGATAAGGAAAAATGCCACCACCTGATTCAACAGTTGGCCGAAACCGGGGGAGTGCCTCTCGTGAAAATTGCCCAACCCCTTCGAGTGGCTCTGACCGGCAAGACCGTCAGCCCTCCGATTGATGAGGTCATGGGGATTCTAGGTCAGGAGGTCGTGATTCAACGGCTTCAAAGAGCGATAGAATATATTAAGAGATCTCAATAAAAAAATGTCGACATCCCTACAGTAGGCAGGGGCTTTGACATTTGGTTTTGAGCTTGTTATAGAGATTTCGAAAGTGGCAAGAGGGTTTCATGAAACTTAAGGCACTTGAAGTGATTGGGTTCAAATCTTTTGTGGACCGCCTCCATCTTCACTTTCCGGAGGGAATCACTACGATCGTGGGTCCCAATGGTTGCGGCAAGTCGAACATCGTCGATGCGGTGCTTTGGGCCATTGGCGAAAGGAGTGCGAAACATTTACGAGGAAAGTTGATGGAGGATGTCATCTTTAACGGGACAGACGGCAGGAAACCGTTGGGGATG
>Ga0315282_10004909_pt1 | contig 23052 bp, 23 predicted proteins | sample YL17G07_20_MG_FD_203693 | JGI IMG/M metagenome (GOLD analysis project Ga0315282, IMG submission 203693) | Sediment microbial communities from Yellowstone Lake, YNP, Wyoming, USA - YL17G07_20 | ecosystem: Environmental > Aquatic > Freshwater > Lake > Sediment | place: USA: Wyoming | collected... | reverse complement strand
GGTCGTTAAGCTGTATCTTCTGAATATGAGCATCGAGGAGATCGCTCTGTATTTCAGATGGAGCAAAGATAAGACGCGGAATTTGCTCTATCGCGGGCTGTCAGACTTGAAGAAGATCCTCAAAGAAAAGAACATCGATTATGAACATAACCCATAGCGACCTCTGCGAGGCTTATCGGGCCTACCTCCGCGACCGAATCCCTCCGTCCCGAGTCCATTGTCCACCGACGGGTGAACTCTTGCGATTTTTTCATCCCCGAGCCCGGCGCAAATTCAGAATGCGGATCATCGACCACGTGACAAAATGTTCGTTCTGCACGCGTGAATTTGAGATTATCCTCGCCATCCAAAAAAAGAGAGGAGAGCTCGAGCAAGAAATCGCAGAATGCCTGGGCTTCCGGCCAAACCTCGAGAGATCCCGAATCGATTTCTGGAAACGCTCCTTTTCCCCGACGTTCGTGCGGAGGTCGGCGACGGCCTTCATCGCCCTCTTCGTTGTCTTTGCGGGCATTTTCGTGCTTTCTCGAAAAGGAAACGAATCCGGCACCAAACCGTCCCTGAAAAGGGACAGCCATTCCATCCGGATTCAGGTGAACGAGCCGGTGAGTGGGACTCACTCGAAAGCCCGGCTTGTTTTTAGGTGGGAAAAATCTGACCTCGCCGAATCCTACGTTCTGGAGCTCTTCAACAAAACCCTTTCCCCGGTTTGGCGAAGCCCGCAAATCGTCAACAATCAGTGCGAGATTCCCGAAGACATCTTAAAAAAGCTTCCTACCCCGGAAACATACTTATGGATAATCACCGCAACGACTCGATCCGGAGCCGAACTCGAATCTCCCCTCGTCGCTTTTCGTCTGAGGGAGTGACTAATGGAAGATAATTCGTGAACGGGATTCCCCGGACAGGATATAGCCCGCCCAATAATATGGAAAGGAATATTTCGAGCGGAGCATTTCTCGTTTGGTCAGAGCAAGGGCTGTCGCCTTTGAACATCCGCTGGATAGGTTCCGATAAAGCTTCTCCATAAAAACCGCGGTTGATTCATCGCCTATGGGCCAAAGGGTGGACACTACGGAATCGGCCCCCGCATAAAAGAATATCCTCGGCAGGCCGAGGATCCCTTCGTTTTTTTCGAGAGTGCCTCGACCTGTCTGACAAGCGGAGAGGATAATCAGGTTCGCGTTCAGCCGGAGGTTGTAGAGCTCGCGGACTTGGAGAAACCCGTCTTCTCCGTTTTCGTGGTTTTGGGATAAGACCAGGGCGGACCTGACCGGGTGTTCCTGATCGAGAAAACTGTGGCAGGCGAAATGGATGATCTGATAATTCTTCGACTTTGAGGTCTTGAGGATATCTTCGCGCGCGTCTTTCCCCAAATAGATTTCCCTCTGATCGCGAGGGAAATATTTGGAAATCTTCCGCACCTCGCGCCTGGAATTGGGTATCGGAGAAAAAACAAACCCCCCATTTATGTACGATTCGGCCCAAAAACCAGCGTCCAGCTTTGAATTTCTGTTTGCCATCTCATTAGGATACTCGGGGTCTCCGAACGCCAGGAGCCCTTTTAGGATTGTCTGTTCCCTTCTTTCTGCGTTGAGAAAGGCGTAAACCGAAGCCGAGGGAGCGTAGGACACTTGATATCGCTCTACCAGATAATGGAGCCTGTGTCCGATCTCCTCATACGCCAATGCCTCGAACGGTAAATAGTAGAGGATCCCATCAGGGACAACGATAAGCTTTTCGATGTTCTGGTATTCCGGCCTTTTTAACCCGAACAACAATTCGTCGCAGATCCTTCTCGCCGCGGTCCGCGCATCGAATTCGGTCTCGGGGGGCAAAGACAAATATTTCAAGTAAGCCCTAAGAGAGTTTTCTATTTCTAGCCGGGACGGCAAGGGGCTGATCCCCAGGGAATTTTTGGTTATGACGATTGCCAGCGATCGAACGTCGCCGAGGAAATATTCAACCAGAGCCGTCTTGTCATCCTCAAGTTCGTCCTGGATCTTTTTTAGCTGGCAAGGCTCGGGGGAAACGAGACTCGTGATAGCCGGATTGTCGGTTCGAATCTTGGAAATGAGTCGCACATAGTTATCTTCTTCCTGGACGATTTTCTCGCGTATTGCCGCTCGACTCTGCTTAAGATTTTCCGTTTTCGCCAGATCAAAGAAGAGGGCGGAAATCCGCCCGGAAGATCCGCTGAGCTCAGCCCTCTGTTCCTCACTCAGGGATTGTTGCACATCGATCCTCGATTCAGCCAAGCATTCCAGGAAGGCGCGGGCCTTCGCCCTTTCGACAAAATAAAACACCTCGTCGTCCCGGGCAAAAGGATTCCTCTCCGTCTTCATCTTTAGAAGAAGATCGATCAGTCTTTCATAAACCTTTGATTTGTTCCTAACGTAGCCTGCCTTAAAAGTATCGAGATTGATCTGGCTCCTAATTTTATCTATAACGTCAATTGATTTTTCGTACGATTCAAGAGCTCTTAAATAATTGCCCTCTTTTTCGTAGCATTGTCCGAGGCCGAAATATGCTTCCCAGAGTATTTTCCCAGCCTTGATCTTGCGAGCTAGTTCAATGGCTCTAATATAATATTCGACCCCTTTTTTAAAAGAATTAACGGCTAAGTTAACGTTCCCGATATTATTGTTAAGTTGGCTGATCAATTCTAAGTCGTTTATTTCATTTGCCTTTTCTAGGGATTTAGAATAGTAGTCCAGAGCAAGATAATAATTTCGCTCGGTAAAGCAAAGTTCTCCAATGTTATTAAGTATCGTGCAACTTATTTTCACATTATTAATTTTGTAGGCTATAGATAAGGATTCTGTATAACTTGCTAAAGCATAACCGAATAATTCCTCCCCTTTTTTTTGCATGCCATAATTTAACATGCCATAATTTAAATAGATATTTCCGATATTGTTCAGCTCGGCTGCGATATAATAATTATTTTGCAATTCCTTATCGATTTTCAATACCTTGTTCGAATATTCCAAGGCTTTTTCGTAGTCCCCAAAGGCGGAATAAATTAGGCAAATATTTGCTAGGCCATTTGCTTTGTTTTCAGGATCGTTTTGTTCGTCAGCCAGGTTTATCCCCAGCTGAAAATACTTAAGCGCTTTGGAATAATCATAGTGCTTCCAATAATACAGTCCGATATTGTTATTGCAGATACCCTCTTCTCTTCTGTTCTTTGTTGATTTCATTAGACGAAGGGCTCGGATGTTAAGCTTAAGATATTCTTCGATATCACTTAACTCCCAGTGACTGAGGCTTTCTTGTCTGAGACACTTCGCTTCGTGGTCGAGGCTGCCGATCTGCCGGGCCAGATCAACGGCTTTCTCAAAATAAGTAATCGAATCCTTGAATTTTCCGGAAGACCGATTATCCATGCCTTTCGAAAAAAAGGCATGAAGCTCCATAATTGCCGAACAATATCGCTCTTCTTCTTTGAGATTCGATTGGGAGGCTAAGGCCTGCGCCTCTTTGAAATTGTCAAACGAGTCATTGACCTTTCCGAGGTTCCAATTGAGGACTCCGAGGAGCATCAGCGCGTGGGTTTCTTCCGGTCGATTCTCCAAATCGTGAGAGATGCGGCGCACAATTTCGTATTGTTCGATGGCCCCCTTAAAGTTACCCGACTCTTTCATTTTTGCCCCGAGAGAAATAGCCTTCCCAAGCGTAGCAGCGCGCCCGCCGTCTTGTCCAAAAGCGGAAGGGAATATCAAAAGAAAGCAAAAAAAAGGGATAAACTCCGCAAATTCCAGAAGGGAAATCCTCAATTTTCCTTTTTGCACGTGGCTGAAATATATTAAGAATGTCCGAGCATGTCAATCATCCAATTGCCCGGTTTCGCAGGACTACCCAAAGTTCCCGCGTAAGTCGCTCAAGGTGGGCTAATCTTATTCGGGTTATCGAGACTCGCGGTTTTAGAATGCTCGCCGTCGGATCTCCCTGGGCGCCCTAAACGGACTTATGGGCGAAACCTAATTCAATCGCCTCACGTAGAATGTTTTTCCAAAGGATAGACGCTTAACTGGGCAAATATATCTCAGAATCGCAACTTGCTACCAGAGAATTATCCCGAGAGTATTTTCTTCTGCTTTTTCTTCCTGGTAAAGGACCTGGGAACGTAAACCTTTTCGCCCGTTATCGGATCGAGCATCGTATGATACATGCACGTCGAGACAGTCATCGGTGTGGGGGTAAAGATCTGGGCGCCTTCGACTGGCTTCTCCCCTTCTCTCTCGAGGCGGCGGATCTCCCGGGCCAGCTCTTTCGCTTCTTTCTCGCCGCTTCCCGGGTGGGCGACCATAAAATAATACTTGAGATGCTGCTTCCAGCCCCTGTTGATTTTCTTAAACAGCTCATCTAAGCTTGATTCCGATCGGGATCTCGGTATCGGGGAGGATGAAAATGAGATATGAATGGGAAAAAGACCTCGTACCGTATGCATCTCAGGAGGCTGTAAAGAGGGTCGTCGCATTGGTGGAGGCCAAGATAAAGAAGGGAAAGAGGTCGAAATGGATTAGTGTTCTTGCCGGGATTGTCTTTATCGGACTGCTTATTTCGCTTATCGGGATTTTCGATGTGTTCAAGCTGAAGGCTATGGATACGAAAGTCCTATTGATCAATGGACTCATCGCTTTGCTGCTCGCGTTTGTCACTTTTTTTGCGCCCATCCAGACTCAAGCGATTTCGAGCCCCGAAGTCGACGCCATAATACGAACGCACGTGACCGAAGACATCATGAAAAAGATCCGCCGAACGGTCGACAAAAAAACTTCGGGAGTCCACAAATGGTTGGCCCTCATCGGCGCCTGCGGCGTTTTTGTGGCGCTGATCATGGAAATTGCCAACTGAAAGGAGAAACCGTGGCCTTAGAAATGTGCCGGCACATGACCGCCCGCTGCCCTCACTTCCGAAAAGCATGCGAAGATCGAGAGAGCAGAGACTGTCACTACGTTAAAGTCACAGTCGCCGGACTGATTACCGCTCTTTCCGGGGTGGAGAGGCTCAGCTTTGAGAAACAAGCCAAGGAAGTGCAGGATTTCGTCGGAGAAGCGCGCAGCCTTCTTAATCAGTACTTTTACGGGATAAGAATTCCATTCTAGTGTAGTGCGTCTAACGCTTCTTTACATATGGTATTGCTAAATATATGAGCACTTCTCTCCGTACTTCTCTCTTCTCTGATCGTAATAATCCAGTTATTTGCCTTATAGAATGACAAGGGATTTCTGACGCATTACACTAGCTGCGCTCCAAGCGCGGCGATACGACGGCGGGACCACTCATAAGAGCTTACGCTTCTGCTCTTTCTTCTCGGCGAAGGTGCTGGGGACGTAAACCTTCTCCCCTGTAATCGGGTCAAGCATCGTATGGTACATGCACGTTGAGACCGTCATCGGGGTGGGAGTAAAGATCTGGACGCCTTCGACGGGCTTCTCCCCTTCCCTCTCGAGGCGGCGGATCTCCCTCGCCAGCTCTTTGGCTTCTTTTTCCCCGCTTCCGGGGTGAGCGACCATGAAATAATACTTGAGGTGCTGCTTCCGGCCCTTATTGATTTTCTTGAAGAGGCGGCGAAATTCCTCGAGCGGCGGGACGTTTTTATTCATCAGTCGCAGCACGGTCGGCGAGACATGCTCCGGGGCGATCTTCAGCAGCCCGGAGAGATGATGCTCGGTCAGCTCACTTAGATATTCCTCGCTCTCCATGGCCAGGTCGTACCGGATTCCGCTCCGAACGAAAACCTTCTTGACGCCCGGGATCTGCCTTGCTTCGCGCATGAGATGAATAAGCCGGCGGTGGCTCCGGTCAAGTCTCGGACACTCGAGGCACTTCGCCTCGCACCTCTCGACCTTGCGGCAGTCCATGCCGTACATATTGGCCGTCGGCCCGCCGAGGTCGTCGACGTACCCCTTGAAATCCGGGTGCTTCGTCAGGCTGCGGATTTCGTCGAGGATCGATTTCTCGCTCCGGGAGACGATCCTGTCCCCCTGGTGGAGGGCGAGCGAGCAGAACGAGCACCGGCCGACGCAGCCGCGGTGGGTGATGATCGAGAACTGGGCCATCTTGAACTCGGGAAAATGAGCCGGGATCTTGCGCGAATAGGGCAGGCCGTAGATCCAGTCCAGGTCGTCGGGCGCGTAGTCCGGCATCGGATACTGAAGGACGAAGCGGGTGTCGTGGCGCTGGGCGAGCGAGCGGCGGTTGGAGAAGGCATTCTGGGCGCGGCAGAACGCCTCGGGACTCGCGGCAACTTCTTCGGCCGACGGGATTTCCTTGAAGATCTCGGGAAGCTCACGGCGCACGACGCACGTCCCGCGGATCCCGTCCAGGCCCTCGCCTTTATCGAAACGGCGCGCGATCTCGATGGCCTGGAGCTCGCCCGGCCCGTAAACGAGGATGTCGGCGCGAGAGTCGACGAGGAGGCTGCGGCGGACTTTATTTTCCCAATAATCGTAATGGGCGAAGCGGCGCAGGGAGGCCTCGATCCCGCCGAGGACGATGGGGACGCCGGGGAAGAGATGCTTGATTTTGTTCGCGTAAACCAGGTCGGCCCGGTCGGGCATCCCCGACTTGTAGGGCGCATGCTCGTCCTTGGCCCGCGCCCGCTTGAGGGGCGTGTAGTTCACGAGCATGCTGTCGATCGAGCCCGAGGTGATGCCGAAGAAGAGGCGCGGCGCCCCGAGCTTCCGGAAGTCCGCGTCGCCCTTCCAGTCCGGCCTCTCGATGATTCCGACAGCGTAGCCTTTGGCGTCCAGGACTCGGGCGATGACGCCCACGCCGGAGAGGGGATGGTCGGCGTAGGGCTCGCCGCTCACGAGGATGATGTCGAAGCCGGTGCCCTTGGAAGAGATCATGGGATTCGGAAGAAACTTATTATAATCGAAATAGAAGTGACAAGTCGTCGAAGAATCTTATTGTTTGGGAGATCCCCACGTCACTTCGTTCCTCGGGACGATACTTCGTGTCGGATCCCCACGTCGCAAGGCTTCCTCGGGATGACAGAAAAAAATCTTCGCATTAATACTCAAGACGGCGGAAGATCACGGCCCCATAAAGAGCGTTGAGGACGATCAGACCGCCGCAGATCAAAAACGGATACTGCAGCCCGAAATGAAAACCGAGGGGCGCGAAGACGAGAGCCCCCAGCATCTGGCCCATGACCTGGATGGAGATGACGATTCCGGCGCTGCCCCCGATCGCGTCTTTCTCGAACAGGCGCGAGATGAACAAGACGGTGAGCGCGCCGAGGGCCCCGTCGCCGATCTCGTGGAGAATGCGAAAGGCCAGGGAGACGGCGTAATGGGAATTGACCATCAGGATCAGGCCCGCACCCGAGGCGAGCATGGCCAGGGGCAAGAGCCGCCGGTCGGCCCGGATGTTGAACCTGAGCCGCCCGACGAGAAACGCCGAGAGGGCGCCTAAAAGAAGCGCCGCCGAGATGTATATCGCGATCGCGAAGCTGTCCAGGCCGAAAGTCCGGGCCAGGAACGGACTGTAGACCGTTCCCTCGACGCTCCAGTGGAGGGCCAGGATGAAGACAAAGAGAACAAAGAGGAGCGTTTTCTTGCGCAGGATGTTTCGCCGGTAGTCCCTGAAGCACACGAGGCGAAATTTCTCGCGATCGAAGCGGCCCGTGGAAAGAAAAACGATCAGGAGGAGGGCGGAAAACGCGGCCACGGCGGTTTTGAAGCCGGCGAGCTTCATGAGCAGCCCGCCGGCGAAGACCCCGGCGGCCAGCCCGAGCCCGATCCAGAACGAGTAGACGCCGAATTTCCGGTTCTGATCCATGGCCCGTTCGTCTTTGTAATAGAGGCTGTTCATCGAAACGTCGAGGGCGTTGTTGGCCATCCCAAGGAAGAGGAAGACGAAGGCGACCAGAAAGAAATTTGTCGTCCAGGCGGCAAGGAGCAGGAGCAGGCCCTGGGCCAGAAGAGCGCCCCGGATGATCCCGGCCATCGAAAACCGGTCGTTGATCCATCCCGTGGGGAAAGCGATGACGAGCGGCGACAGGGCGAACAGCGAGACCACGACGCCGATCTGCCAGCCGCTGAAGCCGATCGCGAGGAAGCGCAGGGGAAAGAGAAAGAACAGCGAGGTCACCGCGAACTTGCGGCAGAAATTGATGGAATGGATCTTCGCGTGGACCGACATGCGGGCTCGCAAAAGGTCATTATAGTCGATTTCGGGGCGGGATGGGGAGAAGAGAGGAGCGGGAAGACAATTCCATCGGCAACTTTAGGGGGCGGGGGACAATCTCCGTCGGCAATTTCGCGGCTCGTTGCGCTGCCGCCTGCGGCCATGCTAATATAAACGTGGAGATTTTTGACTGGTCGTGGGAACGCCTGAATGATGCTTACGGAACGCCGGACGGCAAGACTGACGCTTTGGCTTATCGCCCTTATTGGTTTCGCCCCCCGTTTTCTCCTTGCATCCCAGATCTTCAAATATGAAAAGGCCGCTCCCGAAAAGGGATTTCTGATTCAGACGGTCCCTTTTGAAAAATGGCTCGAAAGAAATTACTGTGGTCCGGCCTGCCTGGCTATGGTCCTCAACTTCTGGGACGGCGCCGGACACTTCAGCCAGCGGGGTATCGCCGCCGATATTTATGATTCCGAAAACCAGGCGACGTATAACTCCGAGCTGATCCTGTATCCGCGGAACAAAGGTTTCGTGAGCTACTCGTTCCGGGGAAACCTCCGGGTGCTGAAAGATGTGGTCGGTAGGAATATCCCGGTGATCGTCCTGACCAAAACCATCCGGCAGATCTCCAAGGGTCACTACCGGGTGGTGATCGGATTCGATGAAGACCGCGATCAGATCATCTTTCACGATCCTTATTTCGGCGGCCGTCAGGCCATGGATTCCGGCGATTTCCTGAAGGTCTGGAGTCTGGGGAAGGGCCATAATCAATTCCAGTGGATGATGGTCGTGGTTCCCGACCCAAGCGCATTCCCCTTTCCGGCTCTCCAAAACGACCCCCTAACCCGGATCAACCTGGCCACAGCCTATTACCGGAGATCCGAATTCGCAAAATCAAAGGAGTTGTGGGGAGCGCTCCGGGAATCCTTGAGCTCGGATCCCTATCCGCTCTACAGCCTGGCGATGGTCAGTCTCAGGGAGGACAAACCCGAGGAAGCGGAACGCTACGCCCTCGCGGCGGTCGAGCTCGACCAAAAAAGCGCCTACGCTCACGATGTCTTAGGCCTGGCCTACGCGAAACAAGACCGTTATTTCGAGGCTCTCCGGTCTCTCGGCCAGGCCGTCCGGCTGGCGCCCGATGAAGGATTTATCCTGAATCATTATCGCCAAGTGAGGGCCCTCTATGTGGAGAGGGCTCGTCTTGAAAGCGTTCAAAGAAAGGAGAATGCCGATGGGAAAACTCGCTAGTACCTGGGGCGTTCTGTTGCTGATCATGCTGGTTGCGACCTCTGCCGTCGCTTTTGATAGGCAGCAGATTCAGCCGACAGGGACGGCGCATCAGATCGAGATCGGCGGACAAGACGTGATTACGGCGTCGGACGCCGGAGGAGGCTATCTCACCACTCAGGATATCCTCCTCATCGTCCTCATCGTCCTCGCGATTTTTGGCCTGGCTGCCATCCTCTGATCGATCAGCTCTTCGGCGGGAAATAAAATTTACGAACGCTCGGGAATGAGGCGAAAGGGGAGATGACCATGCACCTTATTTACTGGCTCGTCAGCGGCATCATCTCCGGCTGGCTGACCGGTCTCATGGTGCGCCGGAGAGGCTTCGGCCTATTCGGCGACCTCGTTATCGGTCTGCTCGGCGGTTTGGTCGGCGGCTTTTTGGGTAGAATCATCGGCATTGTCCCCACCAACTACCTGGGCAACGTCCTCGTCGCCGCCCTGGGTGGGGTGGTACTCGTTTCGATAATCCGCGTTCTGCGCCGCGCTTAAAGGGCGCGAAGAAACCGCCGGCTTACGCGAATCACGCGAAAGTCTAGTTTGTTTCGGCATTCGCGTCCGCGGGTCACTTCTTCTTCTCGATGTCGATCCCGCCGCTGAACGACTTCAGCCGAAGGGAAGCCCCGCCGCCGTTCACAACCCCGCGCAGCTCTTTCGGACTGATCTTGCCGGACATCGTGATCGGGAACTCGGAACTCACGTGGCCGCTGAACGTCTCGGCCTCGAGCTCGAACGCCGCGTTCGCCGGCAGGACGACCTTGACGCCGCCGCTCAGCGTCTCGAGGACGTATTTCCCGCCCGCGGCGATTTGACCGTCGTAGACGATGCCGCCGCTCAGGACCTTCGCCCGGACGGCTTTCGCCCCGGAAACGTCGGTCAAGGTAACGCCGCCGCTCGTCGTTTCGGCGTCGACCGAGCCCTTGATCCGCGCGGCCGTGATCGATCCGGAAACGGTCTTGAGATCGACATCCGAACCCACATCCTGGACGTCGATCCCCCCGCTGACGGTCCGGCAGTCCACCGCGCCCGCGATTTTCGTCAGGGAAGCGCTCCCGCTCGTGATGCTCCCCTCGAACGTCCCGCCGATCGCCGCGGCGCTCACGCTGCCGCTTACCGACTTGACCTTCACCGACGCCCTGTCGGGGACATGGACGAGGTAATGCACCGAGACGTTCAGGTTGTGAGAGCCCTCGGGATACTTGGTCTCGACCTGGACGATGTTTCCCGTCTTCGTGACCTCGATCGTGACCTTCGCGCTGTTCTCCTTGGCTTTATCGAGGGAGGACGCGTCCGAAACCTTCGTCGCTTCGACCTTCACCTGGGCCTGGTCCCAGACCTGGACGTCGATCTTGCCCGAGATATTGTTGATGATGACCTTGCCGTCCTTGGCCAGGCTCTCGGTCTTTTCAAACTTCTCCTCGAACTTTTCCCTGGCCAGCGCCGCGCCGACAAAGGCTCCGATCAGGAGAACTATGCCCAGCGTCAGGATTGCGGATTTTGCGATTTTTCGTGATCTCATGGCCGACCTCCTTGGTTTTATGCAAGCATTCTCAATTTCACTGCATTGTCATCGCGAGCGAAGCGTGGCGATCCGACGCAGTCGTCGCGAGCCATCGCGGATGGCGTGGCGATCTCTAAGGAAAGATTCTTTTGTTTTGGAGATCCCCACGTCACTTCGTTCCTCGGGACGCCCGTTCGGGTCGCTTTGCCCGCCGCGCCCGCGGACGGGGACTTCTTCTTGACGTCGATGATGTTATCGAGAAAATCGACTTTATCTTTATAAGCCCCGAGGAGATAGATCCTCGCCTCGAGGTTATTCGGGTCTCTGGAAACGGCGCTCTGGCAGTCCTGGATCGCCGCATCGATCTCTTTCAGGTTGCGGGCGAAGACGGCAGTCACCTGGGGGTCGAGGCCGTCTTTCTGGGACGCGACGGCATCGCCGAGCGCCCGGATGGCGAGCTTGTAATATTTCTCCGCCTCCTCGAGCTTAGCCAGGGTGTATTTATCCGGGCCGAGGAGCCCGCCGGCGTTCTTTTTGGGGACGAGGCCGATCGCGATCCCTCCCGCGACGATCACGACAGCGAGCGCCGCCGCCCAGGCAAATCTGGGTCGCAGGAAGGGGGACGGAAAAACGAGGGGTCGCTTCTCTCTGCCGCCCTCCGGCTCGACCGCCTTGAACCCGCCCGCGTGGACTCCGGACAAAATCGCATCCCAGACCCGGTTCGACGGCTCGTGGCGGGGCAGCCCCTTCGCGTCCTTAACGATCTCCTCGAAATCTTGAAGCAGGCTGCGGCAGTCCTCGCAGGAATCCAGATGCTCCTGGAGTCGGGCTTGCTCTTCCGGGCCGAGCGCTCCGTCCAAATAATCTCCGATGAGCTTGTGCGCTTTTGAGCATCTCATCTTCATATCTCCTCAGCGGATCTCTTTCTCTTTGAGAAATTCCCGGATTTTTAGCCGGGCCTTGAAGAGCTGGGATTTCGAAGTCCCAGCCGACAGCCTGAGGACCCGGGCGATCTCCTGGTGCTTGAAGCCCTCAACGTCGTGGAGAAGAAAAATCTCCCGGAGCTTGGGCGGGAGGCCCGCGATCGCCTCATCCAGAGATTTCCGGAGGTCCCGATCGGTCTCGGCGTTTCCCGGCTCGTGGACCACGCCCTCGACGGCGTCCAGCGGAACCGACTTCTGAAGCTCGACCCTCTTTTCCCGAAGATAGGAATAGCACGTGTTGAGGGCGATCCGGTAAATCCAGCCGGTGAAGGTCTTCGTCTGTTCGACGTCTCCGATATGGGTGAAAACCTTGATGAAGATCTCCTGGAGCAGGTCTTCCGCGGCCGTCCGGTTGTAGGAATAGCGATAGGCCAGATTGAAGAGGGCGGTTTTGTACCGGCCGTAGATTCCCTCCATGGCGACGGCATCGCCGGTCCGGGCGCGGAGAATCAGGGCATCGAGGGAATCCTCGGGGGGCGTGTCGGGGACGAGTCCGGCCGTCTTGGGCTTGTTCTCGGGGCGCCGCATAACGAAATTATCCCCGATTTGAAGCTGATTTGCCAGGGCGAAAGAGGTTGCTTCCATAATCGGACCTTTTTCAAATGGAAAAGAGTCCGGAACGGCCGAAAAGGTTGCTTTGTCGCTCAAATTTCCCTAGAAGAAATCGCCGAAATCAGGAATAATACGTTTCTGAGAGCCGGCGGGCGCGAAGACCGCGCCGTAAATGGGACCTTTTCGAGAAACGCACGCATGCTGGCCGTCAACGCTCAAAACATCAGGAAGGATTTCAGGGGCGCGTCCGCGATCCGGGGTCTCAACCTCGAGATCGAAAAAGGGACCGTCGCCGGCCTGATCGGTCCCGACGGGGCCGGGAAATCGACGCTCCTCCGCCTGCTCGCCGGTCTGCTTCGGCCCACCTCGGGGCGAATCGAGATCGCCGGGTTCGACGTCGAGACGAAGCCGTTCGAGATCAAGGAGCGCATCGGCTACATGCCCCAGCACTTCGGCATGTATGGGGATTTGACCGTCGCCGAGAACATGAAGTTTTTCGCCGACATGTACCGGGTCCAAGCGCGGCGGTTCATCGAGCGAAAGGAAGAGCTTCTCAAGTTCAGCGCCCTGGCGCCCTTCGCGGACCGTCTGGCCCGGAATCTCTCGGGCGGCATGCAGAAAAAATTGGCCCTCGCCTGCTGCCTCTTCCACACCCCGGAAATCCTGCTCCTGGACGAGCCCACGACCGGTGTCGATCCTCTGTCCCGGCAGGAGTTGTGGCAGCTCCTGGGCGAGCTCCATGGCCGCGGCGTCACAATCCTCCTGACGACGCCCTACATGGACGAAGCCGCCCGATGCCGCGGCGTGGGGTTCATCGATCAGGGCCGGATGCTTGCCTATGATTCTCCCGAAAATCTCATCCTGGCGATGAAAGACGAGATCGCCGAGCTGATCGCCCCCCTGCCCCCTTCCCTGAGAGCCTTGAAAAACATGGCGGACATCAAGGGCGCCCACCCCTTCGGCGATAAGATCCATATCATGTTGAAAGCGGACGGCGCCCGGCTGGAAGAAATCCGCGGACGGCTGGAGGGCGAGGGAATTCCGGTGGAGAGCCTCAGGATTATTTCCCCCTCGTTCGAGGACGTCTTCCTGACCCTCGCCCAGGGCCGGGCGGAAATGAAGTGATATGGCCGCTGAAGAATTAAGCATCGACGTTCACGAGCTGACCAAGAAGTTCGGGTCGTTCACGGCCGTCGACCGCGTCTCCTTCGATGTGCGGAGGGGCGAGATCTTCGGCTTTCTCGGACCGAACGGGGCGGGCAAGTCGACGACGATCCGGATGCTCTGCGGCATCATCCGGCCGAGCTCGGGACGGGCGACGGTCGGGGGGTTCGACGTCGCGGAGCGGCCCGAGGACGTCAAAAGAATCATCGGCTACATGTCCCAAAAATTCACCCTCTACGGCGACCTGACGGTCGGCGAAAATATCGACTTTTACGGAGGGATCCACAGGCTGCCGTCGGTGTCGAAAAAGGAGCGCAAGGAATGGATTCTGAAGATGGCGGGCCTGGAGGGAAGAGAAGGCTCGCTGACGCGGGAGCTCTCGGGAGGATGGAAGCAGCGTCTGGCCCTCGGCTGCGCCATCCTCCACCGGCCCCGGATCGTGTTCCTGGATGAGCCGACTGCCAGCGTCGATCCCGCCTCGCGCCGGGACTTCTGGAACCTGATCTACGACCTCTCCGAGCAGGGAACGACGGCGTTCGTGACCTCGCACTATCTGGACGAGGTCGAGCGCTGCCATCGCATCGCGATCATTTACCAGGGGAAGATCATCGCCGTCGGGACGCCGCGCGAGCTGAAGGTCCGGCTGGCCGGCCGGGCGAGCGCCGGCCTCGAGGAGGTTTTCCTCGCGGCGATCAGGGAAGCGCAGGCAACATGATCCAGAGGATTCTCCCGATCGCCCGGAAGGAAGCCATCCAGATCCGGCGCGATCCGCGAAGCCTGTTCCTGGCCATCGGGCTTCCGATCATCCTCATCATCCTGTTCGGGTTCGCCATCACCTACGACATCCGGCACGTTCCCATCGGCGTCATTGACCTGGATCGGTCGTCGCTGAGCCGCGACCTGATCTCGAGGATCTCGGCGAGCGAGTATTTTTACCTTCGCTTCAATTCCAGGGAGTATGCGGGAGTCGAGAAAACCCTCAAGGAAGGCCGCGTCACGATCATCATCGTCGTTCCACGGGACTTTTCGCGCAACGCCGCCCGAGGCGCGGGCCCTACGCTCCAGCTGCTTGTCGACGGGATGAACAACAACAGCGCCCTGATCGCGATGGGCTACCTGAATCAGCTGGTCGAGAAATTCTCCACGGACATGCTCGCCGGCACCTTCGCCCGCCTCGGGGTTTCGTTCGCCGGGGGCATGCCCGGCGCGGAACTCCGAACCAGGATCTGGTACAACCCCGAGCTCACGAGTTCCAACTTCATCGTTCCGGGACTCATCGCCGTGATCATGATGATCATGTCCGCGACGCTGACCTCGCTCACCGTCTCGCGCGAATGGGAGACGGGCACGATGGAGCAGATGATCGCCGGCCCGGTCCGGGCCCACGAGGTCGTCATCGGCAAGCTCATTCCGTATTTCGGCCTGGGCCTGGCCCAGGTCGTCCTGATCGTGATCGTCAGCCGCGTGATCTTTCATGTGCCGTTTCGCGGGAATCTCCTGTGCCTGTTCACGGTCTCCTCGATCTTTCTCCTCTGCGGGCTCGGCATCGGCGTGTTCATTTCGATCATCGCCAGGTCCCAGCAGTTGTCCTATACCGTCGCTACCCTGACGACGATCCTGCCGTCCTACCTCCTCTCCGGGTTCATCTCCCCCATCTCGAGCATGCCCAGGCTGATCCGGCTCGTCACGTACGTTGTTCCGGCGCGGTACTTTCTAACGACCCTGCGCGGGATCTACTTAAAGGGATACGGCTTCGGCCAGGTCTGGCCGCAGATCATTTCTCTGACCGTCTTTTTCGCCGTCATCTTCACGGCGTGCGTCAAAGCCTTCAGGGTCCGCCTCGACTAGGGACAAATATGCTGAGCGTCATCCGCCACATCGTCCGCAAGGAATTCATCCAGGTGCTTCGCGACAAGCGGATGATCCCGCCGCTCTTTCTCGCGCCGATCATCCAGCTCGTCCTGTTCGGATACGCCGCGACCGTAGACGTCAAGAGCATCACCCTCGCCGTGGCCGACGCCTCCCGAACGCGGGAGAGCCGCGAGCTGGTGTCTTCGTTCACTCAGTCCGGATATTTTGTCCTGAAAGAGCAGGCCTCTTCTCCGCGCGAGATCGACGGGCTGCTGCAGACAGGAAAGGCCGAGGCGGCGCTGGTCATCCCCGTGGATTTCGGCCGGCAGATCGAGGCAGGCCGGGCCGTTTCCGTTCAAATGATCATCGACGGAACGGACGCCAACACGGCCACAATCATCCAGAACTACGCGGCCCTGATCATGTCGAAGTATTCGCGGTCGCTCATCGTCCGGGTCCTGCCGCGGTTTCTCAGCCTCACGCCGCGGGTCGAGCCGAGGATCTGGTTCAATCCCGAGCTGAAAAGCGCGTTCTGGATGGTTCCCGGAATTATCTGCCTGGTCCTCCTCGTGACCACCCTCATCCTGACCTCGATGGGCATCACCCGGGAGCGGGAGATGGGGACGCTCGAGCAGCTCATCGTCTCTCCGATCAAGCCTTACGAGCTGATCCTGGGCAAGACCATTCCGTTCGCGATCATCGGCTTCGTCGATATCGGCCTGATCCTCATCGCGGGGAAATTGGTATTCCGGGTGCCTGTCCGCGGCAGCCTGGTCTTCCTCCTCGGCTCCGGCCTCGTCTTCATCCTTACGACCCTCGGCCTGGGCCTTTTCATTTCCACCCTGTCGCGGACCCAGGGCCAGGCGATGATTACCGCCATTTTTTACGTCATGCCGGCCATGCTTTTGAGCGGAATCATTTCTCCGATCGAGAGCATGCCGGCGGTCATTCGGGCAATCACCTATCTCAACCCGCTGCGCTATTACGGGAAGATCGTGCGGGAGATCCTGGTGAAAGCGAACGGCCCGTCCATTCTCTGGCCCGATCTCGCGGTTTTGTTCGCGTTTGGAGTGGTTACGATCGTCCTGAGTTCGCTCCGCTTCCGGAAATATTTGGAGTAAAATGGAGGTCGATCATGATCGAGCCCCTGTTTATTTCGGTATGGCCTGTTCTTTTCATGAGCTTGATCTACGGCGGCGGGATGAAACTGCGGCGCCAACGTATCGACATGGAGGGTGAGCCGCCCATCGACAAGAATCTTTTCCTGAGCAGCAAGCTGGCGATGATCATTCCTTGGGCGTTGATGATCTTTCAGAGTTTCGGCGTGAACGTCTCTATGGTCAAAGGTCCCGGATTATTGAGGCCCATTTCGTTGGTCTTATGGGCTTCGGGCTTTGCCCTCGCCATCGTCGGACGAATCGGCCTCGGGAACTCCTTCCGGGTCGGCCGCCCGAAAGAGAGCACCCGCCTCAGAGTCGACGGATTATATCGCTTCAGCCGCAATCCGATGTATCTCGGGCTCTACGCGACGCTGGCGGCCTCGGCTCTTTACGCGCGGCAGCCCGTCGGATGGCTCGCCGCCGCATTCGTCGTGGCCGTCCATCATCGCATCGTCCTGGCAGAAGAGGAGAATCTCAGGGACGCGTTCGGAGATGAATACCGTGATTATTGCCGGCGCGTCCGAAGATATCTCTAGCCGGAGGAACATGATGAAAAAACGATCGTACCGAACCCGGAGTCTTTTGAACCTGCTAAAGATGGGCCATTGCGCCCCGGTCGTGATGAAGACGATTCGGGATATCGAGCGGGCGGAGCCGGAGCAAGAATGGCTGATCAGGCTCGCGGCCGGCATGCCCGGCGGCATCGGCAATACGGGGTTTGAGTGCGGCGGAATCACCTCCCCTCTCGTTCTGCTGGGCCTGCGCTATAGCCTTAAAGACAGCATAGACGGTTTGCCTTTGCTTTTTTACAAGGGACACGATTATATCCGTCGGTTTCTCACCGCCAACAGAGCCTGGCGCTGTTGGGACATCCGCGGCGAAAAAAATTACCGGCTCAGGCGATGCATCCGGGCCGTCCGACATTCGCCGGAACTATATTTAGCGGCCGACTCCAACGATAGTCGCGACTCCATTCCCGTTGAGAGAAGAGAACCTTACTCCCGGCTGTATTCGCACTTCGCGGGAGAGGGCTTTCACTGCGCCCACGCCGTGCTGCGACGCCTGAGCTCCGTCATTCCGGTCGACGATGAGCTGCTGGCGGGCACTTCCGGCTTCGTCGGCGGCACCGTGATGGAGGGCATGACCTGCAGCTCCCTGGTCGCCGGCGTCATGGCTCTCGGCCTCGGGATGGCTGAAATCGAGGACAGTGTCCCCAGGGTCATGAAAATGATCGTGCTCATGAAAACCGGCGGCGATGCGTTCGCCAATCGTATCAACAAATTCAATAAGATTATGAACCTGGGGAATGAGCTGGCTCAGAGGTTCTCCGGGAAATTCGGCGGCACCCAGTGCCGGGCCATCACCGGGGCGGATTTTTCCACCCGCGCGGGGGCCGCGAATTATGTCGAGAGGAAAACGAACGAGACATGCCGAAGCATCGTTGAATGGACGGCCTGCGAGGTCCTGAAAATAAACCGGGAAGTCCGTTCCGGCGATTAGTCGAGATCTTCCAGCTTTGCCTTGACAAGCCGTTTTTTCCATACAATAATAGCGCCTTCTTAAGCTAAGGAAGGAGTAAAGATGCAATCAAAAAAGTATTGGTCCAGAGTTTTTCTCGTCTTTGCGTCGTGCTGCCTTATCTGCGGCTTTCTCCTCTCGACCGGCCTGAGCGCCGCCGGCCTGAAGGATCTCAAACCGGTTCCTTTCTTGAGCTCAATCGTCAATTCGGGCCAGGGGACGATGGCCTTCGCGCCCCAGGCGATGCCACTAGCGCCCCAGGCCATGGCGATGGGCCCGGCCCCGCTCGCAGCCGGAGCCGGGTGTCCGAGGGGCAGAGATATCATCGTCGATGCCGCCAAGGGTCCCATTTTTGACATCCAGACGGCCGTTGACATGGCATCTGACGGCGACAAGATCAAGGTCCGGCCGGGCGTTTACGCGGGATTCGAGGTCTACGGCAAGAACTGCCTCGAGATCGACGGCGAGAACGACAAAACGATCATCACCGGCGGGGCTCTCCGTTCGGATCTTTATACGAGTACTTATCTCGTTACTATTTTCGTTTATAACTCGCAGAATATCGTCCTCAAGGATTTGAAAGTCATGGACGATCTGGACGAAATCGGGATCTGGTGCGGTTCGGGGACAAGCGGAAAGATCGAGCACTGCGACATCGCCGCGGGCGCGGAAGCGGCGAATTCGCTCCTGGGGGCGGCCGTCATGATCTGGGGAGTGGGCTCCCCGAGCGCCGTTTCGGTGAAGGATTTCAAGGTCCATGACTTCGGCGTGTTAGGGATTGGGGCCTACTCGCCGGGGACATCGGCCGTCATCGAGAACAACGAGATCAAGGGCTACGTTTCCAACGATTCCGGTAGCGGCATCGGCGGAATCGTTGTCGCCATAGGGGCGAGCGCGACGATCAAGAATAACAAGATCTCGAATATGACGTCCGAGGATTCTTTCTCGTCGGCCGGGATCTATGCCATCGGGGGCGCCGTGGACATGGAGAACAACGAAATCGAGAATTGCCAGGTCGGGCTGTGGACCCAAGCGTTTAATGGCGCAACCCTCTCCGTTCCGGTTGTCCGGTCGAAAAATGACAAAATCAGAGACTGCACGACCAGCTACGGCCAGGGAGTGGGCATGTTTCTCAAAGATACCGATATGAATACTCTCATCCAGAACGCTCACATCTGGAACAACGATATCGGCATTTATCAGATGAATAACGGCGATCTGGTCGGGGGCACCTTCGCGAAATTCAAGGAAGGCGACCTCAGGCTCAATTTCGTTTATGATGTGATCCAGGATCCCGAATATGGAGATGTGACGATTTATTACCACAATACGAAGTGGAATACGCGTGAAGTGGTCGGCAGCACCTTCACGGCCTATATGCTCAAGTACTGAACAAGCGTCCTCGTTTATTGGGGTCAAACCTATACATTAGACATTTGCCGGATCGGGCAATTGTCTAAATGTATAGGTTTGATCCCAGTCTTGCTTCCGGCCGTCATTCCGGCTGAGCCGGCTTCTCGAGAAGCTTCGCGATTTCCGCCCTCATCGCGGTGAAATGGGTCCCCTGCCAGTAAACGCGCCCGCACGAGGGGCAGACGGCGAAGGTCTGGCTCCGTTCATAAACAAAAGGGGAAACGAGGTTCGCCGCGTCCGGCTTGGGGATGAACTTGAGCGGGGCGTTGCACTCGAGACAGCGGGTGAAAGGCCGCACCTCGGCCCGCAGTTGAAAATGATCGAGGACCTGCGCGACCTGCTCTTCCCAGATTTCACTTTGGACGGATAGCGATTTCAGGCGCTTGGCGCGGGCGATAAGACCGAGGTCTCGCGTCAGGAGAGTCCGTCCCTCCCGGCGGGCGATGTCGAGGAGCGCGTCGTCGCCGGCGTTGGAGAAAAAAAGAACGTCGAAGCCGAGGATCTTCAGCCACTTGGCTAGTTTTCCCAGCATCCCGTCGACAACGAATTTCATGGCCGTCCAAGCGGGCCATCAATTGTGCCATTGCGAGGAGCTCTTGCGACGCCGCCTGACTCCCTTGTCATTTCGAGGCCTCTTGGCCGTGGCAATCTCTAGGCAAGATCATTTTGGAGCGCGGCATCGCGATGCCGCTTTGAAAAGCGGCGACACGTCGCCGCAGTCCATAAGGACGTTTCTGAGGGATCCCCACGTCACTTCGTTCCTCGCGATGACATCTTAATAGGATCGATTGCGCCGGCGTACACAGCGAGAGAAGGCCGCTCCCGATCGTTTACAGCCCGAGCAGATGGACGCTCAGTCCGGAGAGGAGAATCATCGCCCCGGCGAGAGCGTGCGAATATCTTTCGAACTTCCCCAGGCGGACAAAACTGATTCCATACCAGGAGGCGGCGATGATCGTCAGCATCGTGGCGATGGTCGTCAGCCCGAAGGCGGCCGTGACGAAAACGACCCCGACGAGGCTGTGTTTGGCGGCCGGGTACATCACCAGGGGAATGAGCGGCTCGCACGGACCGAAGACGAAGATGGCGAACAAAACCCAGGGGGTGATGTTGGCTTTCTCCCGCGGCGTGCGGATGTGATCGTGAACGTGAAGGTGCTCCGACTCGTGGCCGTGGACGTGCTCATGGGACTCGCCGCCGGCGTGGATGTGGACGTGCTCGTGCGGCCTGTTTTTCACCGCCCGGTGAAGCCCCCAGATAAGGTACGCGAAACCGAAGGCGATGAGCAGCCAGGACGCTGCGGCGCCCCGCGCCGATTCGGCGTGCTCGAGGCGCGAAACCGCGAACCCGAAGGCGATCCCGAGGAATCCCAGAACGACGGAGCTGAGGACGTGTCCCAACCCCGAAAAAAAGGAAATGAGCAGGGTCTTCGACAGGGACCAGTGGCGGGCCCGGCTCATGACGATAAAGGGAAGATAGTGGTCGGGACCGATCACCGTGTGGCCCAGGCCCACGGTTGCGGCGGCGCCCGCCAGGACGAGAATTTCTCCGGTCATATGATCCTTCGAAAAAAATGGTGGACGGCAGGGGACTCGAACCCCCGGCCTCAGCGTTGCGAACGCTGCGCTCTCCCAGCTGAGCTAGCCGCCCACACAGCGCAAAATCCGAGCCGAGTCACAATTCGGGAATTAGACTTTAGCATTTTTCGGCTGTTTTTTCCAGCCTCTCGAGAGGGGTCAAACCTAAAACGTTTTAACGTTCGAACGTTGGAACGTTAAACTTGATAACGCCGGGATATCGGCTGGAATTGTCGAAATCGTAGGTTTGACCCCCGTTTTCCCTATTTCTTGCAGGTCGCCGGGCGGCGAGCGTCAGGCCATGAGAGACGGCACGCCTACGAGGCGGCCGCCTCTCGTTTTCTCGCCATCACCACTTTACAAATTCCACTTTCCAAATGCGCCAAATGCGTGAGAAAGCATAATAACGAAGCCCGTCATCACAACCGCAAACGCAATGCCGCCCACCACGGTGATTAACGTTACCGCAGTGTCCGTCCTCTTTGCCCACACGAAATCGATATCCGAAAAAGGATATGTGATCTCCCGCACCGTCACGATAAAACGATCAATGTCCTCTCGTATGGACGCGGTTTCCAGGTATTCGATGGCTTTCGCCTTCGTCATCCTGCCGACCATGACCGCCAGATCGATGACGTCCCCGGTCATCCCGCACTTGTAGCCCTTGAAGCCCTTGTCGAAGATGTCCAGGTCCGGCGTCTTCCCCCCAGCCGGCTGATATACGGGACAGAAAAAGCGCTTCCCCCGACCGGGAAGACCCAGCCTGGCGACGATGTCCTGGCCGCGGACGGCGTCCTTCAGCTGGCGGATATGGTCCCGGAAGTCGGCTTCTTTCATTTCTTTTTCGATGTAATAATCAAGGTCGCACCGATAAGCGCGAATACGCCTATAAGAAAATACTTCTGGCCTGCTGCCCTGGCTATAACCTCGTAGGCAAACCCACCATGGCCATTAAATGTCATCCCATAAAATTCAACACCTGAACGATCAGTTCCTTCAAAATTATAGCAGTCGCCCAATCCCAACAATATCACCGTCAATATAACGAATGACCAGATGACGACCCGTTGTCTTTTCGATAACGTCATATTTCCCCCTTCTTCTTCCCCATAGGCGCGGCGGCCGGCTCGAGGACGGCCAGCCGGCGCCCCCATGTAATACCATGTAATAACATGGCCTTAATTTTCCCCCATATAAATTCCCTACTCACCCATAAACTTTTCCCTATTGCCAAACATTGAGGACACCCTCTCCATCGGCCAGGCTGAGCGGAAGGCTATGGCAAGAAGGGGCGAGATCATCAGCTTTCCTTTCGGGCCTTGACGTATGCCTCGAGGGGTAGAGGATCAAGGCGCTAAGGCTCAGGCCCTCTTCAATCGCGAGGGACATCATAGAGTCATAATAGACTCTATAAGGGTCGGCCGTCCAAATTAGCGATTGAAAATATTGGATAATTGGAATCCCTGGCCTATCGAGAGGATGAATATCAAGGCAGCAAAAGCCAACATTAAGATTAAAAACCCATCCCCCACGCCCTTGATCTTGTCTCCCTTCTAAGCTGCAACCATTTTTTCGATATACCTCCCGCAATAACCGATTCCTATAATCAGGACGCAAATTCCCCAAATTTGAATTTGCAGCATAATCCCTCTATTAAAGCTAATTCCACGATCACGGCTAATAGGACGGAATGGGATGGGGTTGCTGCTTTATCAGCGTCGCGTCCACGTTCTTTTGATCGAGAGAATACCAGGCTCCGGTTGCCGCATCAACGATAATTGGAGCTAGTCCGCAGAGAATATCAAGGATGATCCAGCCCGCGCCGACGTGGTTCGTGATGTTCTGCGCGACTGTTTTATAGCCTTCCTTTTTGAATTCGATCACATAGGTTTTCTTGACTTCGA
>Ga0315282_10004908_pt1 | contig 23053 bp, 13 predicted proteins | sample YL17G07_20_MG_FD_203693 | JGI IMG/M metagenome (GOLD analysis project Ga0315282, IMG submission 203693) | Sediment microbial communities from Yellowstone Lake, YNP, Wyoming, USA - YL17G07_20 | ecosystem: Environmental > Aquatic > Freshwater > Lake > Sediment | place: USA: Wyoming | collected... | reverse complement strand
AGGCGGCAGCTCGCTTGTTCATCCGTCGTCTGTCAAGAGCTCGCGGTTCCATGCATTCTCATCAACCGCAACAGCTTCGGGCCGTTCCATCACGGCATCGTTCGGCCAAACCGCGCGCGGGCCCGCCGAGGCTAGGCCTTTCCCAGCGTTTCGAGGTGTTGCTGAACGCGCGCGACCTCGGTCGCCAGCTCCGCGTCGCTGCCCAACCGCAGGTCGCGGCGGTTTCGGACGCGGTCGAGGATTTTCAAATAATGGCGGTAGGCCTCGCGCGCCTCGTCCATTCGGCCCGCCTTCTCCAGGCAGACGCCCAGATTGAAGGCCGCCGGCGCGTAGTCGGGATCCGTCTTGAGCGCCGCGCGAAGATCGGCTTCGGCCTCGGCCCCTTTGCCTTCCATGGCGTAGGCCGTTCCCCGATTGTAGAGGTCGGCCGCGCCGAGAGGCTGAACCCCCAGGCGCTCTTTGAGCACGGCGGCGTCCTTGGGGGGGAGTGAGTGCCACACGGTAAAACCAAATCGGTCCAGTGCCTTGTTGAAGTTCTGCTCGGCGGCCTCGACAAAGCTCGTGAGATGGCGGCTGTAGAGATCCTGTTTCTTCTGTTCGGCCTGCGTTTCGGCGACCCGTGTTTCTTCCATTCGGTTTTTCCTCAGCTCAAAATCTTCACGGCACTCGTTGAATTTCCTCGTACCCTTCGATACCGAAGGTTTGACGAGGCTATCGGCGCGGGTCGCAAGGTGGCAAGCAAAAAAAGAACGGCGGCGGGAAACGAGAGGCGGGAAGCGGGAATCGAATGGATCGTTTTCATATCACTTTGTGCCCGTCGTGGAGAATCCGCCTGTTGGTCTTTCCTCTGCGGAATCTGCAGTTGCACCTTTTATCTTTTAGTTGCGACCCATGATCGCATTGTGAAATCTCTGGCTCATGAAAATCGCCGGCGACATCCTGGAATCGCCTACCTATCGGGGCGCACTGTCCATTGTCCGGCGCCTCCGCGACAAAGGCTTTGAAGCTTACGTCGTCGGGGGCGCGCCGCGCGATCTGCTGCTGGGAACGCGCCCGACCGACTACGACGTGGCCACCGCTGCCCGGCCCGCGCAGGTACGTGCGCTGTTTGAAAAGACCGTTCCCGTCGGCGAGCAGTTTGGCGTCATTCTCGTGATGCTCGGCCAGACGCCTTACGAGGTGGCGACGTTTCGCGCCGACGATCTCTATCTCGACGGTCGGCGTCCGTCGCGCGTTCATTTCTGTGCGCCGCGCGAAGATGCCCTGCGGCGCGACTTCACCGTCAACGCGCTGATGTTCGATCCGGTCGCACGCAAGATCATTGACTGCGTCGGCGGGCGGCGCGATCTGCGCGAACGGCGAATCCGCACGGTCGGCGATCCCGAGCAGCGATTTGCGGAAGATCACCTGCGGCTGATTCGGGCGGTGCGATTTGCCGCGCGGCTGGGTTTTCGAATCGAGCGGAAGACGTTCGCGGCGATTCGCCGACGGGCTCAGCTGGTCACAAAAGTCGCGGCCGAGCGGCTGGGCGCCGAACTGGTCAAGATCGTGACGGGTCCGCGCGCGGGGCAGGCGTTGCGGCTGCTTTCCGAGAGCGGCCTGCTTGGGCATCTCATGCCCGAGGCCGAGGCGATGCGCGGCTGCGAGCAACCGCCGAATTTTCATCCCGAAGGCGACGTCTTCACCCACACCTGCATCCTGCTCGACAAGGCCGAGCGCCCCTCGCCGACGTTGGCGCTCGCCCTGCTCCTTCACGACGTCGCCAAGCCGCCGACGCAACGCTTCACGCCCGAGCGAATCCGCTTCGACGGCCATTGCGAACGGGGCGCCGAGATGGCCGGGTGTATCCTCCGCCGCCTCAAAATGCCCCGCAACATGATCGAGCGCGTGCAGTATCTCGTCGTCAACCACCTGCGGATCAGCGATGCGCCCCAGATGCGGCCGGCGAAGTGGAAGCGATTCTTGCGCGAAGAGGGATTCCCCGAGTTGCTCGAACTCTTTCGGCTCGACTGTGTGGCCAGCCACGGCGATCTCAGGGCCTATGAGTGGTGCAGGAAGACGCTCGAGGAACTTTCGCACGAGCAGATCGCTCCACCGCCCCTGATCAGCGGCCACGATCTGATCGCGATGGGTTATCGGCCCGGCCCGATTTTCAAGACCATTCTGACCGCGGTCGAGACGGCGCAACTCGAAGGCGAGATCGCCACCGCCGACCAGGCGCGCAATTTCGTCCGCCGGCAGTTTCCGCTGCCCTCTGATTCGAGATAGGCCGCGGGATTTCACACAGAGCCGCGGAGAGTGAAGCGGGGTTCGGGGTCTGCGGTTCGGGGTATGGGGTTCAGGGTTCGGGGTTCGGGGTATGGGGTTCAGGGTATAGGGTCGGGGGCGATATGTGGCGTCGGAGAAGATCTGTCAGACCAAGACGCTCGGAACGCAGAGAGTAGACCACAAGGAGACAAAGGCACGAGGAGGTGCTTTCGTTCGGTTATTCCCTGAACTTCAAACCCTGAACCCCGAACCCTGAACCCCCATACTCCATACCCGATACCCCATACCCGGAACCCTGAACCCTGTTTCACCCCCCTCACGCGATTGACGTTGACAGTCGCGGGCTATGCGCAGGGAATGAGGAATCTATTGGACGGCAAGTGGATTCTTTTGGAGGTTTTTATGAAATTGCTCGTTCAACTCTTCAGTCCCATCGTCTTGCTCCCGCTGGCCGCCGGGGGCTGCAAAACTCCCGGCACACCGCCGCCAACACCCCGACCGCCTCAGCCGTCGGCTTCGACCGCCAATCCGGCGCCGGCCGAGCAGACCAACCCGCGCGCGGTCATCAGGACCAACCAGGGCGAGATCGAACTGGAGCTCGACCCGCAGCGCGCGCCGATTTCCGTGCAGAACTTCCTCGGCTATGTCCGCAAGAAACAATATGACGGAACGATTTTCCACCGCGTGATCGGCAATTTCATGATCCAGGGCGGAGGCATGACGGCCGATTTCGCTCAGAAACGCGCCGGCCCCGGGATCAAGAACGAGTCCACCAACGGCCTCCTAAACCGCCGCGGCACCATCGCCATGGCGCGAACGAACGATCCCGACAGCGCCACTTGTCAATTCTTCATCAACGTGGTGGACAACCCCTATCTCGACGGGAAACCCGGCAAGCCCGGCCATGCGGTCTTCGGCAAGGTCGTGGCGGGCATGGACGTGGTGGACAAAATCCGCGCCGTCCCCACCCACACCGTCCACTCCTGTCAGGACGTCCCCACCAAGACGGTCGTGATTGAGTCCGTCCGCGAAAAATAGGCGGGTAGACGGACGCTTTCTGTATTGGTGTGAATTCGCTGACATCCTCCGGGTTGCGGTAGTTGCCACCAGCTCGGAGGATTTTGCTTTATCGGGAAAACCGTTCGGAGTTCAACCCCTTCGGTTTGCCTGTTTCATCTTCATTTCCCTCTGGATACGCGAGTCCAAGAGCGCGCGGTAGGAAAAGAAGGAAAAGGCAAACTGGAAGCCTGAACTCCGAACGGGAATTTCGCGTTTTCTCCCCTGAAAAGTAGGGCGGCCCTATCGCATCAGGAGGAGTGAAGGGAGCGAAAGGGGAAGAATCCGCGGATCCGGCACGTTCACCTCATCGTGCATCGTAACCAAAAGACCAAAGGGGGCGTTATACACAGCCTTTTCGAGAAACGCACGCAAACCGAGCGTGTCGCGATGAGGGTCAATTCGTTGGCGGTATTTGATCTCCATGGGTATCCGCTTTTCTCCGATGGTGAGAATGAAATCAACCTCCGGCTCCGCGCCCCGTTCGGGAAAATGCGCCAGATCGAGATGAGGCAGACCGCTCAGAAAATAGCCAACCACACTCTCGACGATGTGACCTGCCAGATCCTGCAAGTGAGGCACCTTTTGGAGAGCGTTCGGATCAAAGGGGATGACCTCCTGCAACCAGCTAGCCCTCAAGCCATGATCGCAGATGCAGAGCTTATAGTTCCCTTTTCGACGCTTGAGACGCAGCTCCAACGGGTGAATCAATTTGAGCAACATCGCACCGTCGAGAAACTTGAGATAAGTCAGGATGCGTGGCCACCCGATGTTGCCCGTTAAGGCCTGTTTGATCTCTTGCATGAACATGGCCCGACTGGGAGTCTGTCCCGCATATCGGCAGGCCAGACGATAGACTTCTTCCAGCAGTCGGGCATCTCGCTTCACCCCTCTGGGCCCCATTCGAAGGTCGTGTTGGATGGCTCGCTGGATCACGGTTTCGTTGAGTTGGTCGGCCACTTCCGGCCAGGGCACCTCGGCCCTCGCTTGTGCCACCGGATAGCCCCCGCGTTCCGAAAACGCCGCGAAGGCTCTGTCACGCAACTCACGATGTTTTAGTCCCCAGCGCTGCAATTCTTGCCAGAAGTCAGATCGAAGCAGCGGCTCCAGGCCGTTCTCCGGCAGACAAGGTTCAAGATGTTCCCCAAACCGCAGCCCGGCGATCTCCCGCAGCAGGAGGGTTCCTAATTCCACTTGAGCGATTCGCCCGGCCAGACTGTCTCGCCCCGCTTCGATTCGCAGGGCGGAGCTGCCCGTCACCAAGACCTTGATCGTATGGTGATCAACCAGCGCTTTGAGTTGGGGAGCCCAATCCGCCAGATTCTGGACTTCGTCCAAAAACAAGTAGACGGTCTTCCCTGCCCGAGCTGCTTCGTTGAACGACATTTCCAGGATTCGGTTCTCGAACCAGCGCGCAATGGAAAGGATGGGATCGCGGAGGCCGCGCAGGGATGGAATTTCATCGAACTGGATGCGGAGGATGCGGCTCGGCTCGACTTTCTTTTCGGTCAGCAGGAAGTCAATCATCTGCAACTGGAGCGTTGTCTTCCCGACTTGGCGCGGTCCGCGAATCACGATCGCTGGGGCCAAGCCGCTGCCCAGTTTCTTCAATGTGGTGTTGAACGCCCAGCGGCGATACGTGGGCAGGAGCGGGCCGGGCTTTCCTTCCCACCAGGGATTCATCTCGCGCAGAAAGGCGTCTATCTCGGGCGGCAATCGTTCCATGTCAAAAATGTCGCGAACCATTTCGCATCCCCCGCCCGGCCGCAGATAGAATGTGAAGCGCCGCCGGACCCTTCATGGCTCAGCAACTGAATCTTGTTCGAAAGGTGTCATCCCCTGTAATGCTGAAAAAACCAAGAGCTCATGAGTTCCAATTCCGCTCCGGGGAAACCCGAGACTCGAATCTCAATTATCCAGGAAGAATTGTTCGCTTCTCGGCGTCGTAGACCATCCTTCGCCCCGCGACCATCGCCATGTCCGAGAGGATCACGGCCACGCCGTGTTGATTGCCGGCGTCCACGTTGGCGTTGGGCTGCCGGCGCGTCCGCAGGCACTGCAGCCAGTTCTGCATGTGCTGAGTGATCTCGACCGGCTCGACCGGGCCGTTCTTGACCTTGTCGGGAGCTTCGCTGCCCCCGCCGGTCACGGTCGGTTTCTCCCAGTCGGTACAATCCATCATGCCGCGCTTGCCGAACAGGTGGAAGAGGTTGCCGCTGCCGTTGCCGAACGTGGTGGCATAGCTGACGAGCATGCCGCTGGGATATTCGAGGACGGTGTGGACGACTTCGGGACAGGTGAAGTCGTCCTCCCAGACCTTTTTGCCCTGGAGCGTGACGGCGCACTTGGGGAATTTCTCGTCCGTGATGTAATGGACGAGGTCAATGAAGTGGCTCATGAAACCGCCGATGGGGCCGCTGGAAAAGTCGCGATAGCCATACCAGCCGGCCAGCAGCTTGCCGTTGAACGGACGGTCGGGCAGCGGGCCGAGGAAGGCTTTCCAGTCCACCTCGGATTCCTTGATGGGCCGTTCGGCATAGCGATGCCAATAGGGCTGATAGCCGTTGCGGACCTGTTCGGCCTTGAAGATGCGCCCCAGGGCGCCCGACTGGACCAGCTTCTTGCAGCCGGTGAACGAGGCCATGCTGCGCAGCTGGGTGCCCGCCTGGACGATGCGGTTGTTCTTCTTCACGGCGTCAACCATCATGTTGAGGTCTTCGAGCTTCATGGCCCAGGGCTTTTCGCAATAGGCGTCTTTGCCGGCGTTGGCCGCGGCCGTGAGAATGAGCGGATGGAGATGGTCGGGGCTGGCGATGCAGACGGCGTCAATGTCGGAGAGCGCGATGAGCTCCTGGTAGCGCGAGAACGGTTTGGCGTCGCGGCCATACCATTCTTTGACTAGCGCGGCGGCCTGGTCGGTCATTTCTTTCCAAGGGTCGCAGACGGCGATGATCTCGACGTTCTCCTCTTTGGAGAATTGGTGAACCTGCTGCATGTGGGCCTGGCGCCCGCGGTCGCCGCAGCCGATCTGGCCGATGCGGATGCGGTCGTTGGCGCCGATGACGCGGGCGTAGCTGCGGGCGGTCAGCTGGGCCGAGGCGACGGCGGCCGCGCCCAGGGCGGCGGATTTCATGAATTCCCGGCGAGTTCGACGTTTGAGGGACATGGATGGCCTCCATTGCGGTTTCGATGATTGGGGTCTTTCGCTCCGGCAGAGGTTAATCAGAGAGATTTGAGAAAGCCAAGGGCTTTCTGTATCAGAAAAGCAGGGTTCGGGGTTCGGGGTTCCGCGTATCGCGTATCGAGGATCACGGTTCGAGGTTTAGGGGATGGATTCCAAGGCGGCCTCTGGCCGCAGCCAAAGAGGGGTGAGAATCGGGGACATCCACTCGTGCACCGGAAAAAGTCCATCCCGTCCATCCCGTCCACGTCGTCCATCCCGTCCATGTCGTCCACTTCGTCCACGGGAGAAGATCTTCGCAAAATGGCTAGATGTCTAGAAGAAAGGGTCTACACACTTCATCCCCCAAACCCTGAACCCTGAACCCCGAACCCGGAACCCCATACTCTAGAAAATCAGCCACGAAATCAAGATGCCGGGGAGGACCACCCAGGGAATTCGCACACCGAGGAGCAGGGCCACGAACGAGGCGACGGTCAGAAAGATGCGGCGATAATCCCACGAAATGGTGGCGGCCAGGTGAATGGTGACGGTCAGGAGAAGTCCCACAAACGAGCCGAGGATTCCGCGCGTGGCCGTGCGAAAATAGGGCGAGTGGCGCAGGCGGTCGAGAGAGGGCACCAGCGCGAGCAGAATCAGAAAAGAGGGGAAGAAGACGGCCAGCGTGGCCACGGCGCCGCCGACCGGGCCGCTCAAGAGATAGCCGATGAATCCCGCCGTAATGACGACCGGTCCGGGCGTGAGCTGGCCCAGCGCGATGCCGTTCAGGAAAGTCGGGCCATCCATCCAGTGGCGGACCTGGACGATCTCGTGGAACATCAGGGGAAGCGCGGCGAACCCTCCGCCAAATGCGGCCACGGCAATCTTGAACATGAGGATGACGAGATCGAAAAGTCTCCGTTGTCCGAAAAAAAGCAGGATCAACGCGACGCCCGTGCCCAGCAACAGGAGCAAGAAAGACTTCTCATAGTGCGGCGACGCGGAAGTGGTCAGGCGTTCTTCGGGCGCCGTGACTTTTCTGAAAACGATCACACCGAGGACTCCGGCGACCAGAACCACCAGGAAGGGGTGATTCAGGTAAGTATACAGGAGCGCGGCGAGTGCGGCAAGGGCCACGTCCCACGCGTCGCGCAGCGTGGTTCGGCCGAACGAGATCGTGGCCGCGGCGACGATGGCCACAACGATGGCCTGCAGTCCGCCGAATACCACGATGATCGCCGGGAGCGCATGGAACCGGGCGTAAAGCGCCGACAGGATCATCATGAAAACGAAAGCGGGCAGCGAGAAGGCGAGGAATGTGACCGCCGCGCCGGCCAGCCCCGCCGCCCGAAAGCCGACGTAGGTGGACACCTGGATGCTGGTGGCGCCGGGGATGGCTTGGCAGAGAGCCACGCCGTCGCGAAAGGATTCGTCGCGGAGCCAGCGCTTGTCGTCCACGGCGAGGCGGTGGATGTAAGGGACCATGGCCACCCCGCCGAAGGCCGTGGCGCCGAGGGCGATGAAAAAAAGGAACAATTGGAGCAACGAAGGTTTCTCGAGAGAGTTCTGTCTTTGTGGGGTGAGCATGCGGCGAGGTGTACCTCATGCCGGTGGCACAGGGACGCCTATCCGTTCGGCGATTCCCCGGGCCGACCGTAGCCCGGCAAATCATTGGCAAAGGCGCAGATGGCTTGACGAATCTTGTCGCGAGCTGCAAGAGACGCCTTGCGCTCGACACGATCTGATTCTCCGCTTCTCAGCAGGATTTCCAGTTCGTGATTGTTCATTGCCCGCTATCCTTATCGAACTCCTCGGCGGCTGGTGCGATTCCTGCCTCAGGCAGTCGTGGAAATCAACGAAACAGCTTCTTGTCCTCTTCGGTCAGGGGAGCGTGTTGAAGCGTCGGATAGACCATGACGCCGGCCATGCCGGCCGAGCCGCGGATTTCGAAGGGGACCTTGTGCATGGTCTGGGCGATTTCGCCTTCTTCGAGCGCGGTCTTTTCGTCGGCCCAGGCCTCGGCGGCGGCCTTCAGGATGGCCCGTCGCTGAGGCGTCAGATTGACGTAGCCCTTCTTGCCGTCGCTGCAGACATAGGTGGCCGAGGTGGTGAAATCCTGCCAGAAGACCAACCCGCGTGTGTCCAGCTCGCCGTTGAGTTTCGAGCCGTCCATCAGTTCATAGGGGATCCGCACGCCGAGTTTCATCCAGTGGACGGGATCTTCGGCCAGCCAGTCGTAGGGGATGGAAAAGTCCACCTTGGCTTCGGCGCGAAGGATTCTGAGATGATCGCGAGCGCGCTCGGCGGTCGGGGTTTTCGGATAGGTCTGGGTGAGCTGCTCGAGCAGGAGAATCTTGCTGTTGACGTCCTCGGAGTCGAGAATGCGGCGGTAGCGCTCGTCGGCGGCGCGTTCGGCCATCTGTTGGTCGAGTTCGGGCGTCAGAATGCGCGCCTCGCGATACGCGGCAGCGGCGTCCTCGAACCGGCGCAGTTTCTGATAGAACACGCCTAGTGCGATGCGAATCTCCGACTGCTCCTTCGGGGTGAGACCATTGCGCGGATCGGCCAGAAGGTGTTCGCCCGCGGCGATCAGGTCGTCGGGTGGAACGAAACTGCCGAACGACACCAGGACACTGCGCACCAGAATGTCGGTGACGAAAAAGGCGGCCGCCGCGCCCAGAGCCGGGGCCGAAGGGATGGCCATCTCGGAGATCAATTCGATGTTCTGGCGGGTGGTGCGTTCGCCGGTCAGGACATAGCGGGCCTGGCGGTGGCGGAAGCGCGACCGTTCCTCTTCGTAGCGGGTGCGCGGGTTGTATTGGGGATCGTCGAGCCGGGCCAGGGCCGCGCGGCCGGTTTGCTCCTCGGGATAGAGAAAGGCCATCTGGCGTTCGATCTCCAGGGCGCTGCGCCGATCGCCCGCCCAGTCCCAAAAGACCGAATAGGCCTCCGCGACTTCGTCGGCCAGGGTGGTGTTGGCCAGGGCCTCCGAGGCCACGGCGATGCTCTTGCGCAGCTTCTCGCGATTGCCTTCGGTCAGCGCATCGAGCAGGGCGGTGTAGGCGCGCGTCTGCTTGTCGGTGCGCAGGAACCGTTCGGTGTCGGCCACGCCCAGCGATCGCTCGATCCAGCGCTGCTGGTTGGCCACCTGTTCGCCGACCTGATGCCGAAACTTTGCGTTGCCGGTGTACCCGGCTTTTTCGGCGGCGATGACATAGTAGAGGGCCTCGTCCCACCAGCCGCGCGCGGCGTAGAACTGGGCCATTTCCATGCACTTGGCGATGGCGTCTTTTCGGAATCGGGCCTCGAGTTCGGTCATGCGCTGCCGGAGTTTCTCGGCGTCGGGCGCTTTGGGATCGGCGCGCAGATAGGTATCCATCAGCCACCACTCCTTGCGCTCGCGCTCGGTCACTTTGGAGAACTGGCTGGGGGAATAGACGAGTTCGACAAAGAACCGCGCGATGCCGACCATCTGGCCGTTGACCAGGCGACTGAGGTTATAGCCCGCGGCATTGAAGACGTCGGCCCAGCGGTCCCAGCGATCCTGATGGCGAACGTCGCGAATGCGGGCGGTGGGCGCTTCGCTGATCGCGGCCAGGAGGTTCGTTTTGACGAGCGGATCCATGGGGATCGCTGTCCGCTGCAACACATAATGGTAGCCGGCCAGGCGGGCTTCGGCAGTGGCCAGCGATTCGGCCCACAGCCAGGCGAGATGGTCGGAGCACCCACTGAGAGGGGCGCCGGCCGAGTGCCGGCCGAGGTCAAACTCGGTCAACTTTTTCAGGTCGCGTTCGATCTGCTGGGGATTCTCGAGAAAGCTCGCTACGACGGCGCGATAGGCGATGGCCTCGACGGGTGAAGGGGCGGAAGTGGATATTGCGGCGGCGGTCGTGGTAGTGGCTATCGCGGCGTGGAGGGGAGAAACGGGAACCAGTGCGGTCAGCAGAACACAGACAACCATCGGTCGCGGCATTTTGCCCAACTCCCAAAAGCCTTTTGGAGCACAGCCCCTTGAGCCGGTCTTGCTTTTCACGTCCGAATGATCTTTTGCGGGAAAAACAAAGCGCTGTCAAGCGGCGGCTTGTTATAGCCTATGCCCTCCGTGGGCGTTCGTTGTTTTGCCGGAAATCCCGCGAACGGCCACAAGGGCCTAGGCTGCAACAACCGGGATGATCTTCATTGCTTTCTCGGTGGCAACGGTCTCGGGAGAGACGCCGTCCTAGCGCTCCAAGGCGCGGAAACAGCGGGCCTGGTGCATGAACGCCTCGAGCCGGATGCGATTGGCCAGGTTCTGCTGCCCCGTGTAGGCCAGGGTCAAAACGGGGATCCCCGCGAAGTCTTCGCGCAATCGCACGCTCAAGGCCGTGACGATGGTTCCCGGCATGCAGGTGAACGGCATGGTGTTGATGATGCCGGCGGCGCCCTGCTTGCGGATCATGTCAATGCTCTTGCCGAGGGTGAGGATGGCTTCGCCCTCGAAGCTGGAGTGGAGATAGGGGCGCGCCAGCTCGAGCAAGTGGGTGACGGGCGGGTCGGGTTCAAGGCCCAACTGATGGTAGATGCGGCGCTCGAGGGAAACCTGCACGGGGCCGCGGAAGGCGTTGCTCAAGAGATCGCCGAAGTTCAGCTGCCACCTCTTTCGGCGGGAGCGGGTGAGGCGCGAGTAGTGGACCCACTCGGCCAGGGTGGGCATGACCACTTCGCCGCCCAACTGTTCAATGCGTTCGACCAGCGCGTCGTTGGAGAAGCGATTGGCGCGCACATAGACTTCGCCCACGACGCCGATGCACGGCCGCGTTCCCCGCCCGCGGGTCTCGATCCGTTCATAGGCGCGGCGGGCTTCGGCGAGAACGGGTTTCAGCGACCGGCCCGAGGCGATGGCGTCACAGACCTCCTGCAGCGAGCGCTGGAACCACTGGTCGGTCTGGCCGCGCTCGACTTCGTAGGGGCGCGCAGAAAGCAAGAGGCGCTCGAGCGCATCGAGGGCGCAGATGGCGGCCCAGGCCTTGCGCTCGAAGTGGCCGCCGGCCACGCGCAGGTCTTCGTTGAACGTGTCGTCCTGATCAATGACGTAGAGCGGCACGTCGCGCAGACCGAGATCATCGAGGATCAAGCGGTGAAGATTATTGTATTGGCCGAAGCGACAGGGTCCGTCGGCGGCGCCCATGAAGAAGGCCGAGCGCTCGGGGTCGAAATCGCGGCGGCGGCTTTCGCGGATCATGTCGCCGGCCGTCAGCAGCGCCGGGTAGCATTCCTTGCCCGAAGTACATTTGAGGCCCAGCGCGACCGACTCGTCGGTGGTTTCGGGCATGACCTCGGCCTGCATCCCGACACCTCGCATGGCGGCCACGATCGCATGGGCCTGGCAAGCCATGTTGGGAACGAACACCGTGCGATGGTCGGTGTATCGCCGCAAGTACAAGCCCGACAACGGGCGGTGTTCGGCCACCGGCGCCGGCGGTTGATTTGCCAGCGTGTCGAGGAAGGCCTCGCAGCGTGTAAGGATGCCGGCATCGGCGCTGTGCTCGTCAATTTCGAGCTGGAGGTGGGGTTTTTCGCCGACAGCGCGGTTGAAGTAGGTCAGCAGGAACGAATCGGGGCCGCAGCTGAAGTTGGTGATATAGACGGCGAACAGCCGCGGGTTGCACCGGATCATCTCGGCGGCCTTCATGATCCGCTGCCCGTAGCGCCAGTAGACGCGCCGCCATTCGGAGGGCAGCGGCATCTGGTCGAGCGGGAGCATGTCCATGGGAATCGCCAGCACGCCCATCTGGCGCAGCTTGCGCGGAATGTCCAGGTTGGCGCCGCGATCGCAACCGTTGTAGGGACGGCTCACGATGACCAGCGCCTTCTCGTCGGCGCCCAGCCCCGTGAGCACTTCGCGGCCGCGTTGGGCCAGCCATTGGCGGAATCGTTCCTGCGCCTCGAGTCCGCGGTCGAGCGCGCGGCGGATTTCACGCGGCGTGCTTCGCAAGGTCTCCCGATGGGAAATGAGCTCACGGGTCACGTGATGAAGCGGCAATTGCATGTAAAGAATGGGACTGAACAGCTTGTCGGCGTGGCGGCCCAGCTTGGTGGCGGCGCGAACGGTGTAGGGAATGGTCTGAACCAGCGGACAATTGAAATTCCAGCGGTCGCGCGGGCCATAATCGGGCGTCGCCGCGTTGATCACGCTGGGCAGAAAGATGAAATCCACGTCGTGGGCCAACAGGGCCGCCACGTGGCCGTGAGCCACCTTGATGGGATAGCAGATCTCGGTGGAGACCTGTTCGATGCCCCCATGAATAATGGTTTTGGTGGTTTCGCCCGAGAGGACCACTTCGAAACCGAGCGCGCGGAAGAACGTCCCCCACAGCGGCAGGAACTCGTGGAAGAGCAGCGTCATGGGGATGCCGACGCGCCCGCGCGTGGGCGGAGGAAACTCGCCGGAATCGAGAACCGCGCGCAGCGCGGCGGCGCGTTCGGCAAAGAGGTCGGGCAGGTGGTTGTCGCGACGGTCGCGCTCCACTTCGAACCGCTCGCAACGGCTGCCGTAGAAGAGCGGCCGGTCGTTTTCGACCTGCACGCGGCGGATCTCGCAGGAATTGGCGCACTTGTTGCAGGTGAAGGTTTCGATCTGATACGGGCGGTGGCTCCAATCGAATCCTTTGAAGCGCGACGGTCCCTTGGTCTGATCGCGCGCCAGCAGGGCCACGCCGATCGCACCGGTCACCTCGTGGTGGGGCGGCACCACGACCGGCCGGCCCAGCACCCGATTGAACGCCGCGACCACCGCGCGGTTGAAGGCCGTCCCGCCCTGGAAGAATACCCTCTGGCCGACGCGCCGGTCTCCGACCACGCGGTTGAGATAGTTGTGAACGATCGAATAGGCCAGCCCGGCGACGAGGTCTTCTTTGCACGCGCCGATCTGCTGATGGTGCTGGAGGTCGGACTCCATGAACACGGTGCAGCGATCGCCCAAGGCCACGGGGCTGCGCGAGGCCAGCGCGCGTTCGGCAAATTCTTCCTCGATGCGCAGCCCCAGGCGTTCGGCCTGTTCTTCGAGGAACGATCCGGTGCCGGCCGCGCAGGCCTTGTTCATTTCGAAGTCGCAGACCGCGCCGTTCCGGACGCTGATATACTTGGAATCCTGGCCGCCGATCTCGAAGATCGTATCCACGGCGGGATCAATGGCAATGGCGGCGGTGGCCTGGGCGGTGATTTCGTTGCGAATGACGTCGGCGCCCACCAGGTCGCCGATCAGATAGCGGCCCGAGCCGGTGGTGCCGCAGCCGCACACCACGACGTGGTCGCCGACTTCGCGATAGAGCTCCTCGATCCCGCGGCGCACCGCCTCGATCGGCCGGCCCGCCGTGGCCAGATAGCGTTTGGCGACGAGGCGCCCCTGGCGATCAATCAGAACGACGTTGGTGCTGACCGAGCCGACATCAATGCCGAGGAACACCTCGAGCGTTTCGCCTTCGGGCCATTGCGCGAGCGGCGGCGCGGTCGGAGGCGCGGCGGTTTCGCAGAGCGCCTCGGCCAGCGGTTCGAGGCCGGCGGTTTCGGTTGCCTTCGAATGAACGTGAACGTCGAGGGCGGCCAGGTCGCACGGCGGCGCTTCGGCCGCTTCGGCGAGCAGGACGTGGGCGACGCCGAGCGCCCCCATCACGGCGTGATAGGGGTCAACGATCAGCTCGCCGTGCGGCAGCTCGAGCACTTCCTCAAAAGCGCGGCGCATTCCGGCGTTCGAGGCCACACCGCCCTGAAACGCGATCGGCGGGTGAAAGGGTTTGCCCTGGCCGATGGTCGAGCGAAAGTTTCGCGCCAGCGCAAAGCAGAGTCCCGCGACGATGTCCTGGACCGGCGTGGCGGTCTGCTGGAGATGGATCATGTCGGACTTGGCGAAAACGCTGCACCGGCCGGCCATGTGGGGCGGCCGCTCACACCGGAGGGCGAGGCGGCCGAATTCCTCCTCGATGGCGATGCCCAGGCGGCTGGCCTGCTGGTCGAGAAACGACCCCGTCCCGGCGGCGCAAAGCGTATTCATCGAGAAGTCGGCGAGGAGCGGGCGGCCGGTTCGCTCGTCGGGTTCGAAGAGCAGGAGCTTGGAGTCCTGCCCGCCCATTTCGATGACGGTGCGAACGTGCGGGATGCGAACTTCCACCGCGCGACTTTGGGCGACGAATTCATTGAGGAACCGGCAGCCGAGCAGTCGGGCCAGGAGCTCCCCGCCGGTTCCCGTGGCGCCGATCGCCCGGAACCGCGCCGGCTCGAACCGCCCGAACAGGTCGCGCAGCAGCCCCAGGGCCGTTTCGTAGGGCAATCCGTTGTGCCGCAGGTAGTGATGCTCGACGACGTCGCCGGCCGTGTTGCAGACAACGGCTTTGACGCTGATCGAACCGACGTCGAGCCCGAGATAGAGTTGGTTGCCTGTTGCCATGAGCCGGATCAACCGTTCGGCAAGGGACAGCAGGTTCCCCGGCGGCCCTTGCCGCGAACAACTCCGTATCGTTAGCGCGAACGCTCAGAACGTAAAAGGATGCAAGGTTTTCGTATGGAGCCGACTGCCAATGGCCCCTCTGTCCATTAGCAAGAACAGCTTCTACCGAGATCGCTTCCGCGATGCAATGCAAAAATAGGGGGCGGGCGGGCAGCCGGGCAGCTGGGCTATTTCGCAGCGGCCGGGGTTGCCTGTGCTTCGTACGTGAGCACCTTCTTTGATTCGACGTGGCCGGCTTCGAGCGCGGCTCTGTCGAACCAGGTCGCTTTCATTTTCGTCTGCGAAAAGAGTCTGTCGGCCTGGTCGGCGTAGTGCGGCGATTGGGGATCGTCGCTCTCGCCCCAGGGGGTCACGCTCCAGGAAACCGCGCCGTTCTTTTTGAACACGACCAGCTGCGTGCAGGACTGGCCGCTCCCGCCGACGATCTTCTTTCCGGCCAGCCGGCCGCCCACCGCGCGCAGCGTCATTCCGGCGCCCGAATCGCCGCCGCTGCAAGGGAAGTCCTTGTCGCCGCGCGCCACGCGGTGGATCTCACCCCAGGGAACCTCGACGCGGCCATATTCCTTCGTCAGATACTGCGCGGCGGCCTCGAGCGTTTCGAGCAATGCGCGCTGTTGCTTCTCGTCGAGCGGGCCGCCGGCTTTGTCGGCACCGCTCAGTCGCAGCTCGCCGCGCCGCCGCCGGAGCGACTCCCAGAAGATGCGATGGAGCGTCGCGCCGGGGCTTTCCTGATCCATGTGGCCGTTCCATTTCGCGACGATTTCCAGCACCGGGGCCAGCTCCTTGACGCGAGGTTGATCGGCGTAGGTTTTGGCCGCTTCGGCGACGGCGCGCTGCCACACCTCGGCTCCATCGGCGTGCGTGTCGTTGACGATGGCGAGGGCGGCCTCGGTCGTGAGCCGGTTGGCCGCATCGAGCAACTCGACGGCTCGCCGGCTGCGCGAATTCGTTCTCCCGGCATCGTCTCCGTAAACGTACTCCGGATAATCCGCGGGACGAATCGGGCAGTTGCGCATCATGGTGTCGGGGCCGATGTTGCAGTTCTGCATGTAGCCCGAGACCGGGTTGCGCAGTTGCACCAGATCTTTCATGGGATGCAGTCCCAGCCACTCGGTTTTGGACGTGTTGCCCGGAACCGGTTTCCGCCAATCAAAACCCTTGGGGCGAATGGGCACGCGCCCGGTCCGCACATATTGAATGTTGCCCTGGTCGTCGGCGTACATGCAGTTCTGTTCCATCATCTGGCACAGGCCCAGTGCGGCGTTGAACTCGTCGAGATTGTTCGCCAGGCACATGCGGTAGAGTTGAGTCGGCAGCTCCACCTGGTCGAAGTAAGGGCACGCGACGGCATAGGCGACGTTGCCTTCACGCAGCGCGATCGGGCCGTGGCGGGTGTAGTCCATCTCGCGGACGATGGTTTTCATCGAACCGTCGCTTTGGCGAACGCGAATCTCTTCCTTCTCGGTGCGCATGTCGCGCCATTGGCCGTCATAGCGATACTGCTTGGGGTTCTTGGGATTGAGCTGCTCGGCATAGATATCGGTGGTGTCGGGTCCGCCCGTGGTGAACGCCCAGCCCAGACGGCGGTTGTGGCCCAGGCCGATCAGCGGCGTGCCGACCGGGCCGAATCCCGAGAAGTGCAGCTTGCCGCCGTGAACGCGCATTTCGTAGAAACGGAAAACGCCGCTCCAGCCGATGTGGGGATCAATGCACAACATGGCGGCGCCGCCGGCCGTGCGTTCGGGCCGGACCGCCCATTCGTTGGAGGAAAAGTCTAAGGAGACCTCCTTGCGCCGGCCCAATTCTTCGAGCGCGGCGCCCATCGGCCAGCGAAAAATGACATAGCGCGCCACCGCGATGGCCTGCGAGGGGTGCAGCTCGGGCGCCCACGCGGGAACGCGCTCGGGATGATCGGCCAGGTAGCGTTTGACGCCCGCCTGAAACGCTTCGAGCAGCCGGCGCACCTCGGCGGGCAGCTGGTCGTATTTCGCGCGGCAAACCTTGCGGTGCTGCTCGAGGCGGCGCAGATAGTCCTGCTCGACGTACTCTTCGCCGAACGCCTCGGCCAGCGTTCCCTCGGCCTCACGATAGTTGTGCAGCAACTGCTCGAGGCGATCCTCGGCCTGGGCATAGCCGATGGCGAAGGCCGCCCCGGCCTCGGTTTCGGCGTAGGCGTGAGGCACGCCCCAGGTGTCGCGGTAGAGCGTCACGTCTTCGGCGCGGATTGCGGCCGTCAGTGCCAGAATGCAAACAAACGCGGGGACCATTGCTGAAATCGTGTGAAGCCGGGGCGTTGTTGTTTTCATCGTTTCCTCCGATGTCTTGGCGTCTTTCGCGAGCGAGCGGAATTCGCTTCCTTGCGCACGTCTTCTGCTGCCACACTGCCGAGCGGGAGGCAACCATGAAATTGAAGGAACGCCGGCAGCCTCGCCGGTGCTTTGGAAAGGCTGAACGCTGAATTCTGAACGCTGAACGAAATATGGAAAGAAATAGAAGAAGGGGGGCGCGAGCAAAGTTGCTCGCGTTCGACCTGCAATCCGCAGTTCGAGGCACCGGCGAGGCCGCCGGCGTTCCTTGTATTGACAGAATGCGGGGTTCGCACACAGGATGGGTCCGTGTCTCGCTCTCATGTCGCGTGGGAGGGTTCTTCATCGCAGGTTTCGCAAAGGAGAAACCTATGCCATATCGGACATCGCGAGGATTGCTTTCCGCCGCATTGCTGACGCTTGTCATTTTTCGGTCAGCCTTTGTCGGCGCCGAGAACCAACCGCTTGTTCCTCGGATTGATGGCGATTGGTGGACCATCGCGGGCGATCCGGATCTGGGCCCGCTGACCGATCCCAAGCAGCAACCGGTGGACTTTGCCATTTGGCAGGCGGCGGACGGCACCTGGCAACTCTGGTCGTGCATTCGCCACACCAAATGCGGCGGCAAAACGCGCCTCTTCCACCGCTGGGAAAGCAAGAACCTCACCGACGCCAACTGGCGACCCATGGGAATCGCCATGCAGGCCGACCCCTCGCTCGGCGAAACCTCCGGCGGACTTCAGGCTCCGCACGTCATCAAGATCGGCCCAACATACAATATGTTCTACGGCGATTGGGAACACATCTGCCGCGCGGTCAGTACGGACGGCAAGAATTTCGAGCGCGCGCTCGCTGCGACAGCCCGGACGGGTATGTTCGCCGAAGGCCCCGGCGCCAACACGCGCGACCCGATGGTCATTCGCATCGGCGAGCTGTGGCATTGTTACTATACAGCCTTTCCGGGCGGAAAAGGCGCGGTTTATTGCCGCACCTCGCCGGATTTGACGGAATGGAGCGATTCGAAGATTGTTGCGTTTGGTGGTCGTTCCGGAACGGGACCCTCTTCGGCCGAGTGCCCGTTTGTTGTTAAGCGCCATGCGAAATATTATCTTCTTCGCACGCAGCGTTATGGCGCCCAGGCGCAGACAAGTGTATACTGCTCGACCGACCCAATGAACTTCGGCATCGGAAATGACCAATTCCTTATCTGCACATTACCCGTTGCCGCCCCCGAAATCATTCTTCACGACGATAAGTATTACATCGCTGCCCTGCTGCCGAGTCTGAAAGGCATCCAAATCGCCCGGCTGAAGTGGACGGCGAAGTGACACGTGAGCTCCGCTGAGAGCGGTTTTCGTTATCACTATTTCGATGCAACAACAACCACCGTTTGGTTCAAGTTCGGCGCGGTAGCCGGGAAATAGACAGGATCATCTCCCGCCGGGATAGCCTTAATGTAATATTCAATATCGTCCTTCATCGCCGCCGAGGGGAATTTGACGGAGTAGACGCCACGCGCCACATGCGTCAGCACGACCCTGGTGAATTCGCGCGCTCCCAACGCCCGCCAGTAGAGCGCGGCCTCGCGGGCTCGGTCGCTTGCCAGAATGATCACTTTCAGCGTCAGCGTCTCGCCAGCGGTCGCAGATGTGCGCAGTGTAGGAACAATCACCCGCAGCGGGCCTTCATATCCTCTCGAAGGTTGCGCATCCGCCGGCAAATCCTCGCCAAGGAACGTCGCCAGCTCCACACCCGGTTTCTCCAGCAGTCCCGGCAGGATGTGTTGTTCCCAATTTGCCACTGTGCCCATTTCGCCGGGATTGCCGACAGTGGCCAACATGTGCCAGTACACCTCGGCAACCAGGCCCACCATTTGCTTGCGCAGAGGCAAGGCAGTCTCCTTTGCGAGTTGCTTTTGTGCTTGCGGGTTCTTCTCTGCCTTCACCTTTGCGATCGCTTTGTTGTATTCCGCCCAAACACAATTGAGGTGTCCCATGGCCACGGTGTAGCGGAAGGTGTTCAACCAATAGTCGAATCGTTCCAGATTCCCCACACCGTTGACGCGAGGACGAAGTGCGGCCAGTTCGTCCACAAATGCATATTGGTTCTTCACCTTCTCCCACGGCGCTGGGTCTGGCTTGATTCCACCCGGCCCGTCAATCCAGGTGGCCGGACAGGGAAACTTCCCATCTATCTTTTCGAAGATCTTCGCAACTTGCGGAGCCACCTCGCGTCCAAACTGCTGCGTGGCCCAATCGCGATAAAAGTCATCAGTCGGCAGATCTCTGGAGAGGGCCGGCGGATCGGCCAGGTAATCTTTATAGGCAGGCCCACCACAGTTGATCTTCAAGCTGAACTTCTCAGCTTGAACGACGATTCCGGCGACGGAGGGGAATTCAACACGTTTGTCAAATTGGATATTGAGCACGCCATGAGCGACGGAGAGGTTGTCGAATGTATAGTCGAGAGCTTTGTTCCCCCCCACTTTGGCGAATATATCCAAATTACTGATTACTTTTTGCCCCTGAATTCTTACATCAAAAACTCTCTTGCCCTTTTCCTTGTAATGAGGCTCGCAGAATTTCAGCGTCACAGCATATATTCCGGGTGGGACCGATAGCCGATAGGCCGACATATCATAACGAACGGTCTGATAGAGTGGCGCGTCTTCGGTTCCTGCGATACGATTGTTTGGAAACGCCGCGATATTTCCGCCGACGGGACCGAACTCCTCGCGTCGCGCTTTCTGCCATTTGCTCTGGTCCCAGGCCGCCCAGGCGAGCGCGAGCACGTTGGGACCGAGAACGCGCGTGCGCCAGTGAATGCCCATCAGGCCGGTGCAGCCATACTGAAGCGCGTCAGCGGCGTCGCGGCGCATTCGTCCGGCCCACAGCTGTGGCACCGTCAGCGAAGGATCGTCTTCGAGCCACGGAATGGCCCACTTCTCGCGCCCCTTCGCATCCGCGAATCCCGGATCCACGGGTTCCTTGCCCACCTGGCGGTTGATGCAACTCACGGGCATGTCCTTGGGCAAGAGCTTGTCGAACAAAGCGCGATCGTACTGCGGCCCGAGGACCCAACCGCACGTGGCAAGTCGAAAGGGGGCCCTGGCTTTCTGCGCAGCCGCGACGGCGGTCTGCATGTCGGTGATTGTTTTCGTCACCACAGCTTCCGAGACGGCCTCCCACGTCCAGTTCTCCGGTGTCCAGAACCAGTAGTAATCGAGCGGATACGTTTGCGCCGCTCGGCGGAAAATTCCCCCATACAGTTCCTCCAATGTGGAGGCGGCGGCCGGATCTTTGCCCGACGCTTTGAGTCGCTCCCGGACGAGCTTGGGCACGACGAGCGGTGTTTCCGTACCAACGCACGTCTTGATTCCCAGATCGTGTGCATATTCAAATGCCGCACGCAGCAGCTCGCCCGTGCGCTGAAATTCCTCGCTGGAGTCCTCGGGCGATTTGGGCTGAGGGCAAAGGCCTTTCATCACATCGGCGCCATAGGCGTCGCGCTCGAAGAGCTGCGCCGCACCGAAACGGAAGTCGCCGGTTTTCTTGGGGGCGTAACCCCAATTGCCGCGCAATGTGTTTTGATAGCTCGAAGGATAACCGTATTTCACCCGGGCGTCTTTTCCGATGTCGCGCGGCAGGCCGATCCACACGGTCGGTTCAGCGTTCGGACGTCCTTCGGGATAGGTGTGAAGGCCGATGAAGTTCATGCGCAATTTTGGCAGCTGCGAGAGGATGGCTTTGTAGTCATCGAGATTCCACCAGTCCGGCCCTTCGGGGAAATCATGGAACGGCTGAATTCCGCGAAGTTCGAAGAGCGGCGCGCCGCGGTCATCGAGCACGGGCAATCGGAACGCCATGCGCTGGTCGGGAATGGTCTCTCCGTGCAGATAGAACCGCACACCGAGAAGTTCCGCGAAGCGGTAGGCTCCGTAAAGGGTGCCCAGCGAATCGCCGCCGCAAATCAGCACAACCCGGCGACCGTTTCGTTCGAGCGTCTTGATGAGATACTGTTGTGGCTGGAGTGCGGCGATCGCGGATTTGAGCTCACCGCCTGACGGCACGGTACCTACAATCTTGCGATCCTTCTGCGCGACGACAATCGCATCAGTGTCGCCGGGCAGAGAATCCTCGGCTTCGACGATAGAGAGGCGCCGGCCCGTTCGCAAATACACGTAGCGACGCACCTCGCGCGCGGCCAACTCTTCCTGGGACGAGGAACCTTTTGCGCAGACGATGCTGGGGCGCGGGCTCGCGGGTTTCGCCGCTTGTGCGCCCAAAGCCCCCGTCTGAACGAAGAGCACCATTACGACCAGTAACGCAGGGAGTGTGTTTCTCATGGCTCGTTCTCCATTCGAATCTGAAATGGATGCTACGTCGCTCCTATACTGCCGTATCGGCACGATGCCACTTCGGCGGCGCGAATCAAGGAAACTTATCAGAAGAATGCACGGTCCCAGCTCACAGATCGCGATGGCAGGGCGCGACCGAATTGCGACTGCGAGAGTGGGAGAGTGGGGGACGCGGAGAAACCTTGCCGAAAAAACAACGGGTCAGCGATCTTGCGCGGCCGACTTGGCGGGGACGCCGGTGGAGGATCGGAGAAACCAGGAGCACGCCGAGGGATCTTCCTTGAAAAATCGCAGGAGGAGATTGGCGACTTTTTGGGAGCCGGAGGGGCTGGGGTGCGTGCCGTCGGAGAAAGAGAAGTCCCGCTGCTCCCAGATCAGACCGTCGGCCTGGCGCGGTTGGAGGCCATCTCCCCAGAGATAGGGTCCCCAGATGACAAGCGGCGATTTGACCGGGCCCCACAACGGACCAGACAGTCCACCCCACTCCTTTCCCCGACAGGCGAAGTCAAACCCCCTATTGCGCAACTCCCTCGCGAAGAGGGAAATCAGCCGTGTCGGACGAACTTGACAGGGCGATTGGCGGCTGAACATGATCCGTGCCGCGATCAGGATTCTTCGTCCGACGGGTGGGCCGCGATGATCGAATGGCTTTCGGGAATCGTGAGGTTCAAGGAGCCGCAGCACGTGGTGGTGGATGTGCGGGGGGTGGGCTATGGTCTGGACGTGCCGCTGAGCACCTACGAGCGCTTGCCCGAGGTCGGTTCGCCGGTGGAACTCTATACCTATCATTACGTGCGCGAAGACCAGACGCAGCTGTTCGGCTTTCTGACGCCCGAAGAGCAAACCGTCTTCGAGATTTTCATCAAAACCTCGGGGATCGGCCCCAAAACCAGCCTCGGCATCCTGTCGTCCATCCCGATCGGCGAGTTTGCGCGAGCGGTGCTGGAAAACGACCTCACGGTGCTGATACGCATTCCAGGCGTGGGGCGCAAGACCGCCGAGCGCCTGGTGGTCGAGCTGCGCGACAAGATGAAGGCGTTCATGTTGGGGTGGGAGGTGAAAGGGACGCAGTGGGAAAGGCGCTCGCCCGAGGTCGAGGACGCGATCTCGGCGCTGGTGCAGCTGGGAACGCGGCCGTCAGTGGCGGCGCGGGCGGTCGGAAAAGCAGCCGAGGTTCTTGGCGACGGGGCCAGCGGCGAAGAATTGCTGCGCGAGGCGCTGAAACATCGCTGAGGAAGGGATTCTCAGGCAAAGGCGCAAAACGAATGCCAGAGATCTGCCGCTTTTTCGGTATCGTGATCGCCCGGCACTACGAGGATCATCCCCCTCTGCATTTCCACGCACGATGATGGGAAGCACAAGCCTGCCATCCGGATTGACAATTTCGCGGTGCTGGAGGGAAGGCTGCCCCAGCGGGTCGTGGG